>Ga0255774_10000931_pt1 | contig 25017 bp, 31 predicted proteins | sample 101ome_17_FD_179972 | JGI IMG/M metagenome (GOLD analysis project Ga0255774, IMG submission 179972) | Coastal salt marsh microbial communities from the Groves Creek Marsh, Skidaway Island, Georgia - 101407AT metaG (version 2) | ecosystem: Environmental > Aquatic > Marine > Intertidal zone >... | reverse complement strand
CGCAAGGCGGGTGAGGGCGTGGCCACGGCCCCGAAGAACTTGACCATTTTGAAGAAGAGTTTATTCCAGAAGCGTGGATTTTTTGGATGCCTTGCATCGGCATCCACGATTGAGGACGAATTGGAAACCGATGGAAGGGAACTTAAGGAGGTGGTCGTGATGAGTGATGATGAGAGCTCAAGCGTGAATTCTGACGATGATGTAGACGAGCAGGCCGAGGATGAGAAGGTTGAAGGCTCCGATGCAGATAAGGGCGGGGATTAATTTCTTTTTTAAAGGATTGACCACTCTATCTTGTAGAGTGTTTGATTTGAACACAAAATCTAAGGCTTGATCAGTTAAATCATCTTCCATGGACGAGTTCATTAAGATTGTTCCACAAAAAAAAATAAAACCCGGAACGCCCATCCTTCATCCTGAGATACACAAACGCTTCGCCAAGGCTTTGGCCGCTGGCGCGAACATCGCCGTCAGTGGCACGTCTGGTGTTGGCAAGACGTTCTTGTTGGATTGTTACCTGGACGCATCGAACAGTGTGGAAATCCTTCCCTGTCACCTCAAGAGTGGGAACCCCTACCTCGATCTCATAAAGAATTCCAAGCACCACGCGTTCGTGGAGGACTACTCCACCGACCAGTTAGGGTACAAGGCGTTGGTGGAGAGCGTGTCCGAGGGCAGGCGGAAGGTGACCCAAGGTGCGTTCGTGATCACGTGTTCGGTGATGTGCATGTATCCGGACTTTGAGGTGATCCACATTCCCAGGGTTGAACCCGAACGGCTGTGGTGTTTGTCACAGGCTCCGGGTGTCATGGAAGCCGCGGCCAAGTGTCGAGGGAACATCCGAGATTTCTTTGATTACGTGAACGGTTCGGATTGTAAGGATTTTTTCCAAACATCGGAGGAATTCGTGATTGGCATTCTTAGTGGTGAGAGTGAACACCGTTGCATTGGTGACCGCCTCGCGGAGCACGGCCACTGTTGGGACATGTTTCACGAGAACTGCTTGAAGTCCAAGGAGGCGAACGTGTGTTCGGTGAGCCTTTCCTTTTCAGACGCCGATCTCTTGGATACGTTCATGTACGAAGGACACTGGGAATTGATGCCTTATTTTGTGAACAGCGCGTTGGTGATCCCGAACAACAACATCGGGCGGATCAAGGCAGATAAGATCACCCCCGGGTCTTCGTGGTCGAAGCACGGGAACTACTGCATGCGGCGGAACAAACTTCGAAGCATCCGTGAACGCAACTCTAGTATAGGTGTGGACGAGTTGTTATTGCTTCACGCGTACACGAAACATGGCCGCGTTGAAAGAATTTTGGAGTACGACATCAACTCACAGGATTTCGACACGATGAACCACCTTGCCTTGTTAAATAAATTAAAACCACGTGACGTTACATCTATTAAGAAAAAGATCAGGCATGAACGTGAACAACAACAACAAGGAATTAGTTGAGGAAGAAGAAATTTACGAGTGCACAAAGGTGATAGGCAATGAGATGTTTTTCTACGGAGACGTCACCCCGGACACCATACTCGAGTTTATTGAAAAGTTTAAGAAACTCGAGATTGGTCTTTTGAAGGCCTCGGCCGATTTGGGTTTCACCCCTGAAATCCGTGTGCACATCATGTCCGATGGTGGTGACTTGTTCAGTGGTTTCAGTGCGATGAACTTGTTGGAGAAGTCACGCGTGCGCGTGGTCACCATCGCCCAAGGTGCGTGTTGTTCAGCGGCCACCTTCATTTTGTTGGGTGGCCAAGAACGCCGGATTGCACGGAATGCCTACCTTCTTATTCACCAGCTCAGCACGGGTGCTTTCTGGGGGAAGTTTGAGGAGATCAAGGATGAGTACAAGTCTGTGAATAAATTCATGGACATGATCCAGTCTACGTACTTGAAGAAGACGAAGATCCCCCAGAAGAAGTTGGAAAAGATGATGAAGCGTGACATTTACTTGGATTCCAAAAAGTGCCTCAAGTATGCCATCGTGCACGCCTTTGACTGATGTCGATGTGCCTCTTGTAGAGGCCGAGGGCGCACAACAATAAGAAGGCGATGATCCACGCGTTGATGTTCGTCGCCACACTTGGTTCACCTGGGATTTCGAGGCGGCGCATGCGCTTGTAGTTCACCACAGGTGGAACCATTACTACTACATGTTAGAGATTTAAATATATGAAAAATAAAATGAAGATCGCCATCGACATTGATGAAGTGTTAATGCCCCTTTTGCGTCCCATGGCAGCCTATCACCGAGTGGTCCTTCCCGTGGGTGTGGCCAAGTATCCCTACCTTTTTCGCGAGGCGTTCAAAGTCAGCGAGGAAAAGTCACAGTACATGCTTCGTGAGTACTACGACAGTGAGGAATTTCGGAACACGCAGCCCATCGAGGGGAGCCAAAGATTTCTCCGCCGATACCGTTTCGAGCACCCCAACTCTAAACTCTACGTGGTCACTGGTCGTCAGAACGTCGTGCGATTGGCCACGGAGGAGTGGTTGGATCAACACTACGAGGGTGTCTTCGACGATCTGATCCTTACGAACAGTTTCACCAGGGATGAGATTTTCAAGTCTTCCGTGTGTTTGGCATTGAATGCGGATCTCATCATTGACGACAACTTCGGGATATGCCGCGATTGCGAGGCTAGGGGCACGGACGCCATCAACTTCATCGGTGATCCCGTGTACCCGTGGTGCAAGGAGAATGCGATCGCCACGAAATCGTGGTTAGAGATGAAGATTGATGAAAAGTAAAAATGAAAGTCATCATCGCCCTCCCGGGTTGCCATTTTTCCAATAAATTTTTACAATCCTGGTCGGAGACTTTGGTGCACTTGGTTCGCAATGGGTACGAGATATCCATGGTGAACGAGTACTCATCCTTCGTCCCTTTCTCTCGCATGAAAACCTTGGGTTTGGATGTTCTTCGCGGGAAGGATCAAAAACCCTTCGATGGTCGCGTGGACTACGATGTGTGGATGACCATCGACAGTGACATGGTGTTCACACCTGCGCAGGTGGAACAACTTCTCCAGGACTGCCATCAGAAGCATCCGGTGGTGTCCGGTTTGTACAAGATGGTGGATATGAAACACTTCGCCGCGGTGGAACACTGGGACATGGATCACTTCCTTCGTCACGGGAGTTTTAAATTCATGACGCCCTCGGATGTTCGTGAGCGGTATCAAAAAGTTTCTTACAACGGCATGGGTTTCTTCGCCTGTCGTCGGGGTGTCATAGAAAGTCTCAAGTATCCTTACTTTCACTACGGCCTTCAGAAATTTGGAAACTTGGTGGACATGTGCAGCGAAGACGTAGCTTTTTGTAAAAATCTCCAGGACGCTGGCCACGATGTGGTCGTGAACACGGACTTGGTCATTGGTCACGAAAAATCATTGGTGATTTGATTTTTTTCTCACGATTATTGTAATAAAACATGCAAACCGTGGTCATCATCCTGTTGCTCGCACTCGTCGCCGGGGCCATTTACTTGGCCGTGGCCTATGACCAAAAGCTGTGGCCCTTCGCGGAAGAGGAAGAGAAGCAACCGGCCGGCCCGACATCTGCGGCTCAGCAGACGGGCCCGAGCACGGGGGGCACCCCAGCGGCGGCTTCGACGACCCCAGAGATTAACTTCGGAAACAGCTCGTTGTCAAACGAAGATACGGGTGACGAGATCGAGTCGTACACCATCATGCCAGGCAAAAATTATTTTTCTATATAATATTATATAATGAGTGGGAACATCACTTTGACCGTAAACTGGTCGAACGGCCAAGGCTTCGATAATGTTCAGAATTTGAGAATTTCCAGAGTGTTCAGAGAGGACAGTTCCAACCCTGACATCGTGAACAAGGATTTTTCTCGTGACGACGAGACCCAATCGAACTACTTCGCGAACGGCGCCACCGGTTTGTCCACGACGTTCTCTCTCACGAGAAACTCCACGAACGAGGGTACGCACTACATCAAGGCTTACTACAGCATGGATGGAGAGGAGTACGTTTACTTCGGTGGCACCCAGATTCAAATCACCGCTCAGCAATTGACTTTGGATTACGACAGCGTCGGCACCCAAAACATCGCGTACGCCCCGATCCAGAGTGGTTTCAGCGTCGATGTCAGTGCGAGCGTGGAGGAGCTCAACGTCAAGCTCGGTTCAGTGAACATCTTCGGTGGCACCATCGGTTTCGTGTCTTCGACGGGTAGCTTGCTCAAGATTTTGTACACCGACACCGGTTCGAACAACGGCAAGTACCTCAAGGCGGATGCTTCCGGTTTACCGTCGTGGGAGGAAGGTTATTCCCAGGGGAGCAACTTTTACATTTCGGAGGACAGTGAATCTTCCAAGCGAATCGCGGTTGATGGATCGGGTTCGAGCGACGCCCTTGATCTCATTTTGTACTACGAGAACGGTCTTAAGGTTGGTGGGTACACGGATGCACTGAACAAGTCTGAGATTACAATCACGGACGCCTAAATGTTATACACTTTAATGATTTCACTCACGGCTGGATGTCTTATGATATCCTCTTCTTCCATGTGCACCACGTCAACGTGTTTCAGATCTAGGTGATCAACTCTCGACACAAAGTCGGCCAGGCCATTCGTGGGCCCGAGGTCACTCTGTGCCAAGTCACCTAAACACACGAGTTTTGAGTTTTCACCGAGGCGTGAGAGCAGGCACAGCATTTGGTTAGGTGTGCTGTTTTGCATTTCGTCTGCGATGACGTAGCAGTCTTTGAAAGTTCTCCCACGCATGTATCCCAATGGGACGATTTCGACGTACCTCTCGATTTGTGTCATGGATAGTTCTCTTTCGAAGATGTCCAACATGGGCCTCGCCCACGGTTCCATCTTACTGTCCACATCCCCTGGAAGATAGCCCAAGTCTTCGTCGGCGGCCACGATGGGCCTTGTGATGATCACTTTCTTCCGTTGAAAGCCTCCTATGCTTTTCATAGACTGCCTGCACGCGAACAGGGTCTTCCCGGTGCCGGCCGGGCCGGTGGCGACGACCACCGACTTGTTCGACTGCAAAGCCAACAGATATTTACACTGCCCGGGTGTTTGAGGAAACATAATCTGATTTAGTAAATAAGATGGAGTTTAACTTTATCAAGTTTAAGCCAACAGAGAGTTACTTAACACTTACTGATCCCAGGGCAAAACTTCGATACGTGTGCTTTAGTAATAAACCCGCGTGTCATATGTGCACCGGATACATCGCCAAGTTTAGATCTGTCTATGGTTATTTCCCACACTTCGACATGACGTCCACCGTGAAGAAGGTTGAAAAGAAAAAGACGATGAAGAAGCGCTCGACGGACGAGGTGCTTCGTTATTTCGAGATGGAGACGATCGATCGCGAGGCCTTGGATGAGTTGGCCAGGCTTCACAATGTGTCTTTCTTTTACGTGCACGAGTTCGAGTTCGGTGACAGCATTGAGAACATACTTTTCAAGGGACAGGAAGTGGACGGTGTGGCCAACTTGGATGCCTACATCGACCGCATGGAATATAAATTAAAAATTGGCTGATATATAATCACATGTGTGGAATACTTTGCCTCTTCGGTGAAGATCGCGAGGTGCCCGTGGGTTTGCTCACCCACAGAGGTCCCGATGATTACCGAACGAAGAAGCTCGGTCGGTGTCGGATGGACTTCTACCGTTTAGCCATCAACGATCTCACCGTGGCCGGGATGCAACCTTTCTTCAAGGGCAAGGCTATGTATGTGTGCAACGGAGAAATCTACGACCACACTCGGTACGTGTCCGGTTACGAGAAGAGTAAGAGTGACTGCGAGGTCTTGGGTCACTTGATTTCACACATGGGCATCAAACACACGGCCGAGGACATCAACGGCGACTTCGCCATCGTGTATAGCGACGGTCATCGCGTGTTGGCAGCCAGAGATTATGTTGGGGTGCGTCCACTTTTCTACACGAGGTATGCCCCTGGATCGATCGCCTTCGGGAGTGAGGTGAAGGCACTCACCTTCCTAGGGTCCAGGGTTGAAATTTTCCCACCGGGACATTTTTACGATTCTTATTTGGATTTCTTCGTGTGTTATCACACCGGTCACTGGCCTCACGTGTCCAAGTCTTTGTCCACGTCGTGTGATGTCCGCCAGGCGTTGGAACAGTCTGTCCATGTGCGTTTGAACAACACCGAACGCGATGTCGGGTTCCTCTTGTCGGGTGGTTTGGACAGTTCACTGATTGCATCCATTGCCCAGCGAAAGATTGGGAAGATAAATACTTTTTCCATAGGTTTGAATGGGAGCCCGGATTTGGAGGCGGCCCGGAAGGTTGCGAAGTTTTTAGGATCCAACCATCACGAGGTCTTGTTCACGGTGGAGCAAGGTTTGGCCACCCTCGAAGAAGTGATCCACTCCATCGAATCGTACGATTGCACCACGGTCCGCGCCTCCGTGCCCATGTGGATCTTGTGTAAGTACATCAAGCAGAAAACTTCTTGTCGCTACATATTTTCCGGTGAAGGTTCGGACGAAGTCTTGGGTGGATACATTTACTTCAAGAATGCCCCGTCCAGGGAACACTTTTCTTTAGAGACCATGCGTCGTTTGCATTTGATCCACCAGTTCGACGGCCTTCGGGCCGATAGGTGTGCGGGCGCTCACGGTTTAGATCTCATCGTCCCATTCCTGGATAAAAATTTTGTTTCAACATGCATGCAGCTGTGTGCCAAGGACAAGATGAAGGGTATGATTGAAAAAAATATCCTTCGTGAAGCCTTCGTTGGGTACTTGCCGGAAGAGATACTTTGGCGGACGAAGGATGGCATGTCAGACGCGGTCGGGTCACGTTGGGTGGAAGCTCTCCGTGAACACGCGAAGGATTTCACAGTGGACAAAAGCATCACACACAACACCCCTTTGACGGGCGAGGAGATGATGTACAGAAAAATCTTCCGTGAGCGTTTCCATGCCATGAATGACCACTTGATCTCGGAAATATGGCGTCCGAAGTGGACCACGGTGACGGACCCGAGTGCGCGATTACTTATAGAATAGAATGTGATTATGTAGTAAATGCCAGAATTTTTGAAGAGTTTCGATTGCAAAAACAAGGATCACGTGGAGTGGCTTCGCGAGATCGGCCAGTCCATGGCCAAGATCACGGATGGTGAAAAGTTAGACATCGTGGCCAAGGCGAACGCCAACCCGATGGGTGCGTTCTTGGCCCAGCCCGCCGAATTCGCCTACGTTCACTTCCAGTTGTGCATGAAGTACGCGAATGCGGTGTTAGCGTGCGACGCCTACGTGCCACAAAAAAATAATGTCGACGGAAAGTAGTAAACCATGGAAGGTCGGCGATTGCTTTTGACTTTGCTCAGCCTTGCCGCGGCGACGGCCTTCATCGCCATCAGCCTGAAAAAGAGTGAACGCTACAGAACGGGTGGCCGCGCGGCCTACGCCTACGGCCAGGGCGTCGACGTGAACCCGGCGAGAAGGCGTGCGGATCCCTTCGACTTGTGTGATCCCGAAAACTTGGAAGACTGCCTTCTGTCATAAAGAATTACGTTGTGATTGTAATTGAGAACGATGAACAAAACTCGCGAACATGTGGTGCAGAAAATATCATCCCTACTCAATCTTCCCGAGAGTGACGTGACCGTGGTCAACCTCGAGAAGAGCATTCTCAATTACGCCGTCGGAAATGTGCAGGAGGCGGCGTGGGACAATCACTACTTTTCTTCGGTGTATAAACAAAAGTGGTTGAGCATAAGGCGTGCGTTAGAAAACAACCCAGCGCTCTCCGAACACATCTTGAGTAAAAAGTTGAAGACTAAAGATGTGGTGGAGATGAAACCGAATGAGCTGTGGCCCGGTGGCCCCTACGACAAAGTCATGGAAACTCGAATTCGCCGTGAGCTCCGGAAGCAGTACTTGGCCAAGGAGGCGGAGAACGTGGAAGGGTTTTTCACGTGTTCTCGATGTAAACAAAATAAAACGACGTACTACCAGCTCCAGACGAGATCTGCGGATGAGCCCATGACGACGTACGTGTCGTGTTTTAACTGTGGGAGAAATTGGAAGTGTTGATGTAGTGCCTACTATCTGTGAAATCCGTGGGTTGGTCGCCAACGCTCAACACGAAGTTGTATCCGAGGTCACGTTTCACCTTACCCTTCATGTATGCGTCCGCGAAGGCGAGTTTGTTGAAGGCGATCCCATTCCTCTCGAGTTGTTGGAGAGTGAACTGTATCACGGGTTGTGACCCAGGCCGTGCTGTGATGATCACGATGAGAAATCCCATGGCCTGAGCGTCCCACAAAAGTTTTAATATCGGAGTGTTGATCACACCACTCGTGAAGATGAGTGTGTCGTCAATGTCGAACATTACGGCATCTAACTCCCCCACCGGTCCGTGGTTGATGAGGTAGGACAGCCCTTTTTTTGCAAGCGCTTCCATTTAGTATTAGATAAAGATTTAATTTCATGACATTTGTAAGTAAGTATGTTTGTGAAAACCAAAGAAAACGTCGTGGCAGAAGTGGTTAGGCGATCGAGGCACTCGTACATCGCCCGCCCGTTCGTGAGTAAGAATGGAATTTTCAAGCTCAGTGATGACGAGGTGACCATTCAAGACCGTTACGTGTTGGCCACATACGACACCGACGACATCGAGAGCACCGGCCTTTTCGAGAAGGGTTCACACGGTGGGTACGTTTTCGTGGACGACGAGGACTACGTGTGCAGTGAGAGCGACTACGGTTCAGAGAGCGACGTCTCACTCGTGGATGAAGAAGAGGATTGACTACCATGCCCGGTGTGTTACGAAAAGGCAGAAGTTTTCTTCGAGTGTGGGCATGGGATGTGTCTTCAGTGCTGTAAGCGGTGGGTCGGTTTCCGAAACACATGTCCCACGTGCCGCGCCGATGACTGCACCAGACGCATGGCTCAAATGGGTGCCTACGAAGATGAGTGCGAAAAGTTGGCACGCCTGCGCGCATCGGGTTACACGTGCCACATCCCTCCGGTGACATTCTTCGAACACACGAAGATCGTCACCGGCCTTGTGTACATAACTTAAAAGGACGCCGAACATAATTGTAATAAAATATGCCACCGTATAATCCTCCGGTCACACACTATTCCCAACTCGACGTGTCCCACGTGCCCGAGGAAGACATGTATGCATTCATCGGCCGACGAGGCCGAAGATTTTATTGGCTCACGAGGTTCTTAAATCTTTCCTATCTTTGGTACAACCCCAAAAAAAGTATAGAGATTTGGGGTCCTTATTGGGTACACGAAAACAGACAGGCCGCGTTGGTGATCGAGGCTGAACTTGACAATTTCCTCCTTAATCGAGAAAAATCCAAGTCCGAGAAAGAATATGTCTTCGTCAATCGTGGAAGAAATATGCAAGTGGGAGAAAGCACCGCAGTGGAAACTTGAACGCGCACCCGTGTATATGCACGACGCCTACGTTTCACTCCTGTGCCGATCGTACGCAGAGGCCGGCTTGGACCCACCGACCTTCATCGACGACATACCAATCAAATCCGAACCGGCCCCGAAGCCACGTGCACCGGCTGAACCAGATATCGGGAGCCCACACAAGGTCCACCTCAGGGTGAAGTATGACGACGACGGAGATTGCGTGCACTGTTCCATAGCCTCGAAGTTTGCAGACATGTACACCGAGTACTACGATCAATCGAAGAAACCACCGTTACACGTCGTGGTGCAGGCATACAAGGAGCTTGGGTTTAGTGACGAATTTCTCAAAAGTATTATTACCAAGCACGATATCATGGAGAAAAGGTACGAGAAGTTGGATTTGGACAAAATTTTCGGGGCTGAGAAAAAGAAGAAGAAGAAGGAAAAGGCACCACCCAAACCACCCACTGAACACGATGAAGATATCGAAGTCGAGGAAGAAGAGGAGGTGGAGAGCGACCACGAAGACGAGTGCTTCGACATGGAAGCCAACGACGACGACGACGAAGAAGCCATTGAGGAAGACTTCGATGAAGGTGGTGCCGACGAGGATTAGGCTTCCACCACATCCTTCTTTTCAATTCTCTCGAATAAATCTTGTTCAACAATCTTTTGTATGTCCTCGACTAGTCTTGTAAAGTGTTCACTTTTTGTAATAAGATTTTTGATGTTGTTTGTAGTTCTTTTTCTCTTTCTCACCGGAGATAATGGAGATAGCGGTGGTCTGGTAGTCGCGATCAAGGCCACGGCAGCCACGGGTTTCACGGTGCAGTTTAACACAGACTTGCCTTTTTGCTGTTGATCGAAATCCGTGAAGTAGATTGACTTTGCGAAGTTTTTGTCGAAAAGTTCCGCGATGTTGTCTTCGAGCTTCTTGTTTGTCCACACAGTGGCTTCGTTGTCGTGAGACACGATGATTTTTGAGTTTTCCGGGTTATTTTCAGAAATAACCAGTCTCACTTCACTGATGGAAACTATGGAAGATCCATTATGGAACTTAGGTTCCCTTTTTTGGTCGAAACCACCCGATATGTCGACATTTCTAGGATCCGTAAATTTCCACACATAGTGGCGTTCATTTTCACCATCTTTTGTGTTTTTACTTCTCACGTAGGATGGATCCACGGGGGTCCCATTTAAGTTGATGCACACTGTGTCGGGAGACATGGCGTGATAAATTGTGACGCACTTTTTGAATTTTCACCAGATTTGTTTGGGTGCGAATGACAAATTAAGAATTTCCAACCACTTAAAGATGCAAATGCTAACCACGAAAACCTCACAACATGGCACGCACGAAACAAACAGCACGTAAGTCCACGGGTGGCAAGGCCCCGCGTTCGAACCTCGCCACCATGGCTGCCCGGAAGTCTTCTCCGCAGTCAGGGATTGTAAAGCCTCCTCGGCGACGATGGCGGCCGGGCACGATCGCCATCCGTGAAATCAGAAAGTATCAAAAAACCACAGACCTTTTGATTCGGAAGATTCCATTCCAGCGTTTAGTTCGTGAGATTTCACAGGACTTCAAGGCGGATCTTCGTTTCCAAACTTCGGCCATCCTGGCCATACAAGAAGCGTCTGAGGCTTACCTGGTTGGTTTGTTCGAGGACAGCAACTTGTGCGCGATCCACGCACGCCGGGTCACGGTGATGCCTAAGGATATGCAACTCGCCAGGCGGATCAGGGGTGAAAGAGCATAAAGTTTTGTATAGCATTAAAAATGTAAGATGACATATATTGCATGGGACACTGAAACATCCGGCCTTCCTTTAACCAGGGCCCAACCTTCCCAATCGAACATCTCGAAGTATGACACGTGTCGAATTGTTTCCCTGGCTGCCGTGAAATTTTCCGACACGGGTGAAGAGATTGGTGCATTCCACAAAATTGTCCACCCCGGTGATTTCACCGTGGGTGCGTCGCACATCCACGGGATCACACACGAACACGCCTTGGCGCACGGCACTCCTTTCCCTCAGCTCTTCCGTGAGTTCGTAGACTTCGTGGGGCCAGTGCAGGAGTTGGTCGCACACAACTCCAAGTTTGACGAGAACGTCCTTTTATCGGAGATCATCCGCCACGGCCTCGATGTGTCGTGGTACTACTCGGTGGGTTTTCACTGCACACTCGACATGCACAAAAAGAAGTTCTTCGACACCATCAAACTCATCAACCTCCACGAAAAACTTTTCAAGGAAGGTTTCGACGGCGCCCACGACGCACTGAACGATGCCCGCGCGTGTGGTCGCGTGTACCCAGTCCTCAGAGATTACACGTACACTCACCGACCCATCGGAATCCCAAAGGTGGTGATCAAGGCGTCGGACGTGTCCACAGCAGTCGGGTTGAGTTTCATAAAAAAACCCAAAGATTTATTGGAAGATCTGTGGTTGAAATATTCACCCGAGACCTACACGCAAGAGACTTTACAAGAACGCGCACAAAAAGTGATCGCCGCCTGCCCGGAAGCCGCGGCTATCGTGAACGAGCCAGGTGTGGATGCCTTCGATCGCGTGGAAGCAGTCCAATCCCTGGCACCCATCGAGAAAGGTCTGATCAAGACCTTCATTCGCCGCCGAGAGTACGAGAAGGGTAGCCCGAGCCCGAGCTTGTCCGTGACACACGACGGATCGAACTTTTCTAAGATCCACGTGTGCACTATCGAAGGCACGCGCTACGAAATCTTCGGAAAGGCGACTTCGACTTTAGTCAAGTCTCGGCCGAAGGGCATCCTCGGCCGCGTGAGGGACTTCGAGGAGGTTCAGTGCCAGACCTACATGGCCATGCTCGGGGTGAATGTGATCGAGTTCATCGAGGAAGCCAAAGATGGTAGTCGACGCGTGCACATGGTCGGCCGGGATGAACACAAATTCACAGAAACCATGGGGACCGTCCGGCGTTTCTGTGAGTACTTCCACCACGCCTTGTCGACACGAACATAAAAACATGCCGAGATAAGTAGTCATGAGTGACCCACGTGAGATTTTATTAAAAGTCATTAAGACTTTGTTTTCTCCTTTGGCCTTGTTATATGTAGTCTTGTACGCGTCCGAATACGTATACTACTCCCAACGGTGTTCTCGGCTCGATCGCATAGGTTCTCCCATATGCGAGTACAGTCATAAATTATTCACAAAAACTAGAAACATAATTCATACATTCATAGATAATTGCCTAACCACCGTGGGTGCCGTGGCCTTGGGTGGGTTCACCAAGCTCCTTAATGATAAGAAACTTGTGCCGGAAGACAAAAAGCAGTTGTCATCATGACTGAAGAACGCATCGAGTACTTAATAGAAGCGGTCGAACAAATCAAATCGATCGTGACGGAACTTTCCAAGGCCAAGCAGCAAGAAGCCGAAGACTTATGTGAGGGCACGACGGGCAAGGGCACCCCTTGCCGAAATAAAAAGGTCGACGGGCAGTTCTGCCGCATGCACTCGAACAAGGGCGAGAAAAGAAAGGCACCCAAGAGTGACAAAGTGGCTGCTAAAAAAAAGATCCAACCCGAACACACCCACGGGGAAGATGTTTCGACACCCTGCACCCTGTGTGAAACCCAAGGGGACATCATGGATCCGACCCTCCCCAAACAAGAATTCAAAATGGAAACGACGGACGATGTAGACGCTAAATTGAAGAAACTTTTGGAAATGTAAAAATAAAATTTAAAATACTTCATCCATTAAAATGAAAAAGAGCGCTATTTGATAGGAAAGAAAAGTCACGAGTGTCACGCCATAGTCAAGGTGAAAGCCATCACCTTGAGTTTGGTTCCACAAGACTTCGGCTAAGGCTGCAGTCAACGGTATGCCCATGTGCAGACTGTTATGTTTTTCAAAATTGTCGACATGCCTGGCCAGAAAGTGTGTGTACGTCAAGGCAGTGGCCAACCCAAAGGCCGCGGACACACCACCCTCGAGGCCATGGGTCGTTCCATAGAAGGCTGTGAGGACACCACCCACTTTGAAGGTGTTTGATTTAATTTTCTTCTTAAGCCCATCGTACGTGCCGAGTTTACAAGAAGTCAACAACATGACTAATTATAAATATTTCTTTCTAAGCACATTTTGCCGTTACTTGCACTCGTTCCAGGGTTTTACGTACATCTTCCTCTGTGACTTCCCACCACGTCCCGTGGAACACCTTTTTCAGGAACTGTGGCACGCCCTCTTCGGGGATGGGTACCTCTTCACACGGAAGGGGTATCCACTTGTCGTACCGCTCAGCTAGCGTTCCCATGACCCCACCGGTGTGGGCGATCACGGGTTTCCCAAAGTATCGCGCCTCCAAGAAGGGCATCCCCACACCCTCCCCCCGGGTGGTTGATATCACGAAATCACAGACATTGTAAAGGACGGAGAGTTGTTCTTCCGTGCACCTGTTTGTGATGTACTTAATGTTCTCACTCACCGGTAACCCATCAGTTTTGTTCGTCTTGACTATGAGAACGTGGTCGGTGCCCCGGGAGAACTTCTCGAACGCTCGCGCGAGGACGCCGACGTTTTTCCGAATATCGTGGGTGCCCACGTAAAGGAATGCCAGTTTTTCCGGGTTAATCTTCTTCGGTATCACCCTTGGTAGATTCCGGACCAGTGGGGTGGTGTAGTCGTTGAGGGCGACGCAGTTCACACCGTGTCCCACGAGGATGTCTTTGAGGTAATCGTAAGGGACGATGACCCGGTGAAACTTTTTCATCTCGGTCACGATGTCCGGGTGCACGTCGCTCGTCTCGAACATGGTGAAGAGTTGTTTGTATTTAAAATTTCCATTGGACGCTATCCACGCAGACCACCCGTGGTAGGTCTCCATGATTTCGGAGATGGTGATCGTTTCCGGGGTCGCATCGTCTTTGAGACCTAAATCTTGTTTCAGGAAAAACCGTCCGACTATTTTACCGAACATTGTATGATTGCTTGATCATCGAGACGTAATCTTTAACGCCATCGAAAAAAAAATTATTACATAGTAGGCATGTGGATATTTATTATTCTTCTACTAATCTTACTCATCACTAGAACATCCAGGAGATCATATTATAACAAAGGTTCCGTGAAATTGACGTGGACCAATGAAAAAGGAACAACAGACATCGTCGAAAAGTGGGTTCTCACTGTGGATGTGGATGGCCAAAATTTCAAAAAAGAAAACACCGTGGACGTCAGGGATGGTGATGTTGTCAACATGGAAATTTCCGATTTACCCTACGCTGGGCAGTACAACTACAACTTATCCTACAAAAGGTTCGACACCACACAGTTGTTTAATGTTCAAGAAGGCACCGTTGCACAAAATGAAAAGTTGTTACTCACCTCCAGTGTGATACAATCACAGCCTACGAATTATGATGTCGATTGTGTCGCGACGTACACAGATGACACTTGCCCACCCGCACCTGCAAGTAATGAAGAAAACTGTGGAACTAAAGCTAAAACTACTCGCCGATGGACTATAATGCAACCTTCACAGGGTAACGGCCAGGCGTGCCCACCACCGACAGAGATGGTTTCTTGTGGAGATATCAATCCATGTGGCACGTGTGAAGAAAAGGAATGGGGTGATTGGAGCTCATGTGACGTGCTTAGTGGCACCAAAACACGTTCGCGTTCTCCGACGACAGAAACATACGGTGGGTGTATGAACGATAGTTCTAAATTTGCAATCACCGATTCCATGCCATGTGACATTGATTGTGTTGGGCGTTGGGATTGTGGACCGTGTCAAGTTGCTCCTGGTAAAGCTGCGGATGATGGATCACAGCTTCAAAAGACGTGCACTTGGGTCACTACACAAAGTCGTAAGAATAATGGACTTGCGTGCCCATCCACCATGTCTTATGCTGTTGCATCAAGCACCAAAGATTTACCACTACCAGATGGTGCGACTGAAAGTGTTGCAGCATGCCCCGCACCCGTGGACTGTGCGGGTTCTGAGACTGCGGGCCCATGCGGTTCCGCCTCGTGTGGCAATACAAGGTATAAAACCATGACTTTTAACGTTACTAAATCGGCTGCGTACAACGGTAAGGCATGCGATAAAATCAACGGGTCGACGCGCAAGGTATCGTGCGGTACGGGAGTGTGTCCGGTTAACTGCGCCGGGTATTGGACAACCACAACTTGTAGAAAGAAAGGCTCTTCGAATAGAGGCATACAAAGTTGGTATGTAGTAACAACTAATCGTTACACACGCACTAAAGATGCAGCACACGGTGGTGATAATTCATGCCCATCCAATGGTAAAACGACGACGTCAGAAAAGAAGTATGACTCTTTAGGTAAACCTAATCTAAGCGATTGCTAACACAAAAAATTGCGGGTGTATTGAGTGACAAATTAAGAAATTTTTGGTGGAACACCTTTACATTTCACTTTCACGTGCACGTCACAATTCGACGCACGTGAAAATGGATCCCTTCGAAAGCCCCCCACCACCCTCCAAGCGCGCCCGCACGAGTTACGTGTCTACCGGTCGTGGCAAGGGTGGTAAAGGTCTCGGTAAGGGTGGTATGAAGCGTCACCGAAAGATTTTGCGTGATAACATTCAGGGTGTCACCAAGCCAGCCATTAGGCGTTTAGCTCGCCGTGGTGGTGTCAAGCGCCTGTCTGGTCTCGTGTATGACGAGACCCGCGGTGTTTTGAGAATATTTTTACAAAACCTGATCCGTGACGTGGTCACGTACACCGAGCACGCCCGTCGAAAGACTGTGAGTGTCACGGATGTGTTGTACGCGTTGAAGAGGCAGGGTAAAACTTTGTATGTGTAATAATAAGATGATAACACAAAAATTTTATTTTCTCGGCCTCAAGCCATCTCGTGGTTTGCTCACTTTGGTTGACAGGCAACAGACCCCCCGTTACATGTGTTTTCGTGAACTGGTCCACGCGGAAGGATGTAAAAATTTTTTAAATTACTACCGCAAGGAGTACGATAACTGGCCGCACTTAGATTTTTCTGTGGGTGACATGCGTTTTCTCACACCGGATAAGTCCGACCATGACCTCGTGATCCACACATTCACTGAACGTGAGATGGATTTCATAGCCATGTATTCGAGTTCCGCATTCATCGTGATTGACACATTCATGGTTGAAAATGATCGCATGAATTTTGACGGGGACGAGATGGACCCGGTGTTGAACAAGCACATGTTCGTGGTTCAACTCGAGACTAGTTTGAAGATTGTTTAAAATTTGTTCGGTGATGCCAAGGTTTTGTTCCAGTCTCTTTTGATTTCGTTGGAAAGTTTTGCGATTTTGTCAATGAGTTTATCCACGGTTTTCCAGTCACGTTTCTTCATCGCCTCGTCGTGTTTGTTGAACATCTTGTTGAGGCGTTCTTGTTTTTTGATCGATTTTTCAAAGGCCCGGTTGATTTCTTGACGTCTCTGTACGAGTGACAAATACTTCATGGGCACACTTTGTTTGTTTGAGTTCGGCATTATATATGCTATGGTTGAAGAATATATTTTTTACATGTGGGATTTTCACATCTAAAAAATACAATCCTCCTTCCGTGGGTTTCGATCCCACTACTTCTCGGTTAACAGCCGAGCGCTCTTCCGATTGAGCTAGGAAGGACTTGGGGTCTCCGACCTACCCGATTCGAACGGGTGACAAATGGAGTTTCGTGAAGGGTGTGAACCCTTCTATTAGTAGGCCACTCGGTGCTACAATCCACTGCTCTTCCAACTGAGCTAAGGCCGGTCGGGATGTTTAAATATATTTTCTACTCTTTAAGTAGATGATAGCTCCTTTGGTTGTCACCATCACAATATGGTTGATCGTGTTCATCCTGTACGTGCCCAGGGATTTGTCTTACGATTGTTTCCTACTCACCCTTCCCGAATCGGCTGAGCGTCAGAAGACATTCTTCAGGCACTTCAGTAAGCACGTCCCTATCACGGTGGTGCACGGGCACGACACGAAGAAAGTGGAGAATGCTCGAAAGTTTGAAAAGTATGTGGACCCGAAGTACTTGGAGAAGGCGATCGAGATGTCTTACGATCCCACGGTGATCCGCCCAAACATCACTTACTTCAACTTGGGTGCCATCGGTTGTATGTTTGGCCACTTGGACGTTTTCAAGCGTGCGCAGCAGCGAGGGAGTAAATATGCTTTGGTGTTTGAGGACAACACCATCGTGCGAGCGAATAGATTTTACCGTCAGGTTGAAAAAGTGATTGACAAATTAGGAGATGACTTCGAGATGGTTTTCTTCCACTGTTTGTCTCGCCTCCCGGACCCTAAGGATGACGCCGGTGACAAATTAGAACGCGTCAAGTGGATTAGTTCCACGAAGTGTTACTTGGTGCACGTGCCTAACATGACAAATTACATAAATCTATTCCTTCCCATGAACAATCACGTGGACCAGAAGGTTGAGGATTTGATCAAGGCTGGTGCTCGCGTGTATTATCGTGACATGCGTGGATACTTGAAGATAAACCGCACGGTGAATAGCACGATTGGCCACAATCAGCACCACCGGCCCGATTTTTACTCCAAAAACTACCCCGATGCCACGCGTAAGTCGTTGAAGTATGGATACTAGGCGGCCAATGACATGAAGCCTTTGTCAAAGTCGAACGTTTGATATCCGGTGTAGTACATGTGCAGTGAGTATGTGTTTGATATTCCTGGTTGGAGTTTGCAGTCGAGGACTGTTTTGTCTGACTGGAGTTGATCGAAGGCCAGGCTTCCCGATGGGTCCACGTTGACTGGGTTCATCGAGAAGCTGTACGTGTAAATATTCCTTATGGGCCTGGACAATCTTTTTTGGAATGGCTGGAGGTATTTGTAGAACACGTGATCTGTGGACGTGATGTCTGGGAGTGCATTTCCTTGGATGAAGAACTTGGCGTCTAGCATCACTGGTGAGAAGAAGGTGTAGAGTTCGTCAAAGTTTACGTTACTACTAAAGTTAAATCTGTTATTGATGTAAAATTTTCCTTCATCGGTTTCTCCATCTTCCTTGATGGTTCTTCTGTTTTCGAACCTGTTATCGCGGAAGAACCAGTGGATGCACTTGACTGGAATTTTCGGCACGAGGCCTAATTTGATGTTGCTTCCAAGTGTCACGTCTTGAAGTGAGGGGTGTTTCACGACGAGATCTGTCACGAGCCTGTAGGGTTCTCTCATGAAGTACAATCTTTCCTCGGGTTCGAGTGTGATTTCTTCGGTGATGATTTCGAAGCTCTGGAGGCCCAACGTGGATGCTGTGTTTGAGAAAAAGTTTTGATGGTGGAACTCGAATTCGAATTCTATGTTTTGTTTGTGGCAAGCGCACGCTGGGAAGTAAGGTCTATTTGGTTGATTGGTTTCGTGTTCGTCTGCGGCATACTTTCTTCCGAAGAAGAAATGCATGGGTACGATGAGGTCTGATTTGTATCGTGCGTAGGTTTCGTTGAGTTCACTGGCGTCGAAGGCGATGCTTCTGTTGACTAAGAACCTGTTGGCAACTTTCTCCGACATCTCCAAGTAGAGTTCGTCGTAGATGACCCCCCAATCATCGTGAATTTCTTCCACGACGAGTTCGTCCACACGCATCCTGGCGACCCGGACGAGGTGTCTTCCGAGTTGATCTGCGTAGTTCTCACCCGAGTTCAGTGCTGGCATGGTCACGCTGAGGTACATGTTGGCCAACAGGTCTCCCATGTTTTGTGGTGACATGCGCACCTTGATTGTTTGGCCGAAGGGCCAGTCAGGTGGTGCCTGTGGTGGTTTGAGTACGTTGGTTACTCTGTGAAACTTTCTAAAGTTGGAGTGTTGCCTCGAGTTGTCATATTTGAACAGTGAGTTTTCCGGATCACAACTAAGCAGGTAGGTGTCTTGGTGCCCGACGGCACTTAAAACTACTTCAGCAGCTTCACCACCCATTACTGTTAGATTACAAATTATTTATATCTCTAATCCACAAGTCCACGTGTGACATTTTCTGCAGTCGTTCATATTCAGCTTTTGATTTTTCCGCATCCTTCATGAGATCGTCCACGGCCTCAGCTGTGTACTGCCAGGTTTTGATGTCCAATAGGTAATCGAATTTTCCGTCCACCATAGGAAAGTGATGGATCATTTCTTTTTCGAGATCCTTTCTTGATCTTTTGAAAACTTTCAACTTTCCTTCGATGACCATGTGGACGAAGGCGGCCTTGTGTGTGCATATCCTCAACTTTTTCTCATGTTGTTGGAGATCGTGAGTTTTCCTCTTCTTGTAGTAGTCGGCCCTTATGGCCACGAAGTCACGAAGTATTTGTTCTGGGCTGTGATACTTGTGGATGCCTTTGGTTGGGTGGAAGAGATGCATGTTTGTCAGATGGATGGATTTGGAAAGTTTGAAATCCTTGACGACATCATCTCCTTCGTAGCCTTCTATGTCAAACTTGACTTCATCCGTGGTTGAGTTGTTGACGTAGGATGAGATGATTTTCTTTTCCACCATGGTGTCTAACATTTCTCTGAAATCCTGTGTCCACCGGCCCGGAGGGAGTTCTGTGATTGTGATTTTCTTTGGCCATTTTCTGTAGATGCCTTCGGCGACCCATGCGTTGGTGAGATCTGATTTGGTCATGGTGCCCTTGAACCCGCGGTAGAAGGGTTTCATTTCTTTGGTTTCCAAACCTTTGAGAATTTTCGTGATGTTTTCTTTGATGTCTTCTGGGTCGAAGGGTGGTATGAATGAGCTGTACCCAGTGCCGATGCCTTCAGTGCCATTGATGAGCACCGTGGGGAGCACGGGAACGAAGTATTCTGGTTCGACAAGTTTCCCATCGTCGTCCACATATGTGAGAACTGGATCATCAGCACTGTGAAATAATTTTCTAGCTTCCGTTGCTAACTTGGTGAAAATGTACCTCGTTTGTGATGCGTCCTTCCCACCCATGAGGCGTGTTCCGAACTGCCCACATGGGACCAAAAGGTTAATGTTGTTCGACCCCACGAAGTCATTGGCCAGTTTCACGATGGTCTCGGCCAGTGATACTTCTCCGTGATGGTAGGCTGTTTTTTCACTCACGTAGGCTGCGAGTTGTGCCACCTTCATTTCATCCTTGAGGTTCTTCATGAAGCACGCGTACAGGACTTTCCTTTGTGATGGTTTGAAACCGTCGGCCACGTGTGCGATGGATCTCTTGAGATCGGCCAAAGAAAAGTTGACCAGATCTTTGTGTACAAAGTCACCGATTGACAGAGTGTTTATGTTCCCGTACGGCACTTCCAATTCACTTTTTTCTTTGACTGTATTTTCCAAAAGCCACGATTTTCTATCGTCCGCTTTCTTCTTGTCGAAGGCCAAGACTATGGATTTATCAGTCATGATGTCTGCGTCGAACATGACTGTGAGTTTTTCAATTTCCTTAAAGTACTCTCTGGCTTCCGCGGATGTCGATGTGCCTAGACCCTTGTAGTATTTGATTTTCCACGCAGCCTTACCTTGGCCGTACCAAGTTCTGAATGCACTTTCGGTGTAGAATGACATGGCATCCTTCCCTTTGGTGGCTTTGATGATGGGGGTCACCATGCTCACGACAAAATTCAGCTTGAGTAGGCTTGGCCAGAAGTAGTGGAACATGTTGAGTATGAGGCCTTTGATGTGTGACCCATCGTGATCGGCATCTGTCATGATCATTAACCTTCCATATCTGAGATCATTTGTGTTTTCGTAGATTTTTCCTTGTTGTAATCCTAAAATTTTTTTGAGATCATTGAATTCCTGGTTGGCCGTTAACATGTTAACGGATGCATCCCTGACATTTTTACATTTCCCTCTGAGTGGGAACACGCCATAGCTGTCCCTTCCCACAACTGATAGTCCAGCCACGGCGAGTGTCTTGGCCGAATCACCTTCGGTGATGATGAGAGTGCACTTGGACGACTTGGCCGTACCTGCCCAGTTTGCATCATCGAGTTTGGGTATTCCGGTGATCCGTGATTTCCTCGCACCCCCGTCAGTCTTTTTGAGTTGTTGGAGTTCTTTGTATTTTGAGTAGGCCGCGAGTTCATCTTGGATCCCAGTTTTCAAGGCATTTTTTATGAAACTCTTGGAGGTTATTTCAAATTTGCTGCCAAAGTCTTGAGCCTTTGATGTGCATTCCGATTTCACCTGCGATGAGAAGGTTGGATTTTCTATGGTAGCCTTGACGAAGAGCGTGAATGCATTCTTCACCTGTTGTGGTTTGAGTTTGAGTTTCTTGGCCATGTCATCTATGATTCCGGCCGCGATCACGGATGCCACGTGGTCCACGTGTGTTCCACCTTTCGTGGTGCATATCCCGTTGACAAAGCTCACTTGTTGAAACCCATCTTGTGACGGCCCAATGCACACGGACCACCTATCACTGTTGAGTGTGGTGACTTCCGTGACCCCTTCGTGCATTTTGGCATACTTTTCGAACGACGATTTTGGTAAGGGTTCACCTTGGAACTTGACTTTGCAGTTTTGTCCGGTACAGACGTTACAGTCCCAGACCCTTTTTTCAAAAATTTTGAACACGTAATCATTCATCTTGACCATCCTAAACTTGGACCAATCTGGTGTGAATTTGATGGTCACCTGTGAAGAGTTGGCTGCATGTTTTTTTATTTTTGCTTCTTGGCACACAGTCATGTTGTCCGACCAACTTTGTGTATATACTTTGTGTTCGACCCCATCTTTGATTTCAATTTCAAATTTCGTGGAATATATGTTTGCCAGTTTGGCCCCATATCCATTCCTCCCCCCGACAATTCTTTTTGTGGTGTCGTCGTAGTTTGTGCTTGTCAGGAGGTGACCGAAGACGAGTTCGGGGTTCCACGCCTCGCATTTATCGTTGTACTTCACTGTGAGCCCCCCGAGTGGGCCGTTGTTGGTGACTGTGATGGACCCTTCTTCCTTGTCCACGTGGACGGATATGGCCGTGACGTCTTTAGGGTGCAGTGAGTGACGATCTATCGCGTTGACTAAGATTTCGTCGAACACCTTGAGAAGAGCCGGAGGATAGGATATGAGTTCCTTCGTGAAATGTTCTTTATCAGGTGAAAGGATCCAGTAGAGTTCGGTTGATGGTTCCACGGGACCGACATAACTATCTGGCCTTTTAAGAATATGTTCGAGGTGTGAGAGTTTTTGAACTTCTTCTTGCATGATGCGTCATGAAGTGAAGACTTTGATTTCATTAAGGGGGTGAAAAAAAAAAGTTTTGATTTTTGATTCATATATGATTGGATGATGCATGAGTGGTGAAAAAAAAATATCTGTTAATAATTAACTATGGCATCCAACAGTGGTTTGCCCATTGTGATGATATTCCTGTTCGTGGGATTGATGAGTGCTATCACCGTCGGTGTTGGTTCTTACACGTGCACTGGAGGTACGTGGGATTACAGTAATTTTGATTCGGAATTGTGTACCGTATGGCCGGAAGAGACGCAACCACGCACGGGCCCTTCACCTGATACGGGTGATGCTATTTCAGATGAACTTACCTCTTCTCCTGGCGTGATAGCTGTCCGTTGCCAGGATAACACGACGATCACAGATTGTTTAGCTACAGAAGGATGTACATGGGATGATGACTTCGCTATGTGTCGCTTACAGAAAACTGAGGATGATGAGGAAGGATGTGGAATTTACACAAGTGAACTGACTTGTCCGACTGACTGTGAATGGAATGCGTCTACGGGCACTTGTGATAATCCTCCACCATGTGACTTGGCTTTGACAAATGTCGATGCTGATGGTAATCCGGTATGCCAACGAACCCCCGCTCTTTATGACAAGTGTATTTGGGATACGAATCAGTATCTTTGCCGTGATCGTGTTGGATGTGAAAAGGTTCTTACATCCGGTGTTTGCAATGAAACAGAGGGGTGTGAGTGGAACGGTAACAACTGCCAGGTCAAGGTTCCAATTGAAAGTCGTCCATGTTCTGCGCAGGTGTTTGTGAAGGACAGCAACTCTTGTTACCAGAAAGACGAACGGGCCATTGGTATGGCATGGGGTTTCAATGATAATTCAACAGCGCGTGCGTGTCAGGACAAGATTAACCAGTACAGGGTGAAGATCAAGACTAGTAAGAATGACTACCAGACTTATAAAGAATTCACCATTCCTGGCACGGCGCAACAGGTTGGTGTGCAAAACATCGATGAGGATTTCTGGGGATCTACGATGAAAATCATTGTTGACGCGTACGATGTGTATGATGATCGCGTGTTGGAAAGTGGCACTATAACAAAAGATGTGGACGACACAACTGATTCCGGGAACTGTGCCGAGGTTGGTATTGATTTGACTGACATGCCAGTGGCCCCGGCCCCTAGTTCATCTACTCCTACTGGCCCTCCACCAAAGGATTGTGTAGTCAACGACAGCATGTATGAGCTCGGTCCGTGTAAAAGAAATAATGTTGTTTTGGATGGTGGTGGAAGTGGTAGTGATGCTTCTAAGAGATGTGGCTATGGCGTTCGTCAACTTACACTGAACCGTGACGCCCTTGGTTTTGAGGCCGAAGAGAATGGTGGTAAGTGTGTCGATGCCAAGTTTTCTTCGGAGTTGTGCGTTGTCCCGTGTCCGGCAGAAGTTAAGCCCGAGGGTTGTGGTTGGGTTGCTGGTGGGCAGTGGTATGCACCAACTAAATCCGATGGTAAGGTGCACTGTAGTTCGAGGCCCGATGCATCGGACGATATTGGCACATGCAAGAACCGTGATGAACAATCTGCGGTGTATCTTGAAGAAAGGTTATTAATTGTCGATGAAATCATTGGTCAGGTGTTGAAAGATAAGGATGGAAATGATATCACTGTGACCGATGAATTTGGTAATGAGACAACTGCTGTGAAAAGTATTAGTTCCTGCCCGGCCAAGTCATTCCGTTACAAGACATGCCCAGATTGCAAACAAAACTGCAAAGGGAAATGGGAAAGGGCGGGTGAAGAGCAAAGAAAAGTGTGCACTGGTGGTGGTCGTGCTGAAACTTGTGATTACGAAACGAAGCCTTTGTGGAGGTGGGTCACAACAGTACCCGCTGTGGCTGGTGGTGGCTGCGAATGTATAACAAATGGAGAGTGTTTCGGATGGACTGGCGGGGGTGCTGCGCTTGAAGAGTACTTACGGTGGGGTGATAGTGCACCCCCAAATAACTACCCTTAACTTTGTATATTGAAAAACTGAATACGATTATATGATTGTTTGTTTGTAGACAATGATATAATCTCTGTACACAAATTTGTATATTTTTAGAGGAGTAGATCGAGGCCTGCCCCGCACCCATCCTCATTCACTCGCGCGCGGATGCCACCTCGACAACACTGGCAGTTGTGTAACGGACACCGTTCGTGTACTACATGTAAGAATGCTATTGGGAGCTGGAAGCAGAAGGCGCAACGCGCTTCTTGGAACGCCTCTCGTCTCAAGTACGCGCTTATGTGCTTGATTGAGGAGAATAACGAGATCGTCTACCAACTTGAAAACGGTGAAGAGGAGATCTACCCTATCACAGAAGGCATGGACGTCGAGCCAGGGAAGGATGATATTCTCAACTGGTCTTGTGGTATCTGCCACG
>Ga0255774_10000923_pt1 | contig 25126 bp, 15 predicted proteins | sample 101ome_17_FD_179972 | JGI IMG/M metagenome (GOLD analysis project Ga0255774, IMG submission 179972) | Coastal salt marsh microbial communities from the Groves Creek Marsh, Skidaway Island, Georgia - 101407AT metaG (version 2) | ecosystem: Environmental > Aquatic > Marine > Intertidal zone >... | reverse complement strand
AACGGGGTGCATCGTCTGTGGGGTACGTGCCGATGAATCGATCGTGGATGATTCGTCGACGGTGATGTCGTGAAAGTTACGGTTCGTTCGTGGACGCGGGCGACGCGGACGGCGACGACGACGACGGTGGTGACGTCGTCGGTTTCGTCGTCGTGGGATGTCGTCGTGGTAAGGCGTGTCGTGCGTCGACGCGTGTGACGGTGGGTGGAGACTGGGGATCGATCGGTGTGAACGTGTATTTGAAATCTCGGCACCGGGTTCGCGCGAACGTTCGAACGATCTCGCGAGCGAGCGAACGATCGATCTCGCGGTGGACGCGGTGGACGCGTCGATCGCGAGATCGATCTCGCGGTGGTGACGCGGCGACGACGCGGTGGTGACGCGAGCGACGACGAACGATCGCTGATTCGCGACGTCGATATTTTATTTTGATTGGTGGTGTTCTTACAAGCGAGGCGCGCGATCGCGCGACGCGCGCGAGGAGTCGATGGACCGATGGATGGATGGACTCGCGCGTGGTTGACGATGGACGCCGCGCGTCGTTCTCTCCGTCGTCGGACGGAGGACGGTTCTCGACGAGCGGCGCGCGCGCGTCCGACGACGCCGCCGGTTCCGACGATGGACGATCGCCGACGCGACGATGGATGGACGGATGGATGGACGACGTCGTGGACTGGACTCACAATCCCACGCGATCGGTATCGCCCATCAACGGCGTCGGATCTCGTCCCATGATTTCCCCCGTCGCGCCCTGCCACTCCGCCACCCCGAGCGAATATCCCCAGTCGCTCTGCGTCTCAATCTCCACGTCACCGACCGCCCGCGCCATGCACAACAGCGTCATCCCATCCGCGATTTCCTCTTCGCTCAGCGTAAACTCTAAATCCGTGATATCGCTCTGATCCGTCGTCCCGCGGACGCACTTGGCCACGCACGCGCCGCAGATCCCTCCCCGACACGTGAACGGAATCTCCAGCCCGGCGTCGAGTCCCGCGTCCAGGATGTACTGATTACTCCCGCACTTCACGTCGATTCTCGAGTCATTCGCGCCGAGGAAACTCACCGTGACGGTGTCGCCGAGATCGTCGGCGTCGGTGGGGAGTTTTCTCTTGCTCAGGTCGATGGCGTCCCGCGCCATCTTATCCTCGCGCTTGCCGAAAAAGGCGCGCGGTGCGACGGCGCGCGCGCGGGACGACTTCGACGCGCTTGACGTCTTCGACGCGAACGTCGCGCGGGACGACGGCGCGGCGGTGAACATGACGACGACGGCGCGCGGTGAAGTGACGCCGTGGGGCGGGCGCGACCGAGAGGACTGGGCGCGGCGGTATTCACCGACGCGCGGGCGCCGACGCGCGAGACGACGATGGCGTCCATCGCGGCGTCGTGGGAGAGCGTCGTCCGTCGCGCGTCCGAGATGTCGGGCCAACCGCGAGGGTCGACGCTGTTTCTCTTGGGACTCGCGCTCGCGCCCGCGATCGCGCTGGGTTTTCCAATTCTGAACGTCGCGTTCGACGTCGCGGGGGTGAGAGACGGGCGCGTGAAAGCGCGCGCGCGAAGCGCGTACGCGTTGTTCGCGGGCGTGTTGCTGAGCCTTGCGAGTTTCGGCCGATCGACGATGGTGTGCGCGCACTTCGGCGTCGCGTCGTATCTCGTCATGGCGACGGCGAGACGACGGTGCGGCGCGATCGTCTTCGTGGGGTCGTTCGCGTACCTCATCAGGTATCACATGATGGCTGACACGGCGAACACGTGGAAACGAGGCGAGGTGGACATCAGTGGGTTGCTCATGGTGTTGGTGCTCAAGGTGTCGGCGTGCGCGATGAATTATCAAGACGGGGCGACGACGCCGGCGAGCGAAATGTCCGAGTTTCAAAATCGACGGCATTTGAAGAGATTGCCGAGTGTGTTAGATTACGCGAGTTGGTTGATGTTCCCGTGCACGCTGGTGAGCGGGCCGACGATCGAGTTCAGGGATTACGTAAATTGGTTGCGCGAGGAGGGCGTGTGGGAGGGGGCGCATCCGAGCGCGGCGCGCGCGGCGTTGAAAAAGTTCCTCGGCGCGGTGGCGTGTCTGGGCATGTACCAAGCGATATCTTCCAAGTACACCATAGCTAACACGTACTTGGATCCGGATTTTGAGACCAAGTACTCCTTCTTAGAGCGCGTGTGGCATCATCACGTGTACGGTCAAGGAAATCGTCTCAAGTATTACTTCGTGTGGATGATGGCGGACTTCGCCACCACCGTCTCCGGGTTGGGCTTCAGTGGTTTCGACGCGCTCGGGAACGCGTGTTGGGACACCGCGGCGAACATTTACCCGTGGGGCGTGGAAAAATCGGTAACTTTGAATTCGATTCCGTTGAATTGGAACGTCAAGACGGGTCTGTGGTTGCGTCACTACGTGTACGATAGGGTCACCCCCAAGGGTAAGAAACCGGGCATGACGCAGCTGCTCATCACACAAATCGTTTCAGGCGTGTGGCACGGCTTATACGCAGGCTACTGGCTCTTCTTCGTCACGTCGGCTTTCGCCGTCAACGGCGGACGTCTCATGTACCGCTGGAAGCAAACGCGCGTCCCCGCCCGTCTACGCTTCCTCGTCGACGTTCCTCTCTGGATCTTCACCCAGCTCGCGCTCAACTACCTCTGCGCCGCGTTCACACTCGTGGATTTACGACAGAGCGTCGCCGCGTGGAAATCCGTGTACTTTTACGGCCACGTCGGTTTCCTCGTCACGCTCGTCCTCGGCGCGCTCTTGGCGCCGAAATCCAAATCCAAGTCCAAAACCGCGTGACACCGCGCCTCTACCCGCGTCGCGCGACGCTTTATCCTTAGTGCGATTTATAACGTCACACACGCACCCACAACAGACGCACATCGTCGACGCGCACACCGCTCTCGAGTCGCTCTCGTCGCGCGGCGGGTCCCGAAAGTCCCAACCCTGTCTTCCGACCCTCACTCTCCGGCGACATGAGCGGCGCGAACGCCTTCCTCTCGCGCGTCGCGCGCTTGAAACTCAAAGAGTTCCCTGAGTTCGTCGTCAAGACGGCGCGCGAGTACGATTACCGCGGCCGCGCGGCGACGTTCGCCAAGGAATATAATGAAAAGTACATCTCGAAAGGGTCGATTCAGCCGCTGTTTCACTTCATGGGCGGCGTCTTCGGCGTCGCGTACGTCACGGTGTGGCCGACAGAGTACCGGCACATGATGGCGGAGCGCCGGGGCGGGCACCACTGAGCGCTCGAGGAGGGCGAAGGCGATTGTTTAGGGGCTGAGACTCGACGGGGCGAAGATAGATCGCGCGCGCGCGGCGAGGAAAACGGGCGCGGCAAACGAGCGACGAACGAGGGCGTTGAGGAGGCTTTGAGGAAGATTAAATTGTAGCTGTAATACGACACGACGCACGACGCGAATCGCGACGCTCGAACGCGGTGACTATGCTCGACTCGAGACGAGCGCGAGAGAGAGCCGAGCGCTAGGCGAAGACGGAGGCAAAACTCGGATTTCTCCAATCTTTGCTCAAATCGTCGAAATGATCGTCGAAATCGCACACAACGAGGGGATCGGCGCATTCGTCGTCGAGCGTTCGACGCACTCGCGCGCGAACGGCGGATTCTAGACCGGTTTCGATCGTCGCGCTTGCTCGCTCGCTCGGCGTCCAGTCGCCCTCGGCGTCTCGCTCGACGACTCGAAACGCGCACGTCTGTCCATCTTTCGCGTTCGCGACGCGCTCTAAAGACGTCGCGTCGATCAACACGCCGATCGCATCGATGGTATCGCTCCCGCACGCGCGCCTGAGACGCGCGCTGAGGGTGTCCAACGCGCCCGCGACGCACGGAGGCGGCGGCTCGTCGGCGTCGCGCGCGTTGGCGTAGTACGCGCCCACGATCGTTCTCCCCTCCCGCGCCGCCCACGTCTCGATCTGCTCGAGCGCGATCTCAAAGTACGGTGGCGTCGTGACGTCTCCGTGAAACATCGGCACGCAGTCGACGACGTCTCGCGCGCTCGTCGACGCGTCCGCGCTCGACGCGCCGATGAGCGCACCGCACACCGTTCGCGTCGGGTGCGCGCACGCGTGCGCGCACGCCTTGCTCGCGGCGAGCTCGCGAAGGGTGATCGCGCTCATCGTCGCGCGTCACTTTTGAAGACGACGGGCGATGCGGCGAACGTGCGGCGCGTCGAGCGCGATGGGCGCGCGGGACTGGCGTCAGTGCGAGTCGTCCGCCATGACGCGCGATGGGACCGCGCTCGACGCCTCCATCTCCGCCTCGCGCTCGTACGACGCGGCGAAGTTGAAAGAGATCACCGAACTCTTCGTCAACGGCGGGTACTACCGCGCGCGATTCGTGGATGTCGGTGATTTCGATCGAATCCTCGGATCGTTGAGCTGGGCGGTGACATCCTGTAAAGCCTCGCTCGATTTCGGTGACGTCGAGCTCGCGCACGACGCCGAGGCGAGTTTGGGGGCGAAGATTAAACTGTGTGAATCCATCGAGCGCGCTCTGCGAAAGATGGGATGCCCGCACGAGCTTCGGGCGCACCAAGTGCAGGGACTGGATTACGACGCCGTGTTCCCGGTGGCGAGGTGGTTGGTGGCGCGCGTCATCGCCACGCGCGCAGAATTCGGCGATCGCGTGCGCGCGTACTCGAGGTTTCGGTACGGTCGCATCGCTCGCATGGACGCGCTCGAGCGCGGCCGAGACGACGAGGCGAAAACGTCGGGGACGCGCGCTCGGCGAGCGCTTCGGGACGAGTACGGCGCCAGACGACGATTTCGACGCGCGTGCGGACGCGAACCACCGCGAGAGAATCCCGCGCGATGGGCAAAATCGGTGATGATGGAGTACGGACATAAATTGGCGGGTTTGGAGGCGTTCGCGAGCGCGGCAACGGCGGTGTTGGCGGCGAGTCGGTGGAAGCGGAAGACCAAGGCGAGCAAGGCGGCGGGGACGCTTCGCCCGGGCAAGGGCGCGAGTGCGCGAGGCGAACACATGGCCGCGCTCGTGGATAAGGTGAACGCGCTCGTCGTGTCGTCGACGGGAGGACAGAACTCGGACGAGGACGACGAGGACGAAGAGACGGGCGAGGCGGCGAATGAATTGAACGCGTTGAGAGATTTAGAATCGCAACTCACCGTCGACGACGGCGCGGACACGCTCTCCAACGCCGTTGCGCGCGCCATTCTCGGCGCGCGCGGTGGAGAAGAGATATTAGCAGCCGCGGAGAAATTCGGTGGGGAGATCGCCGTGAGCGGCGCGGTGGGGAAGATGCTCGCGGTGGAGAGAAAAATAGCGGCGATGGAGCGTACGCTCGCGGCGGAGACGGCGACGGCGAACGAGGCGCGGGAGCGCGTCGAAAAATCGCGCGATGAACTCAAAACCGCGTTGGATGAACTCAAAAAGGTAACCGAGTACAACGACAAGTGCGTGGCGGAGACGAAAAAGCTCAGAGACGACCTCACGGATGACGAGGGACGCGCGGCGTTCGATCGCGTGGTGGCGCTCATCAAACGCGTCGCGAGCTCGAAGCAAGACGAAAAGTCATTCAAAGCGGAGTGTAAAAAACGCATGGTCGAGCTCGGGGAAGAGATCGAACGCGGTGGCGAACACACGCTCGACGAGGACGAGCGCGCGCAGATCGAAGACGTCGCCGCGACGCACGCGCGAGAGCGCGCCAAGTTTGAAGACGAGCGCGCGTCTCTCGGCAAACGCGCGCGCGCCGTCGCTCTTCTCAGCCGCAAGCTCGAGGACATCCCCACGCGCGCCGAATTGATCCAATACGAGCGTCGCTTCGACGAACTCTTCGACACCGTGCAGGCGAAACTCAAAGAGACGAGAAAGTACTTCGCCGCCTACAACGTCCTCGCCGACACCAAAAAGTACCTCCTCAAAGAAATCTCCCTCTTAGACTCGGTCCACCACCAAGTTCGCCCAGCGCTCGAGACGGTGAACGGCAAAGCATCCCTCGTCACCGCCCTCGCGAGCATTCAATCCGGCGTCGAGGCAAACGTCAGACTCGTCGAAGAAAAACTCGCCGTCGAGCGAGACGCCGTCGCCGCCGCCGCGCGCGCGCGCGACGACGCCGTTCGCGCGCGTCACCACCACGTCGCTCTCGTCAAGCGACTTCGCGACGCCGCCGCGAAAGAATCCGAACTCAGAGCGCGACTCGCCGAAAACCCCGACGCGCGCGTGTAACGTACACCGACGGAGCGTCCCCGTCCCGAGTGGATAACCCTTCCTTCACCGCACGCCTCTCCGCGATGCCCGCCCACACCGGTGTCGTCGCCCGCGCGCCCGCGCGCGCGCGCATCGCGAACGCGTCGTCCTCACCGTCCGCATCGCGTCGTCGAGTCGCCGCGCGCGCGCCGCGCGCCACCGGCGCGGACGGCGATGAATCCATCGAAGCGCTCGAGGCTCGACTCAAAACGAAACGAAACCAACCGACGGGGGGCGCGTCGTCGTCGCCGTCCGGGTCGTCGACGAATCCGGCGTTCGGGTACCTGGACACCGCGGCGAAACGGAATCGCGTGCGTCCGGGGGCGAACGGGCAGTTGGCGATGTGGGAACAAGACCCGGCGGCGTGGGAGGAGACGCCGGCGCTCGAACGCGCGTGGACGGTGTGGACGGGGGAAAAGGGGTGGATGTATTGGATGAATCAGGCGTCTCTGTACGGTGCGGGTGCGTTGGCGTTCGTGTGGGTGTTGTTTAGATTCATCGGTCCCGCGATCGGGTTGTACACGCTGAATTGATGGAAGTTGGTTTTTCGCCCTCGTTACGATGTAATTTACAGCCGAGCGTCTACGTCTACTAATCTAACGCTACTAGTGATGTACAGTGGATTACTCGCGCGGCGTGGGCCACGGCGTGATGGTTCGATCGGAGAGCACGCCGACGACGCCGCCGGGCGCGGCGGTGGGTCGACCGAAAGCGTCGACGTCGACGTCGTTGGCGAGCGCGTAGGAGAGCGCCTCGTCCCTCGTCACCGCGAGCACTCTCTGTGGATCCCACACCAACGCCACGTCGGCCGAACGCGCGAGTTTTGAATGTTTAAAGAGTTTACCATTCGCGCCGATGATGTGCAGCGCGCGCGCATACGCCTCGGCGTCGTCACTCTCGTCGACGCGCGCGCGGCGTCCCGCGGAAAAGCGAGCCAAGAGATGCGTAAACTCGGGTCTCGAACGCCACGTTCGAAGGAAATCGCTCACAGTGACGGTGAACACGCCGCGCACGCGCGCTTGTTCCACGCACACGCTCAATCTGGCGTCGGACGAGACGACTACCGTCACCAACGCGTCACCGTCGTCGGCGTCCGCCGCGTCCCGCGCGCGCGAATACACATCCGTCATCAACCGTTCATCCGCCGCCTCCGCGACGTCGCTCACCTCGACGATCTCCACCCCGACGCGTTCGAGCGACAAACGCATGTTCAGTCTCGACATCGTCTGTGTATTCGCATACGCGACGACGCGACACGCGTCGGCGTACTCTTCGCCCACGCGTCGAAGTCGCGCCGCCCACACCGCCTGCGCGCGAAATAAAAAAAACGTCAGTCCGTCCGTCCGTCCGTCCGTCGTCGCGATTTAAAAAGACGAAAAAAGTGTAAATAAATGTCGCGACCTCATGAACTCCTCCACCCACGGACGAGGATTGGAGAAGCTTCTGATGGTCGACGTCGTTGTTGCCCGGCCGTTTAACCCGCGGTTCACGTGGTGAAAGAACGTAGAGCTGGTAAGCCGGGCGAATCGTCGCGTCGAGCGCCGACATCGCGCGTAAAGAAAAACAAAGTAAGAAGAACGCGAACGCCACGTCGCGTCGCCTCGACGACCGACGCACCTCGACGTTCGCGGGCGGCCGCGCGTTGTCCAAGTCCCAATACACCACGCACTCCCGCCGCCGTCGACCACGGCGCGACGCCGACGCCTCCGCGCTCGACCGCGCGAGAGAGCACACGGCGACGTCGCGTTCTCTCTCGCGCGGTCGCATCGCGTCGCGGTCGCGGTCGTCCCGCGCGCGCGCGCGTCGTCCCGCGCGCGCGATCGACGGCGGCGCCCCGGCGGCGCGAGTGGCGACGCGATGCGCCCGCGCGCGCGCGTCTCGCGCCGACGCCGCGCGAGGCACCGCGCGCGCGCGCGACAGAGTCTCCATCGCGCGCGCGGTGCGTCGCGATGGCGACTCGCGAGGCGAGGCGACGCGCGCGCGCGAGTGGCGCGTTCGAGCGCATTCATCCCGCGCGACGCGTCGAGTCGAGTCGAGTGTTTTATAGTTGTACCGTGTTCAATCAAATCGTACGTTCAATGCGGTGTGAGAGAGACGACGACGACGTCTACGGGAATCCATCCGGTTTCTCCCACTGCGACACGCCCGTGAGCGCGTTGTAGTAATAGATGTTTCCTTTCCCGTCGTCGACGGCGCGCCACGGATTGGCGGGAGCGACGGTCGGCGCGACGGGCGCGACGGTTGGCGCCGCGCTCTGCTGCGCCTCGAAATCCGGCGTGTACCCCATCTGCGCATACATCTGCGCGTACATCGCCTGTTGCTGCGCGTACGTCGCCGCATCGTTCGGCGCGCCGTACGCGACGCCGGCGCCGCCCGCGCCGCCGCCCGGATGTCCCCACGCGCCGCCGCCGTACCCCTGTCCGCCGAATCCCTGTCCACCTCGCGCGATCTCGTTAAACACCGCCGTGGACCCACCCTCGATGATCTCCTTGACGACGTTCACGCACGCCTCGACGCACGCCTCGTTTCCAGCCATCACCACCTGACACGGCTGTCTCGTCTGATCGATTTGTAAACGCGCCCCCGTGGCCATTTGTATCCCGCGAATCGTCTCCCCGCCGCGTCCGATAATCTTCCCCACCGCTTCCTTCGGACACTCCACGTGTCGCGTCACCTGCCCCGGCGTCACCAATAATCCACCGCCGACGCCCGTGCCGAGCAATAAATTCTCCACGAGCTCGGTGGCGACGTCGACGCACGCCGTCGCGCCCGAGATGACGATTTTCCTCGGCGCGCCCTCGTCGACGTTTTGATCAATCGCCACGTGCGCCCCGCTCGATGCCTGCAGGCTCTTTATCGTCTCCCCGCCGCGGCCGATGATTCTACCCACCATGCTCTGCGGACACTCGAGCGTGCGCGTGATGATGGCGTTGGCGGCGTCCTCGGCGGCGATGCGCGCGTCCTCGGCGGCGCGACGTCTCTCGAGCTCCTCTCGCGACGGTCCAGCGGCGGCGGCGTTTCTCGCCGCCGTCACCGCCGGGTCCTCGCCGATGGGTTCCGGGGATGGCGAAAGGTGTTTTCGTCGTGTCGAGCGATCGTCGGTGTCGTCGGCGCGGGCGTCGTCGGCGCGCGCGTCGTCGGCGTCTTCGCACGGCGCGGCGGCGCCGCCGCGGCGGGACGCGTCGTCCTCGTCGTCCTCGTCGTCTCTCGACCGTTTGCGTCCGTCGACCGGTGGCGACCGCGCGGCGACGGACGACGGGTCGGTATCGTCGGTCGCGGCGTCGCGCGTCGGCGACGCGCGCGCGTCTTCGGCGTGGGCGTCGTCGCCGCGCGCGACTTCTAAATCTTCAGAACGCGCTCGACGCGTCTCGTCGCGCGCGCGAGGCGTTTTAGACGCCGACGCGTCGTCTCGATCGTCGGCGCGATCGCGGTCGTCCACGTCGGCGCGCGCGCGCGAGGTTTCGCGCGTCGACATGGCGTCGGCGACGATGGGCGCGCGACGCAGATTGACGATGGAAAAGTTGGGCGCCCATCATCACAACGCGTCTCTGCATGCGCGTCGCGCGCGATGACGCGCTCGCGCGTCGCGGCATGAGTCTACGGGATGTCGTCGCCGCGCTCTTCGCCGCGTGCGCGTGTTACGCGGCGTCTAAGCGCGCGTCGCACGCGAGATTTGAACCGTACATTCGTTTCGATTCGGTCGATGCGTCGGTCGCCGTCTCGTCGTACGCGGACGCGCGCGCGCTCCCGACGCCCGCGTTCGACGGTGACCGATTCGTCTTCTTCGCGCGCGGCGTCAACGCGACGACAATCGCGCGCGCGACGCTCGCGGAGGATGACGGGGACGCGTCGTCGAAGATTTCTCGGCGGCGCCGCCGCCGACGGAAAAATGACGACGGTCGACGCCGACGCCGATCGACGCGCGTCAGGGACGAGGACGACGCCGTTCGTGCGAGAGGCATGCGCGCGCTCGCGAAGACAGCCGTCGGACGCGAGATGGATGGATTCGAGGAGGTGGACGCCGACGCGGTTCGTGCGAGCGTCGCCGCGAAATCGAGCACCGGCGTCGTCGTCGTCGACGGCGACGACCAACGCGCCGTCGTCATCGAGCGCGGTCGACTCGCCGGTGGACGACGCGTCGTCGTCGTCGTGACGCGAGATTTTCGGGTGGTGTGTTTCGACGACGCGTTGCGGGAATTGTGGCGACGGGAAGACGCGGCGCCAGCCGGGACGCGCGCGACGGCGACGTCCGTCGTAGTGTCGTCGTCGGGCGCAGCGACCGGGGACGTCGGTCTGATCGTCGTCGGCGCGAGATTGGAAAAGGTGGCGACAAAAGGGAGGAGGACGACGGGCGGCGCGAACGGTGTGGAGGAGGAGGCGCGTGAGGACGATTCTCGAGGCGAGTTTGAGTATCGAGCCTTCGACGCGACGACGGGTGAGACGCGATGGTCGGAGACGTACGACGAGGACGGACACCGACGACACGAGACGGGACGGATGAGTCTGAAAACTTTAGACGGTGACGAGATCGAGGACGCGGCGGAGCGGTCGTGCGCGGATTTTAGGGAGAGTTTGGTGCACGACGGATTGCCGCACCAGTGGAGACACGAGAGCGACACGCGAATGCGGTTGGCGCACTTTACGCGACATAAGTCTCGCGCGGAGATTCGAGCGCGCGAAAAGAGGTCGCGACGGAGGAAAAGTGCGTCGGTGGCGTCGATTCCGACGAACGGGGCGAGGCGTGCGTTCGGTACGGCGTTTGACGCGCTTCGCGGAATCGCGCGCGAACGAAGACGCGTCGAAGGCGCGCGAGAGCGACGCGAAGAGAAACCGCCGAATGTCGTCGTCTCGCATCACTCCGAGGGGATCGAGGTGTTACACCTGTACTCTGGCGCGAAAGTGTGCGGGATGCGTCTGAAGAGTCCGGGTTTACACGTTGATTTCGACGGTGACGGCGTCGTCGATCGCGTCGAGGCGCACGGTTGGAACGCGCCCGACGTCGGCATGCCGAGATGTTGGGCCACCGTTACCGCGGGATTGACCGAAGAGCGTCGGACGCTGAGCGCGAGCATATGTCGAGGCGGTAGTGGTCTCGCCGCGCACCGCGCGACGCACTCGGAGGGTCACGATATTCGCTCCGTGGAAGTCGCGCCGCCAATTTCTCTTCGGCGGTTACCGGAGACATCGAACGAATTATCGAAACCGCGCGATCAGCTCGGTCGAGACCTCGTGTTCCTGAACAATCGCGGTGAGATGACGTGTTTCAACGCGCGCGACGGCGAACAGAGGCGATGGCAGATTCGCACGACGGCGGATTGGACCAAGGACGACGTCGCGCATCCGTCTCTCGCCGCGTTCACCGCGCACGTCGGCGGGCACGTCGATCTCGCCGTCGCCGTGGGCTCGAGATCGATCGTGTTCGTGAACGCCAAGGGATACCGCGCCTCGCCGCCGATCGAGATCACGACGCCGCCGACCGCGCCGCTCCTCGCAACGGACGTCGATGGCGACGGTTTAACCGACATCGTCTTGCGCACGCAGTTTAGCATCTACGTGTGGTTACAACGACCGCGGTCGGGGAACTTGCCGTTCACATTTCTCATCGGGGCGCTCGCGACGACGATGGCGGTCGCCTTCGCGCACCAACTTCGCGAGGCGCGAGACGCCGACGGGTACATCTTGCGAAGCACGGACGTCGATGGACTCGAATGGGACAAGTTCTTCGACCGAGACGACGACAACGATAGCGACGACGACGATCACCACGGACGCGATGAAAACGGTGCGCCGATGCGCGACGGGCGCGCGAGGTTTCACGACACGCGGATGTGAATAAGCGCGCAGAGTCGGTCGAACTGCAATTTAGAAGCACGCCTGCGTAAGAATACAATCACGTCTAATCATCACCCGCGCGTCCGCGACGCCCGTCCGCTCACTCCCCCGCCGCGCGAAGGCCTCGTTTCATCATTTGGCGCTTCTTTTGCTTCGCCCCCAGCTTCTTCTTCGGTTTCGGTTCGCCGAACTGTCGCCTCGCCTGCGTGAACAAAATCACATTCGCCGCGAGAAATCCAACCACGACGATCATCACGGTGAGCACGATCGTCATGGCGGTGTTTGAATCGCCCATGACTGCGTTCCCCACCCTTTGCCTCGGACCACGCGTCGTCGCGACGCTCGGCGAGTAAATGACGCGATCGCGCCCGATTCGCTGGGAATTTCGATTCATTCGCCTCTCGGGGACACCGTCGACGCCCATCGTCACACGCGCGCGAAGCGCGCGCGCGCCTGCAAACACGTCGCGGTAACGTCGGAAACTGTTACGGCGAACTCTTCGACCGGTGCGCTCGCGTCGCGGGACCCCCAGCGCGCGGCGACGACGACGGGCGCGCGCTGAGCCGGAGATCGCCCACGCCGACGCCCAACGATCGCGCGTCGCCGTTCGCGCGACGTTGACGCCAGTCATGGCGGAGAAACAACCGGCATCGTTCGCGCAACCGCACAATCTGTTGAAACCGGGCGTGCGGTTGGCGGACGGTCGATTCACCGTCGCCGTGGCGCCCAAGCTCGGACGGGGACAGTTCGCCGAGGTGTACGTGGCATCCGACGCGACGCGGGACGGCGGATTGGTGGCGATCAAGGTGGAGAGCGAGCATCGAACGAGCGCGAGAGAGGCGCGAGTGATGCGCGCGATGTCTGGGAAGGCGCATTTCGTGGATTTGCTGTGTGAGTCGAGTCACGAGGGGAAACCGTTTTTGGCGATGGAGTTGGTGGGGGAAAATTTAGCGGACCTGCGAGGACGACGCAGTGGAGGACGGTTCGGGGCGAGGACGACGAGTGCGATCGCGGTGGCGATGTTGGAAGCTTTGGAGAGCATGCACGAGGCGGGATACGTGCACAGGGACATTAAACCGGGGAATGTGTGCATCGGCAACGGTAAGGATGGGATGAAGCGGCTGTACTTGATCGATTTCGGTTTGGCGCGTAAATACACGGATGACGCAGGGAAACCGTTGCCGGAGAGAGAGGACGCGACGTTTCGAGGGACGACGACGTATGCGAGCGTGTACGCGCACGAGCACAGGGAACAGAGCGCGAGAGATGATCTGTTTAGCGCGTTATACATCCTCGCCGAGGCGCATGAGGGCGTCCTGCCGTGGAAGTCTGGCGAAGAGAAAAAGAGTAAACAAGACGTGGAGCGTCTGAAAAAGGTGTGCTTCAAGGATCCAAAGGTGTTGTGCCCGACGCAGGGATGTCCGTCCCCCATAGAAAATTTCGCGCGCGCGATATCTACTCTCAAATACGGCGAGACGCCGAATTACGCCGAGTTGAGAGCCCCGTTCGAAGCCGTCATTCGCGACTCCGGAGGCGCGCCTTTGGATTGGGAGGCGGGTCTGCAGACGCCTTCGGGGAAACGCGCGCCTCCACCTCCGTCAGGCCCGCCGCCCACTGCGACGTACGCGGACGTCGCCGCGAACGGAAACGCGAACATCACTGGGCGCAAACGCGAGCGAGACGAAGATGCTCCGCCCGACATGCCGCCGGCGAGTCGCAGATTTCCACCGGGCGCGCTCGTTCGCATGGCGCGTCAGGAACCGGGCTCGCTGCCTGCAGATATCGCCGACACCGTGCGCCACGTCGCGTACAGATTTCCAGCCGAGGATACGCTCGCCGTCGCTTCGGGCTTGGTATCCTTTGTTCTCGAAAACACCCTCGACGGCGTCGACCCGGTCAAGTTCCCGAGGCAAGACGTCATCAAGTGCCTGTTGGATCTACGCGACATTTGCTTCGACGGTGTCGGCGATTTACATCGTCAACCTCGCGACGGCCCGCGAGACGGCCCGCGAGACGGCCCGCGAGATGGCCCGCGAGACGGTTCCGGCGGACGAGGCGGCGACCGGTTCGGCGGCGGTCGACACGGCGGCCGTTCCAGCGGCCGTTCCGGCGGTCGAGGCGGTGGACGAAGGAACAACAAAAACTAACGCGCATTAATTAGAACGAGATGTCGAAGACGACGACGACAGACTGGAACACACGCGTCGCGTTCGTTCGACGTCTGGCTCGAGCTCGAGACGCCACTTTGAGATGCGCCTGGCCCCGCGTGCGCCTCATCTCGCTCGCGCGCGCACCGCGCGCGTCGGACGCCACAGCGCGCACGTTTCGCGCGGTGCGCGCATCCCGCGCGCGTCTCTCGACGAACCCTCGACGAACATATGGGACTCCAAACCGGCGTGGTGTCAACCTTACTCCATCGTGGCCACGGGAATCGCCGCGGCGTCGACGCCGTTCGGCTTGTTTCACTGGCACGGTTGGTTGGGTGACGCGGCGACGTTCATCGTCTCCGCGGGCGTCGCGGTGTGGTGGTGGCTATTCCTGTACGTCGTACCGAGGGAGTACGCGGCGGCGGTCGAGCTCGAGCTCGAGAGACGCGAGAGAGAGCGAGACGAGGCGACGTAGACGCCTCGCGAACGCGCGAGACAGCGAGCGATTCTGAGAGCGAAAACGACGCGACGCGATAGCGATGTAGAGATGTAGTTGTATAGATAGTATTAGTACATGCGGCGTTGCGCGTCTCGAACGCTCGAACGCCGACGTTTTCAGCTCGAAGACAATATGAACGAAATAAACTCCTCGTAATCCACCTCCCCGTCCCCGGTCGTGTCCGCCATCTTGATCGCGTCTTCAATCTCCTGTTCTGTCAACTTCTCCCCGATCACCTGCATCACGCTCTTCAACTCGTCCGCGCTGATCGTCCCGCTCTGATCCTTGTCGAACACCGTGAACACGTCCCTGAGCTCCTTCTCGGGATCTCCCTCGTTCATCTTCCGCAGCATCATCGTTAAAAACTCGGCGAAATCGATCGCACCGTCCCCATCCGCGTCGATCTCTTGCACCGTCGCCTCCAATTGCGCCTTGGTTGGTTTTTGCCCCAACGACTTCATCACCTCCTCCAACTCCTCCACCGTGATCGTCCCCCCACCGTCGACGTCGAAAATGTCGAACGCCTCCTTGAACTCTTGCACCTGCGCCCGCGTGAGGTACGGCCACGACGACGCGAGCTCGGCGTCGGTGAGGTGCTTGCGCGACATGATTCACGAGTGTTCCCCCGACGAATGTATGAAGCGAAAAACGACGAACAGATTGGGCGTCGCGTCCACGCGCGACGACGACTACGCGGCCGCGACAACGACGATGGCGTGCGCGCGACCGCGATCGGCCGGACGTTCCCCGCGTACGCGTATCGCGCGAACGTCGCGCGAGGAGGTGGTGCGAGTGGCGCAGTGACGCGCATCGCGACGGCGCATTCAGCGCCGCGCGCCCCGAAGGGGCCCGGTCCGAGGATCGACCCGGACGGGCGACTCGCGCGCGCGGACGCGGGCACGATGAATTTCTCCTTCACGGACGACGCCGTGTTCGCGGCGCAAGTCGCGCGAGAGCGACGGCGAGACGCGGACGCGGGCGATGGTGTTGCCCCCCACACGGACGATTCAGCGTCTTCGACGCGAGACGCGTCGGAATCGGACGCGGGCGGTAGGAGTGCGTTCGAGATGCGTCTGTTGCGCGTGCCCGTGTTCGGAAAGACGATGCTTCGATGGAGCAACGACGAACGGTCGCTGATGGTGTTCCCGCCCGAGAGTCGGTTTAGAAGGTTTTGCGACGCATTGGCCAACCATCGCGCGTTTCAGGGGCTCGTCGTCGCGTGCATCATCGCCTCGAGCGTCGTCGTGGCGGTGGTGAAGCCGCGACGCGACGGTGGGGAGGAGGCGATGTGGATATCGGCTTCGAGTTACACGGTGACGGCGGTGTTCGGGTTGGAGGCGGCGGCGAAAATCGTCGCGTTGGGTTTCGCCTTCGGACCGCAGTCATATTTGTCGACGAATTGGCACAGATTTGATTTTACATTGGTGGTGTTGTCGGTGATATTCGCCCCGATGGGTGGGACGCAGGTGATCACGGTGCGGTTGCTGCGGGCGTTGCACTCGTTTCGAGTCTTCGCGAGGTACAAAAACGGCAGGCTGGTGATGAAGACGGTCGCGCGGGCGTTGCCGCTGTTGGGAGACGTGGTGTTGTTTTTGTTCTGGTTCTTGATCGTGTTTGCGGTGAGTGGAGTGACGCTGTTTGGTGGTAAGATGACGGGGCGGTTGTACTCTACGCCCCCGGCGCAGGAGGGCAACGCGAGCTATGCGTTTCCGACGGGCACGGCGGGCGAGATTTGCGCCGCGCTGACGGCGGAGTGGAGAGGGAACGCGACATTTGGTGCGGACGGGACGTATCCGAATGAATACAACAGCACGTGCAATTATAAAAATCTCAACAGAGAGATGGGAACGAACGAGTGGTGCTGCGATTCCGGAATCGAGCCGTACGATGGATTTCTAAACTTTGGCGACTCGGCGCGGAGCTCGTTGGTGGCGCTCAACGGGATGACGATCGACGGATGGAACGAATTGCTGAATCCCGCGGCGTACGCGGTGGGATACGCGAAAGCGTTCACGTGGTTCATCTTCGTCGTTCTCATAGGGGGATTTTTCATGATGGAATTATTCACATCCGTCATTTGCACCACGCTCACGCAAATAGGTTTGCGAGAAGACGAGAACGCGCTTCAAGACATCAACAGCAAGAACAAAGAGAGCGAAGCTGCGGATTCGAGCGAGCGCGAGTTTGATAGAAACGACTCTGCGTCGAACCACGAGAGTTTGAGCGCTAGTCAAAAGAGATTTCAAAACTTTCGCGAGGCGTGTTATCGATACGCGGAGGATCCGGTCTTGGATTTCGTTGTGACGATGACGATTGTATTCAACACCATCCTCATGATGGCGCAGCATCACGACGCTCCGAAAGGTTTCGTTAAAGCTTCGGAAATTTTAGAATACATCTTTCTCGCTCTATTCACGCTAGAGATGGCGATCAAACTTTTAGGATACGGCGTCGCCGGATATTGGCGCTCAAAGGAAAACGCAGTGGACGGATTGGTCGTGATTACAGGTCTTGTGAGCGTGGTGTTCGCTGGACAAGGCTTCAGCGCGTCGTTCATTCGACTCTTGAGGATTGCGAGAGCGCTCCGAACGTTTAGAGTCATTCGAAGCAACGTCGAGTTCCGCAAAATTATATCCAGCGCGTACATCGGTTTCCAGGACATGTGGCCCTTTTTGGTAGTTTGGATGTTGTTTCAGACAATCTTCGCCATTTACGGGTTCCAGCTCTTCAGTGGAATGGGAAATCTCGACGATGAACGATTGACGTTTCGAAACGTGCTTCGAAGCGCCCTGACACTCTTTGTTGTCGCCACCGGTGAGGATTCCTTCGTCGTCGCCTGGAACACGATGGTGGCGTCGGGCAATAACATCGTTGCCCTGTATACTATCACGTGGATTTTTCTGTCGACGGTCATTTTATCACTTGTGTTGGGCATCTTGATTGATTCGTGCTCGCTCGTGGAAGTCGAAGAGGATCCGGCGGATGTCGAGTTGCAAAAACAAGAAAAGCTGCGCGCGTCGATCGAACGCGCAGAAAAGATGACGTTGAACCCACTTCGAGCGTTGAAGCGTAAGGTTCAAAACATCACGTTCGCGGCGAGCGCATTCAAAGATAGCGTGCAGAAGAAGTTTGTGCACAAGCGCGAACTGGAGAAGACGTACTCGAACATGCGCTCACTCGACGAAGAGGACGACGGACGACGTGCGGCGACAGTTTCGTCGCGCAAAAGTTTAAAAGAAGAAAAGCTCAGCTATACGTCGTCTTTGTTATCGACCATCACGCCGGTCGATCATGGCGGTAAGCTCGTCAAGGCAAAAAAGGCTCGATTACAGAAACAAGTCACAGAGGAGGTCGCCGCGTGTAGACTCTTCCTGGATTCAATCGGTTTCAAAATTCCGAAACCTTCGAAGATGATAAAAGTGAGCGAACTCGCCCTGGAGGAGGCGCGACAGCGTTTAACGCCGAAATTCATGGAGTATCAAGACTACCAGGACAAAGCGTTCGGAGTCACCGATTCAATCAAAAAGTCGATCAAGCGTCAGATGAAGGATAAGTCTAAAACAGATCAGAGGGCGGGGAGCGAAGTGGAACGTAAACCGGACAATTTTGAACCGGCGGGTCCGTGGGCGAAAGCGCTCATGGCGGCAAAGTTTCCCTCCGCCAGGGAAGAAGAGAGCGCCATACCGGGAGTGATCGTGACGAAGGATGGGCAATTCATACCGGTGTACGATAAATCAATCACCGTCGAACGGTACAAGTCGAAGGTCCACTCCGTCGTATCGCACAATTACTTTGAAAACGTCATTCTCTGCATGATCATCGCGAGCAGCATACTTTTAGCCACCGAGACGAAGACGTGGCCGGTATCGGGGTCGTCGACGGCGAACGCGTACCAGGCGGTCGATATCGCGTTCACGACAATATTTACCGCCGAAATGATGCTCAAGATCTTTGCCTACGGCTTGTACGCCAAGCCGACCGCGTACCTGAGAAGTTATTTTAACGTGCTTGACGCTGTCGTCGTGATAACGTCACTGACGTCGCTATTCTTTTCGGAGAGTGGCGGTGAGAGCGTGCGAGCGATGCGTCTCTTACGAATAATGCGTCCTCTGCGCTCGATTCGTAGGTTTCCTGGCCTGAAACTCGTCGTCAACACGGTGATTTCCGCGATTCCCGCGGTGAGCTATGTATGTTTCATCGGTCTCGTGTCAATGTCTATCTTCGCTCTGCTGGGCATGGAACTCTTCATGGGCAAGTTTTGGTCGTGCAGAGTCGTCGAAGACGCGAGCACTTACACGACACAAGCGCTGTGTGAAGCCGCTGGAGGCGAGTGGCGTAATTCAAAGTTTCATTTCGATAACTTCGGCGCTGCGCTGTTGTCGACGTTTATTCTCCACGCGGGCGACGATTGGCAAGAGATCATGTGGGTGGCGATGGACACCACGGGCGTCGATACCGGTCTACAGGTGGATAATAATCAAGTGGCCGCGCTTTACTTTGTCGTGACGGTGGCTGTCGGCAACTTTTTCTGGTTGAATTTGCTCGTCACCGCGCTCGTGGACAACTTCAATAAAATGGCGTCACAAGACCAGCTGACTTTTGCGACGCCCGCGCAGCGTCGCTGGCAGCAGGCCATCCTTCGAGCGAGTACAGAAGATTCCGAGGCGTGGCGCAAGATCATCCCTCCTCCGGGCTCTGATTTATGGTCGCGAGCGCGTCTCATGGCGCACCGCATCTCAAAGCCTAAAAAGTTTGCGCACTTCATGCTCCTCGTCATCATCACGAATGTCATTGAAATGCTCTTGCAAACGGAGAACATGGACACTGCGAAAGAGAACGCGCACTTCTGGTTTTCCATCGCGTTCACGTTGATATATTTCATCGAAATGTTTCTGCTTCTCATGGCGCAGGGGCGGCGATACTACTTTAGAAATTACTGGAACTGGCTCGACGCCTTAGTCGTCGTCGTGTCGATCGTGCAAGCCATCGGTCAAAGCCTCAACGCGGCCGGGCCCTTGGAGTACTTACAGCTCGTGCGCCTACTGAGACTTCTCAAACTAGTCAAGGCGCACAGCGGTCTGAGATCGCTCTTCAACACGTTCATTATGAGTCTTCCCGGCGTCGGCAACGTCGCCGCGTTGTCTTCGCTGGTGATTTTCTCGTACGCCATCATGGGCGTGTCTTTGTTCGGCGATACGCGCGGACCGTACGAGGGCGGTGTCTTATCCAAGTATTCAAACTTTCAAAGCTTTCCGACGGCATGTTCATCCCTCATCGCCGTGTACACGGGCGGTTGGGTCGGCACGTTTTCAGAGGTGTATCTAACCGAGGCGTGCTTACGAACCGAGGCTCCGTTCTTACCGGAATCGAGCATCGATTGCGAGATCAATGGGACCGCGATTCCGTACTTCTTGTCCTTCGTCGTCATCTCCATATTCCTACTCGGAAATCTGTTCGTCGCCATCATTCTCGAACGTTTTTCCGTGTCGGCTGACGAGGAGGGATTATACGACACCGTCGAAGTCGTGGAGGTCATCAAGCACACGATTCAGCTTCGCAGACTGGCGCTGCGAATAAAGAATAAAGTGGTGCGAGCGAGGACGCCCGGCGGCGTGTTGTACGTCGAGTCCAGCGCTTCGGATGGGTCGCCGAAGCGCTTCTCCATCAGAGAACGTCTTTCCAGGCGCAAGAGGAACATTCAAGCGTTGCGCGACGCCGTCATGCTCACGACGTCGGCGACCGAGGCGGCGCCCGCCGTCGTCAAAGACGAACCGGTCGACGATGCGAGCCCCAAGACGGTGACCGAGACGGTGACCGAGACGGTGACTGAGACGGTGACCGAGACGGTGACCGAGACGGTGACCGAGACGAGCGCGGTGGATGCGCTCAAATCTCGCGAGGAAGCGCGACGAGCCACCGCACCCGTCCACGAATCCGCCGCCGTGCGCCGAGACGAGCCGCCGGCGACTCGACGACTTCCCATGGAACCCATCGGCGGAAGCAGATTTAAATCGCACGACGCGTACGTCTCTCGAACCACTCTGGGTCCGGTAGACACCTTCGAGTTCGACGATCGTTCGGATGAGGATGAGTACCCGTTTCATCGCGAGACGTCGGGACGTCGCCCGGCGCTGAACACGCCCGTTGACGCGCGGAGCGAACGAGCGCTGAGCGAGCGCGACGCCTCGGTAGACGAGGACGTGTACGACGGCGGTCGCAGTGCGAGCGCGTACTCGGCGAGCGACGCCGACGCCGACGACAGTGACGACGAGGCTGAGCGTCGAGAGTTTCGGTTCAACGCCCGCGGTCGAGCGCAACCGGCGCCGACGCGAGACGCGTACCAAGACGACTTTTTGCACGAATTCAGGGACGATGAGCGTGATAGGTCTCACGACGTGTCGTCGTTGCTCGGCGATACGAGCGACGACGGCGCCACCGGCGGGTACACGAGCGATGCGCGCTCTTCCGCAGACATTGTAGACAGATTGTAATTGTGAACATGCGTAAAATACGCGCGAATACTACGAGGACCGACGACGACGAGCGCACGGCTGGCTGGTAGAAGTACGTAAGACTAATAGCAATATTGTTACAAATGACGCGCGCTACGCCGTCGCGTTCTTCTTCAATTGTTCCGGCACGACGCGACCGTTCTCATCGGTCCACTCCGTCTCGTACATGTGCTCGTCCTGCCGCTCGCCGATGACGAGCCAGCTGACGACGGCCGTCGACGCCGTGTTTTGACTCTCTATCGTCAGCGTCGCGCCGTTGATGGAACCGCGAACGGCGTCCCAATCGCTTTCATTCGACGTGAAGCACTGCACATCCCGGTTAAGAGCTGTAAACGTTCCGGAGGTCATATCTGAGACCTCGTCCAAGTCGACGACGGCTCTGCCATTCGTTAAACGCACTTTACCTCGATAGATGAGATCCGCGCGCGGCCCCTCGATGAATGAGTGGTACAGATTATGCGTCTCTTTCATCTCGGGGAGTGGATGGTCGATCAAAAATGAGCCGCTCCCTTTGCTCAACGCACCAGACACGTGCGCCGTTCCAGAGACTTGGAGAGCGTAGGAGGGATTGTGCACTCCGACTCCCAATCGAGGACCGGAAACGTCGCCGCGAATGGTGACCAACTGCGTCCCTCCCCCTGGATCGAGAGCGGTATTGCTGTGACTACCGCCTTTGTAGAAGCCAAAAAGATCCGGTGATCGAAAGTATAGCGTATTTGACTGCGTTCCGATCCCACCAGTCGGCGTTTCAATGAACTGTCGATGCGTGGTACCGAACGAAATCTTATTGGTAGAGGTCTTGATGTTCACATTTCCGTCGAACGTAGCCGTCGAGCCCACGTCGAGCGTCGTGCCAACGTCGAGCGCGCCGGATAAGATACCACCTCCTGAGACTTGGAGAGCTGCAGTGGGATTCGTCACTCCGACTCCCAATCGAGGACCGGAAATGTCGCCGCGAATGGTGACCAACAGCGTCCCCCCTGGATCGAGAGCGGTATTGCTGTGACTACCGCCTTTGTAGAAGCCAAAAAGATCCTGTGATCGAAAGTATAGCGTATTTGGCTGCGTTCCGATCCCACCAGTCGCCGTTTCAATGAACTGTCGATGCGTGGTACCGAACGAAATCTTATTGGTAGAGGTCTTGATGTTCACATTTCCGTCGAACGTAGCCGTCGAGCCAACGTCGAGCGTCGTGCCAACGTCGAGCGCTGCGGTCGTTTGCGCAGATCCAACGACCTTAAACGCGTAGCCGCTATCCGTATCCGTGTCTCCAATCGCCATTCGAGGACCGGAAATGTCGCCGCGAATGACGGCGAGCACCGACCCGCTGCTGCCTGGGTCCAGAGCGGTGGAGGAGTGACCGCCAGTTTTGTAAAATCCAAACATTTGGTCTGATCGAAAGTATAGCGTCTCTGTCTGCGTTCCGATCCCACCAGTCGCCGTTTCAATGAACTGTCGATGCGTGGCACCGAACGAAATCTTATTGGTAGAGGTCTTGATGTTCACATTTCCGTCGAACGTAGCCGTCGAGCCAACGTCGAGCGTCGTGCCAACGTCGAGCGCTGCGGTCGTTTGCGCAGATCCAACGACCTTAAACGCGTAGCCGCTATCCGTATCCGTGTCTCCAATCGCCATTCGAGGACCGGAAATGTCGCCGCGAATGACGGCGAGCACCGACCCGCTGCTGCCTGGGTCCAGAGCGGTGGAGGAGTGACCGCCAGTTTTGTAAAATCCAAACATTTGGTCTGATCGAAAGTATAGCGTCTCTGTCTGCGTTCCGATCCCACCAGTCGCCGTTTCAATGAACTGTCGATGCGTGGCACCGAACGAAATCTTATTGGTAGTGGTCTTGATGTTCACATTTCCGTCGAACGTAGCCGTCGAGCCCACGCCGAGCGTCGTGCCAACGTCGAGCGCTTCGGTCATTCGCGCAGATCCAGTCACATCCAGCTTATAAGCCGGACTCGTCGTCCCGATGCCGACGTTGCCGCTACTACGATACACGTTGCTTCCGCTCTCCGTCCAGGGCGAACCGACCAGAGAACCACCTTTGTAGAGATTTCCAGAAAAGTTGATGTCGCCCACCACGTCCAGATCGTAGCTCGGATTCGTCTTTCCGATGCCCACTTTGCCGCCGCTCTTGATCACAAGACGCGCCGAGCCACCCGTGCCCGCGTCAAAATCGGTGCTACTGTGCGTTCCGTCTTCGTAGAACGCAAAGTTACCAGGAGAGCGAAAGTACGTCGTGTCCGTTTGCGATCCGATGCCGAACCCTGCGGCGCCATCGCGGAGATTGATCATTTGGCGATGCCACGCCGCAAAAGTCAAGTCACCAGCCGTCCCAATGGTCACGTCTTGAGTCACGCCCAGTGTAGTAGCGACCGTCGCCGCGCCAGACATCGTCACATCGCCGGTTATGCGAGCTGTTCCGGTCACATCCAGCTTATAAGCCGGATTCGTCAGCCCGATGCCCACATTTCCACCGCTCTTGATCACAAGACGCGCGGTACCACCCGTGCCCGCTTGAAAATCGGTGCTACTGTGCGTTCCGTCTTCGTAGAACGCAAAGTTACCAGGAGAGCGAAAGTACGTCGTGTCCGTCTGCGTCCCGATGCCGAACTCCGCCGCACCGTCGCGGAGATTGATCATTTGGCGATGCCACGCCGCAAAAGTCAAGTCACCAGCCGTCCCAATGGTCACGTCTTGAGTCACGCCCAGTGTAGAACCGACCGTCGCCGCGCCAGACATCGTCACATCGCCCGTCAGAGTCGATGTCCCAGTCACGCCCAGCGTGCTACTCAGCGTCGTCGCGCCCGTCACGCCGAGCGTCGTACCGACCGTCGCCGCGCCAGACATCGTCACATCGCCCGTCAGAGTCGATGTCCCAGTCACGCCCAGCGTGCTACTCAGCGTCGTCGCGCCCGTCACGCCCAGTGTAGTAGCGACCGTCGCCGCGCCAGACATCGTCACATCGCCGGTTATGCGAGCTGTTCCGGTCACATCCAGCTTATAAGCCGGACTCGTTGTCCCGATGCCGACGTTGCCGCTACTACGATACACGTTGCTTCCGCTCTCCGTCCAGGGCGAACCGACCAGAGAACCACCTTTGTAGAGATTTCCAGAAAAGTTGATGTCGCCCACCACGTCCAGATCGTAGCTCGGATTCGTCAGCCCGATGCCCACTTTGCCGCCGCTCTTGATCACAAGACGCGCGGTACCACCCGAGCCCGCGTCAAAATCAGTGTCGCTGTGAGCTCCGTCTTCGTAGAACGCAAAGTTGCCCGGAGAGCGAACGTACGTCGTGTCCGCCTGCGTCCCGATACCGAACTCCGGCTCACCGTCGCGCAGATTGATCGTTTGGCGCTGCGTCGAATCATGTGCGAAGTACAAGGCACCAGCCGAGCTAATGATCAAGTCTTGAGTCACGCCGAGCATCGTACCGACCATCGCCGCGCCACTCATCCTCACATCGCCCGTCAGCGTCGTCGCGCCCGTCACGTTGAGCGTCGTACCGACACTCGTCGCACCCGTCGTGTTCAAGGAAGACAGCGTCGTCGCGCCCGTCACGTCGAGCGTCGTACCAACACTCGCCGCGCCAGACATCGTCACATCGCCCGTCAGAGTCGATGTCCCAGTCACGCCCAGCGTGCTACTCAGCGTCGTCGCGCCCGTCACGCCCAGTGTAGAACCGACCGTCGCCGCGCCAGACATCGTCACATCGCCCGTCAGAGTCGATGTCCCAGTCACGCCCAGTGTGCTACTCAGCGTCGTCGCGCCCGTCACGCCGAGCGTCGTACCGACCGTCGCCGCGCCAGACATCGTCACATCGCCCGTCAGCGTCGTCGCGCCCGTCACGCCGAGCGTGCCGCCGACACTCGTCGCGCCCGTCGTGGTCAAGGAAGACAGCGTCGTCGCGCCCGT
>Ga0255774_10000906_pt1 | contig 25434 bp, 16 predicted proteins | sample 101ome_17_FD_179972 | JGI IMG/M metagenome (GOLD analysis project Ga0255774, IMG submission 179972) | Coastal salt marsh microbial communities from the Groves Creek Marsh, Skidaway Island, Georgia - 101407AT metaG (version 2) | ecosystem: Environmental > Aquatic > Marine > Intertidal zone >... | reverse complement strand
GGTGGACATTCGCGACCCCCGGGACCTGCTCCGGGAGCGCCGTCAGCTCGAAGTAGTGGGTGGCGAAGAGGCAAAGGGCTTTCTTCTGTCGCGCGAGGTACTCGGCGCTGGCCCACGCAAGGGCCAGGCCGTCGAAGGTGGAGGTGCCCCGGCCGATCTCGTCTAAGAGCACCAAGGACGCCGCCGTGGCATTGTTCAAGATATTAGCGGTCTCCGACATTTCCACCATGAAGGTCGAACGCCCCCCGGCAAGGTCGTCGGAAGCGCCAATGCGCGTGAAGATGCGATCGAGGCGCCCCACCCGCGCGGCCCGCGCGGGCACTCCGGCGCCGGTCCAGGCGAGGAGGGCAATGAGCGCCGTTTGCCGCATGAAGGTGGATTTTCCCCCCATGTTGGGCCCGGTGATGATGAGCATCCGCCGATCATCGGTGAGCTCAAGATCATTTGGGATGAAGGGGTCATCCCGGGTGGCTTCGACCACCAGGTGGCGACCGCCCTCGATATACAGCTGGGGCGTCTCGCAGAGGGTGGGGGTCACCAGATCGAGGGCCCGGGCGCGCTCCGCCAAGGTGCACAGCACGTCCAGCTCGGCGAGGGCCCGGGCCAGAGGCCGAAGGGTCCCCAGGGCTTCCTGCAAGGTGTCCAGCAGCGCCTCGTAGAGGCCCTTCTCCCGGGCCAGGGCCCGGCTCTGCGCCGAGAGGGCCTTGTCTTCAAAGGTTTTGAGCTCGGGCGTAATAAAGCGCTCGGCATTTTTCAGCGTTTGCCGCCGCACCCAGCTGGCGGGCGCGGCTTCCGCATCCCGGCGGTTGGTTTCGAGGTAATAGCCGTGCACCCGGTTATAGCCAACCTTTAAGGAGGTTAGCCCTGTGCTTTCTCGCTCCCGCGCCTCGAGCTCCGTGAGGAAGGTGCCCGCATCGCGGGCAAGGCTCCGAAGCTCATCGAGCTCCGGATCGAAGCCGTCGGCGATGACGCCCCCATCCCGGAGCACCACCGGAGGGTTCTCCACCAGGGCGCTTTGGAGCAGCGCTGCGAGGGATTCCTGGGGCGTCAGGGCGTCTCTAAGGGCAGGGAGGCGAGAGGAGGGCTCGTCCGACCCCAGGGGCGGGAAATGGTCCTGCACCGCGGGCAGCGCCAGCAGTGCATCGCGCAGCTTGGCAAGGTCCCGGGGCGGCGCGGAACCCAGGGCAACGCGGCTGAGGATGCGCTCTAAATCACCGATGCTTTTTAGCGTGGGCCGGAGGTTCTGATCCGGACCATCGAGGCGGGCGATGGCGGCCTGCCGGGCCAGCACTTCCTCCCGATCCCGAAGCGGGCGGTTCAGCCAGCGCAGGAGCAGCCGGCTCCCCATGGCCGTGGCCGTGGTATCGAGCATGCGCAGCAGGGTGAACTGCCGCTCCCCGGTGATCTGCTGTTCGATCTCCAGGTTGCGCCGAGTGTGAGCATCCAGCAGTACGGCGTCGCTGCTGCGCTCCCGGGAGAGCTCGGTTATGTGGGGTAAGGCGCTCTTTTGCGTAGCCTTCGCATAATCTAGGAGGGCGCCCGCGGCCCCCAGGGCCAGGGTCAGATCTTCGGCTCCGAAACCGCTTAAATCCCGGGTGCCCAACTGCTCCAGCACCGCTCGGCGCCCAGCCTCTTCTTGAAACTGCCAAGGAGGGCGCCGGACCCCCTTCAACCCCTGAAGCGCAGGAGAGGCGTCTTCGGAAATGAGCACCTCTGCGGGTTGGAGCCGTCCCAACTCGGCGGTGACGGCCTCCCAGCTGGCTACTTCCGTCACCGCAAAGCGTCCCGCGGATAAATCAAGCCAGGCAAGGCCGTAGGGTCGCGAGCCCTCGGGGGTGCTGGCGCCCTCGGCGATGGCCAGCAGGAGGCAATCTTGTCCGGCCTGAAGCAGCGCCTCGTCCGTGACCGTGCCCGGGGTGACGATACGCGTGACCTTCCGCTCCACGGGTCCCTTGCTCTGGGCCGGGTCCCCCACTTGCTCGCAGATCGCCACGGCTTCGCCGAGGCGGAGAAGGCGCGCCAGGTAGTTTTCTGCGGCGTGGTAAGGCACCCCGGCCATGGGGATGGGTTCGCCGGCGGACTGGCCTCGGGTGGTTAGGGTGATGTCGAGAAGCTCCGCAGCGCGCCGGGCGTCCTCATAGAACAGCTCGTAGAAGTCGCCCATGCGGTAGAAGAGCAGCCCCTCCGGGTGCTCCGCCTTCAGAGCCAGATACTGCTGCATCATGGGCGTGTGTTGGGGCGATGCGGTCACAACGGTGGCGCCTAAGCTAGGGAAGCTGGGCAGTGAAGCACTGGCCTCCAGGACCGTCAACCAAGGCGCACGGATGCCGCCGATCGGACCCCCTTGGCAGGGCCGAAATCCCGTGATACTGTCTTTTCGTACAGTATTCGGTGAGTCCCCTGGGGGCGGGCCCGGCCTTGCATCGCAATGCCGATTCTCCCGTCCTAGAATGGGGGCTCTAGCGGCCCCGGCGGCCCCCTAACTCAAGACGAGGCAACACATGGCGATCATGGACAGCACGGGCAACAAGGATAAGGCGCTCTCCGCGGCGCTTTCGCAAATTGAGCGCCAGTTCGGCAAGGGCTCCATGATGCGCCTCGGTGACCGGGAGCAGGTCAGCATCCCGGCCATTTCCACGGGCTCCCTGGGGCTGGATATTGCCCTGGGCATTGGCGGCCTTCCCCGGGGTCGCATTGTCGAAATTTACGGTCCCGAATCCTCCGGTAAAACCACCTTAACGCTGCAGGTTATTGCCGAAGCGCAGAAGCTCGGGGGCACCTGCGCCTTTATCGACGCGGAGCACGCGCTGGATCCCATCTATGCCGAAAACCTCGGCGTAAATACCGATGACCTCCTTGTCTCCCAGCCCGACACGGGGGAGCAGGCCCTGGAAATCTGCGACATGATTGTCCGCTCCGGAGCGGTGGATGTGGTGGTGGTCGACTCCGTTGCCGCGCTCACGCCGAAGGCGGAAATCGAAGGGGAGATGGGGGACGCGCACGTGGGGCTTCAGGCTCGGCTCATGAGCCAAGCACTCCGGAAAATGACCGGTAACATCAAGAATTCCAATACTCTCGTCATCTTCATCAACCAGATTCGCATGAAGATCGGGGTCATGTTTGGCTCTCCGGAAACCACCACCGGGGGGAACGCGCTGAAGTTCTATTCCTCCGTCCGCCTGGATATCCGCCGCATTGGCGCCGTCAAGGAAGGGGATGAGGTGGTGGGTAACGAAACCCGGGTGAAGGTCGTCAAGAACAAGGTGGCGCCGCCTTTCCGCCAGGCCGAGTTCCAGGTCATGTATGGGAAGGGTACCTTCCAGCTTGGGGAGGTGATTGACCTCGGGGTGAAGCAGGGTCTCATCGACAAGTCTGGCGCGTGGTACGCCTACAAGGGCGACAAGATCGGCCAGGGCAAGAAGAATGCGGCCGACTACCTCGCGGAGCACACGGAGGTCGCTGAGGAAATCGAAGGGGCCATCCGCGAGGCGCTGCTGCCGAAGCCGCGCCGCGCGCCAGAGGCCGTCGACGTTTCGGCGCCCCCCGCCGCTGATTTCGGCTAGCGCTACCCGTTTAGCGCAGAGGTCCTAGGATGGGGGAAGCAGCTCCTGCCCTTCGAGAGGCCGCCTTGCGGCTTCTCGCCCGTCGGGAACATAGTCAACGGGAGCTGGCCCAAAAGCTTCGCAAGCGCTTCCCGGAGGTGTCCGGGGAGCAGCTCGAGACCGAGCTCAAAGCTCTCGCTGAGGCCGGCTACCAATCCGATGCGCGGCGCCAGGCCTCCCTCATCCGCCAGGCAGAACTTCGGGGTCAGGGGCCCGGGCGCCTTGGCGCTAAGCTTCGGGCGGAAGGCCTGCCTCCGCCGGAAACCCCCGAAGACCCCAGCGCGCTCGAGGCACGCCTTGCGGCCCTTCAGCAGCAGCGTTTTGGTGGTGCCCCAGCGGATGCCAAAGCCTGGCAGAAGCAGGCCCGGTTCTTCGCCTACCGCGGCTTTCCCCCGGGGCTTATTCGCCGCTGCCTTGGGGAGATTCCTTGGGGGGACTCGGAGGCCTAAAGCGGTTTTCCTGCGTTCCCGGGTGCCCAAGGCATAGCGTATACTGCGCGGCTGCCCGGGCAGCGCCTTCCGCGCTGCGTTGCTGATCCCCAAGCGCTGGAGTCGCTATGAAAAGCGCGGACATTCGCCGCACCTTCCTTGAGTTCTTTCAAGAGCACGGCCATGAGATCGTGCCGAGCAGCCCCCTCGTGCCCGGGAACGACCCCACCCTGCTGTTTACCAACGCGGGCATGGTGCAGTTCAAGGACGTGTTCACGGGGCGGGAACAGCGGAGCTATCAGCGCGCGGTCACCAGCCAGCGTTGCGTGCGGGCCGGGGGCAAGCACAACGATCTCGAGAACGTCGGTTACACCGCGCGTCACCACACCTTCTTCGAAATGCTGGGAAATTTCTCCTTCGGCGATTACTTCAAGCACGATGCGATTCGCTTTGCCTGGACGCTGCTGACGGAGCGCTTTGGCCTCCCGGCGGAAAAGCTCTGGGTCACGGTCCACGACAGCGACGACGAGGCGGAGCAGATTTGGCGGGACGAGATCGGCGTACCCGCGGATCGCATCACGCGCATGGGCGATAAGGACAACTTCTGGTCCATGGGGGACACGGGCCCTTGCGGACCCTGCTCGGAGATTTTCTACGACCATGGCCCCGAGGTGTGGGGCGGCCCCCCGGGCACGCCGGAGGAAGATGGCGATCGCTACGTCGAGATATGGAATCTGGTGTTTATGCAGTTCGAGCGCAGCGCCGACGGCACCATGACGCCTCTGCCGCGCCCGAGCGTTGATACGGGCATGGGCCTTGAGCGTGTCGCCGCGGTACTGCAGGGCGTGCACAGCAATTACGAGATTGACCTTTTCCAAGCGCTCATCGCTGCTGCTGCCCACGCCACGGGCGCTGACGCCGCCAACCCCGACCAGCTGCCCTCGCTACGGGTGATCGCGGATCACATCCGGTCCGCTGCCTTTTTGGTCACGGATGGAGTGGTGCCCAGCAACGAGGGCCGGGGCTATGTGTTGCGGCGCATTATCCGCCGGGCGCTGCGCCACGGACACAAGCTGGGCTGTGAGCGCGCTTTCTTTCATCGTCTCGTGGCGCCGCTGGCCCAGGAAATGGGGGCGGCCCACGAGGCCCTGGCCGCGCAGCAGGCCCGGGTCGCGCAAATTCTGGAGCAGGAAGAGGCGCAGTTTGCCCGCACCCTGGCGCAGGGCATGACCGTTTTAGAAGGGGAGCTTGCGACCCTCTCAGGCAAGGAAATCCCTGGGGACGTGGTCTTTAAGCTTTACGATACCTATGGCTTCCCCGTGGATTTAACCGCCGATATCGCCCGGGAACGGGACCTCACTCTGGATGAACCGGGTTTCGAGGCGGCGATGGCCGACCAGCGCGCCCGGGCCCGCTCCGCGAGCCGCTTTGCCGCTGCGACGGAAGCCGAACTGGAGGTCGCTGGGCAGGTGGAATTCCGGGGCTATGAGGTGCCGACGGCTGAGGGCACGGTCACGGGCCTCTTTCGGCGCACAGAGGCGGGGCTTGAGCCTGTAGAAGCGCTTGAAGCCGGTGCCTCTGGCGCCGTGGTACTCGACCAAACCCCGTTCTATGCCGAGTCCGGCGGCCAGATTGGGGACCAGGGGGAACTTCGGAGCAGCGCAGCGGTATTTGCGGTGGAAGATACCCGTAAGGCCGGGGCCCAGCATCTTCATCTCGGCACCCTTGGCCGAGGTTCGCTGGCCCTCGGGGATCGGCTCGAGGCCCACATTGATGCGGCGCGGCGTCAGGCAATTGCCCTGAACCACTCGGCGACGCACCTCCTGCATGCGGCCCTTCGGGAGGTTCTCGGTCAGCACGTTGAGCAGCGCGGCTCCCTGGTGACTGCGGAACGGCTTCGCTTCGACTTTGCCCATCATGACGCCATCGATCGGGCCATCCTCGATCAGATTGAGGATCGGGTGAACGCGGTCATCTGGAGCAACAGTCCGGTTCAGACTCGGGTGATGTCCTTTGATGCTGCTCGGGACGCCGGCGCCATGGCCCTCTTCGGGGAGAAATACGGCGACGAAGTGCGCGTTCTGTCCATGGCCGGGGATTTTTCCGTAGAGCTCTGCGGGGGCACCCACGTGGCCCAGACCGGGGATATCGGCTTGCTGCGGATTGTCAGCGAGCAGGGGATTGCAAGCGGCGTGCGGCGGATTGAAGCGGTCACCGGTCCTGCTGCCCATGCCTATTTGCGGGACGCTGACGTCGCCCTGCGCAGCGCCGCCGGCCGCCTTAAGGTGACCCGGGAGCAGGTGCTCGAGCGCATGGAAGGGCTGCTGACGCAGCAGAAGGCCCTGGAGCGGAAGATTGATGAGCTGGAGCAAAAGCTTGCGCAGGAGGCCGGTGCCGACCTGGCTGCGGGGGCCGTAGAGGTGGGTGGCCTCCGCGTTCTGGCGGCGACCCTCCCCTCCGGTGGTGCCAAGGCGCTGCTCCCGGCTTTGGATCAGTTGAAGGCGCGCCTGGCTCCGGCGGCCGTAGTGCTGGCGGCGGTGGAAGAGGGCGCGGTGAGCTTGGCCGCGGGCGTCAGCGCCGACTGGGCGAAGCGCCTCCCCGCGGGCCCCCTCGTGCAGCACGTGGGGGCGCAGGTGGGCGCCAAGGGCGGTGGCCGGCCAGAGCTGGCTCGGGCCGGCGGGGGCGATCAGCCGGAAGCCCTAGAGGCCGCGCTGGCTTCCGTCGCCGCCTATGTCGCGGAGCGTCTGAGCTGATATGTCCCTTCTCGTTCACAAGTACGGTGGCACCAGCGTCGGTAGCCTCGAGCGCATCGAGGCCGTCGCCGCGCGGGTGGCACGTCATCGCGAAGAGGGTCATCGCGTGGTGGTCGTCGTTTCCGCCATGAGCGGAGAAACGAATCGACTCCAGGCCTTGGGTCTGGATCTCGGCGGGCAGGGGGTGCCCCGGGAAATGGACGTGCTTCTCGCCTCCGGGGAGCAGGCAAGCGCGGCGCTCACGGCCATTGCCCTAAAGGGCCTCGGTGTGCCGGCGCAGTCCTTTCTCGCCGACCAGCTGCCCATTCGCACCGACAGCGCCCACACCCGGGCGCGCATCGAGCATATTGCGACGGAGGCGTTGTTCGACGCCCTCGACGCCGGCGTGGTGCCCGTGGTTGCCGGCTTTCAAGGCCTCGCAGTGGATGGATCGATCACCACCTTGGGACGAGGCGGGTCGGACACCACAGCGGTGGCCCTGGCCGCGGCCCTAAAAGCCGATGAATGCCAGATCTACACCGATGTGGATGGGGTGTACACCACGGACCCGCGGGTGGTGTCTTCAGCGCGTCGCCTGCCCCGCGTCACCTTCGAGGAAATGTTGGAGATGGCGAGCCTGGGCTCGAAGGTGCTCCATCCCCGGTCCGTCGAGTTTGCTGGAAAATACGGTGTTCCCGTGCGCGTGCTCTCAAGCTTTGAGGAGGGCCCGGGCACCCTAATTACCTTGGAGGAGGATGGTTCCATGGAGCAGCCCCTGGTTTCCGGCATTGCCTTTACCCGGGACGAGGCCAAGATCTCCGTCCGGGCCGTGCCTGACGTGCCCGGAGTCGCTTCGTCCCTCCTCGGCCCCGTTAGCGCGTGCGGCATAGAGGTCGACATGATCGTGCAAAACCTCGCGAACGACGGGGGCCAGAACGACTTCACCTTCACCGTAAAGCGGGGTGACTATGATCGAGCCCTGGCAGTGGTGCAGGAAGCCGCCGACGCCCTGGGCGCCGGCCCGGTGGTGGGCGATGCAAAAATTGTGAAGGTGTCCGTAGTAGGCGTTGGGATGCGGTCCCATGCCGGGGTGGCCACGCAAATGTTTGCTGCCCTGGCGAAGGAAAATATCAATATCCAGATGATCAGCACCTCCGAGATCAAGATTTCCGTGGTCCTGGACGAGAAATACCTTGAGCTGGCGGTGCGTACGATTCATGACACCTTCGGCCTTGAGCGCACGGAAGGGGTTGCGTGACGCTGGCTTCTGGCGTTTTTTTTCGCCATTCTTGCAAGATGCAACTAAATGACCTGGCGGTTCCTTTGGGGCGCGCCTTGGGGTGGGAGGGTCGCGCGTGTTGATACTGACGCGGAAGGTCGGGGAGTCGGTTTTGATTGGAGACGGCATTAAGGTCTCCGTCCTGGCCGTGAAAGGCAATCAGGTCCGCGTGGGCATTGACGCGCCCAAGGATGTTTCCGTGCATCGGGAAGAGGTACGGGAGCGGCTGGAAGAAGGAAAGGGCGCGCCCTCCGAGTCGGGAAGCTAATATCTCCGTGCCCCCTGGGCATCCGCGTGTAGCGTGTTAGAATCGCAGCCCCCGGAGAGATGGCCGAGTGGTCGAAGGCGCTCCCCTGCTAAGGGAGTATGGGTTAAAAGCCCATCGAGGGTTCGAATCCCTCTCTCTCCGCCAGCTTCTGAATCCCCTAAAAATCACAGAATAAACAATGGCTTATCGGTAAGGTCTTCTTCCACCTACCCCATTTCCGCTCGTTTCTACCCCGGTAAACTACCCCAGCTTGCATGAATGACCGCTGTGCCCCGTATCGTCTGGGCCTCAGACGGCAGCCCACCACGACCATAAGTACCGCTTCGCACAGGGCGCCCCCCATCGCACCCCCGGGGGAGGGCCTGTTTGGGCCGATGCGGACGCGGGGGTGGCGGTTCCGTTTGCAAAGAGCTGGTTTTGAACCTAGTGCGGCCAACAAGCTATTGTTGAGCCAGCACCTTGGGGAGGAGCGCTCATGATCACTAATGAATCAATTTTGCTGCCCGTCTTTGCGTTGGCTCTTTGGACAGTCGTGATGTTGGCCTGGACGCTCATTACCCGTATTCCGGCTATTAACGCCCAGGGTGGGGTCGATGGCTTTGGCCATCCGCCTGACATGGCGAAGCTTCCCGTACATGTTCGCCGTATCGCCGATAACCACAATCATCTCTACGAGCAACCGACGATTTTTTATGCGGTCTGTTTGGCGATTGCGGTGCTAGGCCACACTACGGAAACGCTAGTTTTGCTGGCGTGGGCTTTCGTGGTCGCAAGAGTTGTCCACTCTTTGGTCCAAGCTCTTATCAACGTGGTGTTGGTGCGGTTTGCTGTGTTTCTGGTCGCCTGGGCAGCTCTTTTGGGGATGATTGTGATTGAGTGCCGGCGGTTACTCTGATGCCACTTCGCCGTGCCCTGGGGCTGTTCAGCACGGTTGTGATGGTGAAGAGAGGCTGACAGGAATTCTTCAGAAGCGGCTTTAGTTCTCGCTGACTTTTAGGAAATTCTTCATCTTCATCTCTGAGAGGATTTTTCCGCCTCCCATCACAACACAATTGAGGGGGTTGTCTGCTGGCCGGCAAGGGACTCCTGTGAATTCGCTTATCAGCTGCGGAAGCCCCTGGAGCAGCGCCCCGCCACCGGTTAGGACCATTCCATCTCGGAGCACATCAGAGCTGATGTCCGGAGGGGCTGCTTCAAGCGCGCTCGAAACGGCGCGCAGTATGGCACTCACAGGCTCAACGGTAGCGTTGTAAACATCCTCCGTACTCACGACCTGATTCCTTGGGAGGCCAGAGGCTGCTTCAAGACCCTTTATGTTCATGGTCGAGGAAGCTGATGCGGGGTGTACAGAGCCAACGGTTAGTTTGATTCGCTCAGCTTGCCGATCACCTATCAATATTCCGCGCTCTCTCCGAAGAAAATTGATGATGGCCTCGTCTAGTGCATTCCCAGCGACCTTAAGAGAGTGGGAGTACACCAAGCCGCCCAGGGACAAAATGCCAATCTCTGTCGTACCACCCCCAATATCGACCACCATGGAGCCCTTGGGCTCATCAATATCCAGGTCAGCACCGAAAGCAGCCGCCACGGGCTCGTCGATGAGTGCCACGGCCTTCGCACCTGCGCTTACCGCGGCTTCTTTAATGGCCCTTCGCTCAACTTGAGTCGCCTGAACAGGCACGCAGATGAGAATGTTCGGGGCTCTCCTCAGCCACCTACCCCCAGCCACCTGCTTTATGAATCCCGTAAGCATCAATTCGGTCGCTTTGAAGTCAGCAATTACGCCATCCTTAAGCGGCCGGACTGCTGAAATGTTTGCTGGCGTTTTGCCAAGCATTGACTCCGCTGCGCTACCCAATGCAACGACTTCAGTTCGCCCCCTGTCGCTGCGAAGAGCGATCACCGACGGTGAATTCAGAACAACCCCGGCTCCCTCTTTAAAGATCAGGGTGTTGGCTGTCCCCAGGTCAATTGCAATGTTTGTTCTTTTAAACAGTGGCATGCATTTCTGATTCACTTGGCCTTGGCGTCATCGCAGTCCAAACAGCACATAAAAGCCTCCCGTCTAATAGCGTCACGTCATAAATGCCCCCGGGGGAGGACTTGCTCGTGACGATGTAGACGCTGGGGTGACGGTGCAGCTTGCGAGAGTCTCTTCAAGCATTGGCTTCATCCGACGGCTGAATTAAACCAGATGATTTAAATATTTGCCAAACGCGAATCCGGCGAGTAAATAAGAGGAAAAAAATTCGGGGGGTATCAGCGTGCAGTGGGCAAAACTGACAATATTTCTCTCCGCAGTATTAGCGCTAAGCGGCTGCGGTGGTGGTGCAGGAGGCGGGGCGGCGGCGGTAACACCCCGGCCTTCTACTCCCGCAAGTCCAGCCCCGCCATCCAATACGGTGACGGGTGCGGCTGCCACCGGTGAAGCTCTTGGGGGGGCCTCCGTAGTGGCTACGAACGCATCGGGAGATGCCCTTGATGTCGCTCTGACAACCACAACTTCCGGTGGATTTTCTTTCGCCATCCCGCGCGATGTGAGCTACCCCGTCGTAGTTACGGTGACCGCTATCGACGGTACGGTCGTGAGAACCATCATTGGTTCGCAGCCCCCGGACGAGAGTGAAGGGATCGTTGCTCACGTTACGCCTCTCACGGAGGCCGCCTCCGGCACGTTCCTTGATGATCCCGAGGCGCCTCCTTTAGACCAGGTGTCTGGGGAAGACTTCAATGCAGCAGGGCAAGAAATTGTCACGGGGTTATTCGGGGCGTCCGTGCAGTTTGACACCTTCTCCAACGACCCAGGCTTCATCCCGGCAAATCCCAATCTTCGCCAGCCGCCGTCAGTCTCCGACACGATGCTGGACACTGTGGCGCGCGCTGCAGGGCAGGCGGGTCAGGAGCTCATGGATTTCGTCCAGGCGCAGAGCGCTGCGGACGCCAGGCTCATGCAGCAGCCGCGATTTCAAGTCCAGCTCGTCGGTGAGCTAACGAAGAAGGGGAATCCGCCGGAAGATTTGTCAGACAAGCTGTCATCAGTTGGCGCCACTTCAGAAGACGACCCCGACGCTACAACTACGCTTATGGCTGCGATTGAGGGCGTGCCGAAAGCCCTGGCAGCAGCAAAAGAGGCATCGGGGAAAGACGACGAACGACTCGACGACGCGATGATTGAAACCCTGGCAACGCTCACGGAGGAACGTGTGGCGCAGGGCGGTGCTGCCGCGGCTGCGGAAACGCTTACGAGCGAGGCCGTACAGGGCGCAGTGGCGGAGATCGTGAGTGATGCCATGGAAGAGCTGATTAGTGAGGCAGCTGAAACCGAGGAAGAAGGCGAGGCGCTCCTTGACGTATCGCAGCGTGCGGGGACAAACGCTGGGAAGGTGCTCGCAGGCATGAATGACGAAGCCTTGGCCTCGGATGGCGGAAAAAACGCAGCGAAGGCGGTTGTTAAAGACCGTGCTGTGCCGCAGGACCTTGATGCCACTCGGCAGGCGATCGCCGACGGCTCTGCTCCGGATGAGCTCGTGCCGGACGCCGGGCCGGTTGCTGACTTAAAAGATCAAGTACAGGAAGCAGCGACGGAGGCCGGGGAGGAAATAAGCGTCGGCCAGCCCATTCCGGGTAACTACGACGAGAACAATTTCGATGAATTTGACTGGACCTGATGGGGGGAATGCCAAAATGAGAATGAAAAATATTGGGGCGCTCGTTGCCCTCGTCATGGTCGCTAGCACAGGTCTTGCTGCGGAAGAGCTAAAGGAGTTTCAGGCTGGTGAGCGGGTGCGTGCTGCCGAGATTAACGCCAACTTCAAGGCTCTCTCCGACGCCATCGCAGAGGTTGAGAAGCAGGAGGGACCTGTTGGCCCACAAGGCGCCGCTGGTCCTCAAGGCCTGAAGGGCGTAGCTGGTCCGCAGGGGCCCGCTGGCCCTCAAGGCCTGGCTGGGCCACAGGGGCCCGCTGGCCCTCAAGGCCCTGCAGGCGATTCAGATGTGACCTTTGCGGGGCTGGAAGACGTTTTTGCCGGCGGCGCTGAAGACAGCGCTTCGGGCGGCGCGTCAGCCTCATCCATGACGTGGGAGACGCTAAGCCAAGGATGGAAGACCGTGGGTGGTCGGTATTCGCCTGCGGCGACGTTTACTGGGTGCTCCCCCGAAAATGGCTGCGTTATCAAAGGCAATCGCGCAACTGTCACCTGCGCTGAAGGCGATGTCGGCAAGCTTGCGGCATTGCTAACCGCTCCGGAGGCCAAGGCCGCGTTCTTGATAGTAGAGGTTGTCGGGAACTGCACTGAACAAAACTTGCTTGTCACTCGCGGGGCGGCTTTCTTTTCCAAAACCTCCAATGGCGTCCCGACCGGTTCGATTACGACTATCCAAGACGGCACCCCCGTACTTACCTGCGCGTCCGCCTATTGCCATTTTGGGAACATTACGCTGAATGGAACTGTTCAGCCCGCGCGTGGGGCGAATTTCATCTTGCAGGAGAATGTAACCATAAATGGGCGCCCGTTCTTCGGCCTTATCGCGGGAGAGGGTGCGTTTGTGATGCTCGGGAAAAACATTACCGTTAATGGGCTCATGTTCGCAGATGGTGGCGCCAACATCCGAGTCTATGGTGAAAATAACTTCGTGAAGACAACGGTAGTCAGAAACACTGACATGACAGTTCGACCGGGCAACGGGTTTCCAGATGTAGGCTATAAAACAGAAAGTTTGACCGCTGTTGGTGCGTCTAGATTGGAGTTCTCAAATGATCTCCAAAGCTTCGAGAGCAATGGCGATACTTCAGCCGCCGACTTTGATTTGGGAAACGTATCTGTGCGCTTCGGCTCCTACTTGCTTCTTGGCGGTCAAAAGCTAAAGGTAAGTGGGATCCTCATTGGAGGTAACTCAACGATGCGCCTTAAATTGAGGGATGGTTTTGAAATGGGCGCTGGAGGGTTGCGGGTAGGTTCACCCCTTGATGGAAGTGGTTACGCTACCCTGGAGTACAACGCGGACGTTAGCCTTCCACTATTGCAGGTTGGGCAAAATTCCCGGCTTGATACATTCCGCCATGGGGGAGGCGATTCAAGCGCGCAAGTCACTGTCGGCACAATGGGTGTTGGCGTCATGGGGACCGTCACAGCAAATTCCGGCAGCTCGGCTGGAGAGGGGGCCCCTTACAAAGTCACTGATAGCCTAACTGCTGGAAAATTTGCGTTTATCCAGTTTGGTGTCGTGGACGCCTCCTCTGCATCAGGTACGGTGGATGTGAGCAAAGCGTGCGAATTCGGTGCGATGGCACAGAGTTTGTGCGACTAAATTATCTGTCCCCCCTATAGCCCTAAGCGCTGCCTAAACAGCCCAAGCGCTATAGCAACAACGACTAATGCTTGCGTCGTTTAGCTTTAGATAGTTCATGCATAGCGGGTGCTCTAACGCCCGCTTTGCTTATCAGATCTCCGCTAGCTTTAGCGTCGCGCATCACGACCTTCCAACACATTTGCATAGCTCGTTCAGTCTCCTCCGCCCATGGCTTTGGTACAGCAAAAGAGTCATGAACGGGAAGTAGCGGAACGCCCATCGCCATCGCCCAGGACATCATCCTCAAGGCCACTTCGCCCTCAAGGTACTGGAGGTGTGCGCCTACATCACGGAAGAACACGTCTTGGGTAAACGGATACTCTTGGTATAGCGCGTCCCGAATGGCTTCAAAGCGTTCTCCGCTGCCGCCCTGAATGCGTTTGTGAAAGTTGGACTTCATTCCGCCAAATTGAGCAGGGTCTAGCGCCCCCATACAGGCCGTCACGGCTTTCTTCACCATGTCCCGCGTGGCGCCCTCCACTTGGTCCATAATCGCGCTGTACGGGTCGTCAGGCAGCTCTACGTCACAAAGAAAGGCTGCCATGCGCAAATGGTTCGCGCTGAAGTCCGGCTCCGCTATAGGCTCACCGTTGATTAGTGTTTGTTGTCGTATGGGCACTCTGCGTTGCGCAAGGTTTTGGAATGCGTTCGTGATACGACCCCCACGGTCAGAGTATTCGGCGAAGGAACGCGTCATTGGCCCTTTCAGCGCGAAGCTATGCTGGCGAATGAACACGTTGTACTCCTGCAGCACCTTGGCCTGCTTTTGGTGGTGCTGAAGCTCCTCAGCTGAGCAGCCATGAGGGATTTCGTAATGCTCCTCGTCCCAGCCGCCTTGGTCCTCGTACAGTAGCCCGCAGAACAGGTGTGCTAATTCCTTTGTTGCCCTGAAGTGGCTGGCTAGGCGGACTTCATTGCCCACTCGCAGGCCGACATTGCCAAGGTGCATGTATCGGCCCTGCTGCTTTCTGCTTACGTCGTTCTGCCGGTTCTCGCTTGGGTGGCCCGTTAGGACCTCAATTGCGTCCTGCATGACACGCTTGGTCAGCCCAAGCTGCTTAAGGTAGTCGCCATCTGTGAAGTTGTTCCAATTGGTTGGCAGTACGAGCCAACAATGCTCAAACAGGCAGCGTATGAGATTGCGGATGATCAGCAGGTTGGCTTTCTTCCGGGTTTCCACCGCATCAATGCGTTTTGCCGATTCCTTTGCCAGCGATTCGGCCAGCTCTGCGAGCTTCGGCATGGAGGGAATCTGATTGGTTGGTGCAGGTCGCAATCGCCACTCACGGTGTTTTTCCGGCATTGCTCGCGTAAGCAGTGAAGCTAGCTCTTCGGCATTGCGCTGCAGGTCTGATTGCATGGCGGTACGTCCGTGGTTGCCAAGCCTTGCCATAATCATACAGGCGCGCTCCGCATGCGTTACCGCGGGAGTGATTAAGATCCCAATGAAAACCCCGAAATAATCCACTGAAAGAACATGGCCGCAGAAGCTATCTACGACTTCCCTTAGGGCGTAGCAGGAAGCGATTTAAGCCTTTTTACAGGGCTCTTTGGGCAGTTCGCTAGCTAAAAATAACGTTGCTTAGAGAGGCATTTTGAGGGCTCTGCGGGGACGTTTGGTGACGTTGCGATTGGGGCGTGGCGGGTGCCTAGCGCTCCCTTTGCTCCGTGCCAATTCCAGAGGTGATGAAGACAGCGGTAGCGGGTTCATTGATGTCAGCGGTATGCCAGACGCCTCTTGGATTTACCGCGTATTCACCTGCAGTCAGCTCCGTGCGTTGTGTGGCTCCATCGTCGGCACATGGCCGTGGAGTCCACTATTTCGTTCATCGCCGTGAACGTTAGGCGCGGGTGACCGGCGTGGTTTAAGTGCCGACGATGGCTGAGCCTTTCACTGCAGCGCTTGCGTACTGCCCCTGCGGCAGCCGCTTCCCATCGCTTTGGTCTGTTTCGTCAGTGGCTTTTGGGTAAGGGGCATTCATGCCAAACGGCAAGCCGACACAAGCGGGCTAACGAAACAGCATAGGTAATAAGAAATTCAGTCTGACGTTATCCGAAAGCCACGCTTACATTTACCACCGCTAGGCACGCCGCGGCGCCCTGCAGTTGTTGGGAGCGTTGATTCGGGGCAAGGTAGGCGTGTGGGCGGTTCGTCGCCATCGACTATGGCGGCTCAAGAGAAGAGAGACGCGTTATGGTCAAGATTCAATCGGGGACCCTCTTGTTGGGACTTGCAGCACTCCTTGTCGCGGGCTGCGGGGGGGGTGGGTCTGGTCCCGCGGCCGATCCTCTTGCGGGTCCCCTTGGGCCGCGTTCTATTTCCTTGACGGGGATCCAAAGCCCCACAAAGGCCGTCTATCGTAAGGGTGAGCCAATCACCATTGAGTACTCGGTAGGTTCCTCCGGCGTCGACGCGCAAGATGTCATTATGAATTTCTCCCTGGTCCCCACCAGCGAGCTAGCCCTGCTTTTAGCCGATGAAGAGACCTCAGCTATTGCCCTCGGGGATACGCTGATCGAGTCCATTTCTCCAGGCTTTATAAACCTTTCCGCCGATTTCACTATTCCAAACGACATCGTTGGGGGGCAGGAGTATGTAATCATGGGGTCGCTCGACCCGGAAGGTCGAGCAACCGCAGACGGCGATTTCTCAGACAACCTTTCGCGAAACTTCAGCGCTACTTTCAATGATCCCACGACCAAGGTGATCACCGTTGCGGACGAGTTCATAAACGACCTGTCCATCGAAGACGCCGCGGTGGGTGAGGGCTTCATTCTGCTGGAGACGCCAGCGAACGCCGTCGCTGCCTCCGGGAGCCGCTCCGCCGCTAATATCGTTCGAGTCGCCGATGATCCTAACGAGTCCAACGCCGTCGGCCATATCGATGTACGGAAGCTTGGCGGCGATGCCATGTCTGCCATCATCCAAGTTGATGTAATCATTGATGGCCAGGAAACCGCCGCATTTATGTGGAAGGGCGAAAACGACGAGTGGGTCAATGAAGCGCCCTACACGGTTCCCAACCCAAATGACGTACATTTTGTTCCTTGGGATATTCGTCTGTCAGAAGCCCAACGGAATGCACTTTTCGCAGCCTACGACCCCGCCGCCGAGAGCAACGTGGCCACCTTTCGATTTCGGATCCAGCAAACGGGTGGTGCTCAAGACGAGAATCCGGATAACAACAGCTTTGAGCTAGAGGTTCCCTTCCGCTTCTTCCTTCCCGGAGAGGCGCCAGAAGAGGTGGCAACGGAAAACGTTTCCCAGAGCGCGGTTGCCGCGACGGGGGCGGAAACGGCCCTCAAGCAGCTTGGCTCGGGGGCCACCCGCGGCGCACAAAGCAGCGGCGCGCTGCGCTTCCATCGTAAGTATTCCCAAACTTATGGGAGTAAGAAAAAGTTTGCGATTCGTCTCGCGGCCGAATCTTTCAATGATCTGAATGGTTCTGCAGGCACGGGCCGCGTATTCAACGATGCCCGTGTCGACGGTTACGCCCTGGGTAAGAGGCTTACCTTGGCACGCGCCTTCGGGAATATTGAGGCGAACGCCCGGGCGGGGTCTGCGGGTTACCGCGGTTATGCCTACGTCTTTGGCGGGGTCGTACTTGATCAAAGTCGAAGCGCCTCCACCAGCATTTCCCGAGACTGGGGGCTGTCCTGGCGTGAGGAACGAACCTTTGCGAGTTCCACCTTTTTCGCGGGTCCCGTTCCTATCCGAGTTTCTGCTGGAGCCTCGGGCACGGTGGGCTTCGGCGCTGGCCTTTCCCTTGATGGCGGGGTTATCGAGGGCTACGGGGATCTTTTTTACGCTGACCTAGACGCTTATGCGCAGGGTGGGGTGGATGCGGGGTTCGTTGGCGGTGGCATTCGCGCCGAGCTCCTCCTCCTCCAGCACACTTTCCGGGTCACGGGTGCGGCGGACCTCAGCGAACTGACGAGTCGTCGGGTCACCCTTTCCGCGAATGCTCAAAATCAAATCCGGGCAGTGGAGGGGAGGTTTTACCTGTACGGTTTCTATCGCTATTTCAAATGGTGCTGTAAATTTAAAAAGCGTGAGAAGCGCGTGACGCTCTACAACACGGGAGCACTCTTTAGGAAGAATTGGACGTTGCTTAGCGCTTCCCAGACCGTAACGTTCTGATTGTTTGGAGTCGACCGTCACCACCGGTGACGGTCGCCCCTTTAATTTCGCTCTTCAGGATCCGAGGAGCTCTAAGTTTATGAACATGCTTTCCTGGCGGCCTGCCCGCGGGGTGCTTGCCCTGCTGATTTTCTTTTACCCATCGCTCACCTTTGGTGCGGAAGTCTGCATTAGCGGAGGAACGTTTCTTTCTAAAGCTCGGGTCTTTTTATCCCAGGATAATCAGATCAATGAGTCTGAGGTGACCTTCTCTGCAACGCTCTTCACCCGGACTCTATTAGCCGAGGAAGAAAGCTCTTGGGTGGGATATCAATTCCAGAACGCAGGGCTTCAGGAAAACGATCAGATCGCTTCGCCGATTTTTTACACCGTGCCCTTCGCTGTGCGCATCAACCGCGAAACCGGAGTCTTTGAAGAAGTGGTGGTGAATGCGCCCCTGAAGGGCGAGGACGAGGCTCGTCTTCTCGCGCTCTATGATCTCCTACATAGCCTTCCCAGCGAGCTTTTAGACGCGCAATCCCCGGTGGTGGTGCGGGAGCGTGATCGAGTCGGGGTCGTAGAAACGCATTATTTGAGCCCACGGCTTGGGGAAGTGGTACGGCAGCGGCAAGCCTACGTCAGCCTAGGCGGAAGCCGGGAAGGAGATGGCTTGCTGGAAGCTGTGGAGCTCGAGGAAGATCGGTCGGAGTTCAAGGAGCAGGCGTGCGGGTTCCGGGAACTTAAGGGCACGGCTCGTGTAACAGCCCGCTTTAATGGCGGTTTGACGGTACTGACGCAGCAGCAGCATGAGACAAGCCTTGGGTCCCAGCCGGTACCGGACCAACTTCGCCTCGCCCTGCTTCCTCCGGACCCGCGGACCTGGCCACCACTCACGGTAGCAGATGTCTATCCCCGGCCAGTCCGCCGACCGCTGGCCAGCGCAGAGCTTTTTCTGGAGCAGTTAAACCGCTTGGGTGCGGTGGAAATTTTCGATGGAGAAGCGCTTAAACGTTTGCTTTTTGATAACGACGACTTCCTAGAGAGCCTACGCCCGGCCCTCGCCAACTCCGGCTTTAGCTCGGATTTCGAGCAGGAGTTGCTGCTTCGCCTGGGGCAGGCGAACAGCACCAATGCCCGAGGACTGCTCACAAGTTTGATTACGGACGACGCCGTCAATCCAGAAACCCGTTTCGGAAGTTTGATGGGTATGCGTTATTCCGAGGATAAGCTCGAGCCTGAGCTTCAGGATGCCCTATTGGACTACGCCAATCTCTCGAATTTAAATGAGGTGGATCAACAGCTCGCGGATTCCACGCTTTTAGTGCTCGGGACAGTGTCAGGCTCTACGCGGGATCGGGGGCTAGAGCGTCGCCTGGCCGACCGGCTGATGAGCGCCGGGGATGAAAGCAGCGCCCTAGTTGCGCTTTCTGCCCTGGGCAATTCAGGCTCCGAGAGCAGTGGGCAGCTCATCGGTCGTTATCTTTCCGATCCTTCCCCGAGCCTTCGGCGGCGGGCAGCGGAATCGCTGGGGCAGATTCCGGGCGACGCAGCGAAGCTGGTCCTAGCGGAACATCTCAGTGCAGAGCGTCAGCCCCAGGTGCTCGGCGCCATGATTGAGAGCTTCGGCCGCCGGCCGTTGGCAAGAGAGGATTTGCCCCCTCTTATCGAGAAAGCCGTGCCTAGCGAGCCCCTTGTGGTTCGTCGTGCGGCGATCAGCGCCCTAGCGGGGCAGGTCCCCCATATCCCAGAAGCGTCATCAGCCTTAAGACAAATCATGACCCAAACCACTGACCGTCAGTCGCTTGAGACGATCATGGGGGCCCTCTACAGCGGCGACTGAGTTTGCTCTGCGCTGCCTTTGCCGCAACTTCCGCGCCCCCGCCCGCAGTGCTGCCGGAGAGGCTCTGTGCGGCCCTCTAGCGGTGCTTACCCACGCAGCCGCACCACATTGCTTGGGTCGTCCCCTCCGACGGGTTGCACGGCGTCCAGGATCGCCACTGCTTTGGCAATGTCACCCAGTGCAGAGCCGCCGGAGTAAACGCCGTAGGTGATCGTATCTTTCTTATGGCCCACCAAATCAGCCGTCACGCCCTCTGTCACGCCGTTCTGCTCTAATGCCGTGACCACAAACTTTCTGATGCTGTGGAAGCACTTCGTCCGCTTGCTCCCGTCTACCCATATTTCCTCTTTTAGTCTGCCGAAGCGCTTGCCCGCAGCGTTCTCTCGGCGCCTGAGATCAAAGTTGTGCAGGGGTAAGAGTCGCTTCAGCCCTTCCGCAATTGGCACGAGTCGTCCGCGCGATGCTTGTGTCTTAGCGTCGAGCTTTACGCGGAAGCACGGAATGCCATCAACTGTTTCTATGCTTTCAGAAGACAGGGCGCCCACTTCGGCAATCCGCATACCCGTGTATCGTCCAATATCAATAAACGCCACAAGTTCGCTATCGCCCTTGGCGGCTGCCGCTTCTCGCACGGCGAGCACTTCGTCCAAGCTTACCGGGAGGTACCCCTCGGCTTTCTTGAAGGTTTTCGGCAGTCTTAGTCCTTTGTAAGGGTTGACGACGCTATCAACCAAAAGCCTTTGGTCCTGCAACCAAAAGATGTACTCACTCATGAAGCCCACCGCCTTCTGCATCGTCTTTAACGCTCTGCGCTCTGCCGGTTGCTTTGCTTCCTCGACGCGCATCCAGGCCCGTGCGTTCTCCCGGTTAATCTCGTTAAGCCCCATCGGTCTGCTGGTGCCGGTCGCGCCTCCGCTCCAAATGCGCGCACCATCTTTGATGGCTCGCCTTGCATCGTCTGCGGTCTTTTTCTTTTCGTATCGCGCTTCCACGAAGCGTTCTACAAACTGAACGAGGGGTGGCCCTCTGCGATCCCAAAGCAGGGTGGCGTACTGCTTCGCCTGGGCCGGCGGAAGGCCCTCTAACCAATCCTGGTCTTCGTACTTATCCAGCGCCGCGTCGGCATGCGTATAGCCGCTGCGCTCGTCCGCGAAGTCTCCAAGCTCCCGCTCGACAGCAGCCTGTGCCTTAAGAACCGCAATCTCGTTTGCCACCGTGTCAGGCTCTTGCCGCGCAAGGTCAATCAACCTACGCCACTCTTTTAGCCACGGGGCTGCAGTGGCCATTGCTTCAATCCGGTTGGCCTTACCGGCCCGTACTCCAGTACTCCTGCGGAAGTTGGACTTACCGATAATGTGCCGTACTTCGGGTGGTACACTGAGCTGGGCGTAGAAGATTCCGTCGCGAGTGGTTAGGGACATGTCGCTGGCTCCATTGCCTGAGCAGGTCTTGTTTCTACCCCAGTAATCTACCCCAGTAAAGGCTTGAAATGCGCGGAATTGCTATATTTATTGGGCTTTTGGGTGGCTGGCGTAGAATCCCTCTCTCTCCGCCAGTTCAGCTTAAGGCGCCTAGGGGCGCCTTTTTCGTTTTGGGTTTCTGGCTGTGGCCTGCGGTCGGGAAGCGAGGCACGAGACATGCTGAAAGAACTGGGCCTTGGCGCCCTGCTCTTTATCGCCGGAGATTCGGAGCTTGGGCGGAAGGCCGGGGATGCGCTCATCGCCGACAAGATTGGGGACGCCCTCGAGGAGGGCGGCTTTGATGCGGTTTCCTTGGGGCCTTGGGCCGTAGGCCGAGACGAATCAGGCTTTTACGTGGATTTTTCCCAGGTGTCCGTGCGCAGGGGCGCAATACGGGTCACTGCTGAGCGTGCGCGCTACCACCCCTTCTCTTCCGCAGTCGAATTCGAAGCCGGCACGCTTCGGCACGATGGCGGGGAGGGCGTTCCGCCCCTAGCCTGGTCCTTTACGGAAATTGATCTTGAGGTGGCAGGCTGGCGAAGCATCCGAGCCCTTTCCGCTGACGCGCGAGGCCTTCGGATCCTTGGCCCCGTGGCAACGCTGATGGCCTACCCCTTGCCTGGCACGCTGCAGGCACCGGAGGCGCTTGATCATCTGCGCTTCCTTTACGAGGGTGGAGGACGGTCCTTGGAAGTCTCCTGGGCTGCTGCCCCTGCCTGCGCCGCCCTGAGCCTCGCGCCCGCCCAAGCGGTTCCCCTGCTCGAGCTTCGGCCGTTCCTAACATCTGAGGGTGCGGCGGCGGAGGTGCGAAGCAGCAGCGAAGGTTGCGATCAGCTGGTCAGCACCGGACGGGCAGCCTTCGCTGCGCTGAACGTCAGTCCGGCGCTACTGGAAATCTTCCTAGAGGAGCTTCCCGAGGCCTATACCTACTTACTTCGGTAGGGCTGGGATGAGATGGCGGGCGCGGGAGGATTCGAACCCCCGACCTTTCGGTTCGTAGCCGAATGCTCTATCCAACTGAGCTACGCGCCCCGAATTCTCGCTAAGGACTCACTGCGAGAGCGCGGCATTATCTGGGTCTCTCTCGGGCAGGTCAAGGTTTAACCCCGGGGGACTTCACGGTTTTTACCTATTTCGTCCGCGCTGGTTTTAAGGACACGCTAGCGGTCTTTGATAGCATAGGGGGTTGGGGTCCAAGCTAGGAAAGAGTATTGAACGCGCGCCTGACTGCGTACCGAATTGGGTTCGGTGCGCTGCTGATTATTTTGTCTGCCTTTGCGCAGGCCGTCCCCGGGGATAGCGCCCTGGTGCGGCCCCTGCGCGTCGCAACTCTGCCGGAAGGCTTCCGGCTCGATGGTCGCCTCGAGGAAGCGGTTTGGGCCGACGCACCAGTGGTCAATGAGTTCTCCGTGGTGGAGCCCGATACCCTGGCTGCGCCGCCCCTCGAATCCACCATCCGCATGTTCTACACGGACCGGGGCCTCTACGTGGGTTTCCATGGAAAGCAGGCCGCGGACACGCTAGTGGCGCGCCTCTCGCCGCGGGATCAACGCATCGCCCGGGATTCCTTCTCCATCACCGTGGATCCCACGGGGACCGGCCTCTTTGGCTATTGGTTTTCCGTCGCTCTAGGGGACTCCCTGGCCGATGGGACGGTGCTGCCAGAGCGTCAGTTCAGCAATCAGTGGGATGGCCCCTGGAACGGTTTTAGCGCCGTTACGGAAGACGGCTGGAGCGCGGAGCTTTTCCTGCCCTGGTCCATGATGGCCATGCCCAATAGCGGGGACGACCGCACCATTGCGTTCTATGCCTCCCGGCAGGTGGCCTATCTGAATCAGCGTTGGGGCATTCCGGCCCTCCCGAGCACCACGCCGCGCTTTATGTCGGCCCTGCGGCCCGTGCGCATTCAGGGCATCCAACCGTCGACCCAGCTCACCCTCTACCCCTTCTCTGCGGCCACCTATGACGCGGCCGAGGGGGACCTCGAAAGCAAGGTGGGGTCCGATATCTATTGGCGGCCGAGTTCTAATTTGCAGTTCTCCGGCACGCTTAATCCCGATTTCGGGACCGTCCAGCAGGATGATCTCGTGGTGAATCTCTCCGCCTTCGAGGTGTTCTTCAGCGAGCGCCGGCCCTTCTTCCTCGAGGGTCAGGAGGTGTTCAACACCTCCCCCCGGAGCACGGGGAACTATCGGAATGGCCCGCAGATGACGCTGCTGAACACCCGACGCATCGGCGCGCCCCCGCCCCTTCCGGTGGATGACCGGGTGGAACGCTTTTTGGAGACGGACCGTAACCGCCTTAGCGATCTCGCCGGCGCCGCCAAAGTCACGGGGCAGCAGGGGGCCTTTCGCTTTGGTGCGCTTGCGGCCCTAGAGCAAGATACGGAGGTAAGCGGTACGGACGCCCTGGGCACGCTCCTGGACTACCAGGTTAAGGGTCGCCGCTTTGGCGCCCTCCGGGGCCTGTGGGAGTCCGCCTCCGGTGGCCAGTACCGGGGCCTTGGGGCCATGCTGACGGGTGTCGGTAAGCCGGGAGAAGATGGTCTAGCAGGAACGGTGGATGGGCACTGGCTCTCAAAGGGCGGGGTGTGGAAGTTCGATGGGCAGCTCATCGGCTCCCAGGCTGACGATCGCTTTGGCTCAGGGCTTGCTAGCGATTTAGTGTACACCCCAAGGAAGGGGCGGGTGCATAACCTCGCTCTTGATCTTCTTGATCGGCACATCGACATCAATGATTTTGGCTTCCTTAGACGTAACGACATCGCCCAGCTGCGCTATCGCTACGAGGAAACCCGCTCTGACCTCAGCCATGTGCGGGATCGGACCACGACCCTTCGCGGCTTCTACGGTTGGAATTGGCAGGGGCAGCAGATCAGCTCAGGGATCATCGCAGAGCGGGAGTGGACGCTCCTCAATTTGTCTCGGGCCCGGATCGAGCTTGGCTACCGGCCCGAGCGTTGGGACGACCGCAACAGCTTTGGTAACGGCGCGTTTAAATCCGAAGGGCGTGCTACGGGAGAGTTTTTCGTCGGCACCAACGAAAGCTTACCCCTCGTGGGCGGAGTCTTTGGGGGCTTTGAGCAGGAGACGCTGCAAGATTGGTCCTACAGCGGTGGCGTTTTTATGGTCTGGCGCCCTGGGGATCGCTTCAATGCGCGCATGCGCATGGAAGTTCGACGGCGAAATGGCTGGGTTCTTCACGACGAAGACCGGCGCATGACCAGCTTTGATGCCGAGCAAATTGCCCCGCGCATGACCCTTGAGTACTACTTCTCGGCGCGCCAACAGCTTCGAGCGTCCATGCAGTGGATTGGGCTCCGGGCGAAGGAATCGGACTTCTATGAGATTGCCCCGAGTGGCCGTCTCATTGATGCAGAACAACCCACGGCCCCCGGGGCCCAAAACTTCTCGATCTCCAACGCCATTCTTCAGCTGCGCTATCGGTGGGAGATCGCCCCCCTCTCAGATCTCTTCGTGGTCTACAGCCGCGGCGGCTCCCTGGACGATCCCGCGGGCCGGGGCTTTGATGAGCTCTTCAACCGTAACTTCGCTGAGCCCGATCAGGACCAGCTGGTGGTGATGCTTCGCTACCGCATGGGCTCCTAAGGCCCATCCCGTCCAAGGGCAAGGGTAAGCACAAAGCCTGCGGGGCCGCGGTTAACGGGAGCGAGCCGCACCGTTCCCACCCCCGGCGGGCTTCGCGTCAGGCGCCAGGGGTTAGCGGTTGCCCCGAGCCGGCCTAGGCCGCTCAGCCCACGCCCATCGGCTTTTAAGGCCGCTTCCAGAGCCGTCCAGTTTCCCGTGAGCTTTCCGTAGGGCCCTCGTCCTTCTTCCCAGGGAAGGCGCTGGGCGAGGCGTGCTTTTGGATTTCGTCGATCTCGCTCGCAGTCCACCCCAAGGCGGATTCCAAAACCGGAGGCCCAGGCGACCAGGACGAGCCCGTCGCTGTGGGTGATGCTTACGGCATAGCGCCGCCCCGTGGCGCTGCGCAGCCGGGGGCGGCGTCGATGCCGCAGGCGAAGGCGCTGGTGTTTGGGCCCCTGGGTCCTCAAAAGCTCGGCGGCCACGCGCTGAGCTTGGGTCAGGGGCCGGTCATGGCGAAGGCCGGCGCGGCGCATTGGGAAGGGGGCAGGGCTACGCTCCGGCGCCCATGCCAGAAAGATCATGACCGATCCCAGGCGCTGCTTCGCCTGGCCCGCACGATGCTTCATGGATAGAGGCTGCGAAGCCCTGCGTCGAGGCTGATCTGCGGCGTCCATTCCGTGCGAGCGCGAAAGGCGCTGCTGTCGCAGGACCAATCCTCAAAGGTGAGTTCCCGCACCTTGCCGGGGGTCAGCATGGGGTCGTCGCCGAG
>Ga0255774_10000899_pt1 | contig 25693 bp, 20 predicted proteins | sample 101ome_17_FD_179972 | JGI IMG/M metagenome (GOLD analysis project Ga0255774, IMG submission 179972) | Coastal salt marsh microbial communities from the Groves Creek Marsh, Skidaway Island, Georgia - 101407AT metaG (version 2) | ecosystem: Environmental > Aquatic > Marine > Intertidal zone >... | reverse complement strand
CGCGTCGCCATCGCCGTCGTCGTCGCCATCGTCGTCGTCGTCGGCGCGGTGTGTCGCCCGATGATGATGATCGTTCGTTTAGGTCCGCGCGGGAGGGAACTCGGTCGGTGGGTTCGGCGTTCGGTTGCATTTTTCTTGGTTCACGACTCGTCCGTCGGTGGTAGTCACCGTCGGTAGTCACCGTCGGTGTTCATCACACACAGCGTGAGATGTAGCTTTAATGGTGTACTTGGTTCTATATGACAAGGGTGAGAACTACTAGTTACCTAGTACCAGTCGGCTCTTAAAGACGTACTCGAGTGTACTTAAGTACCCGGTAGTGAACCCGCGGACGATCGATCGATCGGACCCGCAGACGCGGACGCGCGGACGCGGACGACGTGGACGACGACGACGACGATGAAGGACGAGGAAACGAAGCCGTTGATATCGCCCGCGGGGAAGACGCCGACGCGGTGGACGACCCGAACCGTCGTCGCGGGCGTCAGCGCGATCGCGTTGATGACGCTTGGGTGTTACGTCGGGTTCGCCGGCAACGGCGGCGGTGGACTCGGAACGATATGGAACTTTGCGTTCACGAGAACGACGTCGCCGTTCGTGACGTTCACGCTCGATGCGAGTTGGATCGACAAGACGATTCGTGCGGCGAATCCGACGTTTTTCGCGTCGCCGCTGTCAAAGGCGTACATCCTTCGACACAATTACGGTTCGACGTCGTTCTTTGAGGACGAGGACGCGTTGGAAATGACGCGCGTTGGATTGCGAAGATGGACGCTGGCGACGAACGAGGTGAACTATGAATACGGTTTCATGCTCGAGAACGAGAATGGAGCGAAGTTGAGGGAGATTGGAGCGTGGTATACCAATGAACGCGAGAGCGTCACGGCGCCGAGCGCGAACATGAAAAATTGCACCGTAACGTTTGGGCAGTATCGCAACAGGTTGATTTCGCAGACGGACACCACACCGGCGTTCGATGTGGGTGCGTGCTTTGGCGCGTGCGGTGAAGAGTGCGAATTGCCGGATGCGCCCACGCCGATGGCGTCGCTCAGCGGGTCTCAATACACGGGCGGTACTACGTGGGGCAACGACCTAATTACGTGCAACCTCGGAACGGCGACAACGTACGACGCCGCGAAACAGTCCTTCTATATCGACGGTTCTCAAGAGTCTCTGATCGTCTGTCCGTACGACATCGGTCCGGGTCATCATCCTGAGCTGACTATCGAGATTGTCTTCGAGCTGGATCAGAGCTTCGACCCGGCGCACTCGTACGGATGGATTTTTGGCCACGATAACGGTGGTTTCGATCGCTCTTTCATCGTTTCAGATGAAAGATTTGGTGGCGGCATCGCAAGTGGCATCGGCAGTGCTTACAATTCCGGCGCCCCGACGCCTTCGAAAGGCGAATGGCATCACGGTTTGGCCGTGTTCCGTCAAGGCGTGGTGGATGGCTCGTACACGGCGCTTGATGGTGCCATTTCGCCAAACAAAGCGACGGCGAATAACAATGAAGGGCTAACCAGCTTCTCCATCGGTGGGCTCCCAGGCGTTGTGTATCACGAACACAGCATGATTGGTTGGATCAGATACTTCAACTTTTACGTCGGCGCCCTATCCGAGGACCAAGTTGAAGCCATGTACGTGAGGAACACTCCGTGGCCATGAACGGTTGTCACGTCCTTTTTGCCTTTTCTTCTCTTCAACACGAATTATAATATACCGGAAGTACATCTCATGTTCCACGACATCTCAGGTTCCACGGATTCGTGTTGTACGAGTACCGGAATCCTGCGACGAACAGCAGAACTTCACATCATACGCGACTCCGCCGTAACTCGACCCCATCAAAATCAACGCAAAGATTTTGTGTGCTTGACGCCACGAGGAGGAGAAGCGCGCTCTTTGTTTTTTCTTCGTGCTTCGTTTTCGTGTTGCCGTCTGCGCGCGCGCGCGTGCGTGCGTGCGTGCGTGCGTGCGTGCGTGCGTGAATGAAAAACTAAATGAAATGAAATGAAATGGAGTGGCGCGAGAGCGCGACGCGACGTGAACCCCCGGGGCGAAGTCGACCGACCGACCGATTAAATTGAACACGAGAGCGCGTCGACGTCCACTCGATACGCGCGCGCGAGTTAACTAAAAGTAGCGTCGGCGTCAGCGTCAGTCGTCGCCAACATGTCCTTCATGGATGCGAGAGAACACGGAAGCAAGGTTGGAAGCGGTGGCGTGGCTTCGGCGCAACAGTCGGCGATCGACCGACGAGAGCGATTGAGAAGACTGGCGTTGGAGACGATCGATCTGGCGAAAGATCCGTACTTTATGAAGAACCACTTGGGGACGTACGAGTGTAAACTCTGCCTCACGCTGCACTCAAACGAGGGCAATTACCTGGCGCACACGCAAGGGAAGCGACACCAACAAAACTTGGCGAAACGGGCGGCGAGAGACGCGAAAGAGTCCGGCATCGGGGGCTCGGCGGCGAGCGCGAGCGCGCTGAGGAATATCCAACCGAGAAAAACGGCAAAGATTGGACGACCGGGGTACAGGGTGACGAAACAGTACGACGCGAGGTCGCGACAGCGAAGCTTGTTGTTTCAGATTGACTTGCCAGAGATTGAGCGAGGACAAAAACCTAGGTATAGATTCATGTCGGCGTACGAACAAAAGGTGGAGGCGTGGGATAAGAGGTACCAGTACATAATATTTGCCGCGGAACCGTACGAGATCATCGCGTTCAAGGTGCCGAACGTGGACGTGGACAAGGCTGGCAAGGATAAATTTTTCACGCACTGGGACGAGGACACCAAGACGTACACGTGTCAATTGACGTTTAGACGCGTGGAATCCGCGGGTGGGGGTGGGGTGAGACGCATGGGTGGGATTCCACCACCCCCGGTCGGTATGGGTGGGTTTCCACCGCCGCCACCCATGGCTATTCCTCCTCCGCCGCCACCGCCTCCCCCCGGTAGGTAGGTAGGTAGCTCGCCGCCGCGCGGCGTCCTCTTCGTGTACATCGTCCTCTAGCCTCGGTCGACCATGGGTCTCGATTGATTGATTGATCAATTGATGACTGAAATTGTTATCATAGTAATGAAATACATTCACCCACAGTCAAACGCGCACCGCGGACGCTCCAACGATTCGTATCAAAGAGCGTCTGCGACTCCCTGGATGATTGAGAGGGGGAAGAATTGCTCTCTCGACTTTACTGGAACGCGACACATCGCGACGCACCGCGAAAGACGCGTCGTCGACGAGCCGAACGCGAGGGCGTTTCCAACCATGCAGAGATTACTACCCGTGGTCTCCGCCGCGGCGTTGCGCGAATCTTCCACAGCGACGACGACGACGACGACGACGACCCGCGATGATGATGGTTTGGGAAACGAATCGACATCCATAACCACGTCGTCGCGGCTGACGGGAAAGGAAAACGACGCGACGACGACGACGCCGACGAAGAAGGACGACAAAATTTATCAATCCCGAGGGGTTAGGAACGGACCGACGAAGAGAATGGACCGACGGGAACCGACGAGGTTGGCGTTGTCGCCACTGGTGAATGCGAACGAGGAAACGCGCGCGAATAGTAGTCGAGGCGCGACGACGACGACGACGCCTTTGAGACGGGTGAGGAGTTTAATGGCGGCGGCAGCGGTGGCGGCGATGGGTACAGGAGGTGAGGAAACATGCGCAAACCGTCAGGGCGATGGGTACGCCGCCGCGTTGCAGGTTATAAAGGACAAATTTGAGACGCGTGAACGCGAGTTGGTGCGTTTTATGCGAGAGATGGCTAGACGTGCGGACGTCCAGAGCGAGGAGCTTCGAGACGCCCTCGATGCGCTAGCCGCGGCGGAGGAGGAACACGAGAAGGCCTTGAAAGAGATTGCAGACGCGCGTGCGAGCGAGCGGGACGCGCTCGAGTACTCAATTCTATTAGAAAACAAGGAGCGTCTCGCCGAGCGCGACAAAGCCGCCGCGCTCGCCTCGCGTCTCGCCGACCGAGACGAAGAGATTTCAGCGCTCAACGACGAGATTCACCGTTTAACCGACCGCTTATCCTCCGTGGCTAAAGCGGAGTCAGAGAGCAGAGCGAAACCCCAGACAACGAGCGCCGCCGCCCGTTACGCCGTCGCAAATCTCAGAAGTGAAATTCGCGACTTGTTACGCGACGAACTTCGAGCCGAGATTGCTGCCGAGATTGTCGCCAGCGCCGGTAAACCACAGCGGTGACCGGCTCGTCATATATTTATACCTAGTACATTAACCGCTAGTGGTTCGCTTGTCAATCTAAACGCGCGTCGTCGAGGAATCAAACATTGTCAAGTCGCGTCCAGTCGCGAACCTCTTTGCAGTGACTGAGCAGACTCCACGTCACGTCGCAGAAAGTCACAGAAAGTCACAGAAAGTCACCGCACACGTCGACTCTCCTCCTCCTCCTCCTCCTCCTCCTCTCGTGCGTTCGTACCTGGGACGAAAAGACGCGGTGAGACAGCCGAGTAGGGAGTCCACGACGAGACGCGTGAACGACGTGCACGACGTCGACGAGGAAACGAAAAAGTGGTGGTTTGTCAGTCACTCATTGAACGAAAAGACGACGACGAGACGTCGTTAGTGTAGACATAGAAGAAGGAGCGGAATGTCGACGCCGGCGAGAAAACGCCTGATGCGTGACTTTAAGAGATTACAGACGGACCCACCGGCGGGGATCAGCGGAACACCGAGCGAGAGTAACATTATGCAATGGCACGCGGTGATCTTCGGACCAGAGGGGACGCCTTGGGAAGGCGGAACGTTTAAACTCACGATTAGTTTCTCCGAGGAGTACCCGAACAAGGCGCCAGTGGTGAAATTCGTGACGAAAATGTTCCACCCCAACGTGTACAACGACGGGTCTATATGTTTGGATATTTTACAAAACCAGTGGAGTCCGATTTACGACGTCGGAGCCATTCTCACGAGTATTCAGTCGCTCTTGTGCGATCCCAACCCAAACTCGCCCGCCAATTCTGAAGCCGCGGCGCTGTACAACGAAAACAGGAGGGCGTATAACAAGCGCGTCGCCGCCGTCGTGGAGGATAGTTGGTTAGAGATCGGCGCCGCGGCGTCGTGATTAAAGGACATTTTAGCAGCAATTTTTCAACAACAACTGAAATGAAAAACCACTGGTGAACAACAACCTCGACGCCATCATCCGACGCCTCGTGTGCGTACATGCGACGCGCGTGCGCGGCGGTGAAAACGATAGGGATAACACGACGAGAACCACGAGGAAGACAAACTTTTGTGGCGAGACTCGCGCGCGATATACGAGGACGAAGCGGTACCACGGCGATGTCGATTCAAAAAACAACCATGGATGAGACTGGACGACGACGACGACTTTACGGCGCTGAATACGTGGAATCGTGGAAGGATGACGAGGCGAGAGAGAGCAGGGAAAAAGTTTTATCGTGGTACGACGGCGTCAAACGCTCACTGCCTTGGAGAAGAAGTAGACCGCAGGTGACTGTGGAAGTTTTGGACGACGACGAAGACAAGGAAGATGCGAGAGCGGTTGTAAAAATGGAACGCGCAGAAACGAGCGGAAGAATGGACGAGGGCGAAGTGGAATCGGCGGCAAAACTTTGGTCGACACGCGCGTTTGAAAACGGAGGGATGGATCCGAATCAATACGCTTACGGGGTGTTGGTGAGCGAGATTATGAGTCAACAGACGCAAATCGATCGCGTCGCTGAATATTGGACGAGATGGACAAATCGTTGGCCGACGGCGGAGGCGTTGGCGAGCGCGACGATTGAGGAGGTGAACGAAGAGTGGGCTGGTTTAGGATATTATCGTCGCGCCAAGTTCTTGCTCGATGGCGCGAGGTACGTGCGGGATGAGCTCAAGGGGGTGTATCCGAGAACGGTGGATGGGTTGTTGAAAATTCCTGGCGTGGGTCCGTACACTGCGAGCGCGGTGGCGAGCATAGCTTTCGGAACTCGCGCCGCCGCGGTCGATGGGAACGTATATCGCGTGTTGACGCGTGCGTGTCTCATCAAAGGAGATCCACTCAAGGGTGAGGCGGCAAGGGAGATTAGGAGGATCGCCGACGCGTTTCTCGATCCATCCAGACCAGGCGATTTCAATCAAGCGATGATGGAGCTCGGCGCAACGGTGTGCACGCCAGCCAATCCAAAGTGCGAGTCCTGCCCAGCGCAAGATTGGTGCGCGGGCTTGGACAAGGCTCGTACGACGAATGGGGTGTACAAAGTCACGGAGTTACCAGAGACTGCAAAGAAGGCTGAGAAGCGCCAGGAGCAGCGCGCTTTCATCGTAGCGCGCAAAAGCGTCAAGGCGGATCCGGATGAAAACGGCGGCGAAGGCGAAACTGAGAGCATGTACTTGCTCTCCAAGCGCCCAGAAGGTGGTTTACTCGGCGGTCTATGGGAGTTCCCGAACAGTCTCATCGCCGAGGAATCTGACGACGTCTTCTCCAAGCGTCCTGCGGGCGACGTGCGTCGCGTGCACGACGCCTTGCGTTCCGAACTCGGCGCATCGCGCGCAGTCTACGACGAATCGGTAAAAGGCAAATCGGTTCACGTATTTTCTCACATTCGACAGGTGATGCACTATCAGCTCATCAATGTCGAGGATGACGAATCAAACCCAATCGCCGCCGCGAGTCTCGATCGAGAACTCAAATGGTTTCCCGCTGTCGACTTTGAAGAGTCTGGCATTTTCTCCACTGGAGTTCAAAAGCTCTACGCCAGCGTTCAAAAGATCGGCTCGCGTCGCGCTCCAAAGCATTCAGGCGCCGTTAAACGCGCCAAACTATCCGACGCTCCCCAGTCAAAAGGTCAGACGTCTCTTTCTGCGTTTTTCGCACCCGTCTCCGAAAACCGTTCTGACGACCGTGCGTCGTAGTAGAGCGGTGGGCGCGCGCTCCTAGTCTATCATCGTGCGATTCTTTAATTTATCATCATCATCATCATCATCAATGCGTGTACACGTATTCAAACTTTAAACGCACCGTCATCGCGTGTCCATGTTCCAACTAATAAGTTGAACGAAACAGACTCACTGTGAAGAGGCAAATTGCGTCTCCAACCCGAACCAGGGGAACTTACACCACCAGAGACTGGAAAATTGGAATGAAGCGCTTCCCCAAACCGTCGCGCGTTGGAGTTTTTGCGACGACGAGCACGGTTGTTGAAGACTATTACCACTACTGGTGAGCGACGACTGACTTTAAAAGCAAAAGAAAGTCCTTCTAAACGAACATCCGTCCATTCGTCCGTCGTGAAGCATTTGCACTTCATTCTTAAGCACATTCGTGCCGATTCATTTGCAGCGGAATAAATGACGACGACGACGCGGAAAAAAGCTTTGAGTGGCAAGGGTAAAGAGACGGAACGAACACAGAGAAGATCGTTATCGAGGTGAGACTTTGGGTTTTAATCTCGCGCGAGCGTGAACGGACGGTATCGGTATCGAAGGGGAATCGTGAATTGAACTGAATGCGAACGCGTAACAACGCAAATGCGCGCGCGAGCGTAAAGGGCGGGATCGATGCGGAGTGGTGGTGGTGAGAAAGAAACGAAAGACTGACGATAAGAATATTTCCCTTTTTGTCGTGTAGGAGCGATAGCGCGGACGCGATGGCGACGGATAGTCGTAGGTCTTCGGGTTTGATGGGGAGCGCGATGAAACTCTTCAAGTCTCTGAGTAGGACGGAGAAGCGCTCAAGGACGGATGAAGGGACAGAGGCTGAAGACGCGGTGAAGAGGATAAAAACGACGTCTTCAGATGGTCAGTTGAGCGGAGATGTGACGCCTCCGCCTTCGAGAGGGGTTAGAAACGCGAGCGACGCGTCTTTCATCACGAGCTCTGTGAGAAAGTCCACAGTGAGAAGAACGGGCGCGGGCACCAGCGAGGCGGATCGCGTCGCGCCAACGAATCTCAGCTCTCGTTTCGCAAACGACGACTCGGAAGACGAGCCGATGGCTGGAACCTCGAGTGACATGGGTTCGCCCGTGGTGAAGATAAAGAGAACAAGGTCGAAGAAGATTTTGGATACAATCTTTTCGCCGATGTTTTCCTTCTTCAGCAGCGACGACAAGAGTGGACGCAAGGCGCGAAAGTTGAAAAAGTCGAGACTGGGAGGTAGGAGTGAGCGTAAAGCTGATGTGGTCGCGAGCGATGATTCAGAGGATGATGAATTCGAACCGATCGCATTGTCGCAAGATGCTGAAGCTTTGCGTTCCATGCAAGGTTCAGAGGAACTGGAAGGAAAGCTTGTCGAACTCGTCGCCGGGACGAGCATGCCAGCCGTGGAATACGTGGCTCGGTTCGGGATGACGAGCGAAGAGGCGGCATCGGCTCCGGATGAAGAGTATGACGAAGAATTTGATCCGTGGGCTTTCATTTACAATCTCAAATCGCACGTTCCGAACATAAGAGATATGAAAGTGAGACAAGCGTTACCTCCGCGTGCGTCTGGAGACGTAAAGAACACGCTCGTGTTGGACTTGGACGAGACTTTGGTTCACTCTAATTTAGAAAACGCGAGTTATCCTTACGATTTTTCGTTCCCCGTCAATTTCAATGACGAGACACACACGGTAAAGGTGAAAAAGCGTCCACATTTGAGTACGTTTATGGACGCTGTATCAAAGCAATACGAGGTAATCGTGTTCACTGCCTCTCAGCGCATTTATGCGGATAAGCTGTTAGACATACTCGACCCGGAAGGCAAGTGGTTCAAACATAGATTGTTCCGCGATTCTTGCGTGCAGATAGATGGAAACTTTATGAAGGATCTGCGAGTGCTCGGTAGAGATCTCTCGAGAACCATCATCATCGACAACTCGCCTCAAGCCTTTGGCTTGCAGGTTGAGAATGGCATTCCCATCGAATCTTGGTACGATGATGAGGAAGACGATCACTTGTTGTGGCTCATCCCCATCCTTACACAACTATCAAAGACGAACGAGGTTCGCACCATGTTGCATCGCGCGTTCAATTTGCAAGAGAGAGTTCGTCGAGGCGGTTTGAGGAGTGAAATGTGGCGGCGCATAGCAGGTCATACAGCTCGCAATTAAGCTGTGCTTATATTTATTTGTGCAAATGATGATTTACTTGTTTTAGGAAATGAAATAGAAACACTCTACGCGCACCTACTGAAGTTTTGCGAGGAGCAACTCTCCCATCTTCACGCAGCCGACTTGCTTCATGCCCTCTTGCATAATGTCACCCGTGCGGTATCCGTCATCCAAAACGTCGTTCACAGCCTTCTCGAGCGCAGCAGCGGTTGCCTCTTCGCCAAACTGGTAACGCATCATCATGGCGGCGCTCAACACTTGCGCGAGCGGGTTAGCCTTGTCTTGGCCGGCGATATCCGGAGCGCTTCCGTGAACTGGCTCATATAAGCCCGGACCGTCGAGACCAATGGCCGCGGACGGCAACATACCGATGGAACCCGTCAACATGGACGCGGCATCGGACAAGATGTCGCCGAAAATGTTACCCGTGACGATGGTGTCAAACTGGGTCGGTCTGCGGATAAGCTGCATGGCGGCGTTGTCAACGTACATGTGAGAGAGTTCGACGTCGCTGAAATCCTTGTGAACTTCAGTGACGCGCTCCTTCCACAACTGGCTCACCTCGAGCACGTTCGCCTTCTCAACGGAACAAAGACGCCCGTTACGCTTGCGGGCAATGTCAAACGCAACCTTGGCGATGCGATCGACCTCCGGCTCGGAGTAAACCATCGTATTGTAGCCGATTCGTTCGCCGGCCTCGTTGACGCCAAAGCCCTTCGGCTTACCGAAATAGATCCCCCCGGTGAGTTCACGGACAACCATAATGTCCGTGCCTTCAACGACGTCCCGACGAAGCGTGGAAGCGTCGATGAGTTGCGGCAAAACGGTCGCCGGGCGAAGGTTGGCAAACACGCCCAAGCCGGCGCGCAAGCCGAGCAAGCCTTGCTCCGGGCGCTGAGCGCTCGGGAGGGTGTCCCACTTGTAACCACCGATGGCCGCCAAGAGCACCGCATCAGAAGACTTACAGATTTCCAAAGTCTCGTCTGGAAGCGGCACCCCGTGCGCGTCGATCGCCGCGCCCCCCACGAGGGCCTCCGTGAAGCCAAACTCGATGTCATTCTTCTTACCCGCAACCTCGAGCGCAGCCGTCGCCACCTTCATGATCTCCGGGCCGATCCCGTCACCCGGAAGGATGGTAATGTTGTACTTCTTACCAGCGTACACTCGCACCGCCGCTCTCTTCGCCGCTCCGCGGCGCATCGACACCGCCTTGGTCGCCCCAAAAGTAGAGGAGGGTTTGGCCGACACGCTCAGGCGCGCGCTCGTCGTCGTCGTCGTCGTCATCATCATCGTGATTGCGCGTTACGATTCGTTGATGGTTCCCTTGATGGGCTCGCGATGGACTCCTCTGCGACAACTTCGTCTCGCGTTCGAGTCTGTCGTCGTCGTCGTCGTCGTCGTCGTCGTCGTCGTCGTCGTCGGTCCTCCAGTCACCCACGAAATCGATCGATTACCACCCGTCCATCGACCAAAATTATTACTTTTTACACTGTCAGCCAGCCAGCGTCCTCGCCCCACGCACGCACGCGGAAGAAGGAACGAATCGGATTCTGCGCGCGCGGTGCGGACGCGACGTCACCGGATCCACGTCATCAAAACAACGCATTTCGATTGGATGATGGATTGTAAAAAGACGAACGATATCAACCTTTGGCGAATCACCACTCGTCAATCATGGAAACGACGTCCCCGAATCCATCCCGGCGGGACCCCTACCCGTTGTTACGAGTCACGACCCGTGAAATGGAAGAGAGACCCCGCGACCGAATCCCGCGGGATACGGGGCGACGCTGACGCTGTCAGTGACGTGGAATGATTTGGGTACGATTGACCGTTCGAGACCCAGGATTTTCACCCGTAGGTTCCCTCGGGAAGTTGGATGGTTGGTATCGCGCGCGCGCGCGCGCGCGACCATCGCGGCGCGGCAGTGCGTCGCGCGTCGTCGTGCGTCGGTAGGACGCTCGGTTCGACGACGCGAAGGACCTCGGGGCGCATCGAACGGAGGGACGACGCCGGGGAGGTCCGCGCTCGGATCGGTCCGCGAGCGGTTCGCGTTGCTTCGAACCACTCGAATCGACTCAAAAGGTGGTCGGTCTGGCGAGACATATAGATCGCTCGTTCTTTGAGTCGAACCTTCGCTTTAGGAGGAAGATCACGCGTGTGCGCGCGATACCGAGTACTGGTAAATACGACGACGACGACGACGTCTTCTTCTTCTTCTTCGTTGCTGTCGTCGCTCGTGGGAAAGAGAGAGTGGAGCGTTTTTTGGGACTCGGTACTAGAGTTGTCGCCTCGGCGACGCAGAGGGCGAGCGAGCCATGGCGAGCGCCGCAGGCAGAGGTGGAAGAGGAGGTGGGAGAAAAGGAGAGACGGGCGCAAGAGGGAACACGGGTGAAAGAAGGAGATCGATGAGCGGATATCGTCCGAGAAATTCGGCTGGAGGAGGGGTGGTGAGGGATTTGAATGGTCTCGTCGAGCGCATAGTCGAGGCAAACGTGCGCGACATCGAGCACGTGCTGAGAGAGTCTACGTTCAAACCCGGACCGCCGGCGTACACGAGCGTAATCAAGGCGTGTGGTAAGGTGGGGCAGTGGCAAAAAGCACTCGAGGTGTATCGTCTCATGAGTGTCGTGCACGGCGCCAAACCGAACACGATTACGTGCTCCGCGCTCATCAACACGCTGGGAAGGTCAAAGCAATGTGACATGGCTTTTGAGCTCTTTGAAGAGTCACAGCGCGAAGGGATTGAACCGAACATCTTCACGTATTCCGCCTTGCTGAGCGCTTGCGCAAAGGCAAAGCAGTACGAGAGAGCGATGAGCGTGTTTGAGGATTTGGTTTTGAATCATTCCGAAATTGAGGTTGACCGAATCACGTACAGCGCAGCCATCTCGGCGTGCGTCCAAGGGCGTAACGTCGACAGGGCGTTTCAGATTTTCGAAGACATGACCTCTCGAGGAATCAAGGGAAACACGATCACTTACAACGCACTCCTGAATGCGTGTGAAAAGTGTGGCGATTCGCACAGGGCGATTGAGACTTTCAATCGCATGCGCTTGGAGAAAGTACCGTATGACCGAGCATCGTTTCACATGTTGATCGGGGCCTTGGACAGAGCTAGAAAGATTTCCAAAGTGATAGATTACTACAATATGATGCGACCTTACGGTATCAATCCGGACGCGGCGACTGTGTCGACCGTGTTGAACGCGTGTGCCAACGCCAAGGATGGCCTTCAAGCGCTAAAGGTTTACAACGAGGCGCTGCCATTTCACGGCGTGACCACGACGCCTGGCATGTTCAACTCGCTCATCAGCGCGCTTTACAGAGGGAGAAGATACGATTTGATTTACGAGAAGCTGAAGAAAAACCCATCGATCAGTGGCTTATCTTTGTCGACGTACACGCAGCTCATCACGGCGTGCGAACGTTTCGGCGATTGGATGAAGGCTTTTGAGCTCGTCGACGGGTTCAAGGCACACTATCAGCAGAGCGTTGACCCGCACATTTGGTCTCAGGCTTTCTTCGCATGCGGTAGATTTGAGGAGGACGATCCATACTTGCGCAATGGAATGATTCCAGGATACACCAGCTCGACACTACAATTTGCACGCTCAAAGTTGTCCGAACTATGGACGGAATACAAGACGAGAGTGCGCGTGTCCGCCTATTCAGCCATCACTTGGGAGAGCAGTTCAATCCCTTCGCGACAGATTGAAGATCAACCGGTTAGCACTGGCGCCTCGAAGCCGCAACTTCCAACTGAAATAGCCATGGAGATTAGTAGCGTCTTCAAGTATGCCGCATCAGCAGCGGCGAGATGCTCGGATCCAGAATTGGCATCTGAAATCTTGAAGGAGTGCGATACCATCGGCTTGCCTCGAGACCCGTCCATGTACGGCGCGCTCGTATCTGCATTGGCTTTAAGCGGCGACCGCTTCACAGCAAACGAAACATTAAAAGAGATGGTTCAGTTGAATTTACGGCCAGGTGTCTCGACTTTTGCAGCCTTGGCTTTAGCCTCTTCTCGCGCAGGAGATGCCGATACGGCGTTGTCGCTCGCCGAAGACGTTGCGTCAGTTGTTGGTCCTCAAAGGTGCGACGTGAACATCGTCGATGCCGTCGTAGCGGCATGCGAGGCGGGAGGTAATTGGAGAAGAGGTACTGCTTTACTTTTGCTCTGGACAAAAAATGGAGTACCTGGCGCGAGCGAACAGTTGCGACGCGCCATGGCTGCGGCCAACGGTGCTGATCCTGGTCCTACAAACGCAGTCTCAAGAGGTCACGAGTTGACGTTCCAGTACCAGCGCCATCAAGATGAAATGGATCACACTGAGCACTTGGGATATAGTTCACAATATGACTCATCTGTAGACGACACGGACAGCGACATTTGGTCGAGCCTGGAGGAGGGAGTTTCCAACCTGAGAATTCAGGCAGAGGCGTTTACGCCGCGATCTTCGACAGAAAGAAAACAAGACGAAGGATGATTTACATGATTAGTTGAACGCGTAGGGAAATGAAGTGGTCGTTGTGCAAGACTTGTAATGTACACTTACTACAGTAGCAGCGAATGAAATGCGTGCGTACGTCGAGAAATTTCGGTGGTAAAGAAGTTTAGATTTGATGCACTCAGAGAGGAAGAGGCTGACACGCTTGTTGTTGTCAAATGTCAATCAAGTTTGCCAACAGATCTTCGTTGGTTTGCTTTCTGACCGGAGTCGACGGCGCGCCACTTTGCTCGGGCGCTGGTGCGTGCGCTTGCGCGGTTCCATCGGCTTCCTTCGGTTGAACGCTCAAGCTCGCCGCGATGGCTTGCGCAATCATCGCCTCCTCCTCTTCTTCCGTCGTGGCGCACGCTATGCGGCTTGTACCGAGTGAAACTGACTGTTCATCGCCTGTGGCTGTGGGTGTAGAAACAACGCCAGTTTCCATACCCTGCAACGCCGCGTTTTCATTTCGTTCGGCGCGAATCGCGAAGATGGCTCCGTTCAACTTTTCCAAGGTTTCGAGCAGCGTGTTGAGTTGCTCCTCGCTGAGGCTGACAGAACTATCTGTCATTTCCGCCACTTGCGTGAGATGGGCCCTGTGTGCTTCACACACGTCGCTCAATTCAAGATCCAAGTTGTCGTTCGTTCGTTGATCCGCTTCCGGATCGCCTCCTGATTCACGGAACTCTTTCAGAAGCATCGCCGCTGTGTTGGCGCCATCGATTGTCGCGGTGAGCGTTCCGAGCACGTGAGAGAGGTCTAAGGACCTGTTTCGCGCGTGTGCGCGGGACAACAACTGACCAGTGCGTTGCGGAGAACCTACAACGGCGTTATCACCACCGTACGCGGCGTTTCCGTAGGTTGTCGTGCGAGATGGCGATCCAGTACCAGACGGTGAATCCGAGAAGGCGTTTTTGAGCACCTCCTTTGCGCTCTTCTTGAGCGCTTTCAGATGCGCCGTGGCGCGCTGTGCTAGCGATCTTCCAGCTCCTCTCAGAGGAACCGTCTCATATGCATCATCACTCGCCTCTCTGTACGCCGTCGACGATCCCCCAGCGTACGAAGAGCTCAGATTTCGACCGACGCCGTCTCGCCTCGCAACCGTCTCGCCGTCGATCGTGTCCTCGATGTCGTCCACAGCCTCAGCCTACACGAGCGAACGAACGAGCGAGTGCACGAACGAGGTGTCAGTCATAGTCAGTGTCGCCATCGTCTCGGCGCGCGCGCGCGTTTTGTTCCCGTGAATCGTCTCGTTGCCGGCTTTTGGATTGGATTGGATTGGATTGGACTGATTGGCGTGTTCGGTGCCGTCCGGCGTCCTTCGCGTCGTCGTCGCGCACCTGTTCCTCGCGAGTCATGAGCGGAGAGTACTGCGTCCGTTTCTCCTCTTTAAAAAAACTCATCGCCTCGGGCTTTCGCGTCGTCCTCCGTCGTCCTTCGCGTCGTCCTTCGCGTCGTCGTCGTCGTCTGTCGGTCGCGTCCGTCGCGTCCGTCGCGTCCGTCGCGTCGACCAGATCTGCGCACCGCGACGCGCTACCGGTACCATTTCGTCGATACTTACCATTAAAAGTCCCCATTATACGACTACTTCGAGCGGCGTCCCCGACTGGCGGTTCACGAACCGTACATTTACCCATGGGGTACCCATAGGGCAGAAACCAACGCGCCGAAACCAGGGCTCGGGCCGAAACCAGGGCTCAGGAACACGCATCGGACGGACGGACGACGACGACGACGCGTTTTTTGTGTTTTTTTTGTGTGTTTTCGTCGTCGTCGTCGTCGTCGTCGTCGCACGCGTCGTTCGACGGGGTGCGACGTCGCGCCGCCTCAGTCTCCCCCTCGCGCGCGCGTCGGGATCGACGGAAACGGAGACGACGACGCGAATGATGACGCACGCGCGATCGATGACGTGCGGCGCGGCGACGACGACGACGGCGGCACCGCGAAAGACGCGCTCGGCGATGGCTCGTTCGCGAGGGAAAGCGATGGGGACGAGGTATTCCAGCGGCGACGCGTCGTCGGACGCGCGGTGGGTTTCGGCGCGTAAAGCGACGATCGCGAGGGCGGTGATCGATGGGGACGAGGTGCGCAAGAACGAGCGCGAGTGCGTGCTTCAGACGTACGGACGAGGAGAGACGGAGGTGATGACGCACGGGAAGGGCGCGCTGATGTGGGACTCGGATGGGCGAGAGTTTTTGGATTTCACGTCTGGGATCGCGGTCAACTGCCTTGGACACGCCGACGATGGGGTGACCAAGGTGATCGCGGAACAGGCGGCCAAGCTCACGCACACGTCGAACCTTTATCACACCGAACCTGGCGCTACGTTGGCGAGAAAGTTGACGTCAACCTGTTTTGCGGACCGAGTCTTCTTTTGTAATTCGGGTACGGAGGCGAACGAGGGCGCGCTCAAATTCGCGAGAAAGTACGCCAAGACTCGCGCGGTGGAACAAGGAAAGAGCGCCGAGGATGCCGCCTTTGAAACAGTGAGCTTTGAGAATGGCTTCCACGGCCGTACGATGGGAGCGCTCGCGCTGACGTGGAAAGAGGGATATCGCGCCCCCTTCATGCCCATCGTTCCTGGCAACACGTTTACCCCGTACGGTGACTTAGCGGCGGCGGCCAAGTTGATCGTCAAGGGGCGTACGTGCGCCGTGTTCGTTGAGCCGGTTCAAGGCGAAGGTGGTATTTACCCAGCCGACGCAGAATTTTTGCGCGGCCTGCGCAAGCTCTGCGACGCCGCGGATGCCTTGCTCGTGTACGACGAAGTCCAGTGCGGACTCGGTCGTACTGGTCGTCTCTGGGGTCATCAACTCGTCCAAGGCGCAGAACCAGACATGATGTCCGTCGCCAAGCCCTTGGCGAACGGCTTGCCCATTGGCGCCGTCCTCATGAAGCAAAAGGTTGCCGACGTTATGGCGCCCGGAGATCACGGCTCTACATTCGCCGGCGGGCCTCTCGTCTGCGCCGTCGCCAACGAAGTCTTCGATCGCGTGAGTAATCCAGAGTTTTTAGACAACGTCAAAGCGCGCGGCGAGGAGCTCAAGGCTTTGCTCACTGAGAAGCTCGCCGGGCACCCCCACCTCAAGGAGGTTCGCGGCGCCGGTTTGCTCGTCGGAGTCCAGTTCGACACCGCTTGCGCGCCCCTCGTCAAGGAGTGCCGCGATCAGGGTTTGCTCACCCTTACCGCGGGTAAGGGTGACATCTTGCGTCTCATTCCTCCGCTCATCGTCACGAGCGAACAGGTGCAAAAATGCGCAGACGTCGTCGCGCAAGCCGCCTTCAAGACGCTCAAGTAAAAGATACAAAAAAGTGTCGATTCAAGTCCCAACCCTCACTTTACATATAATAACACTGGAACACGAATATAACAAAAATAAAAAAAACCATCCGGTCCGTGTTGCGCCGTCTCGCGTCCGCACGGAGGGCGAGGCGTGCCTCGATGCGTCGTCCATTCACGGGTACCGGTCACAGCGCGCCGCTGCGGTCGCGCGCGTCGCGAACATCTCGCGCGCGCAATCATGGTAATCGTTAATGGGGTGCGTCCATCGCGTCGTTTTCTTCTTCGTCTTCGTCGTCGCACCCTTCGTCGCGCGCGCGAGGAGTCAGCTCCAGGTGCCTCTCGCGATGTGGACCTAGTCTCAATTGGAACAGCTCACCCCGTCAACGCGGTGAGCTTTCACCTTCGTCTTCGCGCGAGCCCGGGCTTCGATCGCTGACCTCGGCTCGATTATACGATCGCAGGTGACGCTTCCGAGCGATTTAAATTGGATTCGTGCCTTGGTAGCGGAAAACTTCTTCGCGCCGTGCGACGTCCATTCAACCGGAGCGAAGGGTGAGCAACGCAACCTCTTCTCCGTGAACCGATGCGAGTCGTTGTGTCCGGTTTGCGTCGCCGAGAACAGGGTGACGGACACCGTGCAGGTGCGTCGAACGCGACGAAAAAAAATGTACTCGTCGATCGCGTCCACGTCGATCGCGTCGCGCCCGTCGTCAACGGTGGGAGCGCGCGTCGAGACCCTTGCCGATAGCAATGCGCGAGGGCTTTCGCGCCAAATTTTCAGTCGTCTGACTAGACGAGCGATCGACCGAGCAAATAGTCCCAGTTTGCACAGCGCTCGCACAAAAACAAAAAATCAGAAGACGAGTCTGTGATGTCTTCTTCTGCTTGCTCTACTCTTTCGGTTGTGACGCGAGCTGGGCATCGCGTTTGAACGCGAGTCGAGCGTAAAGAGACTAACGTGCGTGATGATTGTCGTCGTCGCTATCGTCCTTGTCGTAGATTCGTCGAAGCTCGTATCACAACGTTGTTCGAGTGCAAGACGTGTGCAGACTGATGGATGTCTCGAGCATCCAAACGTACATTATAAATAGCGCGCGCGTGGTGTTCCTGAACGAGAGACCACACCCTAGAAGTGGAAAACCGGGCGGCGGAAACGACAACAAAACGTCAAAGAGTGGGAAAGATGACAAGGGCTCGCGCGGTTCGGCTATTCAGATGCACTCCGAGTGTAGCTATTGTCATCGGATACTTCAGAGCGACGCAAATCGGTACTGTTCGATTTCTTGCAAGGTGAACGGAAAAGAAGATATGATTGTGCGTGGAGACGTCGATATGAGCTTTGCAGAGGAGACGATAAAGCCCGTTCCGAGGAAGAGCACGCAGGCGAAGTCCAAGGGAGACTCAAAGGGGAGCACAGATAGAAGGTCTTCGCCAAAGAGGGAAAAGTCACCTGTGAGCGAAAGTAGCAAACAGCGACAACCAGCTGCGTCGCCGAGTAGCGTAAAGACTGAGGAGGAACCACTAACGCCTGAAGGCGGGAGTTCTCCGTCAAATTTGGAGAGCACACCACCCAAGGCAAACGTCACCGGGTCACTCAAACGCAAAAATAGCGTAAAGGACTTGAAGTCGGCTGACTCGCCGGTTACGCCGTTGCTCGTCCCGTCTTTTCATCGAAGAAAAGGCCGCCCGAAGAAGTCTCCCGTGGGATGACGACGAGGAGCCGCTACACAACGAAGCATAAACTACGACATGTACACCCCCCCCGTAACCATCACTACTTTATCATCCGTCATATTGGTCAGGTGATTCCTTGGTCGTGAATATCCAAATCCAAACGCGTGCGAGAAATCAAGCGCGTCGCGAATGTTGAAATTGAAAATTCTGTACTCACTATTACAATTTTAGCCGCGAGCGTCTACTTTTCGAGGCTCTTCTTGGACGACTTTTTTCTGCCCATCTTTGCCAAGACTTTTTTCGCGTACTCGTTGGAAATTTTGAAAACCTTCTCTCTTCCCGCGTGATCGCAGCCTTGCGCAATGCCTTCGTAATCAAATGCTTCAAGCTCCTGATCCGTAGGTTGAGCGTGACGCAGCACTTGCGAAATGAAGTTGATCTTATAATTGACATCATCGCACCCCGTTCCAGTGATGATAAGCTGACCAGCCTTTTCGTGGTGAGTCAAATAGTTGCCCACCACTGTTTGATCGAGAACTTTGATTTTCGCCGTCAATACGTCCAAGTGAGGCAAAACTTGTGAGATGAAGAACCCAATCTCCGCCTTGGGACCGCTGTAGGAGGCTTCAGCGCGTTGCCACACGTCGAAGAGTTTCTTGCCTTGAGCAGAAGGTTTCGCTATCATAACTTTGGAGTTCGCGTGTGGGCGTGCCGACAAGCCTAAACCGTAATCGGCGGACATGACGACGTCGTTAGACGTCAGCATGTCGTGAATCGCCTTAAGGGGATTCTTCTGCATCACCGCATCCGGCTCGATGAACATGGTGGTGAAATCCTTGTCTAAGAGGGTGTGCATCGCGTGCACTCTTCTCCACGAGAGCATATTCTTGAGCTCTAGCTTGCCGGCGGACTTGTACTTGACAACCTGCGTCTTCAAGTCTTCATCGACAAAGACGTCGACGATCTTGCCAGAGGCTCGCGTTTCGCTCTCGATGTACGCCTTGGTCTCCTCATCCGGCACGATGATGGTCCAAAAGTCAACCATGGACGGCGCCACCGCCTTCATGGATTCCAGGAGCGCGTGCGCGAACATCCAGTACGACTTGTTGCAAAACGTGATCATCCTAAACTTTGTCGCGTGCGTCTTGCTCTCGACATGCGCCGCCAATCCTGGAATACGCCCAGGCGAGTTTCTAGCCGATTTCGCCGCCTCTTTTGTTTCCCCGCCGCTCCCCTTGTCCGAGCTTAGACCAAGCTTGCTCGCAAGCGCGTCGACGTCAAACGCGTCGTTGACGCTCGAGTCCCTCGTCGCCAAGCCACCTCGCGCACCCGGTGAACTCGCCGTGAGCGCCAAAAGTCCGAACACGATCGCCAACATTCCCAGGGTGACCCCCCAAACCCGTCTTCGGTGTGTTTTCCACGCCTTTCGCGCGCTCTCAACGCCGCTCGCGTGCTCATGTTCTCGCTCCGAGTGATTCCGCGTAACACCCTCGACGGCGATATCGCCGCCCAACAAGCTCACGCGTTCGCTTGACATCTTCCTTCACCCTTTGCCTCGCCCCGCCGCGGTCGTGGATCTTCCCGTCCGTCGTTTTCCTCCGCTCTCGGTCTCGGTCCTGGTTCGTCGTCGCAAACTCACGCGTCGTCGTCGTGGTCGTCATCGTCGTCGTCGTCGGACGTGTTCACGACGAATCGGTTTTGAGAGTGAATGCGTGGTGTGTGTTGGGGAGGGGGTGATTTTTGTTTTCATGGTTCATGAACCGTCATTTTCACATTTAGAATCAAGCGACGCAGACTGAGACCGCCGGCGCGCTTGCTCAGTCACGATGACGCCAACTAAATCTATCACGATATTCGTCGAGTGTAATAAAACAAAAGCGTTTACGAAGTACTACTAGCAGAGCGCATCGCGGTACGCCTTGTATCGCGCCGTGATGCAGATGACGTTGTCTCTACGTAGTGTCGCTCGCGCCGTTTCCGCATCGACGAGAAACGGAAGCTCGACTCTATGACTATCTCTATTCGGCACGTCTAACGTGATTGCCTCTCGCGCGACGCACACGCAGACGGATTCTCGCGGTCGCGCAACTCCATTCGGCACGCGCAGTTGAATCCTCACGCTCTCAACCGGTCGCCCGTGATATTCCACGTCCACGTCCAAGGGCTCGTCGGCGGCAGAGGCGATTTCCGTCTCTTCCACAACGGACGGCGCAGTCGCTCGAATCCGATGCGGCGGTGGCGGATAACGACCGATGAACGCCCGAGCAGGCAACTTGTATTGGGCGCTCAAGTCGTTCGAGGACGAATAATGCTTGTCGGCGACCACCTTGAGACAAAGCTCGGCGAGAAACCGTTTCAACGTTTTGAAAACCATCGCGTGCCGCATGACGGTCGAGTTGAAGACGACGTCGAAGACCACACACGACCGACCCGAGCTGTCGACGTCTATGCGCGCGTCAGCCGCGCTCAGTGGAAAGCGCAAACAGCTGTCGATTGACGACGAACTCGACGCGCCTGCTTCAAGAGCGCGAATGACCTCTTTAGGCATCAAACCCTCGCGCCACGTATCGTCGTGCGCCGCTGGAACGCCGATTTCATCGCTTCCACAGACATTGATGAAAACTTTTTCTCCGTTTGCGTCTCTAGACTTAACTACAAACCCGGGCTGAAGCGTAATCTCTTTTTCGCTCAACCTCGTCGTCGGCAGTCGCACGCGCGAGCGTTCAGAGGTTGAAGCCTCGAGCGCGGGATCTCGCAGCGCCCCTTTAGCCGCCTGATGAATGAGCTCGAGCATTTCCGACGGCGCCACCTGCGCAGCATCACCCGCTTTCGACGATAGCGACGCAAACGCCTGTTGCATCGACTGCAGCAGCGGTTTCATTTCTTCAGGCGCCTCGTTCGCATCGAGAGACCCACCAGCGTCGACGTACGACGAAAGAAACCGCGCCAGCTCTTCTGTCTGAGCGACGACGTCTCCTTCACACTGGTCGTCGTCTCGATCGTCGCGCATCATCGTCGCTCAGCGATTGTTCCTCCCTCCGCCTGGCTTCTCCAGTCCTCTCCTCGCTCTGAGGAGGCAAGGGCGGAAGGAGGACGAGCGAGCGAGCGCGTGTTCGTTGGAACGGACTACGTTCAACCTCACTCCTGGGAAGGCGACTCTCTCGCCGGCCGTCTTCAGGGAGGGTTAACGCGCGAAATCGAGCCAATTTAAACGACGTTGAGCGCCGTCGGATCGGTGTCGCAGCGTCGGCAACGACGCGGCGTCTGGTTGCAGTGAAGACGATGAGCCGCGGCCACGCGTTCGTTTCCTTTTTCTTCTTACTCGTCGTCGCTCTAAACGGCGTCGGAGTACGCGGGGACGAGTACGCGGTGGCCATCGAGCGCGCCATCATCGCGTCCAATGGGTTGCAGGCGGTGGGCGCGTTCGAGCGGTTGCTCGAACGACTTTTAGACTCGTATTGCGAGGCAGAGCAGGAAAGCTGCGCAGCGTACGAGGCATCTAGAAAAGAACTGTGGTTGTCGTTTGCGGAACAAGCCATTTGTGGCGCTGGTTCTGACGCCGAGAGCACGTGGACGGCCATTTCAAAGACGAACATTCAAGGCGCTTTTGCCATTTTGCTCGGTGAATGCGCGACGCCGTGGTACGGAGACTTAGAGGAGGAAGTATTAAACATTTCGACAGAGTTTCTCGCCTTGGCGTCACTCGAACGCGTTGATGTCAAGGCAGTCATAGATGCAAACGATCGAAAGGCAGGAAGAAGTGCGACGGCGATCGGTGACGACCTAAACGCTTTACACCCTAGCTACATTGCCGACTTGGCCCCGGTGGCGACTGAGGAGACGTCCTTTAGCGTGTCGAGACCCGTCGTCGTCACAGCGCAGCCCACAGCGGAGGAAGACTTATCCATCTACGACGCGGTAACACGGGCGAAAATTGCAGCCGCACGTGCGACCGGAACATTTAGCGAAGAGGGCGCGACTGAGGCGTTTCCTGACGCGTACGCGGCGCGCGTCGAGCTGTCCACGGTTTCAATCGACGCTTACAAAAGCAGTTACTTGACGCATCCGTTTGCCAACGCGCACTACGATAAGAGCATCAAGTGCGCGAACGAGCCAGTGGCCGAGGGATTGTGTTATTCGCGCATCCTCCCAGAAATTGGCGTCACGCACGCGGAGGAGTCGGGCACTCGGCTCCTGACGCCGTTTGGGCAACCTCTTCCTACAGACTATGTCGATTACAATCAGCCGAGAAACTACGCACCTGGAACGCGCGTCGTATAGACAAACAAAAAAAAAGCATAGGTATACCGATAGAACAACTGGAGGCGACTCGCGAGAGCGCCCGCCATGTGTAGCATCAATAGGACAAGTACTTTTCACCACGTGGGATGATTTCGTATTCTTCAATCCTTCGTCGACAAGAGGAAGTGAAGTGAAGTGAAGTGAAATCTTCCGCGCAAGTTCGCCAAAAACATGCGACTCTTCTTCGTCCGTCTCCTCTCGCCGCTTCCTCGCCAACACGCAAAGAACTGTGCCGGTTAACGTCATCGACGCAAGTAAAACGACAAACACAACCGGACTCGATACGAGGGACACACCTTCGTCTCGTTTCTTGTCGGCGGTTCAAGATACGCCGTGTATCTTGGTACCTGGGGTAAGAGTGCCGATACGACGGGTCCTGATTCGCCATCCATTCACAGTAAGATATTTCGCGTATTTCGCTTGATCCGTAACGAAAAGATATTTCGCCGCGAAATCGTCACACGTTGTCGCTCGACGACTCGGGCCCTGGGAAGCTCGAACGGCGGCGAGCCAGAAGACGCGGAGACACGATTCGATTCGAGCTGATCTCTCTCGTTCGCGATGGAAGCGACAAAAACGACGTACGGCGCGGCGCCGAGGACTGTGAATACCATTAATGGTGTTAAACACGCTCGCACTCGATGCACTGTGGTGGCAATGGGTAGCGTTGCTGTCGTCGCGGGACTCGCGTGGCTCGGCGGGGACGGACGCGGATATCGAGGCGGCGGGCTGAGAACGGAGACGACACGAATGATGCCGACGAGCGAACTCGGGATTCCACGTGCGCCGTCGGCGGGTTTCGTTGCTCCGTTTGACCTTCCAGAGGATTTGCACGCGGCAATTGCGGCGTTGGGGGACGAACCGACGATGGGAATCGAGGCGAACGTGGACTCGTACGAGGGCTTGGAGGAGCTCGAGGGAGGAGGATACGCGGTTGAGGTTGAAGGCGGGCTCAACGCGACGCTGCGGCGGTTGCAAGCGTACATGCTTTTGAATCAACAGAAAGACGCCGAAAACGAACGTTGCGAGGCGGAGAAGGAGTCAATGGGTCAAGCGGCGTATGACGAAGGCGCAACCAATCCGCCACGGGTGAACACGTCCGAGTACACGGGTAAGCTTGCGGCTGAGGTTAAGCAGGACGAAACCGTCGTCACGGAGCACGAGCACGTCTTGCAGGCGAGAGCGGCGGCGCGACTCGGTGGCAGCAGGGGCACAAATTTTGCAAACGGTGTCGACGGCGTCAGCCGGGTGAATACTGAAGTGAGTAACTCCAACGCTATAAACGTCGAATACTGCTGGAAGGACTCTTACGGTCGTGGCGTCGGACGCGTGCCGTCGCACTGTCCCTCCCACAAGGAGACGATTGCGGGCGGTATCATATGCTACGATAAATGCCATAATTTCGGGTCCAACTGGTACCGGTTCGGCTATGACTGTCACCAACGTTGCAACCATGGATGGAATGATCACGGGCTTCTCTGTCATAAATCCAACTGGGGCCGCGGCGTGGGTCAGGCGCGCTGCGAATGGCAAGAATGGTGGGCCGCCGCAGATCTCGGAGAATCTGGATCGGTTCATCAGCCGACGCATCAGCGCAAATTGCTGGGAGGCGTCGTCAAAGCTGTCGTGCAGGCTGTGCGCAAGACCAAGCTTGTGTGCGGTGGAAGTCTCTGCTCGCGCATTGGTAAGCAAGATTGCCTAGGCCTGTGCTACCCTCCGTGTCCGTCTTCCAACCCGGTTTGGATTGGTTGCAATCTCTGCGGGGCATCATGCTCTAGTTACGCGGGAGGCATCGCGCCGAGCTGCATGAAGGGCGTAAAAATTTCTCCTGGTATGGAATGGGCGACGTGCCCACCTGGATGGGACTACGACGCAGGTTTATGCTACAAGCCTTGTAAACGAGGATTCACTGGCGTCGGACCAGTGTGCTGGGGCGACGCACCAGTCGTTGGGGGCAAGAAATGGGTCCATTGCGGTATGGGCGCTGCATCAAGCTCAGCCGCGTGCGCTTCGGCGACAGCTGATCAAATTATTGGTCCGCTCGAGATTGTCGCATTCGCCGCAACATTGGGTACCAGCAGCGCCGCGACGTCGGCGGCAAAGGCCACCAAGATGTCCAAACTAAAGGGAGCCGCGAAGGCGCTCAAGAAGAACATGAAAGACGTGGCTAAAGACCCGCAAACGGCAGGCAGTGTCGAATCGGCGGCCAATGATCTCATCGCTGCCGAGTCGGAAACGGATCAAGCCCGTGCCGCGATGGCTCTCATTTCTGTTGTCGATCCGACGGGCGTCACGAGTACCATCTCAGCCTACACCTACGACACTTGCGACAAGATTCAAGACCCAGAGTCGACTGCTTTCGTCAGACCGACGAATGCGTACTCATGCTCAATGGCATCTGACTGGTGGTGGAGCGGCTATGCGTGTTATGAGACGTGTTACAACACGCAAACGCAGTGTGGCAACCACGTTGGCCGCCACTCAGACGGCACCTGCGCCTACCAATCCAGGGTCTGCGCCCGTCCGAGCAATCAGTGCGTAGGACAAGGCAGTAATAAGGCGTTCACGAGTGCGTGTTAAACGTATAAAATCATCACACGTCACCGTGACCACAACGTTTGCGACTATCCCTTCGAGTTGAGGAAAAGTTCCAACTTTTTACGTTTTACTTTTTTCTTGGGCTTCTGTCACCTCAGACGACGACAGAAACGAAATAACGGTTTTGTTTTTTTATGTTTACTTACGGAAGTACGGGGACGACGCGTCTTGTTGTAGACGTTAGCCGGCGCACGTTAGCCGCACCCTGAGACTTGTTTTACTGTTTTAATGAAGACCTCAGATTTTGACTTGATATGATT
>Ga0255774_10000897_pt1 | contig 25718 bp, 12 predicted proteins | sample 101ome_17_FD_179972 | JGI IMG/M metagenome (GOLD analysis project Ga0255774, IMG submission 179972) | Coastal salt marsh microbial communities from the Groves Creek Marsh, Skidaway Island, Georgia - 101407AT metaG (version 2) | ecosystem: Environmental > Aquatic > Marine > Intertidal zone >... | reverse complement strand
TTCGTCGCGAGTGTGAACGAGTCAAAATCCCTCCCAAGCCGTGAGGTATAAATTTATTCCCTCCGGGTGTTACGCGAGCGCGACGGTACGGTCGCCGTATGGACGCGCGGGACGCGGCGACACGACGCGACGCGACGCGCGACGCGCGCGCATACAAAAAAAACAACAAAAAAATACGCGGGCGCGCGACGGTGGTGCGCGCGGCGTGCGTTTGGAGATCCGCGTGGGGAACGTCGGTTCGAGCATCGGTGCGCATTTCGAAGACGTGTCTTTTCGATCGTCGGTGTTGACGATCGATCGGCGCTTCGGTGTGACGAGGGTTGAGTCGCGGCGAAGACGCGGGTGAACGCGGACGAGTTTGAATTTACTCGTCGTCGTCTCGCGTCGCGAGGTCGACGCGCGCGTCGGGGGTCGGCACGGCGGGTGCGCTCGAACGGTCGCGCAATGCGCCGATCGAGCCGCTCGAGCGCCACTGGCGTTCGTACGTGCGGGCGCGACCACGCGCCCCGCCGTTCAATGGCGCCCAAGATGACGGCAACGATTCGGTTGGTGACGCTTCTGTCGTTGTCCGTCGCGTTGTCCGCCTTGGGCGTGGTCGGCGAAGCGTTCGCGGCGGAGGCGCCGACGACGGAGGCGGTTGAGTCGGCGGTGTCGAACGCGGCGGTCGCCGCCGCGTCGAATTCTTCTCACCTCGCGCACGAAGAGGACGAGAACCTTCCGTGGGACGATGTATTCGAAGCGCGCGAGGACGATGACTCGTTCTGGGGGTCCGTGGACTTGTACAGAGCGATCGACAAACGCGGTATGCCGATGTACAGGGTGGTGTACCCGACCGTCGAGACGGAGACGTCCGCGTCGAACGAAACCGTAAACCAAACGCCCGTACACAAACTGCCGACTCGGGAAGAAGAGATACAGTACTTTTCCAAACGTTATGAAGGGTTCAGCGAGTTTATGACGTCGCGAGACGAGCACGATGCTACCGAAATAACCTCGAGTCTCGGGACAAACGAGACTTTTAACAACGCTACGGCGGAGCTCGGTGGGCACTGTGGTTATCCATCTTATTCTTGCCGAGCTTACGGTTCTTGGAACTGCCCTAGCAGGAACGCATGTTACAGAGGCAGTCGTCCGATGTACGCGAGTTACGATTGCGTCGGTAGAAACGAGCAAAGATCTAGGCGCAGATCGTCCAGCTACTGCTGCAGAAAGGTCCTGTGGTGGTGTACGAGGACGTGTACTAAGTACTGGACGGAATACTATTGGCAGTGGAATAGTTGTTACACCCGCCGATGGTCAAACTTCCATCACTCGTGTTCGCATAGAAATTACTGTCGGGATTGCGTCGGAGCTTGGTCAGATTACGACACGTGTACTGCGCCTTGCGGCGTCGGGACGCAAACGAAAACGTATCGCATCACCAGAAATCCGGCATGGGGAAGCTCGAAGTGCCCACACCGGAATGGTCAACGAAGTACCAGATCGTGTCAAGTCAACTGCCCGGCGCCGGCGATCACCATCGGTGAACGGGTCAAAGTTGTCGCAGCAAACGTGTTTGATTTCGCCTTGCGTGTGAATCACGCTAAACTTTGCCAAACATCTGCGTGTGCGCGCTCCTCGTCGCAGTTCGCAAGCATGGTCAAATGTGAAGCACGCATTCGAGACTTGTCCAAAACGTGTTCGACGTATGGGGAAAACTTGCCTTGCAAAACGTGGACAGACTTTACCAAAAGCATCACGCTTGTCAATAATGAAGGAGTTCGTCCAGTGGGTGAGTACGAGCTCAGCGTGAAGTGTCAGGTACGAGATTCGAACGGAAGAAGTTGGTCTCCGCAGTCTGCAGTAACGCATCCGTTCACAATTGCAGGAGGATGTGCCGACATGATGCCGGTCGGTGATTCTCAATCCTCTTCCTTTGCGGCACCCGCGGCATACCTCTTATTGAGTGCGGACGATTTCATCACCTCGCCGTGCGATGAATTGTTTGAAGCGAAAGAGAGGATCTTCCGACGTTACGACGTGGCACCAAACGACGGCGTTTTGACGTTCAACGAGCTCACTGCGGCGGCGCAAGATCAAGCTGCGGATACGTACTTGCTCAAAAGGTGGAACTCTGCACAAGATCTATCACTATCGCTCGGTCAGCTGATGAGGGCGCAAGTGTTCCCTTCTCACTGCACCCAGCCGGAAGATCAGCAAATGCTTTTCGAGCGCATCGTCTACCCTTCGACGGAACCCGGGAGGGAAACGTCTAAGTCACAGTGTAAGCGGGACGCAGGTGAGATGACCGCTAGATGGGAGTACGGCGAAATAAAGCAGCTGTCGCAAGGCGATGCACTTTGCGTGTACATTGATGGGATTCTGTACGCTGAAGACGTGCCGCGAAACCAGAAACTTGATGACTCTGACTTCAAGCTGTTGAATGGAATGTTCATTTCCACGCAGGTGACGGATAAGCGGCCCGTGTTTGGCGCATTCAAAGATGTGCAGCCTTCTCTCGTCGCGCAGTTTACTTTTGACGACGAGGGCGGCAACGCTAAAAGAGATAAAACATCGGATTCGGTGTTCTCGGGTGCCGATACATCCGACGGCCAAATCAAACGTCCAAAGCTCAAAACGTCGGGACAAATCTCAAATTGGATCCACCCGTGCGCGGGCGGGGCAGGTGAGTCGTGTCTCAGTGGTCGGCACGGCGACGGTTTTGAGTATCGTGGTGATCCCTTCTCTGGTGATATTGCGTTTTCCACGTGGTTACAAGTAAAGAGAACGTGCACCGGAACGACCAAAATCGTACAGTTTTACGGTCAATCGGGGGAGTTCACAACTTTCGTATCGCTCGAGCTGAGTTGCAGTCAATCAAGCGTCACTCTGAAACACTATGCACAGGCTGCCAGTGGAAACGTCAAGCTGATTTCTCCTGACATCAGCATCCAAGGTCTGGAACGCAAATCTTCTAGAGATGGTAACCTTTCACCATGGTATCTCGTTGGTTTCGCGCTCACGCACGGTTCTGGCGCTAGCGTATTCGCGCTTCCAGCCGAGAAGGGCGTCGCGTCTTTGGTCAAGACAGAGCCCAAATGGAAATCAGGCATCATCGATATGCTTTCATCAATAAAACTATTCCAGCTCGGTTCATCAAGGGATGCATCGAGTTTCCAGTTCGATGATGTGAGATTTTACGCGGGGAGTGTTGGTTCTGCCGATGTGTTCTTTGGATCTGCTCAGGCCTGCGGTCGCAGCGCGTACTGTGCGCTTCGGGCACGCGCAAGGCCCGGTTCTCGTCGGGTTGTCTGCCTGTCGATGGTGAGAGTCGGAGCCCGTTCGGCATCATTCGCGTGTGCTGGTGGTCTCTTCTACGATGGTACCGCCATCGATGTCAAAGCCTCCATGGACATGACCGGAGTGACGTTTGCATTTCGCGATACATCGTGGGCAGAGAACGGTTTTGAAATCGAGAGGAAGCGCGCCGACGTTAAAGATGCGACAAAGTTCAACACGGTCGTCCTCGTAGAGGCCGATCTGAAAGGATGCGCCTCCATTTTCAATTCATTGACGTATTTGGATCGCGATGCGGGCACTGCACCAAATTCAAAGTGGGTCTATCGAATCACGACAAAGATACCGAGCGAAACGGGTGGTGAACCACTGTATAAAACGTCCTCTATGCACAACTTTCAGGCACCGTGGCTAAGCGTGCTCGCGGGCAGAGTTGTCGCGGGTACCACAGATGTACCGGTTCCGTACGTCAGAATTTGTGCAGAATTTCAAACCTTCCTGAAGACTGGACGACCAATCGAGACGTTCGATGTCGCGCGATCTCAAATCCAAAACATGGCCGTGTACAAACCCGTGACGCATTCGTCAAAGAAAAATGAGATTCGAGCTCAAGGCTTTACCCTTACGGATGGAGATCTGACGGAAAGCAGTTACGTCCCCCTCGAAAAAGATGAATTCGTAAGAATCAATCTTGGGGAGTGGACGTCGATATCTTCAGTTCGGGTCTGCGTTCACGCTGCGGCGAGCAAACCGGTACCCACTTTTGAAGCGTTCGTTTCCGATCCGGATCCTGAGGATTCCGGGAATCACGGGAACAAGTGTTTGGTGAAAGAAGGCGGAGACTTTTTCATTGATGATGAGAAACGTCTATGCGTAGACTACGAGTGCTCGGGCTCGAGGCTGAAATCTTTCCACGGCGAACACGTGACGGTCAAATCGACCTCGCCGGCTACGCTCAACGTGAGAGAAGTTGAAGTTTACGGGAATCTGACTCGCTGCCAATTCTCTGCCGTCACAGACAAAGACGGAGAGTATGGGATTGAGATCAGAGACACGACGGGTGTCGTTCCGGTCAAGACAAAGTTGCACGTCGGTGCGTACAAGGAAGAAATCTTTCCGCACACTACGGAGCTCCTCATCGATACAAGAGTCAGTGAGGGTAGCGATAACCGCACCCTTCGTTTGAGTGCTCCGACGGCGGTAGTGTTAACAGCGGTGACGAATACAACCAAGAAGATGGCTTCGCACAAGAGCATGCCGTTTAAAAGCGTATCAGATGTTTTCAACGGCGCTTTAAATAACACAGTCGTCACGCGAAAGATGTTGGAGCAGTACATGAACGACATGGCGGGCTTTGGATCTGACTCATTCGTAGTGATACCTGATGATGTTTGGATCGATCTGGACGAGGACGAAGACGGTGTCTTGAATCACGCAGAGTTTCGAAATGCTACACAGCGCATGAACTCCAAGGATCTGGCCGTTGAACCGTTGTTGGCGTTCCCCACCATCCCGACACGCGAATTCCACAGCTTTCAGACCACCATGCACGACGGTAGAAACGCTGTTGAAGGATTCTGTGAGAACCTCGTGTTGAGGCGTAAGAGCACATCGAGTTTTCCTACGCAGGAAGAGTGGCGAACGATATCCAGTGAAATCATAGATCAGAACACCGTGTACAACTACGTGCATTGCCGAAAGTCGTCGAGCAGTAGAGCGGATTCTATCATCGTCGGCGAATCGGGAACCTACCTGCTCCCCATCATGATCTCAAAACCTGAAACATCTATCATTTATCTGGACGCTAAAGTCGATGTGAAATCGGACCAGCGTGACTCTTTACGATTATACGAGAGGGCAGTTTCGGGCAGAGTGCACGCGCAAGTACACGCCGTACATCAATTACCAGATATGCAGCACACGTTTGACAGACCACCGAAACGGAACTCGAAGCCGGGATCGAGCGATGAAAGCACATCGGATTTGATGCAAAACACGTTTTCCAATCTTGTGAAGATGAAGGAGACGTTGATGGAAGTCAAGCATAAGCGCATTGAAGAGAAAGACTTCACCGATGATACTGTTGCCATCGTTACGGGAGCTGTGCTCTTCCCGAAATCGCGAACCGTGGGGTCGTCCGATTGCGGGCTTCCAAAGGTGAAGCTCGAAGTGTTTGAACCGGACAAGTCGCCTGATTTCTACGAAACAGATGACGCTGGCTGGTTCCGATTGGCGTTGCCTCGGGGAAAGACGATCACGATTCGCGCAACGTACGAAAATCACGTCATTTGCTTTGCCGGCGAAAACGTTGAGGATGCTGTGGATAATTTGGACAGTTGTGAAGGTAGACTGAACTCGACGACGATTGAATCCCTCGAAGACGGACAGACACTGTTCTTCAGTGATCACACGCCGAGTCAAGTACTTCTAGGCGTTTACCAGGGTGAATGCGACGCTATTTATCCGGGCGCCAAGTTCAAAATTTGGCCGGCGAGCGGCTGCCACGCTCCCGTGTTTGTTACGTCTGAGTTCATCGATGGCGCTTGGAGTCGCGTTGATGATACTTCAAAAATAAGGTCGTGGCCGTACGCAGCTTTAAACTACAACGTCGAGCTCGTTTCCGCCCCGAACATTGATGGATACGATAAACACTACCCGAATTTAGCTCAGGACTGCGAGACTGAGCCCGGAAGTATGTTGAGCTTTTTCAGAAACAGAGACACTTTGAACCGAATCTTGCCATTTCAAAATGAGCACATGCTCGTTGAAGAAAGGTTCAAATACCATGGCTACATATGCGTCGACGTTCAGGATATACCGCCGGTCACTGATACGGATACAATGTGTTACGACGAAAAGGAACTTCCGGGCAGTTTGACGTCTAAGCACTTCATCGGTAGTTCGAAATATGCGGACTTGACCGTCCCAGCCTCGAAATTCATATCTGCCAAGGTTTTCGAGTTACATCTGCTCACCGATTCTGAAACTGGTGCCCAATCACTCAAGAAGTGTTTCACAAATCTGCCCAACGGGGACGATGGAAGCGGGAGCACCAAGCTCAGCTTCCGTCAGGACGTTACGGACGAAGACTCGAACGAATGTCATCCGAATCGTGGAGGCGGACCGATGTGTGACTTCGACGTCGTCGTAGAAACGAACGGCTTGATGCGGTTCCCGAAAGAGAATGGTTTGCCCAGTACGAATCGTGAGATCACCGCGGGCTCACCGAATCTTGGTGGAACGCACCGCCGTAAATTGGACTTCACCATAGAGCGATTCGACGGTTACCGAACGGTGAGAAAACTCGTATCTCGCCCATTAGTGACGCTTGGATCAAAGCCTCGGAGCCCGGATAACGTACTAAGCGATGACGTGAAATGGGCAACCGTACCAATTGAAGGACTCGTGTACACGGTCGTGCACGACCCTCCCGGTGGCGATTCGTACGCTGAGCTTGCGGTCGGTTCAACGGTCGGAGTTCAGGTCGACCTCTCCGGCACGCGTGCCGCAGGTAAACTGGAGGAATCTGAATCTGAAGTTGAACTACCGGAGAAGGACTTTTCTATCAATCCTGGGTATAATCTTGGCTACACTGCGGAAGGCAACATGAATCTTCCGACGACGCTTCTCACATTCAAGGGTAATCAAAAGTTCGAAACTGACGGCCCTAACTTTGAAATGAAGAGTACGAACCATTCCGGTTGGAGCATGGAAACCACGACCAACAGAGTCATTCGCTCCAGTCAGGACCACGCTTTAACGGGACGATCCGGAGACGTAATTCTTGGCGGAGGCGTTGAACTTCTTTATAGGGAGTCTGACATTCTCGACATCGTCAAAGATGGTCGAACAAACAATAAACCATGTTTGTTCAACTGGCCGGAACTGACCTGGCTTCCGCGCAAACCAACCTCTTATGTTTTCAGCGTGGCTGCTGTAGAGTTGCACGTGGTGCCAAATCTGAAATATCTTTTGTCTGTGGTCAAAGCCGGTGGTATCGCTGCTGATAACTCTGGAATGCTGTATGAATGCGCCAAGAATACGTTGAACGATGAGTCCGTGTCCAAATGTACTGATTTCGAGACAACCACGGCGTGGGAATCGTACTTGTACAGCAAACTCGATGCGTGGCGCCGGACGTTAGCGTGGGCATCTCCTCAAGTGTATTTGGAAGAGGGTGAAGAGGGCAAAACGAAAGTGTACGACGCGATAGAAAGGATTTCGGAGCCTATCGCGGCGGGTGAACACGCGATCCGTCAGCGTTTCGAAGAAAAGATGGAGATGTTTGATGATGAGCTGTTCTTGCCTATCGATGACACCGTCGAAGAACTGTCCAACACGTGGGATGCCTCTAACATGTTCCAACCCAAGGTTGGAGCATTCGGCCCTCCACCTAATTTCCCTTCCATAGATGTGGATTTGTTTGAAAAGTTTTATGAACCCGAGGACGGGAGCGATATCACATGGGATAGAATAACCGGCGCATCGGATGAGCCCGAGGAAGAGGAGGATGAGATGGAAGGCATGAACGTCTACGAAAAACTCAAGTACGTCGCAAAGAAGAAGGTTACAGATACCGTGGACGACGCAAAGAGTAAGGTTGACATCAAGAGCCGTGTTGAGGGTATATACGACGACGCTAAAAGCGTGGCGGAGGATTCCGGGGATCTTTCTAAAAAGGTGCAATCATCGATCGAGAGTGGCGACGTTAATAGCGCCTCCAGCATATCCGATGATGCGTCATCTATCATCGAAGACGCGCAGGGCGTCGCAGACGATGTAAAAGCAATATATGACGACGCCAAGGGCGTATATGATGCCGCAAAGGGCTTTTACACTCAACATGAGAAGGCGATTACGGCGTTTGCAAAGAAAATGGAATCCAACAAAGCCGCACAAGCCGCGTCGGCATTCGTCAACAAGTTTGGCGGTCTTGCGAACGGCATGAGCTCAGCTGCCGACAAGAAGAAAAAAGCTCTGGCTAAAAAAATGGGCCCGATCAAAGCAAAGTTGAAGAAAGTTGAAGAGTTGCAAGACAAAGCAAAGAAATCAACGGCAATGAAAGTGCTCATGTCAGCCAAGGTGCTGTACGAGATGGCGCAATATTTGCAAGAACTGAAAACACAGATGATTGATGAGGCAGAAGTACCATCTAGCGGTTACGGTTGGATCTCTTATCCCCGAGATAGGTACAAAAAGAACTTGCCCAAGTACGAAGACACGTTTTACGATGGCGATTACGATCGAGGCGTATTCACGTGGGGCATGCTTGAAGGCACCATGGATGACTTGACCGAGTCATTTCAATCGTGTCGCGGCGTGCTGTGTGAGAAAGGAGAGTTTGACGCAGCCGATGATAGCCTGTTATCAGTGAAAGGGACGTCTGCGTACAATATGGGCGAAGATTATTTCCTATCTCCAAAATACTCTGCGGATCGTGTGAGCGCATCATTTACAGGCGGTACCGCGCGAAGCGGAATGCGTGTGAGAGGCCAATCAAATCCGTTGGAGCCGCATCAAGATGTTTTATTGCTCACTTTTAGCGGTGGTGGTCATTCTGTCGAGTACAGTTTTTCCTCAGCTGAGAAGATGTCCGATGATATGTACGGCATCGGAGTCTCAGTCACCGCGACGCAACACGTCGAGCACGAGGTGGAGTTCGGCGGTCTCATCGGGATGGGCATCAACGCAGGCTTGGCAGCGGCTGGTGAAGATACGAGCGGCGACATGACGGTGACCAAGACGATGACCTATGATCGCTCCTTCGCTTGGAATAAGCACGGTTCGATATCATCGAGCTACACGCTTGGCGATCCAAACATTGGTGATAAATTCGTCATAAAAGTAGCTGCAGACAAACGTTTCGGAACACCCGTGTTTACTACAATGGGTGGCCGCAGCTCTTGTCCCGGCGAACCACTGACCGTTTGGCGAGAGAGCGGATACGTCCTCGAACTCGCAAGCACCCCAACGAATCTTGATTTGAATCCAGGCGAGCAGGCCATCATCCAGCTGAAAATTCAAACTGGGACCATGTACCGGGAGTCGTTCCCCCTCGGTCTGCGCATCGTGGATGGTCTGGCGTCTTCAATCCAGGAGATTCTAGATGCAGCCAACAAGGCGTACCATGAGGACGATGATCCGAAATCGATATCGCACGCCATCAACACGACGGCAGCTTCCGTGGTCGCGAGCCAGGACGCGATGGTGAAGAGAATCAAAGATGAGGTCGGAACCGCCGTCGCGAGGAACCAAAATCCTTCGACTGTTATAGCAGTCGCGAGGAACACCGCCCAAACGGCGCCTGCACTGGGAAGTGATGTAAATGACGTTGAAATCTCGATAAACGGGGTGAATATTTCACCTCTCGGTGAGCTGGTGCCACTGGAGGTCATCAACTCGGATTCATTCGACTCGCAGAAGAGAGTCACCGAGACAACCTTCACGATGAGAGTCAAACCGTTGAGTTCGATCACGCGAGCGGTGAAGTACATGAAAGTGCGCGTTCAGAGCATGTGCGAGTCGAGTCTCGACAATTTGAACCGCGAGCCGATTCAACAGAGTGCATATCTTCAGAAAATGACTTGGAGTCAGAAGTGCCCAGAGGTTCGCTTCGACGGGGAGACTCTTCGCGACTACAAGTTTTCTCAAGTGTCGAAAGCTCGACCCGACGCTCTCAAGCTCAAGGTCTTCAACCCGGACCGAAGCGTTCTCTGGCCGGACGCCTTGCCCGTCAAACCGACCACGAATCCAAACCTCGCTGCGATCAAAGTCCAGTACCGCCCCGTCGGCGAAGGTGAATGGATTTCCGCCAAAAGTTCCGCTGAACACGCGACGACCGCGGAAAAGAGCGATAGCTTCAAGAAGAACTTACTCTGCCCACATTCGCGCGGTGGTGGCTGCCCGTTTGCCTGGGACGTAAACAATGAGTTTGATCAAATGCTCAGCGGCTTCAAAGATGGCACGTATGAAGTACGCGTCAAGTCATTCTGCGTGAAAGGGGACGTCTTTGCGGAAACATCCGTCCACGAATTCACATCCGATGAAGTCTTAACTCTCGTCGTCGACACCGTCAAGCCACTCGCGAGCGAGCTGAAGCAGTATCCCTCGACGAGAACGGTCGGTGTGACCTACTACGAACCCATCGACTGCTCGAAGGTTCAGACGACGGTGAGGAGAATTTTCGATGAAAAGTGCGCGCCGGCGAACGAGCAAGTGTCGCTCACCGATATCAAGTCGAAGTACAAAATCGTCTGTACCAACTCGGCGGCGCAGGGCAAGTGGGTGATGCAGTATCCGAACGACATAAGCGGGACCTTCGAAGTGAAAGTTACCAACGTTTTGGACGCTGCGGGCAACTGCGAAGGTTTCAACGCGAAAACCTGCGAAGGCAACACTCTTCGATTCACAACCGGTGAAGGCGCCAAAGTGTGCGGAGCATCCGCACTTCTCGGAACGAACCAGCGTTCATCAGACACACGCGTGACTTCGTTCGAACGCGGCCACCTCGGGGACCGACTGCGCGTTTCTCTTCGCGAGGCCAGCCCCGCGTTTGGTCAAAGCGCCGTCCCGCTCGCCCTCACCGCCGTCAGCGTCTTTATCGCCGCCGCCGGTCTCTTGGTTTTCATGCGTCGACGCTCCTCCGCGAGCGAAGTCGCCAAGGGTTCGAAAGCGCACGAACACACTTCCCTCGTGCGATCCGTCCGGCCCAGCGCGTACGGTTCCGCCGTGTGAGCGCGCTCGGACGCCGTCCCTCGACGACGGTTTTTTATCTTTCAAGTTAGTACAGTCAAGTTTTCCAAGTTTAATGATAACGATCAGTTTTACGATCACGCGTCGCCGCTGAGCGCCCGAGCAACGTCGTACGCGGCGCGCGCGTCGACGACGAGACGACCCTCGCGCCCAGAGCGCTCGCCAAATCCACAAACCATCGCTCTTCGACTCGTCCCCAGACGACGGACGCCTCGCGCGCGACGACGAAGGACGACGATGCGCGAGCGACGCGTGATTCTGTGCGTCGACGCCGCCGTGGCGACCGGTGACGACGCCGCGCGGGCGACCATTCGCGCCGCGCTTCGAGACCTCGACGACGCGAACGTCTCGACGACGACGACGTACGACGAGATCGACGCCCTGCTCGTCGCGCCCAGGGAACCGACGTGCGATGGGTTTTACGTCGCCGTCGCGGACGGTGAGGGGGCGACGCGCGCGGGAGCGGCGGCGCGAGAGGCGTTGCGTCCGGGCGGGACGTGCGCGGTGCGCGTCGACGCGGCGAGCGGCGACGACGCGAGAGACGCACTCGTGTTCGCCGGATTCACGGACGTCGGCGCGAGCGCGGACGGTGTGATTCGTGCGAGGAAACCGGATTGGGCGCGAGGGACGTCGTTCGCGCTGAAATCGCGCGAGGCGAAGACGCCGCCGACGACGCCGGGTTGGGGCAACGAGGGCGCCGACGACGACCTCATCGACGAGAACACGCTCCTCACGGAATTGGACGTCAACTCGGAGCCGGTCAAGTACGATGATTGCGAGATTGGCGCAGGAAAGAAGGCGTGTAAGAATTGCACGTGCGGACGCGCCGAGGCGGAGGCGGCGGAGGAGGAGGTGAAGCCCGAAACCTTCGTCAGCGCGTGCGGCAACTGCGCGCTCGGCGACGCGTTTCGGTGCGCGGGATGTCCGTATCTCGGTCAACCCGCGTTCAAGGATCAGGAGGGGACGAAAGTCGAGCTCGATCTCGCCGACGATTTGTGATTTTGAAACTTTTTCTCTGTACAGCGCGGTGACCGCTCTCGAGCGCGTCTCCAGTCTCTAGTCACGTCGCTCTTCACACTGTCGCGTGCGCGATCGGCGACGCGAGATGTTGTCCACCCTCGCGCCCTCGCGCGTCTCTCACACGTCGTGCGTCGTCTCCAAGAGCGCGCCGTCGCGCGCGCGTCGCGCGCACGGTTGCGTTCGAGCGCGCGGACGAGAGGATGCGCACGTTGCGGACGATCGCGCCGAAGCCTCCTCGCGTCGCGCCCTTCTCGCCTCCGCGCTCACCGTCGTCGGCGCGTCGACGTTCGGTCTACCGTTTTCCGCGCGCGCCGACGCGGGACTCACGACGTACGACGACGCCAAGCTGAAATTCTCGGTGAGCTATCCGAGCGACTGGGTGACGCTCAAGGGTGCGACGCCGGCGAGCGAAGAGGTGCTCGGAGGCGGCGCGAGAGACGTGTGGACGATAGCGCCGACGAGTGAGGACGCGAGAGACGTCAACGTGACGATCGTGGCGACGCCGGCGGGGGCGGATTTTACGAAGATGGGGTCGTTGGGCGACGCGTTCGGTTTCGGATACGGGCTCGTCGTGCCGTTGAATAAACCAAAGGCGAAAAAGGGACGAGAGGATCGCGTGCAGTACGCCGAATTGGTGGATTCCGTGGCCAAGGGTGATTACTACAAGGTTGAGTACACCTTTGAGCGACCGTCGGCTGGAATTAATTCGGTGTTCTTCGTGTTGGCGGGACTCGGGTACGACGGCAGAGTCGGTCACCTGTACACGGCGACTGCGCAGTTTCCCCGCGGCGAAGAGGATAAGTGGCGTAAGACGGTCGAGTCGATCATCGATAGCATCGTGTATCCGCCGACGCTGTACGGGTGAACGTCTTCCATGTCACGGATGAGCCTGCGCGCGCGACGGCAGCTTCCTTTAGTATCACTGTAAAAATTTATTTGAACGCAGCAACTTGCGCATACCGCGTCTGCCTCGCGCTCGAGCGGCTTGTCGCATGGATCGTCGCACGGCCATTCGCACGTATGTTCTGTCACGCACCACGCGAGCGAGCTCGATTCCGCGAGAACAGGTCTCGATTTGGGCGGAGGAATCGTTGACGTAGAGCACCAGCGGCGACTCTAACAGCTGCGTGCCGACCGGTTGTAATTCTATCTTCGACATGCCGGGTTCGTCGGCATCCGTCCAGTTGAAAATTGACCCATCGATCGTGACGAACAGTCCGCGATACCCGACGGAGACATTTCCGTAAGCGATGTATTGACGAAGAATTTCTTGGACGTAGGCTTTATTTTCTCGAACCGTTTCGTTGCCGGAGAGCCCGAGCGCCTCCTGCCAGTATTCGATCTCGGCCTCGAGGGCGTCGTCTTTGGGCACGAAAAACGTCAAATCGCCCGTGACTTCGTAAAACAAGCCTCCGGGCACGACGAGCTCGTCGAGACCACTGAAGCTGGCCAGTTGGGCAAACAGACTTGAGGCGCCACCGTGCCGCGCCGAGGCGCCGATGACGACGTTGACGTCTGAACAGTTGAGTGTGCGATTATTGGCTTGTGCGACCGTCGGCGAGACGAAGAGCGCGATTAAGACGACGATGACGTGCGGTAGCATGGCAAAAAGTGAGGTGTCCATGGGACAGTCGAGACGAGACTAAAGAATAAATTGTCAAATACAAGCCAGCTGCCGTCGCGTCGCGCGCTACGACGGATTACGCGTCCGCCTCCTTCATGATTTGCTCGGCGACACACTTCACGCCCATGAGCACGAGCGGCACGCCGTTGCCCGGACGAGTCGACGCGCCGACGAAGTGCAAACCGTCAACGACAGGGGAGTCTAGTTGCTTGATGCCCGTGCGCACCGGCGGGCGGAACGCGGCGAGTTGCAACAAACCGTGGGACAAACCAAAGACCGCACCGTTCTTGATGTTGAACTTTTCTCGCCATTCGCTGGGCACGGTGACGGATTCGTGCGCGATGATCTCGGAGAGGTCGCCGTGACCAGCCTCCTTGAATCGACGCAAGATGGCTTCGCGTCCAGCCTCGATGAGATCGGTCTCGCTCGGAACCGGAACGCCGCGCTTTTTGCATATGTCCTCTTGTTCCTTGATGTTCGCGATCGGAAGCAAAATCATGAGTGAGGCACCGCCCTCGGGAGCGCACGTCTTGTCAGTGTACACCGGGTTGTGGCAGTAAAAGTTGTGTTGTCGCGGCGCGGCGAAATCGTCCACCGTCGCCGGACGATCCCAGCTACCCTTGTAATCGCCAGATAAGAAGACGTTGTGATGCAAAAGTCCGGGGATTTCCTTCTTTAAGCACCAGTTGAACTCGAGCACGGAGCACGAGTACTCGGCGTTGTCCCACTTTTCGCTCTCCTTCTTCGCCGGCTCACCCACGGAGTCAAGCATTTGGTCCCAAACGCACGGCAAATCGGGGTTCGCCACGACGACATCAGCTTCGATCACTTCACCCGACGCGAGACGAACGCCCGTCACCTTGCGACCGGTGTGCGAGCCGCCCTTCGCCGCGGCCAACCCGTCGACTTCCTCCGTCACGATTTCAGAAACCGCGCTGTTCAAGCGAACTTTCGCCCCCTTCTTCTCAGCGATCGCGAGCAAGCTTTCACGAACCTTGGTGAAACCACCCATTGGATACCAAACTCCATCCGTGAGCTCGGTCGCGGCGAGCAAAGAAAACACGCCCGGCGCGTTGTACGGGCTCAAGCCAACGTACAGCTCTTGGTAAGAGAAGAGCGCGCGAAGGCGCTCATCTTTGAAATACTTGGCCATCTGGTTAAACTGTGGAAGAAGCAAATCGACCGGGTTCACGGCGAGCGCGAGAGGTCCGACGCGAGAGAGGTCGACGAAATCCAAAATGGAGTTGGCGTCGCGCTCGATGAACGCGGCGACGCCGTAATCCAAACTCGCCCGAGCCCGGCCGAGCCAGTCGATGTATCTCCCACCGGCGCCCTCTTCGACGTTGTCCAACTGCTTACGCATCGCCTCGATGTCGTACAACAAATCGAGCGTCGTGTGATCGCCGAAGTGTGCACGATACGCCGGGTCCACGCGCTCGACGTCCAAGTAATCCTCCAACTTTTCCCCGACGGACGTAAACTGCTCCATGTACCGTTCCGGAAGCAACATCAACGACGGCCCGGTATCGAATCGGTACCCCTCTCCGCCCCCGGCGAACTCCTCGCTTCGGCATCGCCCGCCGACGTCGCCATTCTTCTCCAACAACGTGACGTCGAATCCCGCGTTCGCCAACCTCGACGCCATCCCCAATCCCCCGACGCCACCACCGACGACGACCGCCGTCTTCCCATCGCCCACACCGCCCGCTCCCGCGCGCGCCGCGTCACCCCGTCGCGTCACCGCCGCCGTCCCGACGCGCGCGCCTCGTCGCCGCCCATCGCGCGCCCCATCCATCGCGCGCGCGATCCGCGCATCCGCTCGCACCACCGCTCGCGCCATCGCTCGCGCCATCGCACCGACGACACGACACGGCCTCGTTCGCGTCTCCGCTCGCGCGCGCGCGTGCGTCTCTCCCGACCGTCGTCGTCCCTCGCGCGCGGATAAGTTTCGTCGCGCATCCGATCGATCGCGCGCTTTTTCATCGACGCACACATAGCAGTAAAACAGACTCGACTACGACGATCACGACGTCCGCGCGCGAAGGACGGATGAGATACAACGACATGGAATTCGTTCGGACATGTGGTCAGCGTATGGGCAAACAGTGCGCACTCGCGCGCGCCCGCGCCACCCTCGATGCCCTCGTCGGCGCGCGGGACGTCGTGACGTCGCGCCAGTGTCCAGCACGACGATGTCCGCCGCGTTCGTCGCCGCGCAGAGCGCCCTCGGTGGCATGAACGGCGCCGCGCCGGTCGAGATTTCTCGACGAGGTGCGTCCGCGCGCTCGACGACGACGCGAACGACGATGACGACGATGACGCTGGCGCGCGATGGGCGGTCGCGAGAGGGGGGGCGCGGGATGCGCGCGATGTGTGGGCGTGGATGCGGACGCGAGGCGTGTGAACGCGCGGGAGAGGGGCGCGCGAACGATGGGAAATGCTATGGTTCAAATTCGTTCACGCGCGGGGGTGGTGGAAGACGCGCGCGCGGGGGGGGCGTCGGGGGTGATGAGGCTCATTTGAGGGTTTTAGGTCTTGACGCGCGCGAGAGAGAGCGCGAGAGAGAGCGCGATGACTGACGGTACGACGCGTGATTTTTTGTGAATGTAGGTGTTGGCTTGACGTTCGGTGTTGAAACCGAACAAGGGAAGTGGACGATGATCCGTCACGCGAAGAAGAACCCGAAGCTTAACAAGCCGGCGGATCAACGCAAGGCGCTCATCCGCGGCTTGACCACGGAGTTGCTTCGTCACGGCACGGTCACGACGACCATGGCGCGCGCGAAGGCGATTCGTAAGCCGGTGGAACACATGATTCAATTAGCCAAGGACGGTGATGACTACAAGCGACGCATGGCGGAGTCGTTCATCTACGATAAGGAGGTTGTCGACGCGCTCTTCGAGCAAGCCCCGAAGCGTTACGCGGACAGAAACGGTGGTTACACGCGCATCGTGCGCACGTTGAGCCGCCGCGGGGATAACGCTGAGATGGGTGTCATCCGTCTCGTTTAAATGTCCTGTAATGAATTTGGCTTTAGCGACGCTTACATTTTAATAGGTAAAACAATTATTTCCGATTTCAGCGCTCGGGCGTCGTCTTCGCTCCAAATTCTTTCTCATATTACATCGTGCTCAATCTCACTTTTTCTTCTTCGTCGGCGCGCTCTTCTTCCCTTTCTTCGGCTTGGGTTCCTCCTTCTCGCCCTCGGCGGCCCGGCGTTTCTTCTCCTTGTGTTCCTCAGCGAGTCGCGTCAACTCGGCGGCGCGCTTCTCCTTCTTCGCGATGCCGAGTTGCATCGCCTTATAAAGTTCGCGTTTCTTTCTGGGCAGGAGCATGTAGGACATCTTCTTCATCTGTTCGTCGGACGAGCCCTTCGCGAGTTGATCTCTCATTATCTTATCCTTTTCGCTGAGCGCCATGTCGGCGGTGAGTTTACTCTTCGGTTCACCGTCGGAGTCTTCCGAGGAGGACTCGTCCTCGTCCTCGTCCTCGTCCTCGTCCTCGCTCTCCTCCTCGTCGTCCTCGTCGCTCTCCTCGTCCGCCTTTTCCAGCGACTTGGAGTAGGACACGCCCTTCATCTCCGCTTCTAATTCCTTTCTGTAACGCTTCTCCTCCGCCAGCGCCTCTGCCTCCTCGTCCATCTCCTCGTCGCCCGCGTCCAACATCTTGACGAGCGGCACACCGTTTCTGATGGCACGCGCCTCCTCTTGAAGCTTGAGCAACGTCTTCGCGTACTCGGGCGTGTACCCATCGTCATCAGCGCCGACGAACGGACTCAAGTGCGGCGGCGGCTCGCAATCCGGCGCGTACTCCTCGGGAGGAATCAAAACGCGCCAGTTCGCACAGTCGCACACCCACTGCGGCTGCACGTACACCACCTTTGGATTGAGTTTCATGTTCTTCGTCGGTCTATCTATCACGACGTGCGTGATGCGCGCGTCGTCCGCGTCGAACGGAGACCCCTCACCTTCCCAGCACACATCGCCTCCGAACGATTTGATGATGAAAATCATCATGTTTCTCGGCACCTCGCGGTTGATGAAGAAGACGAGACCGTCGAAAATCTTCGAGCACTCGCGTTGGTCCTCCGTCATCTCACCGACGACGGTATCTTCGTCATCGTCGTCCATCCCGTCGTCCTCTTCATCCTCCTCGTCCTGGTGTTCCGCGATGAGGGCCAACTTCTCCTTCAAAGTCTGTGCGCGCGATTCCACCGCTCGCGCGGCGTCGCTCTCCGCGGGAAGCGCCGCGGCGTTGGCGGCGTCAGCCTTTTTCGCGAGCTGGTGCACGACGGCGGCGAGACCGGCCGCGGCGTCGTCCATCTCCTCGTTTAACACGGGAGGATATTGCAGACCCGCCTCTTTATAGAGCTTAAAGTTGACGAACGACATCAAATCGTGATAAAATTCGAGAAAGGTGAGCATGACGCGATAATCGACGTCCTCGGGCATGGTTTGCGCCAACGCGTGCGGCTCGAGCCACGTGACGTCTTCACCCTCAACGTTCGCCTCGTAATATATCCCTTTGACGGAGATAAACACCTTTCGCAGCGCGTGCGTGCGCATGCAATACGATTTGAATTCACGACTGAGCCTCTCAGACTTTTCCACCACCTCGGGCGCGATGTTGTGTCTGTTCACCGTCGGCAAGACGGCGAACAACGCGCACATGCACATCGGATCGTCCAAATCTCTCAACGCGTCCCGAAACGACGGATACCGCTCCAAGACCAAATGGCTCAATTCATACTGCGGCGTATTATCCCTCAACCGATCGAGCGCGACGTAATTTTGTTTCGCCTTGGCCCGCTTCAATTTCCTCGCGTACGCCCGAAGCTCTCGAAACTTTTCCAACAGTGGTTCGTGGTGTAAAAACGCGATATCCTTGACGTGATAATACGTCTTCCCCTGACCCTGCGTCTTCTTCTTCGGCTCTCGCGGGTGTATCCCCTTCAAAATGCACAACCGTCGGAAATCCCCGAGCTTGAGTTGCAAGCGATTGAGCGCCTGATTTCTCGTCACGTACCTCGACGCCGCCGATTTCGTCGTTCCTTTCTTCGCCTTGAGCACCTTTTTCGGCACCACCTTCCCGGTGGAGTTCACCGCGCGCTTCTTCCCACCGCCCATGGTGCGTCACACCGCGCGCGCGTCGCCGAGTGCGTCGCGCGCGCGCCGTCGTCGGCGTCGTCGTCACCGCGCCGCCGCCGCCGCCCTCGGGCGCGTGATGGCGATGGTTTTTTTATGTGTACACGTCGTGTGTTTTGATGGCATATTTGTGCGCTCGAACCCGTCGTACACACACGCACGCGCACGGACACGCGCACACACGCACGCACACGCGCACACCGTTCTCGACGTCTCCACTACGAGAACTCGCCTCCCATGGACGCACGATATCCCCCATCCCCTGTCACCTCACAGAATCACCCCCACACAGGCTTCATACGTCCCTCAACGCGGGTCTTCATCGCATATCTCATTGTTCAAAACACCCATCCACGGTCCCATCAATCGCCCCGTCGCGTCTCCGGATCGACCGCCTCGACGCCCTGGCACCGGTGGCGACGGACGTCGCGCGCGTCGTCACCTCGCGACGCGTCGCGCTCGCGTCGCGCGACGAACGCGGCGTCGTTCGAACGAACGCGAGGCGAACGCGGCGTCGCGCGCGATCGCGGTCGCGACTCTCGGACGAACGCGACGCGACGCGCATCGAGGGAGGTCGGTCGAAAGGTCACTCGGCCGCGTCTCGACTCGACTCGTCCGCGGGCGTCCTCCATGTCGCGCTCGACGGCGTCGACGCGCGGACGAGGGGTGACGTGCGAGATCACGATCGATGCGGCGGCGATCGCCTCGGCGGTCGGCGCGGCGACGAAAGGGATCGCGCGCGAACCGGGAGACGTGTACGCCTTCGACCCGGAGGCGGACGAAGGGCGCGAACGCGCGAGGGGAGAGACGAGCGCGTGCGAACGAGGGTCGAATGGACGCGACGCGACGACGAGTGGGACAGAGAGCGTGGTGATGCGCGAGGAGATCGCGGGGGGGAGACGGTGTTTCGAGGGGGAGACGTCGCGAGGGGCGGCGAAGGCGACGCCGACGCAGAAGAAGATAAAGGCGACGCCGACGCAGAAGAAGACGGAGACGACGATACCCGAGGGATCGATGGATGAACCGTACGTGCAATACGAGGATTTGTTCGGGGCGAGTGCTTTGTTCGCCAAGTCGAACAGTCGAGCACGATCGGCGCAGGCGGATATGTACGTGCAGGATTACATGGAGCGCCGCGTGTACGGATACGCGCACGCGAGCGTCAAGCGCAAGGCGCGCGGCGGGCGCGGACACAAGCGAGGGAGGCGAGAGTTGACGATGGAGCGACGAGTCGTCGGTGTGGGGCGTCCGGAGGATGCGTTAGATTTCGCCGATGAAGAGGAGCCGGCGTGTGGGCGGAGACACGAGCCGTTGCAGGCGCTGCCGCCGTCGTTTTCGGTTGCGCGAGGGGATAAGGTTCCGGACGGGGAGTTGTTATTGAAGCCGACGTGGATACAACGTCACGCGCGTCCGAAGGCGATCGAGAACAAGATGAAAGTGGAGCCGCGCGCGCTCAAGGTGAAGGATTCGATTATGAAAAAGACCAAGAGCGCGCCGAAGGGATTGACGGTGGCGGATGCCGCGCAGCGCACGCGCGCCGAGACGGCGCCGAGGCGCAAACGTTTCAAGGACGCGAAGACCAAGCTCCCCAAGGAGCAAGCGGTGCCGTCGTGTGATCCATCGTTGATGGATAACTTGAAGATGCCCGGAACGATCTTTGACGGTGACGACTTTTTGCACGACCACGACGACATGCAGTTTTGGGACGCACTCAACGACATTCACCATCCCAAAGAGATCGACGTTTGCGACGAGCGCGCGGGGACTCGAAGTCCATCGCCTGGATTCGACAGTGATGACACTGGATCACCGAAGCCGACGAGTAAGCACAACACGGTCGATAGGCGACTCAGAGCTCTCGAAAAGAAGCTCTTGCGCGGCGATTTCCACAAGCAATCGCCCATGTCCGAGCGGCGTCCGGCGAACAGGTCGACTTCGAATCATGAGGACAACGCCAACGCGGTGCAGCGACCGAAGAGTAAGACCGTCGACGACACGGCGCATAATATCGACAGCGAACACAAAAAGCGTTCGGTATCGGGTGGAAGCGATGGACAGCAAAATGCGACAAGTCTTCCGGCGGCGTCGGTTCAAGCGGAGATGCAGACACTCAAGGACACCATTTTGGCGCTTCAAAGGCGTCAAGATGAGTACGAGGAGGAGCGTGCGCGTCACGAGAAGTATTTGTACGATTTGTCTCGCATGCACCAAGAGCACACGAAGAGCTTGGAGAGCATCATCGACGTCTACCAAGGGCGATTGCAGGCGATGTCGCCGCAGTCACCTCGCGCGAGAGAGAGGCTCATGTCCACGGCGAGAAACACCGGCACTCCTCGCACAGCTCCCAAACTGGAGAGAATGGTTTACGATGAATTGAGTGGAGACCACCACGCGAGTCCGTCCGATCGATTCGACCGACCGATGCGGGCGCGCGGGCCGTTTTCCGAACCTCGACACGACGCGAATCGATATCACGACTACGACTCGGGCGTGGGTCGAGAGAGGCAGTTCAACCGAGAGCAGGCCGCTCGTCACTACGAAATGATCGCAGAACTCGCCGCTGAGTGTTCCAAACAACGCAATCGATGGGATCTGTAGACTTTTGTATCTTTGTTTTTTACGGCGGATGCGTCGACGGCGTTTTCGTACGCCGGCGTCCAACGCGCGGGACGCGCGGGACACCGCAGAAGTCTCGCCGTCCTCACACGATATTTTTTCATAGCATGCATGTATTTCAAGAATATGATGATTCAAATCAATCCACGCGACCGCCTCGCGCGACGACGCAGATTTGCAACGACGTTTCGTCTCGTCTCGACTCGATGAAAACGCACATCGTCACTCGCCGCCGCGCACCGCGCGCGTGCGCGTCCATCCGACGTCCCTCGCCTCGTCGCGCGTTGTCTTCTCTTCCTCGACGCCTCGTCGTCCGCCCTCGCGCGTTTCGACGCGCGGAGACGACCGACAGACATGCCGTGGTCTCAAAAAAGTTCTTTTGCCTCTGAGCAGTCAGTCGAGGAGGACGCCGACGACGCGTCCTCGTCGCCCGCGCGTCGCGAACGCGTCGACACGAGCATGTCCGGTCTAGACGAAAATGGTCGCGCCGCCGCCGACGCGTCGACGGATGCGTCGCTCGAGATGAAGCCGGCGACGCGGAGACTCGACGCCGAGGAACCGTCGGCGGAGGCGGAGGCGTCGTGTTTGAAACACATCGGCGAGTGTACGTGTAATCTGAGCACGCTCGAGGGACATGAGTCCATCCTTGCGACGTGCGTGAACATGATGGATCGCGAAAAGCGCGAGATCGAGGAGACGGAGACGCGGGTGACGAGGGAAGACGCTGAGTATCGCATGCGCGCGTTGCAGTGCGTTCGATTTCATTTGGTGGAGAGCATGATGCGAAGCGGCGTCCTGAATGGATTCTCGTGCGTCACGACGGCGCTCGCGGTTCGGTACTTGGACGTATTCTTTTTGACGAGCGGGTATCTGGTTCGAGGCGATTGTTCGTGGATGTATCAGCTCGTCGCGTCGGCGTGTCTCTTCATCGCGTGCAAATTCGAGGAACCCTTGCAAAACATCCGATCGAACATCGGACACCGATTACAAATGGCGAACGACATCTCGTTTGACATCGGGGCGTTGAAGAAGATGGAAACTATCGTTCTTCGCGAGTTACAGTGGAACGTCGCGCGCGTGACGCCGTTCAATTTCGTGCCGTATTTCTCCGTACTTCTCCTCGATTGTCACTGCGCCCCGTGGCTGCCTCCACGCGGAAAGCCCAATCTTCACAGTCGAATCCTGCGCGAGGCCGAGGTTCTCTCGTCCATCGTGTTGTACGATTCCGGCGTGTGTTGTCGATTTGGGAGCAGTGTCATCGCCAAGGCGATTTTATGCATCGCGTTCGCGAAGATTTCAGACGGAGTCACGTCTTCCATGGACGTCGCGCAACCGATCGTCCTGAATATTCTTCGAAAGATTCATAGGGACGCCCACGCGGATGATTTTGTCTCCGTCATCGACAACGTCATTTCGTGCGTACACCACATCGAAGGACTCAAAGAAACGTTGGATAATATATTCAACAACACGTCTCAATCGGGACAACAAGCGCAGTTGCAAAAGGTGGCGACGCCCGTCGCGTGACGATACCTCGAAATAGAATGGGACGCAATCTTCGCGTCCACGGCTTCACTTCGCGTGAAGATAAGACCTAGACATCAGCCTTGATATGTACAACGTAGCCGAGCGATACAAGGTTTGAATCTTCCAATCATCATCCTCTGGACCCAGCTCCATGAGCACGAGCGGTATAAAACAGAGAGACCAACAAACCGCGAAAAACATGGTCGATGCGATGAGGAACGCAAACTTGCTAAAAAAGGCAAGCGTGCACAGCCAAAGAATCGAACCACTTATGGTGGTTGTGATCGCCGAGGAAACGATGGATACACCCATCGTCCTCAAGGCGTATCGCGTTTTGTCGCGTCTGGTTTTTATTTCAGGTGGCGATTCGACGTAGGCGTTTCCTAAATGAATTCCGTAGTCGACGCTGAGCCCGATGAGAATCACCGCCGCGATCGTCTCGCGGATTCCCAAGTCCCAGTGCATGCATTTGTAAATACCGAGTCCGAGGACGCTCACGACGACGCCGGCGACGCACGCAGAACACGTCGAAGCGATCAAGAGATTGCCGGTGCTCACGCACAGAATGAAAAACGCCATGCAAAAACAAATTGATATACCCTGAAACGTGTTTTCCACCAACGTTTCTTGCATTCTCATCCACGTCCAGGCGATGTATGCGGTTTGAGAGCCACTTTCGACGCCCGTCGGCGCCGCGCTGTTGAAACCGTCCACCAAACGCTCAAACGCGTCGTAATAAACGCGCGACACGGACGCCGGAGCTTGGAGAGGTAGCGTTGAAATCGCGCTCACTCTGACGAAGAAGAGGTGCATGGGTTCAAAAGAATCACGGAACCCTATGTCGTTTGCAAACGTCGACCCCAACGCGCTCGTTCGAAACTCCCGCAGCCGAGTGAGAAAATCTTCGCGGGGCACGGGGAAATTTTCCGCGCCGACGTACTCGCGAAACGCTTCCATGAAACAACGCACGTCTCCCGTCAACGTGTTGTCCAAACATCCATTCCTGGAGCAAGGTGCGTGCCGGAGAGCGGCGCAACTGTTCAAGATATGCATTTGAGCCGCTTCGGATGTCACGTCGAAATCGTCGTCGAGACGTAAACGACCTCGAGAATCCAGATTCCATCGATTGACGCCAGACGTGTCCACGCCGTCGAGGCCCCAAAACACGTCCACGTGTACCTTGATATCCTCGGTCGAGCGCATAAACGCGGTTTGCTCCCTGTCGCTAAACTGTTGCGTCATATGCTTTGAACTGTACCAACGCTCGAGCTTTGAAGGAGTCTCGAGATGCAAGCAAAATTTGGCCGCCACGACAAACATCGCGACGAAGCCGCAAAGGAGACCGAGACGCAACCACCGACGACTGAGTGCGCGAAAGAACGGGTCGTGAAAGAACCGCTCGATCGGTCCCATCGAACGCTTCGAGTCGTCGCTCTCGCGACGCCTGAAACGCCTGAACAGTTCATGCCACAGCATCCTCTGCTCAAAGTGACGCGCGTAGATAACGAGCGCCGGCGGAAAGAGGAAAATATGCAGCACAAACATGACGCTGATCATGGTCGCCGACATAATACCGAACCCCGCGAGCGGCGTGATCGACGACCACGCGGTGGCCAAGAACGCGCCAGTCGTCGTCAACGACGTGACGAAAATCGCCTTCGACGCCCGGCGACTGCTGTACAGTAATCGATCCGAGAGAGACTCTCCGACGCCCGGCTCGTGTGCGCTCTGACGGTACGCGTCAAAGTAGACGAAGATGTCGTCCGCGCCGAGTCCCAACAGAATGAAAATCGACAGCGCCGTGATGTTTCCGACGTATTCAATGCGAAAGATCAATCGATAGATTAACAACGCGATCGGGAACGATATGAGTATTTCGAACATGCCCACGAAGGCGATGAAAAAGGATTGCGTGTTGACGGCGATGTAGAGCCACACCGCGCCAATGGAGCCGATCGTCCACGCCAAGTCGCTGGCGATGACGCGAGCGGCATCTTTTTGACGAAGGTACTCGGCGTCCCAACGCGTGATCAAGGTTGCGGGTGGCTCAGCCACGGCCGGTGACATATACGGACTGGAGACGATGCTTCCCGACATGCCGAATCGTCGGAAGAGCTCCGACTCGATTGGATCGAGAAATGACTTGAGCACTTTTTCCTGCGCTTCTGATCGATCCGACGCGCTCGTGAATCCTTGGAAAGGCGTTCCCATAAAGTATTTTGCGCGCGTGATGCCGACCACGTTGGATTCCGGGTCGAAATCTCCGAGAAAGTAGCCGAACGCGCGCGTGTCGTTGGCAAAGACGTCGCGCACCACGGCGTCGACGTCGCTCACGAGTTGACCCTCGCCGTCGTACCGCATCTCGCCGTCCGCGCCGACCGACGGGAAAAAGTACTTTATCGGTGATAACGGTGCGTGACATCCCAACGGTGCGTGCGACGCGACATCGTATCGCATCTGACAAAACGCGTCGTACCTCGACGTGACGACGCGCTCGAGCTCGCGCATCTCCAATACATTCTCTCGAGTGAACACGCTCTTCCCCGGCGCGGAGGACTCCCACTGGAACACGAACGTGCCGAGCACGTTCAATTCACTACGCTCGAGCTTCTCGCTTCCCTCGGACGCGTACCTACGCGATGTCGCGATCGAGTCAGTCGTCGTCTCGAACGCGTCGAACGCGCGCGAACGCCCCGCGCGAACCCGCGGACCACACACCACCGGCCCCCCCCACCCCCCCCACCACCCCGCGCGTCTCA
>Ga0255774_10000896_pt1 | contig 25736 bp, 23 predicted proteins | sample 101ome_17_FD_179972 | JGI IMG/M metagenome (GOLD analysis project Ga0255774, IMG submission 179972) | Coastal salt marsh microbial communities from the Groves Creek Marsh, Skidaway Island, Georgia - 101407AT metaG (version 2) | ecosystem: Environmental > Aquatic > Marine > Intertidal zone >... | reverse complement strand
GTTGAACAAGTTGAGCGACCGTGAATTAAACGACATTGGTCTTGCTCGCGGAGATATTTGGGCAGTGGCTCACGAAGATGCAAGTTTCAAAAGATTTGAAGACACAAACAAAAATTTGGAAGGATGGGTATAATGACCGCACTAGTAATGAACTACACCGTAAATCCATTGGTTAAACTATGGAACGGAATTCAACGCACACTATTGATTGCTGGACACGCAAGAGCCGCAGCAGAACTAAGCCGCCAAGGTTATCACGAAGCAGCCAAATCAATTATGATTGAATACGCAAAGTTGCGCAACGAAAAATAAGTTTACTTCTTAAAAGACCTGTGCTATACTATAATCATATAAATATGTACAGTTATACCGCAAGGAGTAAAATATGTTAAACAAAGTTAGCGACATCATTTCGTGGAACCCTAACCATCTTGCCGAAGCTGAGGTTGTAAAGTCTCGTGCTCTTAAAGACGAAAAAGGCGGCTATTGGTGGCATGCCAAACTAGCCTTCAAAGAAGCAGGGTTTTCTTTATTGATGTCTATTGGATGGTTTTTACATGGTCTTTTACCATGGCTATTTGACTTTAAACTTTTAGAAGCACAAGTAAACAGACTAAGAATGATCAGCAGAATTTTACCTGATTTGCCATTGTTTAAAAGAGTAAAGTTTCTTAAAGATCATCAAGCAAAATAAATGGTTGTATATCCCGTAACAGACGGGCGTATCACCTTGTCAAGCGGCACAACAGGTACGCCCAAACGTATTTGGCATCCAAAAGAAAAATTAAATCTAGCATTAGAAGTTTATAGAAAAACACACAATCTAGATAAAACATCACGCACATTAAACTTCTTATCATTAGATCACATTGGTGGACTAATGATGCACCTGTCTGCAGAATATGTTGGCGCACATGTAGATAATGTTAAATTTAATGCATATAGTTTTTTAGAACAACTAAAAGATTATAGCCATACAATGCTACCAGACTCGACTATCACTGCCTTGCGTAAAACAAAAGGCTTTGATGATTATAACTTTACAAATAAATTTATACATTGCGGAACTGAACCACACAATAAAGAAAATACACTAGCACTTGTAGAACGTGGTGCAACTGTGTTTTGTAACTGGGGTATGACAGAAATAGGACCAATTTGCATACATAAAACATTCCAACCTTATGAAACTGAAGCTGTTGAAAAATACTTTGCTCCTGGTGCATTGTTAGGTGACAATTTCGAAATAGAATGGAAGTTAGAAGAAGACGAACTCGTTGTACGTAGTGATATGTCAGTTTACAGAGATTGGTTCTACACAAATGACATTGTAAAGTATGAAAACAACACACTCTATTATATCAGAAGACGATAGACTTTTAATTGTATCTGCAAACTCAGGAGGCGGTGGCTGGAAAATGGCACGCCTTAGTTGTTGCTATGAAGATGTGTATTGGTACGCTTGTGACAGCAATGGCGAGCATCCTTGGACTATGCCAGACGATTATGATTGCACTGAAAGACTGTTGGCCAAAAATCATTTCAACCGATATTTGCCTAATGGAGATGTTGTTCCGTTGTTTGGAGAACGTGTATCACGTTTTTGGAATGACAATGCATGGATGCAACGTTGGCAACAAATATGGAATAACCTAAACTTACCTGATAAGAAACTTGTGTTTGTAACACATGATCATCCTATAGACATACGCTCTTGGTTTCCAAATAGTACCATTATAAATGTTTATGAAGAAGACAGTGCTAACTCATCAAACTGGCATTTACGCACAAGTGCAAATTATAGAATAGATCATCACTTCAGCGGTATGAAGCCCGAGTATAAAAATCAATACCAACAAACAATTGATACAATACTAGCAAACAAAAGCAATGCACAATTTAGAGATATATGGCTTTACAACACATTTAGAACCTTTGATTGGACAGACGAACTAACTATATTATACGAACGCTATGAACATGAACGTCTACATTGCGAAAACTTGATGAGAAAACAACAAAGCGATTATTGCAATATAAACACAACATGGCAAACATTTACAGTAGATTTATTAGAACCGTTACTAGGACCAATAGATGACAACCACACCAAAATATTTCGTCTCGCAAGATTTGTATAAACACAACTTTGACGGTTTTATGCAAAGATGTAAAGAGCTAGGATTTGAAAACAATGCCTCACGAAAAGCTATGCGGCTCAATTGGATTAAATCTCAGTATGGTGCATATTGGGCATTTGTAAAAGACAACAACATTATCAGCATATCTGGTTGTCATAAGTTTCCTGATATGGAAGATACGTATAGAATAGGTTATAGATCTGTATCATTGCCAGGAGAGGATCCATTTAAAGGCTTTAGTAGATATGGATATAATGCAATACCAAATAGAATATTGTTTCAATACCAAATTAGATTTGCACAACAAAAAGGTGCAAAACATTTTATACTCACAACAAATAGTAACAGTGATGGGCATATGTATATGAGTCACATGATGCAGGTACGCATCAACAAACTTACAAATCTGTCTGAATATTTAGGAGAACAGAAAGTATTTGGTGTACAACAGGCATTGTGGAAATACAACGTCGAAGAATATGTAAAAAGTCTTAAAATGTTGAAACAAGAAGATTATTTTATATTAGATGAATTAAAATGGTAAAGGATACTGTTTATAAACTTGTTGTATTTTATCAACAGTTTTTTGTTCAAGAATCGGTAAATCTATAATGTTGTCTAACAACTGTTGCGTATCAGTTACACCAATAATTGCTGCTTCTAATTGAGGATTACGCAATACCCATGCAATACTCATTTGTGTAAAACTTATATTAGCTTCATCAGCAATGATTGCATATTGTTCGATTGGAGCCCATACATTATTATTGTCTCTAGGTCCTAACCCTCCGTATGTGCGTCTGCTATTTGTTGGAGAATAATCTTTTGTATATTTTCCAGTCAGCAATCCTCCTGCTAACGGTGACCAAGCTAAAAGTTTTATGTTGTTATGATGACATGCCTCGGCAACATCTAATTCAAAAAGTCTGTGCAGCAAACTATATTCTTGCTGCACACAATGTAATTTTACACGCTGCGTCCATTGTGTTATTCCCCATGCAGTTTCGTTACTCATACAAACTTTATCTATTTTTCCTTGTTGTACCAAGTTGTTTAAAACTTGGCTGCATTCATCAAAATAATCTAGGGTTTGGTTTGTATCAGCACTTGTAGGGTTATAGTTCCAAATATTTCTAAAATGGTAGTGTTCTCTGTTTGGCCAATGTAGGTGACAATAATCTAAGCAATCAACACCTAATCTTTGCAAACTCAAATCAACTGCATATTCTATTACATTTGGTCTAATTGGACTCATCAGCTTTGTACTTACTTTAATAAGTTTTCCATTGGATCTAATCCAATCACCAATTATATTTTCACTCAACCCATACGTATGTTTTTTGTAGGGAAATGTAGGATAAATTTGTGCTGTATCAAAAAAATCAATGTCATTGTCTAATGCTGTGGCTATAATTTTGTGTGCTTCATCTGCAGACGTATGTGTTCCCCAAAGCATTGTTCCTATACAAAATTTATTTTGCATTTTGTATAACTCTATCTAAAATAATAGCAAGTCCTACAATCGCTGTACCACTTATAATACCACTACCGATGTATTGATTTTGTACAGCCTGTAGCACAGGAACACCTAATCCTTGCACACCAATCATACTAGCAATAACAACCATTGATATTGCCATCATTGTTGTTTGGTTTGCGCCTGCTAGGATACTTTTCTTAGCAAGTGGTAGTTCTATAAGCAATAATATTTGATGTGGTCGCATACCCATACTAGCTGCTGCTTCTATCATTCCGATACCCACTTGACGCAAACCTAAATCAGTCAATCTTATAATTGGCGGTACTGCGTATATTGTCATAGCAATGACACCTGGTATCTTTCCTAAACCTAACAACATTAGCACCGGTATAAGATATACAAAAACAGGAATAGTTTGCATAATATCTAATATTGGATTGATAGCTTTTTGAACACGATCGCTTCTTGACATCCAAATGCCAATAGGTACACCCATTACCACACTAAGCACACCACTTACTAAAACTAAACTTAGTGTATACATCGTGTCTTCCCACAGACCAAAAGCCCCTATAAACAACATGTATGCTACACTCCATACACAGAGCTTTTTGTCTTTGGTAAGATAGAAAATGACCCCTACAAAGAAAATTATTGTTAGGGGCCAAGGAGCACTCACTAGTGCAAATTCTACCCAGTTCATAAAAACTTTTAACGGGTAGAAAAATATTTCAATTGAGTCTCCATAGCTGCGAGAGAATTCTCTAAACGAGGTGTCAATCGTTTTTTTAATTGTTCGAATGACACCTCTGCTGAGTTCTGGAAACTCAAATAAGTCTAACATGGGTTTATTGTAGTTTTGCTGCTACGTCTGCTGATACCCAGTCTTTCCACATGTCGTAGTTGGCAACAAAGTACTCTGCTACTTCATCTGGAGATGCTTGATTATCATCCATGTATAGTAATAGTGCGTTCATTACATCGCCCGGAATAACACGAGCACCCAAGTAATCTTTCACTTCTGCGCTGCCTGCTGCTGCAAACTCATCTGTAACAACTGTACGCACAAATGATTCTGTCCAGCTAGACGGCTGTGGATTTGGACAATCTGGTTTTGTAATGCAGTTCCAGTTTTCCTGTCCTGCAAAGTCAACACCCCAGTCCAACACACGCAGGTCATACTTGCCTACAAATGCAGTTGGTGCACTGTAATAACCAAACCATGCTTCGCCGCGATCTGATGCACGACTAATTGTTGCATCTTCTGCTGCATATGAACCTGGTTCAATCATCTTCCAACCTTTTGCTTCCATATCAAATGCTCTAAACAAGTTTGCATTTGAGATTTGACAACCCGAACCTGGAGGACATGTTACAAATCCACCTTTGCTAGGATCGTCTGGATGTGGAAACAAATCTGGACGAGCTAGAACTGCTTCTAGTGTTGTCAACTCTGGATGCTCTTCCAAAATGTTTGGCAGAATATACCAGCCTTCGGCAACACCGCCAATTGGTGATTGTGCTGCTGATTCAGACATACGATTGTCTGCTAATGCAGCATTGTACAAATCAATACCTGCTGCATTTGGCCATAACTCGCCCATTACATCTGGTTGTGATTGCTCAACCATTGATGTGAACGAAGGAACTGTACCACCTGGGATCATTGTAACTGAACAACCCATGCCTTCTTCTAGCACAAGTTTATCAATTTCGCCCAAGATACTTGCAGAGCCCCAACCGAGACCTGCCATTGTGATATCGCCACACTCGCCTGCGCTGGCTGTGTTTACGAAACCAAGTGTTGCTGCAATTGCAGCAAACATAGTCAAAGTTTTTTTCATATGTAAATCCTTCTTTATGTACATAATAACTAAGTATAGCAAATTATATTGCTTTGTCAACATCTTTTTTAGAGATTGTTGGTTTCCACGGATCGTTTGCGTCCCAACGCTCCGAGTAATTGATACGGAAATTGATTCCGTGTTTGTTGGCTAACTGTTTAGCAGCACCTACTTCATGCTGATTGTGTTTCAGTACTGGAAAACTCCAATTGATGTTTTTACCCAATTCTGCGCCAACTTGCATTGCTGTCCATGCTTGCTCAAACACTAATCCTCTCCTGTAAGTACCTGCTGTTTCTATTCCGTCTACGTCAAAAAACCATTTGTTTTTGTTGTTGCAGACTGTATATATATCTCTCCACCATGATTCACCATAGCCAGATCCGACTGTAAAAACATTAAAAGGAATATCATTATCATTTATCATACGCACTATAGCAGGAAATTCACTGTGATATATTGGATCTCCTAAATTACCCATAAGAGTAATCATGTTAGGTTCTGCGTTTATTACACTTTGGATATGTTCCAAGGGCAAATCAAGTTCATTATATTGTCCTTTCAGTAGTGTTCTAGGACACTTGCTGCAACTTTGAAAACATTTACTTGTAAGTTCAATCTTTATATTTTTCAGTGCATTCATAAAAACAAACCTTCAATCCATTGAATGGATTTTTCTTTATATCCTCAACAAAGTTCTTTAAATGCACATCAACTATTTCGTTCAACGGTGTTTTATTTAAATTCCAATTATCATCTTTATCGAAAATATTCTTTTCGTCGCTGGCTTCACTAATCCAAAAACATGGACGTACTGTTCCTCTTGATGTGATAAACAGTTCGCAACCATTTTCACATTTAGGTGTAATGTCCATGCGCCATTGTTTCATCATTCTGTTAGATTATCCTTATAAACAGATGCTAGACCCAATGCTTCTGTGTTAAATTTAACCAAGTTACGCAATGCATCTTCTGTTACAAAGGACATAAGTGTGTCACGTTGCTGATCGCCTGCTGCTCCTATCAACCATTCATAGTCGCCTACCTTTGCAACAATGTTAGCCATTGCAGTTTCGTCTTGTGTCATTGCTGTTAGGGCTGCTTGTAAACGTGCTGAGTTAGGATTGCCCTTGTTTGCCCATATTGCTTTTTGCAATCCGTCGCGAAAACTTTTTACTAATACATAGGCATTGTAAAACTCTCCACTAGGAGGCACACCCCATTTTTGTTCAAATAATATTTCCAATTGATATCTAGGATAGTTTGGATCATCGATATGTTGTGCATTTTCTGCATCTAGTATTCCATGATGAAACCATAATCTTGTATCACCTGCTTCTATGCTTGGCATTACATGTTTTTTAAATGCTGCTGGATTCTCACGTGTAGCTGTTAGCTCTCCACGCTTAAATGCTAGACGGCGCTCTCCGCCACTCATACCCGATACCCATGTAACATTATCCTTGAAGCACTGTACATATTCATCTACGGTTTTATCGGGTCCACATATAAGCAAAGTCATTGCAAATGCTTCTGGTACCATGCCCGATCCTGCTGCAAATGATGGTGCATTTTCATCAGCGTCATTACGTATTGCTGTTATAATATTCAAGTTCATTAAACCAATTGATTCATATTCTGCATAATTGTAGTCTACATCTTCCTGAAGAAAACTTACACCGTTACCGCCGTGAGACACCATAAAGTGGTCATCTTCAAAACGCAATTCATTGTGCCATTTGTTAAAGCCAGGAATATCTCTAGCACCTGGAATCAATTCTATATTGATTGTTTCTCCTAAAAAAGGCTCAAGCTCTCGTGCAACAATTTCGGTCCATACTGTTGTACCTGCGCCGGGCTTTTGTGGAACCACAAAAGTTATATCAGCAATGGCTGTTGATGCAAATGCTGATAATGCTGTCGCACATAATAGTTTTTTAAACATAATCAATTTTCCTTTTGTTGTAAAATACACCGTAAATAAAAACAACTAAAGCGGCAACACATAAACTTAAAAATATTGGTCTTTGTAATAATTTATCAATTGTGTAAAGTGTTGACATTTGTATTGACAACGACTCTATTCTTTCGGCTAATATAAAACCTATCAACATAGCAGGACGACTAAATTTAAAATGTTTTGCCAGTATACCTAAAACACTACACAAAAATAATATTACATAATCTTCCCAACCGCCTGTATATTGCACACAAGCCCATGTAACAAATAACAGTAACAATGGTCCATAGATCCAATACGGTACGTGTGTAATGTATGCTATCCAACGTGTAAACAATAAGCATATAATTGCAACAAGAACAGTAGCACCCATAAACCCAATAAACAGACTGCTGAAGAATCTGTCATCATATACCAAGTCAGGTGATCCTAATTCAAAATCCAAGTACATAAACAATGCCATCACAATAGCTGCAAAACTTGCACCAGGGATACCAAACAACACTGTTGGTATCATACTGGTAGCTTTTTGTGCATTGTTACTACCTTCTGGACCTATCACACCTTTGATGTTACCGTTGCCAAATTTTTCCTTAGGATGGGCTGCTGTTGTAGCACTATAGGATAACCAATCGCTAACTGCTCCTCCTAGTCCTGGCAGAAATCCAATCACTGCTCCTATGACACCACCACGCAACCCATCCCACTTGTATTGCCAAGCTGCCTTTACACCTTGCCATGTTTGCCCTTTTTGACTTTGGGTGTGCTGTGCAACTTTTTTATTGTTTGTTATGCCTTTTAGAATTTCTGGCACTGCAAACAAGCCAGCAACAAATGGCATAAGTTGAACACTGTCGGCTAGATAATTCCAACCAAATGTATAGCGATCTGCTGCTGTTACAGGATCCATGCCTATTAGTCCTATAAAACATCCAATACAGATTGCAATAATACTTCGCACCCAAAATGTAGAACTTATAAATCCTACTGTAGCTAATGCAAACATCACAAAAGCCCATAGCTCAGGTATTCCAAATATCATTATTAAATTTGCATACCAAGGCAGCAATGCAAATGTTAAAGTACCCCATATCAAACCATTTGCTGTGCTTGTTATAATGGCTGCTGACAATGCATAGGTAGCTTGTCCTTGTAATGCTAATGGAAAGCCATCTACCATAGTTGCTGCTGCACTGTTTGCACCTGGTATTCCAAGTAGGACACCACTGTAGCTATCTCCTGTAGTGCTTGCTGCTACAACTGACATTACAAATACAACACCCAAGTATGGATCAAATGCTGTAAACCATCCTATAAATCCAAATACTGCAACAAGTCCTGTGGTAGCACCTGCACTAGGAATAAGTCCAATAATAAGTCCATAAAGTGTGCCAACAAAAATGGCTAGTATGATTTCCATATTATTTTAAATTATGTTCCCATTCTATACACCACTCTTTGTGATTTTCTACAAGTGTATCATGCATTGAAAGTCTGCGTACTTTCCACACCTCTGCTTCTGTAAAGGTAGATAAAGTATTTGACAATCTATAGATACTTATGGGCGTATGATAAGGAGGTAAATTATCATGTAGGTATTCTTTAATAGCGTCGATACTTATATCTCCATAATATGCTAAACCAGGAATTTGGTATAGAATACCATCATCTATTTCTTCTCTAGTAATTTCAATCCTACTGTCATTGGATTCTTTATTAGCAGGCAAATCAATATCACTCTCAGGCACAGGAAAAATGTATGCTTCTTTGACATTAAAGTTTTCTAATATCCTGTCTTCAATAGTAGGTGCAAGCAACTTACTTCCACCACGTATCATCAACATTTCGTTGCTGCGTCCTTTGAACACATAATTGCCATCTTCACCTAATTCAACAACGTCAGCTGTATCATAATAACCGTCTTCATTACAGTAGTGCGGAGGACTTCCGTGCCATTTGACTTCTAGTGTGCCTTTTTTACCAATGCGCACAAAGTCTTTACCATAGGCATGCACAAATCCTTCACATGGTTTGCCAATGTTTTGGAGGTTGCTACCATCACCTCTGTTGTGCATAAAGTTTCCACTTTGACTGGTACCGTAATGACTTACAAATTCTTCGTTATTAAAGAACTTGCGCATTGCTTCTACTTGTTTTTCAGTTGCTCTTGCTCCAGACATTTCTACACTTTTAATTGGATGTCCGCCTCCTTTGTTATAGTCCATAAGTTTAAAGGCAATCATTGGAAACATAACTGTCCATGTAGGTTTAAACTTTTCTACCAGTTCATCCCATTCTGTAATTTCTCCTACAAGGATTGTGTGTCCATGTTTTATCAAATTCAGTGTGGTGCATTCTTGTCCCCAGCCCATCCATGGCCACATAGGTTGTATTTGTATGTTGTCATCGCTTTCTCTGTAGTAAGGATTTATAACGCTGCGATTATAATTTACAATGTCAATGCCCATACCCCAATTGTAATCATCTACATCCCATACCATAGGAGTTGCCTGGGGTACTCCCCATTTGTTACTAGTCGTGCCACTGCTGAAATAAACTGCATATTCTTTGTAGCACTCTGTAACTTTGTCAAAGTGTTTGTGATGAACTTTTACTTCATTATCGTTATCACCTAATTCAAAAACAACATTTAGATTGGCTGCTGGAATTTTATATTCCCAATCGTTTTTATATTGTTTGTCACGCAATCCAACAACACTGCTCAACATTTGTCCCGCTAGGAAGTAGATGTAAGTTCGTATATCATTCTTACCAGCAATACCAAAACGATGCCCGTGTTTATATCCGAGACTAACCATCCAATCACGTTTTTCAATAGCGGCTGTTATCAATTCTCTATAGGTTATTGTTCCATTGATATCGCTTAGGGCAGGCTTATCATCTGGTATGAGTGTGTAAAATGGATTCATTGTGTTGCCTTTCTAATCATAGATAAATCCTCTGTATGAATGTACTGTTTTATTATTATTTAGGCGCATTCCTGTTTGCATAAAGTTATCAATCCTGTCTGCAATAAATTCATGTCCCTGTTGATTCGGATGCCAATTTATTGTGTTGCCATCTACAATAAACATATCATTTTTTTCTATGTCATCATAGAGATTGTAATCACTTCCAGCATAATAATTATCATCTTGCACACGCTTGTAATATATATTATTTTTTATTGTTTTATCAACTTCTTCGTATGTATTATGCTTTCCATATATTTCATCTGCTAGTGTCCTATCATATGCAAAAGCATCAAATGAATGCATGTGATACATCTTTATGTGATGTCGTTGACAAAAATCTTGCAAGTACCAAATGTTTTTAAATGATTGTATAACCATTTTGCTATTTAATGCTGCTGCTTTTTCTGCAGGAGTTTGGTCAGTTTTATCCTGCATCTTTTTTATACTTTTTATTAGCTGCTGTCTGCCTGGCTCGATAAAATCAAAATAGTTCCCAAGCCCTTTACTTCTACCTTTGCGCCTTTGATATTCAGCATCGCTAAACAAAAATATAGGATGGTCTAAGTCAGCATCATCTATATATGATAACCTATATAATTCACTCCATGCAACCACTACTACTATATCTTGTTCTTGATTTTCAACCACAGCATCTATTACACTGTTTACAATGTGCCTGTTACCACGTCCGCCTTGTGCTGTATTGATTAAATCATAACCTAGTTTTTTAGCCAACAAAGATGGCCAGGTTTCAATATCAAATTTTTTATACATAACGTAGTTAGGATCAGCATAACTACATCCACCAGCTATCAATAAAGTCATACTTTAATCCATTCTGCATATATTCTATTGCCCGAGTCCCATTTGCACTCTTGTACTTTGCATCCGTATTTGGCTGCCCACTGATAGTTCAGTTCAATTGTCCAAGGAAAAAATTGTATTTCTTCAACACCTTTCCAAGGATGATCTCCAACTCCTGGATTCTGTCTCCAATAGATTGTTCCGCCTTTTTTAGTTAGACTGACTACCTTTTCAACTTGAGGTTCTACATTGCTGCCAAAATTTATACTGCCTAGACACAAAACCACACTCCATTGATTACCTACGCTTTTGAAATCTTCTATACTTACAACTTCGTCTGCTGCATTATTAGCAGGATCAATTCCATATAAGTTTTCAAAGTGTGGCTTGAATAAATTGTATCCGCAACCTACGTCTAAAACATCACAGTCATGTGGTATTTTATCCAACAATGCCCAGCCACTGTATTTAAATTTATCATATTCAGGTTTCCACGTATCACGGAAGTAGGATTTTAGTGAGCTCATAATGTAATTATAGATTATTCGCAAATTTTGTCAATCTTTTTATTTGACATAAATAAGTTTGTATAGTAAAGTATACAAAGTTACACATACACAGGAGACACACAATGAATGAACAAGTAACAAAACAATTCGAGCAATTTGCTGAAGTAATGAAATCAGCAATGCCACAAGTAAAAGCCAACAAAAACGGCTACGAAATCCGCACAAAGGTATTAGAGTTCGCACAGAACAATGTATGGCAAGACTATCACGCTAAGTGGGGTCAGTTTGAAACCACTATGAAAAAAGACGGTGACGAAGTTGTTACTGAAGTGACTATGCCAGAAGTACCAGGTGCTGAAAAAGTATTGGAAGCTGCCAATATGTTCTACGATTTTGTAAGCGGCAATAAAACTAAATAACTTTACAACAACAACAAATTTCAAGTAGTTGGGCATAGCCCTTTAAACAAGTACATTAAAGTAACGCCCTCGTAGGAAACTACGGGGGCAAACCTTAAAAGGAATATCATGGATAAAAAATACTTTTATGAAGTCTACGAACAAGTAAATGAAGAAAACGATGAGTGGAAACTTAGATCTAGTCACATGTCAGAAGAGCTTGCTTCGCAATGGATTGTAGAACTAATCCAAGACAATCCTGAATATGAAGATATCAATTTTAGAATAGACGAATGTTACGAGGATGGATTAGTCGATCCAGATTTGTTTACGCCCAGCACTCGATAGACTAGAACTGTTGCTCCAATATTGTTTTGCAGCACCTATATCACTTGGTACAATACCCACACCATAGATTACTAAGCCTGTTTCGTCTACATATACAAACGATGTTTGTGTAGTTTCATCTACACCTATTTCTAGTTCTACATCTTCTATAAAGGTACGAGCGTAGATAACTTCATCAGTTCCGCCAATACTAATTTCAACTTGCGGTACAAAGTTACTGCTTACAACTACTGCATCATCTGTATCTATTTCAAGTTCAATAGTATCATCAAAGTCAGCAATAAATTCTATATCTGTGGCGCCTAGTTTGATAAACTCTGCACTATCATCATAGGCAAATATATTTTCAAATGTATCGTCGTTGCCTAATTCTAATTCAACTTGTGGTACAAATGTTCTTGTAGAACTATTTGTCTCAATTGAATCAATAATCAATTCACCTTCGTTTACCTCAGCATAGCCTTTGACAACAACATCGTTGCCTTCTATTGATAGGCTTGCAGTAGAATCTATGTTTAATGTAACACTGGTTGCATCTGCATCTGCTATTTCTAATTCAGCATCATCAATGTAACTAATTCTAAAGCCTATAACATCATCTACTTCAATTTCTAGTTCTGCAAGATGATCAATATTGACACTTAGTTCTGTGCTGGTTGCACCTAGTTTTTTCAAGCTGCCTGTGCTATCAAAGTTTCTAGTACTGCTTGTGGTTGCAGCATCACTTATTACAGTTTCAGCATCTTCGTTGCTATTGTAAATTACCACAACATCATCTGATGCTGCTAATGAAACAAATTCAACATTTTCTATGTAATAACTTACTTCTTCGTCAACTGCTACAAGAACTTTAAATGCTGCTGCATCGTCAAAATCAAATATCTGTACAAAGGTTGCTTCATCTGATACTTCAAGTTCTGCATCTTCGTCACTGGTATAAATTATTTCAACATTGTCCGTGGCAGCAACTGATATAAATTCAACAGTTTCAAAATAATATATAACATCTGTATCAGTTGCACCAAGCACGCCTAATGAAGTTGTGTCGTCAAAGTCAAATATTTGTACAAAGGTTGCATCATCAGATAGTTCAAGTTCGCCAGTACTTGCTTCAGTAATACCTAGTGTAAAGGAAGCATCAATTTCAATAGCACCTTCGGTAATTCTACTTACAGATTTGCTTGAAACATCGCTTGCTTCTATTTCAAGGTCAGTTGTATCTTCTATATCATAAATTATATCTTCGTCTGCACTGGCTAGTTTAATGAACTGTGCTGTATCATCATAGGCAAATGTTCTACTAAATGCATCACTTGCTTCTATTTCTACTTCTGCTGTGCTGATAAACGTAACTGACTGCACAATAGCTGTAGTGCCTGCTATTTCTAATTCAGCGGTGTCATCATAAACTTTTGTTACTTCAAATGCATCTGCATCTTCTGCTACAAGGATACTGCTTAGACTTGAACTCCACAACAATAATTCATTATTATCATAAGGGTCGCCTTGATAGTATCTTACTTCATCAAACTCAAAACTGGTTGTTAGATTATAGGAAACGTTATCAAAGGTAGCACCAATTAAATTTAATGCTCTTGGATTAGTGTCAATAACGATTGCCTGTTTACTGTTTAATGTTGATGCTAATGCTCTTGGTTTGTTATAATCATAATAATTAGTATTGGTGTTGGTTGCAGATTGTCTTATAGCATGTTGTATATTACCTTGTTTCCAGAATGTAATATAAGTTTCTACAAGAGGTAAATCATATCCTGTGCTACTGGTTTTGTTGTTAAAGTCTGCTACAAAACTATCAATAGCATCTTGTTTAACATCGTCTAATAATAGAATATATTCTGCTGTGCTTGCATTAGCATTTCTGTAAGCACTGTCAACTGTAAATACCTGTGAAGGATTCTCTGGTTGTTTTGGCACATAGATAACATCAACTTGATCTGTTGCACCAATTTCAAATTCACCAGTTGTAGTGCCAATATTGGTTACAAAATTTTCTCTACTGTTGTCGCCTGATACTTCTAGTTCTGCAATAGTTTCAGGAACATTTATTGTTCTTTCTGTGCTTGATATTGTGCTTACAACCAATGGTGTAATTTCAACACTTGCACTTACGCTAACAATGCCAGTTGCAGTTGCAATACCAAATACACCTGTATCATCAAACACAAACAATTGCTCTATTATATCAGTTGTTTCTACTTCTATTCCAACTGTATCATCAGATACAAATTGATTTGTTATTACATCGCTTGCTTCTACTTCTAAATCTACAGTTGTATCTATATTATAACGTTCAGTTTGTCCACCAATCTCGCCTGTTGCAGCAATTTCTAGTACCAGTGTATCACCGTACACATAAATTGGTTGTAGTGAACCAGGTACCTGTTGTTCTTCTGATATGCTGTTTACACTGATAGGACCAATTGGAATACCTGATCCTGTTTCCAATTGATAAGTTATATCATAGATAAATTTATATTCTACGCTGGTCGCTGCCAGTGTTTTAAATGGTACACTATCTATTTCTGCTTCTAGTGAAGGACGGAAATAAGGATACTCTGTTTTACCATCGCTATCTCTTACTACACCCGGACCATCGTTCCAATCAACACCAATTTCCAGTGTTGCTGTATCTACTATTACAGAAATATTGGCAATGGTATCATCTACATCAAGTGTTAAACTACCGCCACTAGGCTGATAATCCATAACACCTTCGTACTGTACTGTGCCTATTGGATTGAAACTGATAGGAGCAATTGGTATACCAGCATAATTTGGTAGTCTTTCTATACCAACTGCTTTGAAGAAGTACGCTGTATCATCACCGCCTAATGCACCAAATGTCAGTTCTGTTACATAACTGCGATCAACTTCCAGTGCAGGTCTAAAGTGTGGATATTCTACTTTACCATCTTCTACACGTACAGTGCCTGGTCCTTGGTTATCTGTTGCTCCAATTTCAAGTACACCAGTTGTAATACGTTGGACACTCTTTACATCTGTTGAAGCACCTGTAATTTCCAAGTTACCAATGCTAGGTTGGTAATCCATAGTGCCTTCATATTGCACGGTACCAATAGCATTGACACTGATAGGTAGTATAGGTAAGCCGGCATAACGTTCTAATCTATCTATGCCTGGACTTGCAAATAGATATGCTGTGCTATCTCCACCAAGGGCTCCTAAACTCATAGTGGCTGTATCATCTACAACCATACGCAGGGCAGGTCTAAACTGTGGATAAACTGTTGCACCGTCTGCAGGACGTATAAACGACGATCCGTCATCGTTATCTACTACACCAATGTCTAGAGCACCAAGAGTGATTCTGCTTGTAGATTTAATTACATTATCAAATGCTCCAATGCCAAGTTCAACCAAGCCAGGAACAAAGTTTTGCGGACCTATGTATTGTATATCGCCTATAGTGTTTACAGTTATAGGACCAATTGGTAGTCCTGGATAATCATCTTGAAACTCTAATATCAAGCCATTGTATTCATAGGCTACATCAAAGTCTCCATAGGTAAATGATGCTGTATCGTTGACGTCAAATATTTGTTGAACTACATCTTGTGCACCGTTGGTAAGCGATACGGTATTGTCTTTTACAGCTCTTAGTGCTGGACGGAAATGATCATAAACTGTTGCACCATCATCTTCACGAGTAGTGCCTTCACTTTGATTGTCAGTAGCAGATAGTTCTAAACCAACAACTTCAAAGTCAAATATGTATTGCCCTTGGTTGACACTATTATCGCCAACGGCGGATTCGGCAACCGTGTTTTCACTAATAGTAGACACAGTTGCCCTCCTTTGTCGTTACGCTTGTGATTCGCTCCATGTAATACGTCCAGATGCCTCAAACGGACTGTTCGCACTAATGTCTGATGTGTCAATAATTTTCACAGCAATTGTAAGCAAGTCAGGTCCGTTCGGGAACACACCGTCGCCGCCCAATATACTATTACCCAAGTCAGTAATGTCAGTCAAATCAAAGTCAGTTGCGTTACTCAATCGTGCGCCGCTTGTTTCAGTACCACCAGAAGCACGGAAGGTAAAGATTGGAGTACCGCCTGTAATCGTATCTTCCTTTTCATGTGTAACTAGATTACTCAAACTCGGTGATTGAACTTTGGTGAAGTTGATGTTACTCAAACTACCGTTTAGAATCAATCTAACTTCACAATCATGTGTAAGAACAAGACCAATCTGTTTCAATTGCAACTGCATTCTGTTGATAATATCACGCTCACCAATATCACCAGTAATACCGTTGTCAACACTTGGAGCAAGTCTAATACTGATTAGAGGAATATCGCCTAGCAATGACTGGTCACTACCGCCTGATGCTGGAGCACCAATACTAACAGAAGTACTACTGCTTACACTTGGATAGATACTAGGTCTATTCCACTGTCTTGCAATAAACAAACGCACAACCAATGTGCTACCACTAAAGTATGTGCTATGCACTGTTTCGCCATTTAGTTCGCCACCGGATGTATACAACGGAGTACCAACACTAAATTTACTTGCATCGCTTGTATTAAATTTAAGTTCAACAAACCATTCTCTTGTTCTGTATGTGTAACTGTAGTTTCCTACTAGACTAGAGTTTTGTGTAGTTGTAGCACTCAAACTTTGACCGTTTGTAAACGATAGTGTGTTACTAGACGCTGTAAACAAATATGCTTTGTCATCGTCAAATGTACCATCCATAATAACCGATGTACCCCAGTGGAACAATCTTGGTTGATAATTTGTAATACCAGTGTTTTCAATTTCGTATCTTGCAGGAATGTTACCAGAACGCATGTATGCTTCTGTTTCTCTGTTGTTGTGTAACATTTCATGACAGTAAATCACATGTCCGTAAGTGTCTTTGAAACCAAAACGTATCTTACCAGCACCATACCAACTGTAGTCCATATATGCCATTTGAATTTTAGTAATATCGAGTAAGAAATTACTTGGACCATTTCCGTCGGCAACATCCATGTTCCAATCCTGCTGGGCTACTTTATAATCTACTGTTTTTGTAACAATGATACCGTCTGTTGTAGCACCCTTGTACTTAGGTTGTATGGTTATATCTTGTTTACTTCCAATACTAGTAACCTTGTAACTTTGTCCACGTAATACAATCATATCGCCAACATTTAATTGTCCAACAAAGTCTGTGTTAGCACCACTCACAACATTGCTTTTGAACGTTGCACTTGCTGTACCACTCAATTGCATTGTGCTGTTTCTACGCACTGCATAAATTGTTTCGCCATCGTATTCATAAAAGAATCCGTTTTGGAAATCATAGAGTCCGCAACGTACAGAACTGTTTTCCCATTTCTTAGGACGGAATTGTACAACACCACTTGGGTTGAATGTAGGAGGAGTTCCTGGTAAACTGTATTGGAACGTAAAGTCGTCAATAAAAGTTGTAACGGTAAAGTCACCATTAAAGTAATCGACATCGGAATCACTTATATTGATCAGCTGTCCTGCCTTGATATAGTTTGGATACTTGGTTTGTATTCTAGTTGCATAACTTACACTAAGAGTAGAAATATTATTTTCAATATCTGTTGCTGCATCTTGTACTTCACTATTTGCCCAAGTAATACTTGGTTTTGTTTTAGTATGTGTGCCAGTAAATTCTGTAGCACTGGTTCCATGTGTAACACCATCAATAACAATTTGCAGTAAATTTTCTACTTCTGTTGCTTCGCTTGCACCTGCAGGAGTACCACTTGTATCTTGTGTTTCAGCATTACCTGTAGTTGGTGTAACTGCAACCTCTTGTACAATGTCACCAATAATTGCTAGATATCTATTCAAAACTGCTAAAGACTCAGTATTGTGAGTACCATAAACTCTTTGGTTTGTAACGTACATGATTAGCACTGCCATTTGATAACTTGCAAAGTTACCGCCATAACTCATATCATATGCAATAGCGTAGTTTAACATTGTAATATCACCTAACAGAGTAGTTGTATCCCATGTAGTATTTGGATATGTGTCATCAATGTAAGCTGATAGTTCTGCAATAATAAAGTCTTTGTTTGCAATCAACTGATCACGTGCCGCAAGTTGTCCGCTTGTTCTACCTGCACTTGGATCGGTATAAACCGGAGCATCTGCTGCCGTTGCAGTGTTATCAATAATATCTAAAATCTCAGTAAAATATGCTGAGACTCTTGCTTCTGCTGTGCTACTGTCATCTACTTCAGGTAATGCAAGGATATCATCTCTTACTTTTTCAATACGTTGATTTACAACAGGATTTAGATATAAACTTCTAAGTTCTGCTAAACCATGGAAGTATGCTTGGAATGTTCCACCCAGTGCAACTTCTAGTGCTGCACCTTGCGCAATGTATCCAATATCTCTTTCACATTTTGTATCTGGTACAACACTAATAGTTTCAACTAACAATGGTGGATTAAAGTTGATAGCCAAACTAATTTGGATACCTTTACCTGACTGATAACGGAAGTACTTACGTGTTTGACGCACAATCTGCGATCCTGGCGCACTACCAGCAATAATTTCAACACCACCATCAAACGGTCTGTGAGTGCTTGCACCATCTGGTCTTGTATACACCTTAGTTGGAACTAGGTGTACAGCCGTAGCACTTGTAAATCCTACACTCTCTGTCAGTGTGATAGTGCTATCGTCAACAACACTAGCAATGGTATACGTTGTTAGTTTACCAGGAGTTGTACTTGGATCTTTTAAGATAAAATCGTCACCTGCTTTGTAGTATGTAAGGAAAATACTATCAGAACCACCGTCGACTATTTTGCTACCTGATGTTACATCAACTGTTGGTGAAATAGGAACTAATCCATTTACTGTTGTACTAATAATATTATGATCACTAGAAGGTATTGTTGTCCAATCTAATTCCATATAGACAGCATCACGTCTGTTGTCTTCACTGTCACTAAGTTGAATATATTGGTCATCAACTACAGTAACATAATAGGTTTGTCCGTTTACAAAGTTTGCCCAGACAGCATTTCCATTTGGATCATATTGAATAGGAGTACCATCTGCTAGATTGTGTCCTGCAGATATAAAGATATGATCATTATCAGTTTGCGCACTTTGCGAAACCTGTAAAACTTTGCTACCTGCTTTAAAATTGGTTTGGAATTCAATAGTGGTATCATTCGGTGTTCCTGAAACTGTGTAAACACCATCCAATGTACCAATTTGGTTACTAACATCAAGGAAAGTCAATGCTGCTGGATTACTTGTTACAACAATTTCACCATACATTTGCGCTGCATGGTTTTGACAAACATAATAATATGTTCCTTCGCTGTAGCCTTCAGGTACAGCCCATATCAATGTTCCATTTTCAGTACCATTGTTTGTAATACCATCTCCTGTTCCTAAGGTATTACCACTGTCATATCCTGCTGTAGATGGATCTGTAGTCTGTATCCAGAAAGGATGCCCTGCTGCACTGATACTAAAGGTATAGGTGTAACCTGGTTTTACATAGATAGTGTCATTGTTTACACCATCAACTACATAATAACTTGTCGCATCGTTTGTAATCGTCAATGCTGTATCGCCTGCCTGCCCTGCAATACCACTAGTTGTAAGATTGACAGGAACTCCGGCTACACTTTTTAATCTAAATCTACTGTCATCAATAACTTGTACTTTATAAGTATTACCTGCTGTTAGAGACGGATAAGTGAAGCCATCATAAAGGCTATCCATAATATAAGCATCTAGGTTCTGTAACATAGTACTATCAATTGTAATAGCATCTGGAATACGAACTAAAAGAGTATAATCTAAATGGTTATAGCCACTTGATGTCATGTATGCATATGCTGGTGAGTTATCTCTGTTATAAGATTGATACTCAAAGTTGTAACTATCCCAATCATCTTTTTTAATTGAAATTTGATATTGTAGAATACAATCTCTACCTGTTGGGTTTGTGTACTGAGCTAACCTTGCAAATCTCCAGTCTGTGGTAACACCGCCTGTAACGCCATTGACACCAACGGTAGTCCAAACTGTTGGGTTTGTTTGTTGTACATTTCTTGTGTTGATTGTGTAACCGTTTGAAATGCTAAATCTTACGTCAAAGTTACTGTAACCATATCGGTTTAAAGGGTTCTTAGTTGCTGCACTCCAAAAAGGAATTTCACTATCTTGAACAAACGGTGTCATAATTACCGCATGTCCTTGACCACTTACAGGATAACCTTGGGCAGCATCTTCTACTTCACCTGTATCATATGCTCCAGTGTTCCAGTTGCTACCACTAATCGTCCAACTGCTCCAAGTATTATCATACATCCTTAGATACATATTGAAACCTTGTTGCATAGTACTGTTACTGCTATTACCAGTAGCATATCTAAATGGAGTATTTCTGCTTGTACCATCCATGATCATATCTGCTTGGCTGGATAAACTTTGTCTCCATGCTTCAACTGCATTATCGATTGTGGTTCTAAATACTTGCAAATCACTGTTTGAACTGGTAAAAGAAATATTACCTGTGGTAGTGTCTGGCAACCTTGCACCAAATTCTGTACCTGCGGTAACACTGTTATTTTCTGCTAGTCCGTGATTTTCAATATAAAAAGTATCTCTTGTAGGACGTTGTCTTATACCGGTGAATGTATAGTTACCAGTTGCTGCTGAAATTCTAATATTGGTAGTACCACTTTTAATTCTAAATCTATTTTCGTCTACTACCTCAATTTGATATGTTCCTGCACTTAGAGTGCTTGGAGTATAGTTAGTGCTGTAGTTTCCTCTACCATGAGTGTAGTAATAGATAGGATTACCAGTATAGGTGAAGTTTACACTTTGACCATTTGTAAAGCCATGTTGTTCTTCATAGAATGTATATGCTTCGTCATTATCATTTACAGGTACAAAGAAAAAGTCCCCTCTACCAAAATACCATGTTCCACTATAATAGTAATAACCAGTACTGTTCCATGTCATAGTACCAGTGCTCCAGTCTAAATAACTACTGGTAGCAGGATAATCAAAGTGAGGATTATTATAACGTTGGAAATCTTCTACAAAGTTAAATGAGTGCGGATAGTTATTATGATTATCTGCTAGACGCATATCGTTATCATAACTCTGTCCCCAATAGGTACCATAGTAATTAAATACGTAATAAGGATAGTTTCTCCACCCTGTGCTTGTGCTGCTTTTTCTTGCATGAACAGGTACATTATAGTCTGGACGGCTTTGCATTTTACCATAACGTGTTTGCGCTAAGTCCCATCCACTATAATTTGAAGATGATCCATAATTGTGACCCCATGTACGCCAGTATGTATTATATGTATACCATTGCGAATATACATAGTATATTTCATATGCAATCATCATAACTGCTTCGCCGTGATCATATGTACCTGTACTACTAAAACTAATGGGTGAACCACTTGGACTCGACTTCAACTGGAATGTATTCGTAGTTGGATTAGTAATCCAATAAAAGTCTAAACTGTTCAATCCACCAATCACTGTATCTGTACCTGCTGGCTTTACATATAAAATTGTATCATTTTCTCTAAAGCCGTGTCCGTTCCATGTAATTGTACTATTGGCTTGGTCAACAGCGTCTGCGTTAAAACGCAATTCATATGCACCTTTGACTGCCTTTGTATCAGTTTTTGTATTATCAACAGTAACATTTGCTGTTTCTGTATCAACGATATCAACATAAGCAAAACCATCACTTGCTGTATCAGTTGGTGATTCGTCTAATACCAGTGTTTTAGGTGAAACAGTATTTAGGAAATAAAATTTGCTACCTGCTTCAAACCCGTGTGCTTCACTGGTTGTCATAGTAAGTTTACTTTCGTTCTGTGTATCAGTTTGGATACCGTCTTCTGGAACGAAGTTTACATCTGCACCGGTATAAAATTGTCCAGGAACAATTGTAGTATAAGGTGTTTTAATATTGGCAGTTGTGGCTTGAACACCTCTACTTTTGTATGTAAACACAAAATCATCTTCTACATCAGCAACAAGATATTTGCCTTCAGCAGTAAGACTGGTCAAACCCTGTACATCAATAGGAGTACCTGTGCTAATTCTGTGTGGATCTGTACAGGTTACACGTATAATATCGGAACCCGAAGTGGCTCTAACAATATTGATACCTAATAGTGTGTAGTCACCGTTTTTACCATAGAAACTAGGCACATTGTTTGACAGTTCAAGAGTTTCCCATTTAGAACTTTGCAAACCATATTCAAAGTCAGTATCAATTAGGTTTTCAGGATTACTAACACGGAATTTATGCACAGGATCAACAAATGCTTCTTCTGGACGCATGGAGGTATTGTCCATTTCAACAAAGATTTGTAAATTATCATCTGCTGACATTGCAGTTGTATCATAATCCAAAACAACTGTAGTTGTTTCATTAGGATGATCAATGCTATGACTTGCAAGTCCGTTTACATTATCGTTAAATGTAAAGATTGTTTCATTGGTTGTCAAATTTGAAATAAGAAGGAATCGTTCTAAGTTATACATTCCATCTATAACAATAGTTTTTGTGCTTGGTGTAAAGCTATACTTATGTAAGAGTTTTTTTGCCATTTATTTCCTCAACCTCCTAGAGCAATTGCTAATGCTGTGGCGTTTGTTTGTGCCTTGTCAAATGCTTCAAAACTAGCACTATTGACTGTGATGAAAACCTGTTTGTTTCCTGCGCTAAAGTTTACCAGCGATCCTGAGTTAGAACTAGCATAAACTGTTTGTCGTGTGATAGAATTGGCACCACTATTAAAAATGCCTACTCCTGTTTCCCATTCTGCTGTACCCGGATTGGTGATAGCATAATCGAATGTATCGCCGTCTGCACATTCTGTAGAGAATGTAACAAATCCAGTACCAGTGCCCACAAGCACAAAGTCACCTGTTCCTTGTGTTAAACTTACTTCTTTTACTCGGTCTGATCTTACTTTAGCCATTTATCAATCCTTACGGGTTGTTCAATGTGATTGTAAGTGTGATCCTAATTTCATCACCATTGTTAGCGATATTGATAGGAGCATTACTGAATCTGTTAGCAAACATTAAATTGCCACTTGTTGCTCCTACAACAAAGTAACCATATACGTTACCTGCTGCACCTGTAAATGAGAATGTTACTTGAGGATATGCTGCGCTACCTGGATCGCCTGCTGTGAATGTAAAGTTTGCTGGAGTTAGTGTTGCTGCACTGTATCCATTACCGGAAACTTCTGTATAATCACCTGCGACATCTGCACTGGTAGGCGTTACATCATTACTATATAATTTTAAAGTTAGCGTCTCAGGGGCTGTGTTATTCAAGAAGTTCTTGAGAGCCGTTAGTTCCGCTGCGTTTGTAAATACAACTGCCATTTATTTTTCCTTTTAAGTTCGAACTGTAAGGTTATTACATAGGTATTTATCTAATCAGTCAAATGTATAGAAAAACTCAAGGCTCAATGATTCGCCTGTGGCATTGCCAAGTGTGGTGGTGTCAACAGTCAAATAACTGTCAGTATCCATACTGATATTCACCGTTTCTTCAAGTTTTGCTATGGCTAGTGGTAAAATAATAGTTTCTTCTACATTGCCATCTTGTTTTATGTCTATGCTAATTGGAACATTCGCCACAGTGCCTATCCTAACAACAATGCTACTAATGGTTATGTCTCCAGGTGCATACCATCTTACTGTGCCTTCGGTGGTTTCTATTACACCATCTTGGAATAGTTGCACTGTTCTGGGTTCATCTGGACCTGCTTCCCACTTTCCTGCTGCACGATTGTATTTTAGTGCAGATCTATGCACAGGATTGGTAACGCCTACATCTACAAGGTCAGCAAGACTACTAATACCATTTGGAGTCGTAGTCACATTTGCTGCTTTGATACTGGCTTCACGTACCTTTCCATCAACATAGGCAGTGGTAGCATAGGTTAAATCTAAGTCTAATCCTTGTACAATGGTATTCCAATCAATATCATTTGGATCAACTGTTGCCAAGGCAGCCATATTTCCTTGCTGATTTTTTACCATAGAACCAGACGGAATAATCAATGAGCCATTGGTATAATTTTCTTCTATCTTCGCACCTTGGTCACCAATATAAATTGTACCACCACTGATGTAAAGATCACGCCATTTTCTGTCTGGTGCGCCCAAATCACTTACACTGTCTACTTCAGGTATTATATGATAGCCTTCTTCAACTGTAAGTGTGCCCACTGTGCTGTCAAGGTTACTGCTCAATCCTTCTATGCCGCTGCTTGAAATACTAATGCCGCCTGGTGTTACACCATCACTGATACGTATAACTCTTTCAACTGCATCGTAGAATAAATCGCCAGTGTCGCCGACAAATGTTTCTTGTTCTGCTGTTGGTTTATAGGATGATCTAATTTTGTGTACTGGCATAACGTCCCTCTGCTATGCTAGTATTTATTTTTTTAACCCTGCAAGTGTTTTAAGGTTATCAACGTTATCTTCTTGATCGTTTTGTTCAAGGTCGCCTTCTTCATCATCGTCTAGCATTTTATCTATGCTAGGCGAACGTTTACCTTGCTCTGCTTTTTTGAGTTCTAGTTCTTGCTGCATAGGATTCATCATTACAGGATTAGGATCCATTTCATCATCGTCTACGGCATCTTTGCCAGCTACATTCACTCGTGGCTTGTCACCGTCTAGGTCAATTGTAATTGGAATGTTTATTGTAATTTCATCTATGCGCATATTGTATTTACCTTATAATAGATCTGTAATAGGTGCTTCGGGATTGTTCTCAACAAGCAAGATATCAAAAGCGGCTGTGACTCTAGCATTGTTACTTCTAACTGCGGCTCTTACATCAATATCGCTTTTCTCTGGTATTGGTGGTGGAAAGGCAAAATTGTAATTATACTGTGATCCGCCACCAACTTCAAAAGTATGTCCAACACGGAAGGTTGTGCCTACGCTATTTCTGCGAACAAACATAAAGCCTGTAGCATCTGCGTTAGCCTGTACAGTCATGGTTCCGTGATACAAGTATCCAATGTATCCTGCTGGTATGGTATAGACAGCCATCAGTGTCTGTCCAAGTTCGGCTGTGATGCGAGCAACTGTGGTACCACCTGCGGCTCCTGCTTCAATGTCAATGTCGCCCACATTCACTACGGCTGTGCCTGAACTGACGTAGGCTCTGTTCACCCTACGCCATAGTTTGGTGCCCACTTGGTCCGCACCTG
>Ga0255774_10000892_pt1 | contig 25819 bp, 9 predicted proteins | sample 101ome_17_FD_179972 | JGI IMG/M metagenome (GOLD analysis project Ga0255774, IMG submission 179972) | Coastal salt marsh microbial communities from the Groves Creek Marsh, Skidaway Island, Georgia - 101407AT metaG (version 2) | ecosystem: Environmental > Aquatic > Marine > Intertidal zone > Salt... | reverse complement strand
TCGCCGTGCGCTTCTTCACGATCTTGTGCTTGATGAGCGGAGTCACCATGTTGCTTCTCGTTGACTACCTGTGCGTCGTGACAAACGTAATAAAGATGATTTCTTTGTCAGTCCCTGCTCTCGCGTTGTGACGAGAACCCTCGCGTCGCGCACCAGGGTTGCTCGCGACCGAGCCGAGGAACGAGGGCCTGAGCCCTAATCCCGCGCCCACCGCCACGCGCAGTCACTCGCCCATCGCCGCCGTTCCGCCTCACGAGAGGGTGAAGAAGGCGCGAAACACGCGCGTAAAAGATTATTACAACGCTCGCGTTCGCATTCGCTCGTCGTCGTCGCGTACCTTGCCACCTAGCGGCGTGCTGTAAAAAGGCGGATGCGACGCGGGCGGGCGCGAAGACCTTCGCTCTGGAAGCGGTCGGCGGGTCCTCACAGGGGTGACCGTTCACGACTCAATCGAAAACCCTCACATAAGTAAATACACATATGAGACAAAAAAAGCCGGGGGATCTCTCGCGTTTTTCCAAAAATCATTCAAATCGATGAAAAATTCCCAATCGATGAAAACGTCGATCGCGCCCTCGGCGTCGATCGATGAAAACGTCGATCGCGCGTCGCGCGAAAGGCCGCAGCCTTTTCCGTTTTCCGTTTTCTGTTGGCCGCGGCTCTTTTGGAACGGGCGAACGCATCGCGACGTCGACAGACGACGACGGCGATCGTCGTGACTCCGCGAACGAGACGAGCGGAAGGAAGAAACGCGATCAGACGCGTGGTACCGCTTCCCGGGGTGAAGCGGTAACGTTGAGCGACGGTGCGAGGGTGCGCACGTGGACCGGCGTTCAAATTTATTTAGCGCAATCGACGACTGTTCGTCGTGTTGGTTCTCTTCGCGGGGAGATTGAGGCCATGAGAGCGCCGCGGACGGTGTCATTCGTGGTGATGACGGGAGAATCGGGCGATTGAGAGAGGTTTTAGTGGGGCTAGAGATGCGAGAGAAGTCGACGACTGACTGGCTGTTGCGCTCAGCGAGTGCGGTGCTCGGCAGTGGTTCGAGCAGCGCAAGACACAGAAGGCGAGGATGCGCATCCACGATGAAGAGTAAGGTTTTGTGTTCTGCTTTTACTCTCTTAGCGCTGCTGAACTTTGTCGTTCACGGTTTTGAGGTTCCAGAGGTGGAGTGGATTTCACCAAGCATAGGATACTCGGGTGGGGGCGAAACGGTGACGCTCTCGGGTAAGAAACTTGCATCAGTCCAAAACATTGTCGGAGTGGAGCTGACGTGTAAGTTTGACAACGAGTATGTCCCCGCATACTACATCGATACCGAAACGGTAAAATGTACTGCTCCACCGCACATAGAGGGGTTTGTGAATGTTGAATTTGCGCTCAACAATGAAACCGGAGACTTTTTGCGAACAAAAGGTTACCAATTCGTTTCTGGTGCGAAAGTCGACTCTGTATTCACAAATTACGGTGCACATGGGGGAATTGTCGATGTCACTGGCGCAGATATGCACGTTTCTCAGTACTGCAGATTTGGTGATCTGACGTCAACAGGTTACGTCGTTTCCTCTGCTCTGATGCGCTGTGAATCGCCTTCGATCGATTCTGGAACTGTTTCGGTGGACGTCTCGCTCACTTCTTCGTCATTTTTCGAAGCCTTTAGTAGTATACAGCATGTGTACACTGGGCTTCCAGAGATTACCCGCGTATACCCAGCGTTCGGGTCGGAAAAAGGCGGTACACTCGTCGGCATCACCGGCGCAAAGTTCTCACCAACAAGTATGTTGCGTTGTCGCTTCGGTGCAGTCGAAGTAATGGCGATATACAAAACGTCTGGATCGGTACAATGTGCATCACCTAGCCACAAGACTTCGACTTTGACCTCGGAATTGCGCTTAACGCTGAATCAAAGAGATTTCTCTTCGTCTGTTGGAGCTTTCAAATTTGAACCGAGTCTGCAGGTCGAGTCAGTCTCTCCACCTCAAGTCTCCGCCGCTGGATCATCACGCGTATCGTTGACTGTTCCAGGCGTGGTACAGACGTCAGAACTTGCATGTAGTTTCGGTTCGCAGTCGGTACCGGCGCTTGCCAGCGGCAGCGATGGTACAGTGACATGCATTGCTCCAGCCGGAACCGGCTTTGTCGCCGTCGCTGTGACGTCAAACGGAAAAGACTTTGAGTATTCTAGCGTACAGTTAGAGATGAAGCCAGTGGTAGAAATAAGTAGAATCGCACCTCGATTGGGTGCCATCGGAGGAGGCACACTCGTCCGAGTCGAGGGTGCGCACTTGCTTCAGGGTGTTCCTGTCTGTCGATTTGGGACAACAACTGCACCGGCAGTGCAGATGTCTTCAGCGTTGTTGACGTGCGAAACGCCGGCATTAGACGAAGGCACTTACGTGTTAGACGTATCAATAGTGTCTAGCGCAGTAGAACTGGCGAAGCGGCCGCAATTCATTTTCGATCCGGCTCCAGTAGTGACAGCTGTTTCCCCTTCAATGGGAATGGTGGAAGGAGGGACGACAGTCATCGCCGCCGGACATTCCTTTATTGACTCGCATGATTTAGCGTGCAAGTTCGGCTCAATTGGGCCAGTCGTCGGTGAGTGGATCGCAGAAGACGAGTATAGGTGTGTGGCTCCGGCACACGATGATGGATATGTTGAATTTGATGTGGGCGTGTACAGTGACTTTGGCGCTGCGGACGAGAACAGTCCCGCCGTGGTATTTTTATATGCAGACGAAGGGAGTATTACAGGAATCATAGACAATGGCAACAACACAGTGACAATCACAGGTTCAGGATTCGTACCTGGTCAAGACGTGTACTGTAATCTCGGCAATGGCGACGCGTTGGTTCCCGGTACAGTCATGAGCGATGGATCAGTTTTATGCGGCTTGCCTGAAGACAGCAATGGTGTGAACGAGTACGACATCAAAATTGTTGATAGTACTGGTAACAATGTGATCTCGAGCACGGACAAAAACGGCATTCTTTCTAGAAGAATCGTGCTCGAGCAGCTAATACCATTATCCGGCCCATCTATTGGAGGTACCGTGATCACGGTGCAAGGTGATCATTTTTCACCATCATCGCTGTGTAGATTTGGTACATTGCGTCCAGCACCCGCCGTATTCATTTCCCCAACGCATGTGCTTTGCGAATCACCAGAGATGGACGTGGGATACCATGCATTGGCCGTGTCGAACAACGCCTTCGATTGGTCTGTTCCGGGCCTCCCATTTGAGTTCATGAATACATCTTCATCGCTCATAAATCATGTTGCTCCGGGTTCTGGACCCTCGTCTGGTGGGACACTGCTTTCGTTGAACGGGCGTCACTTGAGAAACGATGTTTCCCTCACATTCAGCGTTGGTACCATTTTTGGCGTCGCTGGAAGATGGTTATCTTCTGAACAAGCGTCGTGCATGTCTCCGGCACACATTATTGGCCTGGTCCCTGTCGATGTGTTTCATCACAATGTGCGTTCGGAAACGAAATTAACACCTTCAAGCGCGAATTATAACTATAAAGATCCGTCACTGCTTTCTTCAATCACCCCGAACTCGGCGTTTGTCGGTGGAGGAAGGAAGGTGGAACTCCGTGGTGAAAACTTTTACGGAAGTTCCCTCACGTGTCGTTTCGGTAGTGCTGTCGGACACGGCTTCAGTGTTGGAAGTAATATCGTGTGTAGTGCTCCATCAGCTCAAGCTGGGTTCACGTCCGTCGAAGTCTCCATGAACTTGCGTGATTTCACGTTGTCTGACATGAGTTTCCAGTACGTTCCCAAGCCAAAAGTTGGTGCTGTTTCACCATCGATTGTACCAAGAATAGGGGGAAGTCTCATCTCTGTTTCGGGTTCAAATATGCTATGGTCAGGAACAGATTACCGTGTCGCATGTCTTTTTGTCGCCGATATGGGACAATCGGCTACTGAATCTGGCGCTAACGTCGTATCTTCTGCTCTCATTACCTGTGTCACGGGAGGATTTCCTTCAGAAACCAACCCATCTTCTGTCAACATGAAGTTATACTTTAATGGTGCGGAGTATTCGAATGGGTTGGCAATTCGTATGTCAGAACTTCCAGAGGTGGATACAAATCACGCGAACGCTAGAGGCTGCGACGAAGGAGGAGCGATGGTCGACATCTACGGCGATTTCTCTGATGATTCAGATGCCATCTCATGTAGTGTTGGTTCAATCTACGGGATATCTATTTCTCATGTCTCTTCCGAGAAGGTGGAATGCGTCATGCCCGCTCACGCCCCTGCGGCAGATATACCTGTCACGGTGGCGATGAACGGTCGCGATAGAGCAACGATGACGCTGTTGTACGAATTCTTTCCTCGTTTGGAAGTCACAGAGCCTCATCGTACAACCGCATCCTTGGACGGAGGAGCTTTGGTTCAGTTCAAGGTTTCACATGCCGATGGTACTCTACCATCGTCGTTCACAACACTGAGAGTGGCATGTACAATCGATTTAGACGTTGTGAACGCTGATCTATCCGCGGCTGGGATGGTGTCGTGCTTAGCTCCATCTCACGCATCTGGTTTTGTGGCAGTGGGCGTACAAGTGCAAGACATCGCAGTTTGGCCGCCATTCTCGTCGCAACTGCAGTACGAAGTTCGACCGCAGATTTTCACTGTGCAGCCAGTAAATGGGGGAGAAGGAGGCGGTGACGTGTTGACTCTTGTTGGGTCCCATTTTAGCAATGAACGAATCGTTTTTGGCAATGATCGGGCCAGTCAAGGCAAATTTGTTTCGAGCGCGCTCATGCTTATCGAGCATTCTACTCATGATGCTGGTTCAGTAGTACTCAGCACTCTAGTTGGCGGTTCTTCTTCCCTGAACGACGATGACTATGTATCATCTGGTGTGATATTTCAGTACTTCACGGAGGAAGATGCCCTGTTGCTTATGTCGCCGAGCCAAGGCGATGAGTATGGCGGTACCCAAGTTACGTTCTACTTTCAAGTGGACCTTGAACAAAACTTGGGCGATTACGGTGCGTGTAAGTTTGGCACTATTGCGCCTATTATCGGTCAAATCACTGGTAATGGCCTGGAGTGTCAAGTTCCGGCACACGTACAGGGTTCTGTTCCAGCTTATGCTCGTCTTTTTGGAGAAACGTTTGTCAAGAGCTCCTCAGTGTTCAGCTACCATCAGCGAGTAACTGTGGCATCTTCAGCCGTGTACCCAGCGCATGGTTCAATCAATGGCGGTAGAGTGGTTCGCATCCTTCATGAAGATCCTCTGGATAACAGTCTCCACTGCCACATTGCTGGTGCCTATGTTGCAGCCATGACGGTGAACAATGCTCATCCATACATGTCTGAATGCATTATGCCCACCTATGCCCCCGGATTTGCTCAAGTCAGCCTCGGCGCAGCACCAAGTAGTGACGAGGTGGATTCACTCTTCTTGTTCCTACCAGATCCCACGATCTTTTCCGTTTTCCCGTCTATGCTAAGCACAATGGGTGGCGAGATGGTCACATTGTTTGGAGAAGACATGCTTGAAATGACCATCGGCTCGGTGGAGTGTTACTTTGGTGATGAGCACATCGCTGCCCACGTAAAATCATCCGCTTTAGTGACTTGCGAATCGCCGAATCTCTCAGATAATGAAGGCAGAATGGCTTTGTATGTTGATTCCGGAGGCAATATTGATTTTGACCCGCAAGCAACGGCATCAGTCAGCTATGCACCCTTGCCAATCCTGTACGATATTTCGGCTGAAAAGGTCTCCTCTGCTGGGGGACAAGTCACAAGAATCTCCACCATGGGTGAGCCCCACCTGTTGGAACAGTTTTCAGAGGTACCAATCGTGCATGTGGGCACTATTGGTCCGATGTTCGTGCACAGCACTGGGAGCTACTTTGAGGTGGTGACACCCGCGCATGCGCCCACATCTGATTCCTTGCAGGTCTGGTTGTCAGCGCACTTGTCTTCGCCATTTTCGAAGAGCTATCAATTGATTTACCAAGATAACTCGATTGAGCTTACTGCTGCAGTGCCAAGTAGAGCTTCAACGGAAGGTCTCACAGACGTCAAGTTATCCGCACTCTGGCACGAGTTGAGTTCTTCTCCGGAAGGATGTAATTTTGGCTTGCTATCTGTCCCAGCCACTACAGTCGAGCGAACATCGTTTTGTTCGGGCGGAAACGAACGGGGCTGCGTGGATTATACCATAAGTTGCACGGTTCCGACGTCGTCGGCTGGTTTCGTTGAGCTGACAACAATGAATCCTGAAAGCCCAGGCTTGGCCTTTGAAATTTTTTCGCGTCCGGTGTTAAGCAGCATCTTACCAAACCTCGCTGGTGCAGGTGGCGGTTCGGTCATTCACGTCCTGGGAGAAGATCTACACAATGCGGCTCAATGTCATTTTGGACATCATAAATCACCAGCTCGAACCATCTCTTCGAGCTTGAGCTGGTGTGAATCCCCTGCTAGTGACGCATCCTTGGCAATGTTTGGAATCAGTCCTCACGACAGCGAACTTGACGTCTCGGAGCTGGGCTCTGGTTTTGATTTTGTTGAAGATTTCGACTTCAAGATGATCAGTCCGCAGTCTGGCCAAGAACACGGAGGAACTGTGGCTTCGTTCACGGTATGGAACCTGGTAGAGGCGAACATCGCAAACGATGTGTACTGTCGATTTGGTTCAATAGGACCCATTCTTGGTGAGCGTCAAGGCCAGAGTGTCACTTGCATCACACCCGCAGGACTCAGAGACACTTCAATCTCTGCTTTGTTATCATACAATCGGAGAGATTTCTACGAAGCTGGCACCTTCCAATACTTCCAGACGCCTGAACTTGTGTCTTTCAGACCGAACAGAGGGGTGGAATTTGGCAGAGCTGAGCTTCAATTTCTATCCGATGTCACGATGGCTGCTTTCCCTCAGGGCTACCCGTTGGGCTGTAGGCTGGATGGTACTGCTGTATACGCAGAGTTTCATTCGGTTTCAGGGAATGGTGCCGTCTGGTGTAACTTACCTCCTGCCAGGGTTGGCTTCGCGACCTTGGAACTTCTTGTTTCAACAGATGCATTTGGACCAGTAGTTTTCGAGGTTTTTGCTTCTCCCGCTGTGCTCAACATGCATCCAATTCTTGGGCCAATCAGTGGCACGACCATTTTACATGTAGAGGGCAAAAACTTGCATGAATCACAATACTGTGTATTTGGGGCAGAGTCTACGGAGGGGCACATTGTGTCTTCCGCACTTGCGGTTTGTGTGACGCCTCCCGCATCGAGTGAGCTTGTTGGTTTTGGCATGAGTCCAGGTGACTACGAGACGTATGTTGCCGAGTATGGAACTGCCTTCGAACATGTCAATGATTTATCCATCACTGGCATTTCTCCAGAAACTGGTTCAAAAGACGGTGGAACCGCGGTTCAACTGTCGCTCGTTGGTCTGCGTGATGATGTTAGGTACAGCTGCAAAGTGGGAACTTTCTTTCCCATTTCGTCCTTCAGAACTCAAAACCACGTTTTGACGTGCATAACGCCTGCGAGTGTGCCACGCGATGTCAGTTTCAGTATTTCAGCGAATGATCGTGATCTTTCGACGTTGAACACAGTGACATTCAAGTATCAGTTGCCACCGCGAATTTCTGGGATTGTTCCTAGAGTTGGCTTGAGTGGCGGCAAGAGCCCGGTGTTCATAACAGGCTCGAACTTTGTGAACACCACTGGTCTGACTTGTAGATTCGGAAGCGAGCTCACGCCTGCCACCTTCCTGACATCCAGGTCCATTTTATGTATAGCAGGCCAGGAGCAAACAGGCACGCGTACTGTTTTTGTTGAAGTTTCAACAAATGGTGTCGACTTTTCGGAGCAACGGTTGCTTTTCCACTTTGCACAGTGTCCACCGGGTTCTTATTGTCCGGAGAGCGAACCAATTCTTTGTCCGCGTGGCGCGTTTTGCGGTGGTGGAACGAACTTCACTCTCTGTCCACCAGGTACATTCCAACCGCGAACAGGTCAGGCGGATTGCCTACCAACGCCTGTAGGTTACATCTCTCCAGACTCCGGAGCGATGACACCAGTTGTGTGTCCACGTGGCTCCGTATGTGACTCTACGGGCCTCGCACTACCTAACAAGCCTTGTCCTCCGGGGCATTACTGCTTGGAAGGAACCCGAACGAGCAACTTCACAGATTTCTCAATTCCAGAACGACCGCTGCCATGTCCGTTCGGAATGTACTGTACTGCTGGCGTTGTCTCGAAAGAAAGTATTGCCTACAACTTCACGACGCCACAGCAGTGTTACGCTGGTTATGTGTGTGAACCCGGTTCTATCACACCACAGGGCTCTGGTCCATGCCCACCAGGGCATTATTGTCCGCCCGGCCAACAACTTCGCTGTCCGCGAGCTATGTACTGCCCAGGAGTGGCAAACGCAGAGCCCAAACCTTGTCTTCCGGGAGAGTATAATTCCGAGTACGGGAAGGACTCTTGCCAAAAGTGTCCAATTGGTACAATTTGTCCAGGTTTCGCGCGTGAAAAGCCAGAGCTTTGCACACCTGGTTTTGTCTGCGATGCCGAAGGTCTTGCCGTTGCAGAGACGCGTTGTCCTGCGGGGCATTACTGTTTGAACAATACCGTCACCGCCGATCCTCTCGCTGTTCTCGATGAAGATCGTATCGTGGCTGCGGGAGAGTCTGCCGGCATTGTTTTAGATCCGGAGAATTTCCGACCAAAGCCATGTAAACCAGGGACGTTCTGTACTGAAGGTGTCGCGACGGCCGTTGAGAAAGAAGGTTCATTCAAGCAACCTCAGCCGTGCAAAGAAGGTAGCTTCTGTGAATGGGCGACGGGCGACGCGACAATCGTGTCTGAGTCGGCGACAACCGTCTACAATCCGATGCGACCGTGTCCAAAGGGTCATTACTGCCCAAAGCGCACATACATTCCTATTCCAGCACAGCGTGGCTCCTTCGCATCAGGCTCAGGTAACGCAGCATCGACAACATGTCTGCCAGGTTACTACACACCGTATGAAGGATTCGAGGCTTGTCTAGACTGTCCAGCGGGTTTCGAATGTGTTGAAGAGGGCACTGCAGTACCGGTCATCTGTGATGCAGGCTACTTCCGCTCTTTTAGAGATTCTTTGACGTGCAGACAATGTCCAAAAGGCACCTGGTCTCCAGTAAAAGGTTTGACAGAAGAATCGTTATGTGCACCGTGTAACGCTGGTCTCGTGTGTGCTATTGACGGTATGAGCAACAACAAACCGCGTGGTGCTGGCACAGCCGCAACGAACGAATACTCAGCTTTCTGCGATGCCGATAATGCACTGTATGACGAGACAAAGTGTGTGCGAATCCAACTCGACGCAGAAGGCGAAGCCGAGCTCTGTCCCGAGGGTTACGTGTGCGATGCGCGTACCTCTATAGCAGCGCATAAGTGCCCTGATGGGTACTTCTGTGGCCAAGGGACCACTCCAGAGACTCAGTTCCACAACAAGTGTCCGGCAGGATACTATTGCCCGGCTGGTTCTTCTTACACTACTCGTACTCAGTTCCCATGTCAAAGTTGCTTCTTCTGTCCAGAAGGTACAGGACAAGTGCTTCGAAGATGTCCAACGGGCACCCAGTCTTCGTCGCTTGCGACAAGCCTGGATGACTGCTCCGCTGACCTGATCACTTTCTGGAGAGTGATGCCAGTCACCTTTGATCTGATCGAAAAAGCATATTACCGAATCATCAACAAGGATGTTGGAAACGTCACAGATCCCGTAGCTGCGGCAAGCTCACTTCAATCACTCGATCCCGATGCCGCCACAGTATTGAGGGCTCAAATTGACGCTGGACGCCAGCTTCTGCAGGCTGATCCAAGCGCAGCGGCATCTGCGAATACGACGAACACAACGTCTTCATCAGATCCCAATTCAAACTCCACCGAATCTGGAGACCCATTCGAGTACATGGGTGCGTGCGAAAACAGAAACTTTGATCTGTTAAATCCAACGTTCATTTTGTCCGATGATGGTACCAATGTTGCCGTTGATGAGAATGACGTTCCACTCATGAAGTTCACTCTACCGAGAGGGCATACAGCAACAATCAATCTTGATTGGAGATTCATCAACGAAGAGCTCAAGTACGGCGAACACTATGAGCTCCTCATCTTCACTGATCCAGTGATAGACGATACAATCTGTGCTACATCTGACTACAAGACGGTGCCGTGCCCACCTTGGGATGTCGGAGATGGCATCACATGGATCAATATGAAGCCCTTTGCTGGGCAAGAACAGGAAAAGAAGTGTCCAGCGTCACAAGAATCGCTTGAAATGCCGTTTTGGTTTTCTGGAAACAATGATGGAAGTGCCACTGGCTACAACGTCGATAATCCAGCATGGGGGAGCTACGTGTGGAAGCGTGGTATGCATCAATTGAAGCTTCAGGCTCTCGATGATATGCCATTCAGGATTGAACTTCGTATGCTCGATGGGCGCTATCAAGCTGACAACAGAGTGAGCTTCCTCAACACTGTGTGCATCGATACAGACTATCCAACCCGAGCGAGCGCTGAACCCACGTTTTCCGTGCACGCTATTCTTCCATTCGAGATTGATGCAGATTTCCAGTCGCCGCTCAATGCCCCGTTGGCATCAACTTTTTATCGTTCTGTGTCAAATGACTACTTCGAATGTGCTTCGATTACTCAAGATCCCGGTTGCCGAAGAAACGACGCCAGAGCTACACTGGACTACAACTCGACGTATGGCGCAGAGTGGAAGAAGTTCAAATATTTATCGAGTGATAGCCTGCAAATCTTGTCTCCGTCTGACTATCCCAGCCAGGCGTATTTTAACTTGACAACAGTCCATGAAGAGGACTGGGTGGTTCTTGACGAGGAAGGGCGCAATGACGAATCTGTAGTCGTTTCTCTACCTGACATCGTTGAGCAAGAAAAGTACTTGTTGAACGAGGGGTTATGGTCTGCAGATCAAACCCTCTTTGCCATGGACTATCTTCCCTTCTTCTCGGCTTGCCGGGGATTTGACAGTCACATTTATTTTACGCATATTACCGAAACAGGCTACACGCCTGTCATGTTCGGCGCCGACCGCGAGTTTGTGTCTTACGGCAGTGTGAACTTGGTACCTCCGGAAGAAACTATCTTTATCGAGCAGTACTCTCCTCAGGTACAAGCCGCCGTTGCGGATGAAGTATCAATCACAGTCGAGTGCTTTTATGAAGAGGCATTTGCTGAAGCATCAGCGAAGAAACGCTGGTATGAAGCTGAAGGAGAAACGCTCTTTCACCTAACTGCGGAAGCAGAAAGTCAAGAAGCCCTGTTTGCCGCGAGTATCCTGGCCAATGACCAGACTGAACCGCCCATCGACAAGAGCAAATACATCAATGACATTATTGCTCAGGAGACTATTCCAGTAATCTTTGCACCAGTGGAAGGTCTGGTTGTCACGGCGGGAATCATCCCAACGTCTGTCACGTTTGAGATCCTTTACTATCAAAGAACAGAACAAGACAAACGTATTATCGCCGCTACAGTCACGATGGATGAGTATGTGAACGCCAACGGTCACGATGGTAGTTACACTCTCACTGTGAGTATGTCTGCTCTAGGATGGTTCGACTTGCTGAACTTCTTCGCGTTTGATTTCTTCTTCTACTTCGTTCTGTTCGTGGCTATTGGTCTACTTGCAGTACTTCTCGTGTTTGCAGTCTGGGTAGTTGTACGAATTTTTACACTACTCAAAGAACCACCAAGATTCCGTTTCCTGCCATATTTGAGGATCATGTTAGGTCCTCCATTGATGGGTGTTACGCTCGGAATGCTACCGTTCATTTCTGCTCAGTTTGGTTTCCGGGCGGCGTTCACTGCTTTCCCTATTCTCACTCAGTTCCCCATTAGTATTGACAACGTTGGCCGCGAGGTAGACGAAGCCGTCGTCGAACAAGCGACGAGTGGTAGATATGCAGTTTGCTTCCTCACTGTTTCAATGTACATGATGGGCTGTTGTGCAGAAATTTTGGTGCCAGCTGAACTCAAGGATGAAGAAGAAAAGGAGCTCGAGGATGAGCGTTACGTCGATGAAGTGATGTTCAAACCAGAAGTATGGAAACGAAGCCATTTTGTGTTGATGAATATTCTCGTCAACGTCACAAACGTCTTCCTAATTGAATTTTCGTTCACGGACACTTTCGGGGTTCAGTTTTTCACAATCTTCTTCCTTTTGAAAGTCGTGCACGTCGTACTGGAAATGCAGATTGAGACTGCCCTAGGAGAAGCCTTCCTACTCGCGCCTATTTCAGTTGTACTATCTGCTTCTGTTGGCGTTGCCACCATTGGGGCTGATGACTTCACTGATTTCACACTGGGCTTTTTCTTTGAGACCATCATGGGTATGGTAGAATATGTCTACTTGGATGCATTTATCGCGTACTGTGCCATCGTGCTTCCCGACAAAATCAGCGCACTCGTCAACTTCGTGATGGACATGTTACCCTTCAATTTTGAAGATGATGACGAAGAGGAAGAAGAAGTTGCTGTGGACGCGGAAGATACGCTCGTTGAGGATTTGATGGGTTTCTTGGCTGCATATGGTGTCAACACAGCGGGAGTGTACATGTCGCCCTTCTTCATTTTCTTCTTCTGGGATTTCAACGACCACTTGCGTCTTTCGTATCTGTATGGCTTCCGTAAGAGAGATCTTTTGATTTACTTCCTCTTCTCAGTTGTCATTATCCCATTCCAGATTATTATGGACGTTTTGACGTTCAATATTCAAGAACTATTCCACGGCTGGAAAGTGTACGAATATTTAAAGTATGCTCGCTATCGTTTCGTCAATCGCACGTCGCGATGGAAGGGTCTTGAGAGAGTGTATGATGAATCAATCGATCCCGGTCTGCGGGCGATTGACCAGATGTGTTTCTCAAGCCAATTCTACTTTGTTTTGGCGCTCGGTGGCTCTGGATCTTTCTTATTTGTTCTTTCGTTATCAATGATGCTCAGAGCGAACTACAACATGTTCGGTGACATCTTATTCTGGGCGTTTGTCATCATGGTACTTGGTGCTTCTTACTGCGGCAAGCGCTTGGCTCTCATCGCCGCTGACCGTTTTGGTTTGTGGCGCATTACGTCAGCCATCACGAGCGGTGACATGATTGTCGAAGATGACGTCGATGAAGATTTCTCTTCGATATTTGTGCCAGCAATCGCAAAACAAGCCGAAGTCCAGGCTCCAGCCGATCCGTTGTCCATCACCACGGCTGACTTGACGAACGACCAGTTCCGCCATCTGTTCATGTCAAAGAATAGAGATTGGGTGATCGATCAGTTGCAAGAGATCCTTTCGCCCCGTACTGCTAAGCGCTTGAAGCTTGGCAAGGCTGTGCGACGGCGCATGAAAGCTGGTGAGATGTCTGATTCCGATGACGACATAGACGATGATTACGGTGAAGTGAGACTTACCGAAGGTTCGAATCACATCATGCGCATCTGGCTGACGCACGCGGCAGCGCGCGCATCAGGAAGAGGTAGTCACCTGCTTATGCTGTCCGATACGTCTGAGAGCGAAACTGAAGCTGGAGTACAACGCTTCGCACCGGTTAAATTATCCGAGAGCGCTTCGGCCGCCCTCACGGGTTGGTTGGCAGCGGTCAAGCAACTTCGCGCAAATAGGCAATCGTCAACACAAGTTCCGGCATCCTTTTCTTCAACAGATTTCTCCTCTGGTAGTGATAGCGATGCTGAAGTAAAATTCGAGTCGACGAAGCACATGGGTTCTGTATCGAAGGATGTGATGCGAGATTGGTTAGCACGAGCCAGAGAAATGCGAGCAGGTTTGTCAACTATTGATGAAGATGTTTCCGATGATTCTTTTGATTCTGCCGATACATCTCCAAGCAGTCAGCCGTCGTCATCGCACGCAACTCTTTCCCATCTGGGAGCGTCGATAATGAACTCGTGGTTGCAACATGTCCGTATGGTCAAAAAGCCGGAACGACAGCGTAAAATGTCGACGCCATCGCAACAAGACGCGGAGCGCTCCACTTCAGATTCGTCCACAGAAAGCTCCGAGCTCGAATCTTCAAGTGATCCAGAACTCACATTTGACCAAAGAAGACAATCCCGACTGAGTCCAATGTCCTCTTCTTTGCTAGGTGGTTGGCTAGCGAAAGCGAAAGCGAACAGAAAAGAGACGGGAGTAGGTGACTCTGGGGTATCATCTCGAGAGGATGCGCCAGACATCAGTTCTGACTCGGACATGGATTCACCACGTTAAGTTTAATCTCCCGACGCGCGTCGCATCGTTCTTCGATACACGCGTCAAGTCTGGGAAAGTGTATAATTTTAGCAATCTATTTAGCAATCTCTAGTTAACTAGCAACTTCCTTTTGGTGCAATAGCTACAGGTAAATCCAAAAGAACATTCATTCTGCGTTTCCGGCACCCGCCACGTCTAGCCAAAACAGCAATTCCTGATTCGGATCTAGGTCTACTTGCACCCCAATCGCATTAATCTGTCGATGTCCCTCCCAGTCCCTGATTTTCCCCTGCACGCGTGCCAACGTACCAACGCGAATACCCTTCACCATCATCGCCGCGCCGTCGGCGGTGCCGGCAATGCCAAACAGCTCTGCGCTCCCGTTTGACGCGCCGTCCGTGTCTTGGGTCCAAACCACACACTCGATGCATCCAGATCCATCATCGAGCGTAAAGATGACTTTTGAATCCTTTCGCGTGCGACGTTCCACGACAAACCCACAGATATCGACTCTTCGAATGACCGATTGTGGACGACTCTCTCGACCAACCGACGCACAAGCTCTCGCGTCGGGCGTAGCCATTTCATACAACTCACTCGCCAATACCCCATCGCTCACGCTCCCCGTCGACGCGTCTGCTCTAGAGCGCTCCGCCATCGCATCGCCGCCGTCGCCGCCGTCGTCTACGACGATGATTTCTCGCGCGTTCAAAATCTCCCAAACGAAACACTTTCGCGCGCACCAAAACTCGTGCAACTCTCCCAACCGACGGGCTTGCTCGCGCGATATCACCATTCTCGGCGGCAGCGCTCGAACCGCGGTCCCGTCGTCGCCGTCGTCGTCTTCACCACCCATCCCCATTCCTCTCCCTCTCACGACCGCGTTCCGGGCGACGCGCGTTCGTTAATGGGGTTGACGAGGACGAGGACGAACTGAAGATGAATGCAGTCAAGATGTGAATTGCGCCGCAGTCGTCGACGCACACCGAACGGAATTCCGCTAGCCATGTCGGGCGAGACGTCGGAACCGGGGAAGGAGACGCCAGGAGAAGAGACGGCGGCGTCTTCCTCTTCGGCGGCGACGAACGTCGCGCAGTCCCTCTGGTCATCGGTGGGTGGTGGAACCTCGACGTCGGATTGGAACAACTTTAGTTTTGATTCTCTCGCGTCGTCCATCAGCGCGCGGGCGAGCGAAGCGTTGAACGAACTGAACTCTGTGGATGTTAGGGGAATGGCGGATGCGCTCGCGGAGAAGGCGAGCGAAGCGGCGAAGGAGTTGGAACAGCGAGCGGATGAGGCGTTCGGCGTGAGTTCGACGACAACGGGAACGTCGGGCGCTGAGGAGATAGTCGCAGCTACGTCGACGAAGGAAGATGACGCGATCGACGCGTCGGAGGCGCGTGCGGGGGGTTCGGTTGCAAATGTTATAAAGTCAGAGCCCGCGAGTGGACGAGCGCCGGTTTCATCGCCGCCAAAGACGAAGGAAGATCACCCGAGCGAGGAAACCAAAGTGAGCGACGAAACCGAAACGGAAACGGATGGGATTGATGTTAAGGATGTTTTAAAAGAGCTGAAGGATGTGAAGAGACAGCTTGCGGCTCGCGAGGAAGAGATTGCGAGACGAGCCGTGCAGCGCGCTTCTTTAGACGCGGAGCAAGAGGATATCGTGGAGCGTGCAATTTCGGCCGAGCGCAAGCTCGAGACTGCAGAGGCTCGCGTCGCCGAACTCACAAAGCTCAATAAAGATCTGAAGAAGCGCGCAGACGCGCAAGAGAGCGCGGAGCTTTTGGTCAAGGAGAAGGATGAGTTTATCAAAGATGTCATGGCGGAAGGTGAGACGCTGAGTAAGAAGCAGGCGGAGATGGAGGGAGTTATTAAAAAGCTTAGAAAAGAGCTCAAAGAGCGTGACGAGCAACAGCACGGAATGAATGCTGAAATCGAGAATCAAGGAGCTTCAGTTGCAAAAATGAACGAAGATCTGCAGTCTTGGCAAAAGCGGTACAACGATGAAAAAGCTCGGCTATCGAAAGAACTCAGCGAGCAAAAGGAGTACTATCTGTCAAAGCTCGCTCAAGCGAAGGAGGAGCTCACTGACATTGAAGTCAAGGCGAGCGTAGCCAGGAGCGACGAGCTCGCGTCTGAAGTGAAGACGATGCGAGAGCGCGAACAGGCTCTACAGGATCAGATATCTGATCTTCAGCATTCTTTGCAGCGCTCTACGTCGGCTTTAGAGCGACAGGAAGAAAGATTTAAGAACGATTTAGCCGCCGTTGAAGAGAGATGTCAGGCTGCAGAAAGTAGCCACGACGAATTGCTCAGGCGCATGCCGGAGAGCACGCGCCCTCTTTTGAGGCAGATTGAAGCCTTGCAATTGCAAGCAGCAGAAAATGCGGAAGCGTGGGCGGCGACTGAAAAGGTTTCAAACGCTCGTCTTGCCGAAGCCGAGGCGCGGGCAGAAGCTGCGGCGGAGCGCGAGGCTGCGGCGTTAGACGAAAGGCAAGCTGCGATGACGGACAAACGGGTTGCGATGGAAAGTGTGGATAAGCTAAGAGCTGAGATAGAATCTCTCAAATCAGAGCGCGACACAGAGATAGAGAAGAACAAGACGCAGACTGCCAAGATAAACAAGATGCACGAAACTTTTGCTGAGCAAGAGGGACGCATTGCAGCGATCGAGGAGGAGTCTCGAGAGCGGGAGAGCAAGATAAAACAGCAGCTCGCGCAAGAGCGCGGTAAATGCAAACAGCTCGGAGAAGGCTGGGAGCAAGAGCGCGCCGAACTCCTTGAGAACGTCTCAAAGCTCGAAAACCAGCTCAAATCGATGACTAAGGAGATGCAAGCGCTAAAAGCCGACAGGAGTGCGACAGAGGTTAAATCAGCGCCCGCTCCGTTGCTTATCGGCGACGAGGCTGGTTTGACTCTCGCTGTCCGAGACACTCTCGCCACTCTCAAAAGTCAGCTCTCAGCGAGAGAGACGGAGTTACAGATCGCTCAGGATCAAATCAAAAAGCTCGAGCAAACGCGAGACTCTCTTGCCGATGAACTCGTCAACGCCGGCCGACTCGCCGAAGGCGACGACGCGAGCGCAGAGCTTGAATCGCGATACGCCGCCGCCTTGGAGCTCATAGGTGAGCGCGACGAGGAGTGCGACGAGCTCAGAGATCGCATTACCCACCTTCGTTCCATGCTCGACTCCCAGGCGAGCCGCATCCAAGAGCTCGAGGCGCAAATGTCCTAATTCCATCCATTCCTTAGCGACGCGCATGTCATAAAAAGTAGAATTTAGCTCCACATCATCTCCCAACCAAAGGTGGATGTCCATCTTCTTGCTTTGTGACTCGTGAAAGTGAGAACCGCCGGGCGAATATTTTTAGACATACTGTAGACTTTCAAAGTCGAATTAAAGACCACAAAACACCCACCGACGGCGACCCTCTCGAAGGGCGAGCGTCCCGGACGCGACGGGACGACCCCGCGCTCGCGCGTTGCGATCGCCCTCTTTCCGCGCCGCGTGTGTACGAGAACACTAACGATGGCCAGCCAAATCAGCAAGAAGCGCAAGGTATGTAAACAATCGCGCGTCTTACGCGTCGTGCGCGTCGTGCGCGCGGTCGCGACGGTCGGAACGTCGCGATGGGACGTCCTAGGTTGGAGGGCGGCTTAGGTCTTTTGCGCTCGGCTCGAGTCTGGGAGAGATTAGGGCGAGCGAACGACAGCGATAGATGCGATGGGGGAAGACGAGGATGAGAAAGACTGACTAATAAAATTTTTGTTTCAATTCTCCCCGCAGTTCGTCGCCGATGGCGTGTTCTTTGCCGAACTCAACGAGATGCTCGTTCGTGAGCTCGCCGAGGATGGATACTCTGGCGTCGAAGTGCGCGTCACGCCGCTTCGCACGGAAATCATCATCCGCGCGACGCGCACCGCGAACGTGCTCGGTGAAAAGGGTCGCCGCATTCGCGAGCTCACCTCTTTGGTGCAGCGCCGATTTGGTTTCGCCGAGGGCACGGTCGAGTTGTACGCCGAAAAGGTGAACAACCGCGGCTTGTGCGCCATCGCCCAGTGCGAGTCCCTTCGCTACAAGCTTCTCGGCGGTCTCGCCGTCCGACGGTACGTATATCACTACTCATTGACGACGACGACGGATATGAATGTAGAGTTAATTTTTTACATCGTTTCCGCGGCGTCGCTCGACTCGATTCGCGAGCGACGGGTCGCGACGGTGCACGCGGGCGCACCGATCCAGAGGAGGTTCTAGGGTCACACTTGGAGGGCAAGGACTGGGAGAGTCAACCTGTTGTCTCTCGGCTCGTTCTGCCTGCGCACGGGTGGCTCAGACTCGAAGAACCCGGAATGAGAAGATATGGAGATACGAATGATTTCATCTCGACGGCGATTGTACGCGGTTACGAGCGCGCGACTGACCTATATTGCCTTTGTTTTCTCGCCTACGCAGCGCGTGCTACGGTGTGCTCCGCTACATCATGGAGGCTGGCGCCAAGGGTGCGGAAGTTGTCGTCTCCGGTAAGCTTCGTGGCCAGCGTGCCAAGGCGATGAAGTTCAAGGATGGTTACATGATCTCTTCTGGTAACCCGGTGCGCGAATACATCGTCTCCTGCACCCGCCACGCCTTGCTCCGCCAAGGTACCATCGGTATGCGCGTCAAGATCATGCTTGACCACGATCCGAAGGGACGCAACGGTCCGTCCACGCCGATCCCGGACACTGTCGTCATTCACACCCCGAAGGACGACGAAAACATGGCCAAGCCGTACGTTGGCAAGGAGATGGAAATGTAAACGGCTGTTGTCGACTTCATTTTCGAATCAGTGTAGTGTGTCGTTAAAACTGGCGATAGAGAGAGGATCGCAGGGCGGTCAGTAATTAGGAACGGTGTGTTTAGAGTGATTGTTTGCAGTAAAATCACCTTAAATCTGAATCATTCAAGTGCGTCATTACATCCTTCGCCACACTAATAATGTCTAGAGAGGTGTTTCTAAAACCTCCGTTTGTGGACGCGTTCGCGACTCGACTCAGTTTTGCGTCTGGGACTTTGCATTCTTCAAAGCGTTCTCAATGGCGGCACGCTTTGCGCCTTGATCATTTTCGTTCATATTTTGATTCACTATCGAGAAAAGAGATTGTTTTCTCTTCGTGTCGGACTTTTGCGAGGCTGAGGCACCATTGGAGTTGCTCAAACCAAACACTCGCGCCTCGTCGTCGCGTCCAAGTTCCTTGAATTGAGTCGGAGCCTCAGTTTCTGTGCCCCATTGGCTCTGCGAGTCGCTTCTACCAAAGACAAAAGAGCGACTGGCTTGGCTGTTGCCCAGCATCGGTCCATTGACTTTACTCGCTTGGCGCTTCTTACCAACGAATGAAGTTGACGCTTGACGGGACAACATCGGGCCAGCACCCAGCGCTTGACTGGCAGTGCGAGCGAGCGGCGGCATCGAACTGGTTCGTCTGAGAGCATCGAGTCCTTGACTGGGCTCGTGAGATTCTCCATCCCTGGACTGCGTGCGGGCAATGACGGCTGCAGAAATTTCTTGGCTTGTGATGCCCTCGAAAGCTGGGGGAAGATCCATAATCATGTCTTGCGTTCCCGATGCTGCTAGCGCACGACGACGAGCAGCTTGCTCTCTCCACTCGCCATCATCGTCGTCGGATAATTCAACAGCTTCTTCTGGGCGCTCGATGACCGGACCCGTATCAAAGTCGTCGTCAGAATCCTCGTCCGCATTCGCGTTGCGCTTGCGTCGTTGCCATTTATCAGCCACGTCAAAGACACCATCCTTCTTACGCTTGAAACCGTTTGCCATCGCTTCCTTAAGTTTCTCCAAGTCTGCTTCGTCTTGTTCTTGCTCAATTCTTGCGTGAGCCGCAGCTCTTCGCGCCGCCCGACGTTCGTCCTCTTGCTCTGGTCGGAAGTCTATGCCCTCCGCGAGGTCGTCAATTTCATCTCGCATGTTATCGTCATCGTCATCGTCATCATCGGTGTGTCCACCATCCTCAGACATTTCGGCTTCGTCTTCAAAGAAATCACCCTTCTCAGCGCGTTTCTTCGCTTTGGCGTCAGCCTTGGCGAAGCGTTTCGCAGCCTTGCGATTCATGCGCAGCTGCTCCTCCGTCATATCCTCTTCGTCGGAGAGATCATCCTCGCTTTCTTCGCTCTCCGCCTCTTCTTTGTCTTCTTCATCTCCTGAATCTTCCTTTTCGTCACGCTCGGCCGGAGTGGTTGCCGGCGGCGCCTTTTGAAGCACCTTCTTTGCCAGCATTGCCTTGAGCACGGCGTCGTCCTCCTCCTCGTCGTCAAGACAAAGTTCGAGTTTCTCATCACCTTCCTCGTGAGATTCCTCGAGTGCGACGACAGTGGCCGCCTCAGGAGCGGGCTTCGGCGCCTCGGGGGCACTAACAGGCTTGAGGTGGGCCACAGCCGCGCGAAGCTTCTCAATCAGTGGTAAATAAGACTGACGTTCTGGTTTTTCGTTCCAACCCGGGAAGCGCGCTCTTCTCTCAGCCCTACGCATCATTTTCTCCTGTTCCTTTTGAAGAGCGTCGCGCTCCTTCTTCAACTGTCGCTTACTCTTATTCTTCACGCGTCCAGTTGTCTCAACCGGCGCGACATCCTCCGCAGCCAGTCCTTCAGACGACGAAGAATATCCATCAAAGCCATCCTCCGCGTACGCCTCCTCCACTTGCGGATCCTCCTCCACCTCTTCATCCGTCAACCGTCCCGTCTCCGCGTACTTTCTCTCCATGAGCATCTCCTCGTCTTCGTCCTCATCGCTCGAAAAATCGCTCGAATCCGATGAATCATCGTCGTCTCGCTGCACGCGCTCCCCGTTTCCTCGTTTCAACCGACGTCTTGGTTTCGCATCGCCCTCTCTATCCCCTTCTTCTTCCTCCGCTTCTTCTTCTTCGTGTCGCACCCGTCGACGAATTCGTCCGAGATACTCCTCCTCCTCTTCTTCTTCATCGTCGTGGTCGTCATCTTCGTCGTCGTTTTCACCCATCGACATCATCATCTGTCCTTCTCGTTCAAATTCAACGACATCATCATCCACACCACCACTACCCATCGTCGTCGTCGTCGTCGTCTCCACCGCCGCAGACATGACGAATGTAAACACAAAACACACGACGCGCCGAGTTCCGCGCGCTCGCTCGACGTCGTCTGTCGTCGTCTGACGTCTGTTCGTCCGTCCGCGTATCCGTCCGTCTGTCCTTCGAACGAACGAGTCTTTTTGAATGTATTTTCAAAAAAGGCATATATTTTCCGTGTTTGAAAGTCTCATTCATGCATGCCCGCGGCGCGCGAAAGCCTCGGTTTGAACCGCGCGGTTTCGTGATGGCTAGGAACTTTGTGAGATTTGTTACTGTCAACTAATGTACCACGCACGAATGTCGCGAGGGATCTACTTTGTACTTACTCGTCGTCGTCGTCGTCGTCGTCGTCGATGGCGGCACGTCGGCGTTGACGCTTGGGTTTCGCGGCGTCGGCGTCTTCATCGTCGGAGCGCTTCTTCTTGGATGCTTGGACTTGATCGTCTTGCGCATCCATGGCGTCGTCTTCGGCGTCGTTATCGGTATCTTCTGCTTCCGCTTCTTCTTCAGAGTCGCTGTCGCCGAGACCGGCGGCGGCGAGTGCCTCCTTTTGACGCGCGAGTTCTTCCGCCGTGGGCGGAGCGCGCTCCGCTGGGGCGGGTTCGTCGTCTTCGGAAAGATCGCTCGTCGCTTCGCCCACAGGTGCGTTCGTCATACCCTTGGCACCCTTTTTGCTTGGTCTCTCGTTCGCTTGCTGTTCCATCCAGCGCGCTTGGCTCTCCTTGAAGCGGCGCTCAGACTCAGCCGCGATGGCTTCGAGTTCCTTGGCTTGCGTCTCCTTGGCGAGTTCTTCAGCCGCCTTTTGCGCGGCTCTGCCTTCTTCAGCCGCCCTGCGTGCGGCGAGCTGCGCGCTCTTGGCAGCGACAATGGCAGCCTCTTCCTTTTGAGCCGCCTCCAAGTGCGGTTTGGACTTGGTCAAGGCTTGCTTGCAAAAGGAGACGTGCACGCTGGTGCGCTTGGCGTCGAAACCAAACTGCGCCTGGTTGCCCAAACCTTGAAGTTGTTCAAACAGCTTGAGAGCCAAGGTTAAATCTTCAATTGCGTTCTCAACTTGAGCTAAACGTCCATCCGAGCTCGTGCTCTTCATCGTTTTGTTGAGAGTACGCTGCGCCATTTCTTGAATGACGTACGCCAAGTTGAAGCGAATTCTATGGTTACTCGGGGCAATGTTCAGCGCCTTGCGCAAAATTTTGCGAGCTTCTTCAAGGTTTCCGTTTTCATAGTGCGCTCTGGCTTGGTAGAGCATAACGTTTTCGTTTTGGTTAAAGTAGAATTGGCTCTGAGCTCGCTCGTAAAGGCGACCCGCTTGCACGTATTGCGCCTTGGCCAAGAGCACGTGACCTTGGTTGATGAGCACGTCTGGGTTCATGGCTCCCTTCGCAGTCATGCCTTCTTGCACGAGTTGGAAGACCGCCTTGGCCTCATCGATGCGACCGCGTTCGGCAAGTACGATGCCCAATCCGTTCGCCGCGAAGACATTCGAGCTGTTCTTTTGAAGCGTCTTCTGGTACAACGAGAACGCTCTCTCGTAGTGTTCATCTTCACGCTTGAGCACCTTTGGATCGTTACGCTTGAGCACACCCTCCTTGATGGCGCTGTAATACGCCGCATTTGCGGCGCTCACCATGGCATACTCGTCATGCGTCAAAGTCTTCTCCTTGGCGTTCGCAGAGGCATCCTTCTTCTCGAGCTGACGCAAAGCGGCAAACTGTTGCTCCGCCTCGTTCCATCTCTTCGCCTTGAGCAAAACCCAGCCCGCAAGAGCCATTGCGTCTGCAGAATCGCTCTTCGTCTTGATGGCTTCGTTAGTGCGTTCGAGCGCCAAATCGAAATCGCCGCGCTCTGCACGAATCTTCGCTTGGCGGAGGATGGAGTCGACGTACTCGGGCTCAGCCAAGAGGATAGCGTTGTATCGCGCCTCGGCTTCGGCGACGTTGCCCATCTGTTCTTCCAACAACGCGAGGTTAAATGCAACGGGCGCGACACCCGGTTGCAAATCCTTCTTCGCCTTGGCTCCCTTGAGCTTGCCCGCGAGTTGATCGGCGTCGCCTCCGAGCGTTTCTAACGCCTTGTTGAACATGTCGCGCGCCTCGTCAAACTTGCCAACTTGAACGTAGAGAACGCCGCAGTTGTTTTGGATAGCCGTCGTTGGACCATCTTCATTCTTGGTTGACAAGATCTTGAGCGCAGAGTTGTAAGCCTTGAGCGCAGCCTTGGGATCTTGTTCTTCCAAGAGTTCACCGAGCTCTAACATCGCGTCGAGATCGTTACCGCCCTGCATGACCACCGAGCGGTACATTTCAGCCGCTTGCTCGCTTCTACCCGTGGACGCGCACAAGTGAGCAAACATGCGCGTCACGCTCATCGTTTCCCCAAACTCACCGTGCGCCCTGGACATGTAGTTCCAAGCCAGCTTGACTTCTCCGCGAGACAGTGCAATCTGACCGAGGCCAAAATACGGCGGCACGTAGTGCTCATCGAGCTGGGTGGACGTCAAGTACAAGGCTTGCGCTTGCGCAACTTGTCCCTTGGCGTGAAGCGCACGCGCTTGGTTAAACGCCGCCTTGGCCCGGTTTCGTGGCGTCTCCGCGTTGTTACGCAGAGCGATGGACGACAATGCGTCCACCTTGTCAAAATCATCGGCAAACAACAAGTTGTCCGCGATGACGTTGTTCACGGCTTGGTTGTGAGGATCGAGCAAAAACGCCCGCTCCAAGAGTCGCATCGCCGTCGACACCGAGTCCAAGTGCTGGCTCGTGCGAATATCGTGCAAGCTCATCTCACTGAGCGCGAGACCAAGCATTGCCTCGACGTTGCTCTCATCCAACTTGAGCACGCGAGAGAAGACGAGTTTGGCCGTTTTAAAATCTCCCAACTTGTACTGACACGCGCCAATCCCCAAACGCACCGGCGCCGGCGCGGATGGAAACGCGCGAAGCGCCCGCTTGTACCACGTCAACGCGTCCGAGTACTTACCCTTCCCGTAGAGTATTTTCGCTTTCCACAGCATCGGGGTGATGTTATCTCGTCCGTCATCCTTCAACCCGAGCGCTTGATCCACGAGTTTTTCACCCTCCGCCGTCGATCCGCGCGCGAACGCCAAGTGCGCCTTGCCCACGACGACGATCTGTTCCGGCGCCCCTTTCCCATGAATTGCCGCGGCAGAATTCAAATACTGCCCGGCACGGATAAAAAACTCTTCCTTCGTAACTCTATCATTCTCAAGCGCCCCTTTATTCGTCCAATACGACGCATACAGGCACAAAACCGCGGCTCTTCCGTACGCCTGATCTCTGTACACTTCCTCGATCTCTGCGCAGTCGCGGTAAAATCATTTCAAGTCAGTCACCGAATCCTACCGCAGTCGTCACCGATCGTCGTCGCAACCACCGCACACACACACACACACTCGCGCTCGCGTCGCGCGTCGCGAAACGAACGTCGTCCAAACGAAACGTACCCGGCGCGCACACCATCTCCATCAACGTCTCGAACCCCCGCGCGTCGCCCGCCCTCGCGTACGCCTCCGCCGTCTCGATCCACGCGCTCAGCGGTGCCAATTCCGCTTGCAACACCGCCGCGCAATCCTCCGCATCTTTCGGGACGTCATCCAGGTCGATCACGACGCTCTCGTTCGGGTCGTTCAACAACCGCACGATCACTTCCCGCCGAGCCATCTTCCTCGTTTTCCCTCCTTTGTCCGTCCGTGCTCGAACGCGCGACGACGGATGAAACGATACGACGACGACGACACGACGGATACGCGATACGACACGGAAACGATACGCGATCGGTGCCTCGGTCCTCGGTCGCGCCTTCGCTCAGCGATCCGCGGTGGGCGCGGGACCTCCGACCCCGTCGACGAGTGTCGGCCGACGACGAAGAACCACCAGAGCAGATCCATCTCTCGTCTCTTCCCGCATCAAAGAGAGTAGACTCATTGCACTCTCATTGCACTCACTCGTCTTGTTTGAGGAGTCATGAGTCGTCGATGACGCGAACGCGGGTTTTTTAGACGAACGGACGAACGGACGGACGGACGGAAGGAGGGAGGGCTCGACACAACAGTCCGACGGAGAGAAGATGCGCGGTGACGTCGCGGTCGGTAGGTCGACGACGACGAGGGCGACGACGGCGGCGGTCGTCGCGCGACTGCGGCGGCGGGGACGCGATGGTCGTCGACGTCGTGTGAACGACTCTGGCTCGCGAGCGACGACCGTCGTGATGCGCGGTCGGGGAAGCGATGGACGGTGGGCGTCGATCGGTACCGCGCGGGCGGGACGGGTGGATGTCTCGGTGCGAGCGTCGTCATCGGAGGCGTCATCGGAGGCGTCGGGTGGTGATGGGGAAGAGGACGGGTCGGTGGGGACGACGGCGGTGATGGAGGCGGACGCGAATCCGGGCGCGAGTTTGGATAACGTCGTCGGCGCGGCGAGCGAAGAGACTTTGACTTTGACTTCGGCGGC
>Ga0255774_10000876_pt1 | contig 26038 bp, 23 predicted proteins | sample 101ome_17_FD_179972 | JGI IMG/M metagenome (GOLD analysis project Ga0255774, IMG submission 179972) | Coastal salt marsh microbial communities from the Groves Creek Marsh, Skidaway Island, Georgia - 101407AT metaG (version 2) | ecosystem: Environmental > Aquatic > Marine > Intertidal zone >... | reverse complement strand
GACGCATCTGGGGCTTGAGGCGGATTACAAAACTTTATCGGCAATCTGTCCAGATGGTACCAAGCCCGGGATTGATGGGCTGGCCTGGAATTTGTAATGGCTCCATACGCATAATATACATTATGCGACAAATTGTGATTTATGAAAACCAGATGATGGCGCCCGCCCCAATGGAATAAATCAATTATATTTTAGATGGTTCTAGGGCATTGCTTAGATATAATATCATCTTTGAATATTGTTGGCGCTATCACTTCGCCAACCCGAATTTGGCTGACCGTGATTGTTATTTAATCAATCGCCAATCGCCAAATGCCGGTCTCGAATCTTTGGTAAATGATTTTTATTCGAACAAGGCGCGTCGATGATCTAAACGCGGATGGCTGTCAAAAAAGTTCGATGACTGCCCGCGAATCATTCGCCTGTTACCGTGATGGTGTTGGCAATGTGATTGCGCCTGAAAATACTGGATTTTGTGTCACCGAATAGTGTTTCCTCCCTTGGGCATTTGGGCACAAATAACCCCCGGTCATTTTCATGGCCAGGGGCGATTTATTTACCGTCTGTTGGTATCAGGTAATGGTGAGCGCGACAGGATTCGAACCTGTGACCCAGTGATTAAAAGTCACTTGCTCTACCAACTGAGCTACGCGCCCGAACTTTAAAACTTTTTCAGGCCTTACGACCCTTGCGATGACATCGGACTTCATCGCTCCGACATCTTATAGAGACGTGTCGATTTTGTGTAAACCCTAAAGTAACCCTTGCTGGCCTTTATTTTTGTCTATTTCCAGACCGGTTTTTTACCGCTTGTCTGGGGCATGCGATCAGCCAGTCATATGGCGCGGAATCGTTTTGTTTTGTGAATGTCATCGCGCTGCAGGAAGCGGCAGAGTGGCTTTTTGATATGGCGGGCTGTTTAGGCGTTTTTGTTTGCTAGTTTCTGCTTTAGCGCCTTGGCAACATTGTCTGGAACAAAGCTAGATACATCACCGCCAAAAACAGCAACTTCCTTTACAAAGCGCGAGGCGACAAAATGCTGCTGTTCAGCAGCCATAAGAAACATTGTTTCCAATTCGCCATGAAGCCGTTTGTTGATGCTGGCCATTTGAAACTCATATTCAAAATCAGCAACCGCGCGAAGCCCACGTAAAATCGAAGTTGCGCCCTGCTGCGTGGCAAAATCAGTCAATAAGCCAGAAAAGCTTTTCACCAGAACTGGCAAACCCGTCTTGTTTGCGTCATTGATCCGCGCAACTTCGGCCTTAACCAGTTCAGTACGTTCTTCAATTGAAAAAAGCGGCTGTTTTCCGAGATTGAGCGATACAGCCACAATCAATTGATCGCCAAGTTGTGCGCCACGCTCGATAATGTCGATATGGCCATAGGTTAACGGGTCAAAGGTGCCCGGATAAATAATAACCTTCTGGCTCATTGATTGCCCTCATTATCAGCTTGATTGGATGCGTTGTCCGCATCCGACGGCGTATCAGCGGCATCATTTTGCCCGTCATTGATATTTGGGGCTGGGGCATTCGGGGCATTTGCCGCGGTTTCAGCTGTTTCATCACCCGCTTGATCGCCGTTATTGTCACCCTCATGACCCTCGGTATGGTTATCTTCGTGATCATCGTCGTCATCACTGTCGGTTTCGCGAACAAGACCGGCCGAAACCACCTTTTCGCTTTCATCATCGGCAACATCAAACAGTCTTACACCTTGGGTTTTACGACTGGCAACCCGTATCGAGTCACCCTCGCCGCCATGAACGCGGATCCGGATAACCTGCCCCATATTGGTGACAAGCATCAACTGATCTTCTTCAACCACAGCAAATGATGCCATGACCTGGCCATTGCGTTTGCTGGTTTCGATATTGGCAACCCCCTGCCCGCCACGGCCGGAACGTCGATAATCATTGACTGGTGTCCGTTTGCCATAGCCATTTTCGGTAACTGACAGGATAAATTCATTATCTTCATCGGCGATAATCGACATGGAAACAACGCGATCGCCGCCAAGAAGACGAATACCGCGAACGCCAGTGCTGTCGCGGCCACGGAAGACGCGAACAGCATTGGCGGCAAAGCGGATTGCCTTGCCATTGCGCGTTGCCATCAACACATCATCTTCATCGCTACAAGGCAGAACCCCAACAAGGTCATCACCATCTTGAAGCTTCATGGCGATTTTGCCATTGCGCTTGATATTGGTGAAATCGCTAAGGTTATTCCGCCTTACATTGCCTGATGCCGTGGCAAACATAACATTCAAATCGGCCCAGCTTGATTCATCTTCGGGCATTGGCATGACGGTATTGATGGTTTCTTCCGGCTCGATTGGCAAGATATTGACCATTGCCTTGCCAAGCGATTGCGGCGCGGCTTCAGGTAGCTTGTAGCATTTTAACTGGTAAACCATGCCGCGTGAGGTGAAGAACAAAATCGGCGTATGCGTATTGGTGACAAAAAGCCGTGTCACAAAATCTTCGTCACGGGTCTTCATGCCAGCGCGGCCTTTGCCGCCCCGACGCTGGGCGCGGTAAATTGACAATGGCACCCGCTTGATATAGCCGCGATGGCTAACCGTTACGACCATATCTTCCTGCTGGATCAGATCTTCATCATCCTGATCGCCAAGCTGGTCAGTGATTTCGGTGCGGCGCGGGTTTGACAGGCGTTCACGTGTCGCTGCCAATTCGTCAAGAACAACACGGCTAACCCGCGTGTCAGACCCAAGAATATCAAGATAATCAGCAATTTTATCAGCAAGCTCGCGGGTTTCGTCGCTCAGCTTGTCGCGTTCCATACCGGTTAGGCGCTGAAGGCGTAATTCAAGAATGGCGCGCGCTTGTGTTTCCGACAGCCGGTAATGGCCATCAATCACTTCATGCCCCGGATCATCAATCAGCGAGATGAAATCAGCCACCTCGGCAGCTGGCCAGTTGGTTTCGCATAATTTATTACGGGCGGTTTCGGTATCGGGGGCCTTTTTGATCAATTCAATGATTGTGTCAATCGAGGCAAGCGCCACCATAAGGCCAGCCAAGATATGCGCACGATCACGCGCTTTTGACAGCAAAAAGGTTGTGCGGCGAACCACCACTTCCTTGCGAAAGGCGCAAAAGGCGACAATCACATCTTTAATGCCCATCTGTTGTGGGCGGCCACCATTCATGGCCAGCAAATTCACTGGAAAGCTGGTTTGCAGCCTTGTATGGCGATAGAGCTGGTTCAGCACCACATCACCCGACGCATCGCGCTTGATCTCGATCACAACCCGCATGCCGTTACGGTCAGATTCGTCGCGGATATCGGAAATGCCTTCAATTGTCTTTTCACGAACCATTTCACCAATACGTTCAAGCAATTGCGCCTTATTCACCTGATAGGGAATTTCGTGAATGATAATCGCTTCACGATCCTTGGCATTGGTCTGAACCTCAGCCTTTGCCCGCATGATGATTGAGCCGCGCCCATTGGCATAGGCTTCCCGAATGCCGTGCCGCCCCATGATCAGGCCGCCAGTTGGAAAGTCAGGCCCCGGAACAATAACATTTATTTCTTCGGTGGTGATCTCGGGATTGAGGATATAGGCCTCACAGGCGGCAATCACCTCACCCGGATTATGTGGCGGAATATTGGTTGCCATACCAACCGCGATACCATTAGCGCCATTCACCAGCAGATTTGGATATTCGGCGGGAAGAACTGTTGGTTCTAGCTGGGTTTCGTCATAATTGGCGGTGAATTCTACGGTATTTTTGTCGATATCACGAAGCAGGCTTTCGGCCGAGCGGGCAAGCCGTGATTCGGTGTAGCGCATGGCGGCGGCCGGATCACCATCGACTGATCCGAAATTGCCCTGCCCGTCAACCAATGGCAGACGCATCGAGAAATCCTGCGCCATCCGCACCATGGCTTCATAAATCGATGAATCGCCATGCGGGTGATAGTTACCCATGACATCACCAACGATACGCGCCGACTTGCGCGGTGGCTTTGACCAGTCGTAATTGCCTTCCATCATGGCATAAAGAATGCGGCGGTGAACCGGCTTTAGGCCATCGCGCACATCGGGAAGCGCACGCGAAACGATCACGCTCATGGCATAATCCAAATAGGATTTACGCATCTCCTCCGAAATCGAAATTGTTGGATTGGTCGAATCGGTTAAGTCGGTCACGCCATTGTTCTTTCTGCCTTTGGGAAGGGCAAGTGAGCCATTCCCGCATCGCTCGGTGACAATGCAAAGGCAATGTCACAAGTTACACACAATATTTACACGATTTATGCAAGCTATGACACCAAATATTGTAGTTTTGGCCGTTTTTTCGGCAAAAAAAACGGCATCTTGCCATGTAAACAAGACGCCGAATTAAATATGGTTATTAAAACATTGATTTAGAACGGAATATCGTCATCCATTTCATTTGAGCTGCGCATTGGTGGCGGGCTTGATTGGCCGCCGGCTTGCGGGGTTTGATCATAGCTGACCTGATTGCCGCTATAGCCGCCGCTATCGCCCATGCTGGATGAATCGCCACGTCCACCTAGAAGCGTCATTTCCCCACGGTAACGTTGCAGAACCACTTCGGTTGTGTATTTTTCAACGCCCTGCTGATCGGTCCATTTGCGGGTTTGCAACTGGCCTTCGATATAGCATGTTGATCCTTTGCGAAGATATTGTTCGGCGATCCGGCCAAGGTTCTCGTTAAAGATGACAACGCGGTGCCATTCGGTCTTTTCGCGCTGTTCGCCGGTGTTTTTATCCTTCCAGCGTTCGGAAGTGGCGATTGATAGATTGACGATTTTGCTGCCGTCTTGTGTTGACCGCACTTCAGGGTCGCGCCCTAGATTGCCAACTAGGATGACTTTGTTAACGCTGCCTGCCATTGCGATTTTGCTCCTGAATGAAATAGTTTTGGATTTTTGGGCTAAAATAATGTCTCGATTTACCAAACCAGATTACCCATGCTGGTAAGGGTATGACAAGGATAAATCGGCCATCGTTCGGATCAATCGCAAATATGTGAAATTAGCCTGTTGTGACCGGTCAAAATGCGATGGGTTTTGTGAAAATTGCAAATCAGTTTTTCGGCGCAAATCGCCGCGAAAAGACTAGCAAACCAACAGCCAGACGGTCTATAGTCCACCCATGCCAAACGAAACCAAAAGAACCCCGCTTGCCAAAAAGGCTCAGCAAACCACCCGCCCTGCCAAAGGCATTGAACCGCGCATGATTTCGGTGCGTGGTGCGCGCGAGCATAATCTTGCCAATGTGGATATTGATTTACCGCGTGACCAGCTTGTCGTTTTGACTGGCCTGTCCGGTTCGGGCAAATCATCACTTGCCTTTGACACGATCTATGCTGAAGGCCAGCGCCGTTATGTTGAATCACTGTCGGCCTATGCACGCCAGTTTCTGGATATGATGAACAAGCCGGATGTTGATTTGATCGAAGGCTTGTCGCCAGCCATTTCGATCGAACAGAAAACAACATCACGCAACCCGCGATCAACCGTTGGCACGGTTACTGAAATTTATGACTATATGCGGCTGTTATGGGCGCGGATCGGCATTCCCTATTCACCAACAACGGGTCTGCCAATTCGCAGCCAAACCGTTAGCCAGATGGTTGATATCTTATTGGCGCTTGATGATGGCGCACGGCTATATTTATTGGCACCAATCGTTCGCGGCCGCAAAGGTGAATATCGAAAAGAGCTTGGCGAATTGCATCGCAAGGGGTTCAGCCGGGTTCGCATTAATGGCGAAATTTATGATGTTGACGATACGCCAACACTGGATAAGCAGAAAAAACATGATATCGAGGTTGTTGTTGATCGCGTTGTGATCACCGGTGATCACGATGAATTGGCAACGCGTCTTGCAGATTCATTGGAAACGGCGCTTGGCCTTAGTGACGGTTTGGTCTTTGCCGATCATGCAGATCATGACGACCGGATTGTGTTTTCTGCTAGATTTGCCTGTCCTGACTCGGGCTTTACCATTGATGAGATCGAACCGCGGCTGTTTTCGTTCAATAATCCGTTTGGTGCCTGCGGGGCTTGTGACGGTCTTGGGGTCAAAAGCCATTTTGACGAACAGCTTGTCGTTCCTGATCGCCAAACCAGCCTTCGCAATGGTGCCTTGGCACCTTGGTCGTCAAGCACGTCTCGCTATTATCTGCAAACGCTGGAATCACTGGCAAAACAATTTAAATTTTCGCTCGATGTCCCATTCAATGATCTGGATGATGATGTTCAGTCGATCATTCTTCATGGATCGGGCAAAGTGCCTGTCACAATCGATTTTGATGATGGCATGCGGTCATATCGCACGGTCAAGCCGTTTGAAGGGGTTATGCCCAATCTTGGGCGTCGCTATCGTGAAACCGATTCGTCATGGGTGCGTGACGAAATGGAAAAATATCGGGCGAACCTGCCCTGCACAAGCTGCAAGGGCAAGCGCCTGAAAAATGAGGCCTTGGCCGTCAAAATTGATATGCATGACATATCTGATATTGCCCGGTTATCGATTGCTGATGCCCGCCAATGGTTTGTTGATTTAAGTGTGAAATTAACCGGTCAGGACTCGGAAATTGCCGCGCGTATTCTAAAAGAAATCAATGAACGGCTTGGCTTTTTGGTCAATGTCGGACTTGGCTATCTGGCAATGTCGCGCAATTCTGGCACCTTGTCAGGCGGTGAGTCGCAGCGTATCCGACTTGCGTCACAAATTGGTTCCGGCCTGACAGGGGTTTTATATGTTCTTGATGAGCCGTCAATTGGGCTTCATCAGCGCGATAATGACCGGTTGTTATCGACATTGGTCCGGCTTCGTGATCTTGGCAATACCGTTTTGGTTGTCGAACATGATGAAGAAGCGATTTTGCTGGCTGATTATGTTGTCGATATGGGGCCTGGTGCGGGGGTTCATGGTGGTCATGTTGTTGCCGCTGGCACGCCCGATGAGGTGATGAACCATCCGGACTCACTAACCGGCCGATATTTATCGGGCAAGTTAGAAATTGCTGTGCCGAAAAAACGTCGCACGCCGAAAAAAGGCCGCTTTATCCGCGTGGAAAACGCCACAGGGAATAATTTGCAGGATGTTTCGGTAAAATTCCCGCTTGGTGTGATGACCTGTGTCACTGGGGTTTCAGGCGGCGGTAAATCGACCTTGGTTCTGGAAACCTTATGGAAATCACTTGCGCGGAATTTGCATAAAGCTCGCGAGATCCCTGCCCCGCACAAAGCCATTTATGGCGCAGAATTTCTAGATAAGGTTGTTGATATTGATCAATCACCGATTGGCCGCACACCGCGGTCAAATCCGGCAACATATACAGGGGCTTTCACGCCGATCCGCGAATGGTTTGCAGGTCTTCCCGAGGCCAAGGCGCGCGGTTATGCGCCAGGGCGTTTTTCGTTCAATGTCAAAGGTGGGCGCTGCGAGGCCTGTCAGGGCGATGGTCTGATCAAGATCGAAATGCATTTTCTGCCTGATATCTATGTAACCTGCGATAGCTGCAAAGGACGCCGTTATAATCGGGAAACGCTGGAAATTACCTGGCGCGGCAAATCCATTGCCGATGTTCTGGATATGACGGTCGAAGAAGGCGTTGACTATTTCAAGGCGGTGCCATCTATCCGCGAAAAGCTGGAAACCATGCTTCGTGTTGGGCTTGGCTATGTTCGTATTGGCCAGCAAGCAACCACACTGTCAGGTGGTGAGGCGCAACGTGTCAAACTATCCAAGGAGTTATCGCGCCGCGCAACGGGGCGCACGATTTATATTCTGGATGAGCCAACAACCGGCCTACATTTCCATGACATCGCCAAGCTGCTCGAGGTTCTGCAAGAATTGGTCGAACAGGGCAATAGTGTCATTGTGATCGAACATAATATGGATGTGATTAAAACTGCCGACTGGATTATCGACCTTGGCCCTGAAGGCGGCGATGGCGGCGGTTATATCGTTGCCGAAGGCACGCCTGAACAAGTGGCAAAAGTTGCTGATTCCCATACCGGCACCTATCTTGCCCGTGTTTTAAAAAAGTGATTGATGATGACTGATCTTGCTCCTGTTCATGTAATTGGTGGTGGTCTTGCTGGTTGTGAGGCTGCCTTTCAAATTGCCAGCATGAATGTGCCTGTTGTAATCCATGAAATGCGCCCAACGCGCAAAACCGATGCACATCATAGCGAAGGCCTTGCCGAACTGGTTTGTTCCAATTCGTTTCGGTCAGATGATGCAACGGCAAATGCTGTTGGTGTTTTGCATCAGGAAATGCGAATTTTGGGATCGTTGATCTTGCAGGCCGCAGATGCTGAAAAAGTACCTGCTGGTGGCGCTTTGGCGGTTGATCGTGACCGTTTTTCTGCCGCTGTCGAGGCCAAAATCAACAGCCACCCGCTGATCACGGTTCAACGCGAAGAAATTGCCGATATTCCGGAAGATTGGCAACAGGTCATCATTGCCACTGGCCCGCTAACCTCGCCTGAACTAGCCGAGTCAATCCGGCGCTGGGGCGGTGAAGATGATCTGGCTTTTTTTGATGCGATTGCGCCCATTGTCCATTTTGACAGTGTGGATATGAATGTGGCTTGGTTCCAGTCACGATATGACAAATCCACTGATGGCGGCGATGGCAAGGATTATATCAACTGCCCCATGACACAGCCGCAATATGAAGCCTTTATTGACGCGCTGTTAACTGGCGAAAAAATGTCATTCAAGGAATGGGAGGAAAACACCCCTTATTTTGATGGCTGTATGCCAATTGAAATCATGGCGTCGCGCGGGCGCGAAACGCTGCGTTGGGGGCCAATGAAGCCGGTTGGCCTTACCAATGCACATGACGGGTCTCGCCCCCATGCGGTTATCCAGCTTCGTCAGGATAACGCGCTTGGTACGCTGTATAATATGGTCGGGTTTCAGACAAAGCTGAAACACGGCGAACAGGTGCGGGTTTTCCAAACGATCCCGGGTCTTGAAAATGCACAATTTGCAAGGCTTGGCGGGTTGCACCGTAATACCTTTATCAATTCGCCGCGTCTGCTTGACCCGCAATTGCGGCTGAAGGCAAAACCAAATTTGCGCTTTGCTGGGCAAATTACCGGTGTTGAAGGCTATGTTGAATCGGCGGCGATTGGTTTGCTTGCTGGCCGAATGGCCGCAGCTGAGATGCTTGGTAGTGAATGGATTGCCCCACCAGCCGATACCGCGCATGGCGCGCTTCTTGCGCATATTACCGGCGGTGCCATGGCTGATAGTTTTCAGCCAATGAATGTCAATTTCGGCCTGTTTCCTGAATTGCCGGTGAATGAGCGCGGGCGGCGACCGCGTGGGCGTGATCGTAAAGCTGCTTATGCCAAACGCGCCTTGACCAAATTGGTGGCATGGGGCAGCGCAACAGCGTTATAAACGAGATTGCTGGAATGCGCCGTTTTCAGACCCAAATGACTTTGGTGACCCATTTACTTTGGTGAACAGATTTATTTTGGTGGGCCGAATAGCTGCCATGCCAGCATTTTCCACACCAGCGCCGGATGATTGGCGTCTGCATTCGGGCGTTGCATGTAGCGAAGCCAGCAAGCCGCCAGATACAGAAATGACCGTTTTTGCCCAGCATCATCGCGGCGAAGCGCGCTGATTTTTTGCCTGTTCAAGGGCTTTGCCGCATGTGGTTCATGCCCGCGGATCGCGTGATGCAACTGATGGCCAATATCGGTGGCAATTGCCGATTGTGCCGCCTGCCCCATATGTTTGGCGACAAGCGCCCAAACTGCCGCCCAGCCGTCACTATTGTCGCGATTTTCATCATGGCAAGCGGTTTGCCAATGGCCGATTAAATCAATGATGTCTGACTGTAACCCGTCATAGGTTTGAAATTGCGCATGCAATTGTGAGACAAGCGGGGCTGTTTGGGCGGTGCTGTCAGATAAGGCATCAACCCACCATTGAACACGGATTGCGGCAAGAAGTGACTCGCTTGGGATGTGAAGCGCCGAATCAAGCGCAATCGCAAGATCAAATATCGAGGCGGCAAGAGATTGGTAATTGGCCGGTTCAAACATCAAACAAAGCGCCAAAGGACGGCCAAACGGATGATCGCTATCACGCAATGCAGCTAAGGCGGTTTTGGCGTTATCGGTCATGCAAACCAAACCGTGCGAAAAATTGTTTAGGCAATGTCATAAAGGCCGGTAACGGCATTACGCCCCTCGCTCATCAACACATTCCATGTGCGGCAAGCCGCCGGCGTTGACATAACCTCAAGCGCAATTCCATGATGGCGAAGTGCCGCCGATAAATTATTCATTGGATCCATTGGTGCGCCGCCAACCCCAAGAATAAACAAAGGCGGAAAATCATCGCCGAAATGCGGCAAAAGGTCATCAATCACCAATGTTTCGGGTTTAGCTGGTGGTGTCCAGATTGCCGTTTGGCGTGGATGCACCAAAACCGACCCGCTGTAGCGTTCACCGGAAATGCGAAAACTATTGCCGCCATAGCCATGGATCAATTGCAGATCACTGGCACCCTCAAAACTGCGGATATCAACAAGTTCGCTTGAGGCGTCACTAGGTGACTTGACGCTAGGTTGTTTCGGACTGGGTGTTTTAGGTTCGTTCATATTCAGGCTTTTCAACGCCATTATCGTCATCGTCATCGCCGCGTTTAATGTCAAAACGTGACAAAAGGCCAACGGCAACAAACACTGATGAATAGGTGCCGATCAAAACACCCCAGATCATCGCAATGGCAAAATCACGAAGCACCGCACCGCCAAAAATCACAATTGCCGTCAAAGCAAGCAGGGTTGTGACCGAGGTCATAACGGTTCGTGACAGGGTTTCGTTCAGGGATTTGTTCAAAATATCGCCAAGGCTATAGGATTTATAGCGGCGCAGATTTTCACGAACACGGTCAAACACCACAACCGTATCATTTATCGAATAGCCAGCGATGGTCAAAATCGCTGCCACGGTTGCCAGATTAAATTCAAAATTTGTCAGCGCGAAAAGCCCAATCGTTGATAATACATCATGGGTAAGCGCCAGAATCGCAGCGATGGAAAACTGCCACTCAAACCGGAACCAGATATAGACCATGATGGCCAAAAGCGCACAAACAACCGCCAAAATGCCTTTTTCGGCGAGTTCAGCGCCAACCGTTGGCCCAACAAACTCGGTTCGGCGGATGTCATAATCGCTGCCAAGCGTGTTGCCAACAAGCTGGATTGCGGCGATTTGCGCCTTTTCGTCACCATCTTGGCGTTGAATTCGGATCAGAATATCGGTTTCGGTACCAAAGCCTTGAAGGCTGATATCGCCAAGACCCAAAGATTCAAGATCGCCACGAAGACCTGAAATATTGGCAGGGCCTGTGTTATGGCGCGCTTCGATCAGAATACCGCCTTTGAAATCAATGCCAAGATTCAGCCCGATAATGGCGAAAAGCCCAATCGACCCGGCAACAAGCAATGACGATAAAATAAAGGTAAGCCGATAGAATTTCAGAAAATTGATCGACGTGTTTTCAGGAACAAGTTTTAGACGCATCGGTTAGAACCCTTCTTAGAGAACAAGTCTGGTGGGGCGTTTGCGTTCAACCCAGAAAACAATGAACAGACGTGTCACCATAACCGCCGTAAACATGGATGTGGCAATGCCAATGCCTAGCGTGACAGCAAAGCCCTTAATTGGCCCCGACCCGAAAATATATAGGAACAACGCGGCAAATAAGGTGGTAAGGTTCGAGTCAATGATTGTTGAAATGGCGCGCTGATAGCCGCTGTCAATCGCCGCAATGGCCGACCTGCCATTTGATAATTCTTCACGGATACGCTCAAACACCAGAACATTGGCATCAACCGCCATGCCCATCGTCAAGACAATACCGGCAATGCCCGGAAGCGTTAAAGTTGCCTGCAAGGCCGATAGCGCTGCCACAATCAAAATGATGTTCACGGTTAGCGCACCAACGGCAAGCCCGCCAAAAAAGCCATAGCTGGCAACCATATAAATGGCGACAAGGATAATGCCAATCACCGCCGCAATTTCACCAGCGGCAATCGAATCTGCGCCAAGGCCGGGGCCAATCGAGCGCTCTTCAAGAATAATCAACGGGGCTGGCAAGGCCCCTGCCCGCAGGACAAGCGCCAATTCATTTGTTTCAGCAACACTGAAATCGCCAGTGATTTGCCCGCTGCCAAAAATCTGCGACTGAATAGTGGGGGCTGATACGACTTTGCCATCGAGAATGATTGCAAAAGGACGGCCAATATTCTCACCGGTTACTTTGCCAAACCGGCGCGCACCGGCAGCGTTTAGGGTAAAGCTGACCGCTGGGCGGTTATTCTGGTCAAAAGTTGCGGTTGCCCCATCAAGCATTTCACCGCTGACCATAACGCGTTTTTCAATAACATAGCTTCGGCCATCATCACTGGCGCTTTGCATCAAAACGCTTCCTGGCGGCGTGCGACCACGCTGGATGGCTTCGGTGGCGCTAATCCGCATATCGACAAGTTGGAATGTCAGTTTTGCCGTACGGCCAAGAAGCCGTTTTACCGCTTCTGGATCATCAACGCCGGGCAATTGAACCAGAATCCGATCAAGCCCCTGCCGCTGGATAACCGGCTCTTTGGTGCCTTCAGGGTCAAGCCGCCGACGAATGATCTCGATCGATTGTTCAACCGTGCGTGTTTGCATCGCGGCAAGTCCGGCCTCATTGAAGGCTAGGCGATAGGTTAGCCCATCATTGCTGACCGTGTATTCATTGCCAAGATCGGTAAAGATTTGCTGTGTCTTGGCGGCATCTTCTGGATTGCGAATTTGCAGTGAGACCGTTTCATTGGCAACGGCAAGCCCGCTAAAGCGGATTTTTTCCGCGCGGAAATCACGCCGCAATGTTTCGCCAATATTTTCGAGCCGTTCCTGTTTAACCGCGTCAACATCGACACGAAGCAAAAGATGCGACCCGCCTTGAAGATCCAAGCCAAGATTAATCTGTTTGCCGGGTAAAAAATCTGCACCAGCACCGTCATCACCGCCAATCAGATTTGGCAGCGCAAAGATAATTCCCAAAACGGCAACCATCACAACAAGCAGTTTTTTCCAAAGCTGGAATTGCAACATGACGACAATACTCTTGGCTAGAGATAAGGAAAAACAGCTTTACCCTGTGGGCTTTTCCGGCAATCACCGAATCTGCCTAAAATTATGGGGCTGTTTATCCAGCGATTTACTTGGCTGGCTTGGCTTTAACAGGCTCGGCTTTGACTGGCTCGTTTTTGCCTCTTACATCAGCAATCATTGCCCGCACAATTTGAACCTTTACGCCTGTGGCAATTTCGACATCAACCGTATCAACGTCATCAGTAACCTTGACCACTGTGCCTGTCAGGCCACCGGTTGTAACAATCTTGTCGCCACGGCGGATCGAGGCCAATAACTCACGATGCTGTTTAGCGCGCTTTTGTTGCGGCCGGATCAACAGGAAATAGAAAATAACCATGACGAAAACGATTGGCAGCAAGCCAAATCCGCCTTCTGCAAAGCCACCTGACTGTGCAACTGCTGGGGTAATAAACATCTCTGAATCTCTCCAATTTTCTTTGAAAATACTAAGGGGGAACATAAACGCCCTTGCGCTTTGCTGCAATGACCCATATTCCCTTTTTATACAGTTTCCTCAACAATAGTGACTGAACCGAGCAAAAAATGAACAAGTCTGACGATACAGCCCTTCTTCTTGGCCAATTAACCCGCATTGCAGATGCGCTTGAGCGCAAACATCCAATCGATATGGCACCCGGTGCCCTGCCACAGGCTGATGCCTATGTCTGGCAATCCGATATTCGCCAGCTTGTTGCTGTTGCCAAGGTAAACCGGCTTGATATTGGTCTGTTAAAGGGAATCAATGAACAGCGTGATGATCTATTGTCGAACACAATGGGCTTTGTGCAGGGATTTCCGGCGAATAACGCGCTGTTATGGGGCGCGCGCGGTACGGGCAAATCATCACTGGTCAAGGCGGTTCATGGAACGGTGATTGCGCGTGGGCATGATCTTGGGCTTGTTGAGATCCATCGTGAAGATATTGCCGATTTACCATTCTTAATGGCGTTTTTAGCGCAAATTGAACGCCATTTTATCATTTTCTCGGATGATCTTGCCTTTGAAGGCGGCGAAAGTACCTATAAATCCCTAAAGGCAGCGCTCGAAGGTGGCATCGAAGGCCGCCCTGACAATATCGTTTTCTATGCCACGTCGAACCGGCGGCATCTGATGCCACGGCAAATGATGGAAAATGAACGATCAACCGCGATTAATCCGTCTGAAACGACCGAAGAAACCGTCTCGTTGTCTGACCGGTTTGGTTTATGGATCGGATTCCATTCAATTGATCAAGATACATATCTCGAAATGATTGATGAATATATCAAATTTTACAATATCAAAGCAGATGGTATTGATATAAAGCATGAAGCATTAGCATGGTCAGTTGGTCGTGGCTCACGATCAGGTCGCGTTGCCTGGCAATTCATTACCGACCTTGCCGCACGCACCAAAACATCATTGCGCCGCTAGATGCCGCTGGATGTGATAATGATTTTGGCGGTTAGGAAATTAGACTCCGTGGATCAACAGGTTGCCGCGATTTTCTGATTTCAAAATGCAATTGTGGGCTATCGACGCGCCCTGACCGGCCAATCGTACCAATGGATTGACCTGCGGTAACAATGTCGCCTTCTGTGACGCTGATATCACCAAGATGGGCATAGGCGGTGATAATGCCGCCATCATGTTTGACCAGCACCAGCTTGCCAAAGCTTTTGATATTAGTGCCAACAAAGGCCACGCGGCCTTTCGCAGCGGCACCAACCGATGCGCCCTCGCTGGCGGCGATATTCACGCCATCATTATGAACCCCGCGTTGTGACGGGCCAAATTCAGCTATGATTTCGCCCTGCACTGGCCATGAAAAGCCAGAACTACCGGCAAGCGATGGCGCGACAAAACGTTTGCGTGGGGCGGCTGGAACGCTGGTTTTTGTTGGCGCTGGCTGGGCAATATTGGTGCCACTGACCCCATCAGGTAAACCAACATCAAGAACCGAAAAATCAAGGCTGTTTGGTAATTGCAGCTTTTGCCCGATTTTCAGTTCGAACGGTGGTTTCAGAAAATTGAGTTGAGCCAGTTGATATTGGCTAACAGCATAGCGTTGCGAGATGACATAGACCGAGTCACCCGGGCGCACAATATGGGTGCGGCGCGGAACAAGTTTTAGCGCCTGCCCTTTACGAAGATTGTAGGGTGGCTGCAGGCCATTTGCCTCGATCACCGATTGCGGCGTTACCTGATAACGCGTTGCCACGGCATATAATGTATCATTGGCGCGCACCTCGACCATCTGGCTTGGCGGAATAGGTTCAACCGGTTCGCGCAATGGCGCGACAATCAATTTGGCTGGTGTCGAACGGTTCAAGGATAAATTTGGTGTCTGACAGGCTGCAAGCAAACTGGACATTGCAACAATCCCAAAGACCCACGCGCAGGATTGAAAACCGGTTAAGCGTTTTTGCGGCATTTATTCACCCTCAATCAGTGGCACAAAGGTTACCGGCATCAAGGTGACGCGCTCAAACCCAGTTTCATGCCGTGTCACCACAACAAGCGATTGCGCTTTGCCATGACCCTCTGGTGCAACCATGATGCCGCCAATTTTAAGCTGCTGCAACAAAATCTCGGGAATTTTATCACATCCGCATGTTAAAATGATCCGGTCAAATGGCGCCGCTTCGGGCCAACCCTTTGACCCATCACCAAAACGAAAGCTGATATTCGATATGCGAAGGTCGCGAAGCCGGTTTTCAGCATCGACAAGCAATGGACGAACGCGCTCCATCGAATAGACGCGCCGGCATAAATGCGACAAGATCGCTGACTGATAGCCACTGCCACATCCGATTTCAAGAACCAGTTCACGCCCGCCAAGTTTCAAAGCTTCGGTCATTCGCGCGACAACATAGGGCTGGCTTATGGTTTGATCAAAGGCAATAGGAAGCGATGAGTTTTCATAGGAATGGTGACGCAATGCCGGTGGCACGAATAATTCGCGCGGGACCGATTCTAATGCTGCCAACACCCGCGAATCTAAAATGCCCATACCGCGCAATGTCATGATCAATTGCGCTTTTTGGGGTTGGAAATCAACTGTCATAATCTGCCTATTTCGACGCCGCTATGTCTAATATCGGCAATTGCTCAAGCAAGTGATGCGCGGTGACATCCATCATCAATGGCGTAAGCGAAATCCAGCCATCATTCAGCACGGCGCGGTCGCTTCCATCGCTTGTTTCCGGATCACTATGCAAAGGGCCAAGCCGATAGTGATTGGGCGCGCCACCGTTGATAACGACATCGCCTAGCTTGTGCCGGTCAAGATGCGCCGGTTTCACCCCTTTGATGCTGGCCGGATCGGTTTTGGGGAAATTGACATTCATCACCGTACGCGGCGGGATGCCCAGATTCAGAATATGGCGGATCACCTGCTCGCCATAAAGCCGGCTTGCAGCATAATCAACCGGGTCTTCGCGGCCATGACGTTGCGACAGTGCGATTGCTGGCACGCCAAGCAACGAGGCCTCCATGGCACCAGCAACGGTTCCCGAATAGAGAATATCATCAGCAACATTCATGCCGTGATTGATGCCGGTAAGAACCAGATTGGGCGCTTGGTCGAGAATTTCAGCCATGCCGAAAATGATGCAGTCGCTTGGTGATCCTGAACATCGAAAGGTTTGTGGCGCAATTTCTTCGATCACAACATCGCGCCGAAGCGTGATTGATCGCGACGCCCCTGATCTGTTTTCACTTGGCGCAATGATCCAGATATCGTCACTTAAAGCCGTCGCAATTTCACGAAGGATTGTGATGCCAATCGAATCAACGCCGTCATCATTGCTAATCAGAATGCGGCCGACAGGCTTGTTGGATATGGCTGCCATCAGGCCTTTGCCACCAACCGGTCGGTTCCCATATAGCTATGCAGGACTTGTGGCAGACGAATGCTACCATCTTCCTGCTGGCCATTTTCCAGAATGGCAATCAAGGTACGGCCAACCGCCAATCCCGACCCATTCAAGGTATGTAAAAAGCGGGTCTCGCCGGTTTCAACATCGCGGAAACGAGCTTTCATGCGGCGTGCCTGAAACGGCCCACAATTCGAACAGGATGAGATTTCACGATACATGCCGCGGCCTTCGTCCTGACCGGGCAACCATACTTCCAGATCATAGGTTTGCTGCGCGGAAAAGCCGGTATCGCCACTGCAAAGCTTAAGCACACGATAGGGCAATTCCAGCTTTTGCAAAATTGTTTCGGCGCATGACGTCATCCGCTCAAGTTCATCTGCCGATTGATCGGGGTGCGTGATTGACACCATTTCCACTTTGGAAAATTGGTGCTGGCGGATCATGCCTCTTGTGTCACGGCCTGCAGAGCCAGCTTCTGACCGAAAACATTGGGTATAGGCGGTCATGCGCAATGGCAGAACCGCACTGTCGGTAATCTCATCAGCCACAATATTAGTTAGTGGCACTTCGGCGGTAGGAATTAGCCATTTATCGTCAGTACGATAGAGGTCTTCGGCAAATTTTGGCAATTGACCGGTACCGGTCATTGTTTGGCTGTTGACCAAGGCTGGTGGCAAGGTCTCAACATAGCCAAATTCGCCGGTATGTGTGTCCAGCATAAAGGCCGCCAAGGCACGTTCCAACCTAGCTAGCTGGCCAGATAGAACAACAAACCGTGCGCCTGCCAATTTGGCACCAAGAGCAAAATCCATTAGCCCAAGCCCCTCGCCCAACGCCACATGATCTTTTGGTGTGAAATGAAAGCTGGGAACATCGCCAATGGTGCGGATTAATTGGTTGTGATCTTCATCATCGCCATCAGGCACCGATTCATCGAGAAGGTTCGGCAGCTCAAGAAGCCGTGATTCCAGACTTTCGGCAAGGCTGGCTTCTTCGATTTCAAGGGCTGGCATTTTGGTTTTGATATCATTGACCTCGGCGATCAAGGCCTCGGCATCGCCGCCTTTGGCCTTTAGCGCGCCAATTTCCTTCGATGCCTGATTACGGCGCGATTGCAGTTCCTGAATTTGCGCCTGCAATGCGCGGCGATCACTATCGGTTTTCAGGATTTCACCCGCCATAGGGGCAAGCTTGCGCCGCTTTAGAGCCGCATCAAAGGCATCAGGATTTTCGCGGATAAAACGGATATCATGCATTTTTAACTCGGTTTGTTGGTCAGGTTCGGATCAGAAAAGCTAGTCGCAAACTGCAGGCCGATCGTCAAAATTGACCTGCGGCGCGCAACCTTTGTTTTAACTATTCTCGAATTCATTATTTTCAGGTGGGCTCATCAGCCTTGCCCCAAAAATGGATAATTCGTAAAGCAGGATGATGGGAACAGCCAATAGCAATTGTGAAATGACATCGGGCGGTGTCAAAATTGCTGCAACGACAAAGCTGATGACAATCGCGATTTTGCGCTTTTCAGCTAGCCCTTGATGCGTAACCAGTCCTGCGCGTGCCAGCAAAAGCAGAATAACAGGCAGTTCAAAAGCAAGCCCAAAGGCAAAGATTAACCGCATCATCAACGACAGATATTCACTGATACGCGGCTCAAGTTCGATCGCCAGCGCGCTATTATCGCCAACCATCTCAAATGACACGAAGAACGCCCATGCCATTGGCGTGACAACATAATAAACCATCGCCGCACCAAGGGTGAACAGAACCGGTGTGGCAATCAAAAACGGTAAGAAAGCTTTACGTTCATTTTTGTAAAGCCCCGGGGCAACGAATTTCCAAAGCTGCATGCTGATAATCGGAAAGGTGATGCAAAGCGCGGTAAAAAAGCCAACTTTGATTTGCGTGAAAAACCCTTCATGGAGGGCGGTGAAAATCATCCGGCCGCCGCCCTTGGCATTTAAGATTTCAGCCAATGGCGCCTGCAAAAACACAAATACCTGATAGGCGATGCTGTTGCTTGTTGTCCCGGGCAACGGGGCAACGCTGATCAGGAACAAAAGCAAAAAAACGCCAAGTGCAACCCCAAGCCGGTTGCGCAGCTCGGTCAAATGGCCGATCAGTGTCATGCGGCCTTCGGCCAACCCTGAATTATCTGCGTCTTGCTCTGCCATTTTGGCCTAGCTCCCGGTTTTCGTTTTTGTGTCAGAAGATGCGGCGGCTTTGGCATCATCTTCCGGTGCTTGATTGATTACCTCGGCAAAACCGTCGCCGGTTGTTCCTGCCAGATTACGGATTTCGCCAACATCATCCTGCAAACCCGTTTCCGTTGCTGATTTTTTCAAATCTTCAACTGAGTCTTTCAGATTTCCTGCAGGATCAATCGCATCGGCGACGCCTGCCAGATTGCCGCGCTTGACGTCTTCCAGCGTGCCTTTTAGATCGCCAAGTTCGGCGTCATCGGCCATGTTTTGCATGCTGCGCGAAAATTCGGCCGCCATTGATCGCACCTGACGCATTACACGGGTAAAACCACGAAGCATCTTGGGAAGCTCCTTTGGGCCAACCACCATGATCAGCACAAAGGCAACAACCAAGAATTCCCAGCCGCCAATATCAAGCATTATCTGCTCCTAGCGCCTATTTCTTGGCGGCTTTTTTAGCAGATGCTTTTTTGGCTGTGGCTTTTTTGGCTGCCGCTTTCTTTGGAGCCGCTTTTTTTGCCGCTGGCTTTTTCGCTGCCTTTGGCGCCTCTTCGAGGGCCTCGGCCGCTTCGCCAGCGTCTTCTTCAGGCCCCTTCAGACCTGTTTTAAAGTTACGCAAGCCTTTACCGAAATCACCCATGATCGCCGACACTTTGCCTCTGCCGCCAAAAAGCAGTAGAACAACTGCCAAAACAACGATCCAATGTAAAATACTGAATGTACCACCAAACATAGTTTAGGTCCTCATTTCCAATTCGTTTCGGCCACCGGAAAAACCAATGGCCTTGTTGCCCCCGCACTATAGACAGGGCTTTAGCTGTCTACAAGAAGTCCTTGGCAAAACCGGTACAGAAAAGTGACAAATCTGTGAAAAAACCAAATGTTTTGGCGATTGTGGTTTTACTCTTGGCTTATTCAGCCCCATTTCCGGCAGCAAAAACAAATGCCTGTGCCGGATCAACGCGAACCCGAACCTGACTTCCAACTTCAATCGAGTTCAAACCGGGTATGCGCGCGTGAAGATGAAGAACATCCCGCCCCGTTGGCACCGATAAATGGATTAGTGACGCACGGCCTAGCAAGCGTGACTCCATCACCTCGCCAACGACGCCATCATTGCCAGCATCGATCAAAAGCGCTTCATGCCGGATCACAACACTCGCTGCGCTGCCATCGCTTAGGGTTTTTGGCGCGCTAAACTCGCCAAGCGCGGTAACCACCTTATCCTTGGCAACAATGCCTTCAATACGGTTCACTTCGCCAAAAAATTCAGCAACAAAGGCACTGCTTGGTTGGCAATATAGATTAACTGGGCGGCCGGTTTGAACGACATGGCCATCCCGCAGAACAACAATCCGGTCCGACATGAACATTGCCTCTTCGGCATCATGTGTCACCATCAACGCTGCGGCATTCGAAGCTTTTAGAACATGCAGCATCTGGTCACGGATACGCTCGCGAAGGCGGCTATCCAGACCGGCATAGGGCTCATCAAGTAGGATAACCGCAGGTTTTGGGGCAAGCGCCCGCGCCAGCGCAACACGTTGTTGCTGGCCACCCGATAATTCATGCGGATACATATCGCTAAGATCGTCAATGCCAACCTCGCCAAGCACATCAAGCCCGCGCCGGGTCGCCGCACTGCCTTTTTCGACAAGGCCGAAGACCACATTTTGCAATACTGTCATATGCGGAAATAGCGCGTAATCCTGAAACATATAGCCAATGCCGCGCTGTTCAGGCGGCTGGATGTAATCAGACGACGAAATAACATCGCCATGAAGGCTAATGCTGCCATGTTGGGGTTGTTCTAGCCCTGCTGCCAGCCGCAGCAAGGTTGTTTTACCGCAGCCAGACGGTCCAAGCAGTGACACAACCTCGCCTGGCTGAACCTTGAAACTGACATCACGAACCGACAGGCTGCCGTTATAGGCATGCCTGATATGTTCAAATTCAAGCATGTTCATCTCCGTCATAACCGGCTTCTAGCAATCCATCTTCCAGAAAATCGGCGTCACTGTCATCTTCATCATCAAGATCATCATTTTGCGATGTATGATCCATCAAAGCGCCAAGAATTTGGCCTTTGCGAAGCAGGCCTGCGGCTTTCAAATCATCCATTCCTGGTAAATCACCAATATCGGCAAGCCCGAAATGGTCAAGAAATGCTGGGCTTGTTCCCCATGTTAACGGGCGACCTGGTGTCCGGCGGCGGCCGCGTGGTTTAATCCAGCCAAGTTCAAGCAAAATATCCATAGTGCCTTTTGACAAGCTGATCCCACGAATTTCTTCAATTTCGGCGCGCGTGATGGGCTGGTGATAGGCAATGATCGCCAAAACTTCCAGCGCAGCGCGGGAAAGTGGCCGTTCAACCTGTTTATGTTGGCTTAATCTTTCGGCAATTTCGGCTTTGGTGCGAAACGCCCAGCCATCACCAACCTGACATAGCTCAATGCCGCTTGTTGCATCATAACGCAAAGCAATGGCGGCAATCACTTCGGCAAGATCCATATTGTCAGGCACATGCACAATCAGCTCGCGCTCGCGAATTGGCCGATCTGAGGCAAAAATCAGCGCTTCAATTATGGCGGCGCAATCTTGCAGCGGTGACAACATCGTCATCTTAGTCTCTAACCTTCATATATAACGGCGCAAAATGATTGTCTTGGCGCAGTCTTAGCACGCCTTCGCGTGCCAATTCCAGTGATGCGACAAAATGCGACGCCGTTGCCGATCGCAAATCCATTGGTGATTGCAGGCCGGTTGGCAGGAAATGCTGCAAAACCGTCCAATTCGGGCTTGATCCAATAAGGTTGCGCAACCGCTTTGCCGCCTCTTCAACCGAATAAAGCCGGGTCGAGGCAATGGTCAGTGTTTCGGCATCTTCGGTTGAACGAATATCGCCATAGCATGATAACAATTCATAAAGTGATGCTGTCCAGATCGCTTGGCTGGTATTGGCAAATTGTTCGGGGGCGCCGCGGGCAAATCGTTGTTGCCCCAGTTTAGGCATTGATGACAGGCGTTTAGCAGCTTGCTGCATGGCTTCGAGCCGCAAAAGCTGATAGCGCAGCGCATCCGCCATATCGACCATTTCTTCGGCTTGCTCGGGCTCAGGGTCAGGCAATAAAAGCCGCGATTTCAGATAGGCAAGCCATGCCGCCATCACCAGATAATCGGCAGCAATTTCCAGATCGAGTTCACGAACATTATTCACAAAGCTGAGATATTGTTCGGCCAATGGCAAAATAGCGATTTTGGTCAAATCGACCTTTTGATCACGTGCCAGTTTCAGCAACAGATCAATCGGCCCCTCAAAACCGTCAAGATTAACGAAAAGCGCCAGCTGTTTTGGCCGGTCTATGGGGCTTTCATCGGCGGTGAATGTGTCTTGGAGGTCGGTCATAATCGCTGTAATAACGCCAGTTCTAATTTGGTTTGAGATTTTGGGGCTCGCCCCTGAATTACGGGCTTGGCGCGGTATATTTCCGCAAGAAACAATCCTGACCCGACCGCCGCAAAACGCCGCAAATCTTATCGGCATCAGGGCGCGGCAAAGGGGCGCTGACAATGCGATAGAAAATACCGTTACTGCCGGTATCAACCGACATCGTTTCAAGATCGGCATCTTGCAGGCGCGTTTTATGTTTTTGTGACAAAATTTTGGCCATTTCAGTGGCTTTTTCTGCATTACGAAACGCGGCAAGCTGGATCATATAAAGCGGCTCATCACCTTCAATTACGATCACCCGCTTCTTGATCTTTGAAGTGGTGTCTTGATCGGGCTTGGCCGATGCAGGCTTTGCCGCAGCCGGTTTGCTTGGCTTGTTACTGGTCTTGGTATTGGCCGCTATTTTGGTGTCTGCCTCAACTGAATCTTTAACTGTTGCGCCATTGACCGTTGCATTTTCTGCTACAGGTTTTGGTGCAGGCTTTGCTTTTGGTAGAAGCTCTTTGGCCGCGTCTTCACTGGTTGCTATGGGTGGTTCCAAAATTGTTTTTGCTGCGGTTTCAGCTTCGGCAACCGGCGGTGGTTCGGGGCTTGGCGAAGTAGGCCGCAGCGTTTCGGTTTGATTATCGGCTTTGTTGCCGCCTTTCAGGATATCAACAACAAGCAAATCTTGATGATCGACCGCCTCACCGCCCGGATCCAAAGGCTTAACCTTGATCGGCGCGTCAATCGCTTTGACCACCGTAATATCGGTAACGGTTTTTGAAATCAGGCTTGGCAGCAGAAAATAGGTGGTGCCACCAACAATGGTGATGATGCTGGCAAGGATGGCAAACCACCCCCAATTGACGCCGCTAACCTGTTGGTCTTCATCGCTCATTTTGCACTCTACATTTCTTCTAATGCTTTAATTGATAACACATTTAAGCCGGTTCGAATAACGAAACTTGTTGCTTGGACAAGTTGCATTCGGGCGGCTGTCGTTGCCGCATCATCATCAAGGATAAAGCGCAATGATGGGTTTTCCCGACCCGCATTCCATAATGAATGGAACCGGCTTGCAAGATCGACAAGATAAAAGGCGATCCGATGCGGTTCATGCGCGCTGGCGGCTGATTCAACCAGCTTTGGCCAGCCAACCAGCATTTTAACGACAGCCAGTTCGGCAGGGTCGGTAATCAGGTTCAGATTTGCCGTTTCGGGGATTGTCCGGTCTTTTTCAAATTGCCGAATAACCGAACAGGCGCGGGCATGTGCATATTGAACATAAAAAACCGGATTATCGCGTGATTGCTCGGTTACTTTTGCAAAATCAAAATCTAAGGTTTGATCATTGCGCCTTGTGAGCATGATAAACCGGATCACATCAGCACCAACCGCCTCGATCACATCTTCAACGGTAACAAATGTGCCAGCGCGTTTTGACATTTTGACCGGCTGCCCATTATCCAGCAAATTCACCAGCTGGCATAGTTTGATATCAAGCATGTTCTGCATGCCCGATAAAGCGGCAACCGCCGCGGTCATGCGCTTTACATAGCCGCCGTGATCAGCACCAAAAATATTGATTAAGGCACCGCCGGTTCGTTCAAGCTTGTCGAGATGATAGGCAACATCGGCAGCAAAATAGGTCCATGTTCCATCGGATTTTTGCAAAGGCCGATCCGTGTCATCGCCAAATTCGCTGGCTTTGAACAGCAATTGTTCGCGCGGTTCCCAATCTTCCGGCTCTTTGCCTTTTGGGGGCTGCAAAACACCTTGGTAGAGATGGCCGTCTTGCTGCAATTTATCAACTGCGCGCCCAACCGCCCCCGAATTCACAAGGACGCGTTCTGATGAAAACTGATCCATTTTGATGCCAAGTGCCAAAAGATCGGTTTTGATCCCCTGCATGATGGCGTCAATGGCAAAGCTGCGGACGGGCTCAAGCCATTCGGCTTCAGGCTTATCAAGATAGAGTTCGCCATCACGGGCGGCCAATGCTTGCCCCACATCTTTAAGATAAAGCCCGGGATATAGACCAGCCGGAATAGCACCGATATCACGGCCAAGCGCTTCGCAATAGCGAAGATAGGTCGACCGCGCCAAAACATCGACCTGCCCACCAGCGTCATTAATGTAATATTCGCGCGTGACGTTCCAGCCGCAAAATTCCATCAATCCGGCAAGCGCATCACCAATCACCGCACCGCGGGCATGGGCGGCATGTAATGGGCCGGTTGGATTCGCCGACACAAATTCGACATTCACCGGCTCGCCTGCCCCAATGTTACTTTTGCCATAAGTCAAATCAGCAGCAAGGATATCGGCGATTTCGCGCGTCCATAGACGTGATTCAATGCTGAGGTTCAAAAAGCCCGGACCGGCAATATCAACGCTGATCACCCCGTCAATTTTTGCGAGTTCACCAGCAAATAAGGTAGCAAGATCACGCGGCGATTTACTCGCCTGTTTGGCCAAAACCATCGCCGCATTTGTGGCAAGATCGCCATGACTTTCATCGCGCGGCAACTCAAAGACAACACGGCTTGTATCAATATCGCCAGATAGTAAATCGGCGGAAACAAGCTGGTTGATGATGGTTTGAAATTCAACTTCAAAGAAGGAAAAAATATTCATGAAATCGGGTCTTTTCTCTATCCGCAAACAGGATCTATCGTAAAATGGGGCCAAGATCGAAAAGCCGTTCATGTTCGATAATGGCATAGCGGTCGGTCATCGAGGCAATATAGTCGGCGATAATACGCGCCCGATCGTTATTTGTCATATCGCTCAGGGCTTTTCCACCACTAAATTGCCAGTCGCTTGGCAATGTGTTGGGTTCGGACATAAACAAATCAAACAGATCTGTCACCACCCGTTTTGCCTTACTTGTCATCCGGTTCACTTTATAATGCCGCCACATGTTTTTGAATAGAAACCCGCGCAAGGTTTCCAGATCAGCCGCCATACCCGATGAAAAGCTGATCACTGGCGTTTTGTGATTGCGGATATCATCTGCATGTTTGGGCTGCAATGCCGCCAGATTGCCAGCCGATACGCCAAGCATATCCTCGACAAAAACCGAAATTAACCGGCGCACCAATTCATGGGTGATCCGGCCTAATTCTAAATCGCCATAATTTTTTTCGATATCTAGCAACGCCTTTCCCACCTGTGGCAATGGCCGTATATCGTCAATGTTAAACAGGCCGGCACGAAGCGCATCGTCAAAATCATGTGAAAGATAGGCAATATCATCGGCCAGATTTGCCAATTGCGCCTCGGCTGATGAATGGCGCTCGAGTTGCAAATCCATATTTTTATCAATGGCGATAATGGCTGGGCGAAGCG
>Ga0255774_10000874_pt1 | contig 26059 bp, 19 predicted proteins | sample 101ome_17_FD_179972 | JGI IMG/M metagenome (GOLD analysis project Ga0255774, IMG submission 179972) | Coastal salt marsh microbial communities from the Groves Creek Marsh, Skidaway Island, Georgia - 101407AT metaG (version 2) | ecosystem: Environmental > Aquatic > Marine > Intertidal zone >... | reverse complement strand
ACCGGCCGCCAATCGGCATGCTCGGGGTCAAAATAGAGCAGGCTGCCATCGCCAATATCGTTCCAAAGTCCGTGAATTGACATGGTTTCGCCCTCGACGGCTTCGCGGACAAACGGAAAGCTCATCAGATTTTCCAACGACACCAGCACCCCTTCACGTTCAAGGGCGACAAGCTGTTCTTCGCGTGAGCCGAGATTCTTGACGCGTTCATAGCCGGGGCGAAGGATATCCATCCAGCGGCCAACAAAGCTAGAGGATTGTTCAAGTTCAGGCGCTGCACCCGAGCACATTTCATAACAGCCATGCACCCCGCCGCAATTGGAATGGCCAAGAACGACAATATGCGCGACTTTAAGCGTTGTAACCGCATATTCAACTGCGGCTGAGGTGCCGTGATGGTCACCATTGGGCTGATAGGGTGGCACCAGATTGGCAATATTACGGTGGATGAAAAATTCACCTGTATCCGAGCCAAAAATTGCAGTGACATGAACGCGGCTATCACAACAGGAAATCACCATGGCACGCGGATGCTGGCCCATATCGGCAAGATGCCGGAACCAGGCTTTATTTTCCTGAAATTTTGTCGCTTTCCAGCCAAGATAACGTTGTGCCAGATATGTGGGAAGTTGCGTTGCCGCCATGTCAGTCTGCTCCGATCAGGTTTTGCCATTTGTCTGACAAAGATTGTCAAGGCTGGGCGGGAGAATAACGGATCTGATCGCTGAAATCTAGTTTATTGCGGGATAATAGACTGTTTTACTGATCGATATCATCGCCATAGCGTGCGCCAAGTTCGGTGATGATACTGTCCAGAAATTTGGCCGCTGCAACAGGTAAAACGCGCCCTTTTAGCTGGCCAATATGCAAAATACCGGCTGGCACGTCGGCAAGATCAACCGGTCTTGCCACAATCGCGCTGGTGTTTAAGGGGGCGGTGATCAGGTCGCTTGGCATGGCGATTGGAATTTGAAAGGAAATGACCATTTCATGGGTCAGATAATTTTGCAGAAATTCCTGACTGTTTGATTCGATTACCGTTCCAAGTTCGACACTGCGCCGGATCAGGCCAACATTGAGCAATTGCCGTAACCCGGCATCGGCACGCGGTAGAATGGCGGGTTGCCCAACGCAATCGCGAAGCCGAATCATCGGTTTTTTGGCCAAAGGGTGATTGGCTGACATCATACAGTAAAGCTGTTGACGGGCGGTGGCCATTGTCTGGAAATCAGCGCTTTTGATCGGTTCAAAAATCAAAGCCAGATCAGCCTCTAACGTGCGAAGCGCCTGTTCGGCCGCATCACCCGATTGGCGAACCAGATCAAAAGTAACCGCCGGATGTTCGCCGCGATAGCGGGCAACGGTTTCAGGCAGAAAATAGCGCATCGTATCAGCGCCGCTGGCAATGCGGACATGGCCACGCCGGATTCCCGATAAATCGGCAATTTGCGATTGTACCCGCGCCAATTCGGCGGTTTGGGTGCGGATATGCTGGACAAATAATTCACCCGCGGTGTTCAGCCTGACCCCCGATGCCAAACGTTCGAACAGGGGTTGGCCGATCTCATCTTCAATTTGCAGAATCCGCCGATTAAGCGCGGTTGAGGTGATGGCTAGCTTTTCGGCGGCTTTGCGAATTGATTTTTCGCGGGCAACCGCGTCGATAAAGCGTAATGACGTCATAAAGCGCATATCAGAAAACATCCCAAAAACTGGCTAAAACACAAGACTTATGAGGCCAGCTTAGCTATGTGATGCAAAAAACGCATCACAATTATGCAAAACTAGCAGAATTTTTTTCATCAAACAGCTGTTATCACCGTTGCATCGGCTCATAACCGCGGGACCGACGGCGCCCTGTTCCTCCAAAAGACCGTCACGAATTACCGCCCGAATATCGGCGACCCAGAACGGGGCTGGTTTCGGGCTTACTCAGGACGGCATCAAATATGCCGGACAGACGTCAAGGAAGGACGAGACATGAAATATATAATCGCAATCATCCAGCCGGGAAAATTGACAGCGGTGCATGATGCGCTGCTGGAAATTGGCATCACCGGCATGACCGTTACCGAAGTGCAGGGCTATGGACGGCAAAAGGGCAAAAGCGAGATTTATCGCGGTGCCGAATATACAGTTCATTTCTTGCCAAAAGTTAAGATTGAGCTCGCCTTGCCAGCAAAGATGGTGGCAAAGGCGGTCGATGCCATCAAAACCGCCAGCTCAAGCGGCAAAATTGGCGATGGCAAGATTTTCACTTTCGATCTTCAGGAAGCGGTCCGGATACGTACCAACGAAACTGGCGATAGCGCCCTTTAAAGGCATCACGTAGGAGTTACCAATGATTAAAACAATTTTAAAATATTCGTGTCTTGCTGGCGCGGCTAGTTTGATGGCTAGTCCGGCTTTTGCGCAAGAGGCACCGGCGCATAGCGTTTTCATCCTGAACTCATTGCTGTTTTTGATGTCAGGGTTTTTGGTGATGTTCATGGCATGCGGCTTTTGCATGCTTGAGGCCGGTCTTGTGCGGGCGAAAAATACAACAATGCAACTGACCAAAAATGTGGCGTTGTTCTCGCTGGCGGCAATTGGCTATTATCTTATCGGTTATAATTTGATGTATCCGCTTGGGACATGGTCGGTTGAAGGCGTTTTGTCGGGTCTATTGCCAGTTGCTGCCGTTCTTGAGGCGGTTGGCGTGGCACCTGATAAGGTCGATGATATCTCTTATGCGTCAACCGGATCAGATTTCTTCTTTCAGTTGATGTTCTGTGCGGCAACAGCTTCGATTGTATCGGGCGTGCTTGCCGAGCGGATCAAGCTATGGCCGTTTCTGATTTTTACCTTTATCCTGACCGCGGTGATTTACCCGTTGCAGGCAAGCTGGAAATGGGGCGGTGGATTTCTTGACAGCATGGGCTTTCTTGATTTTGCCGGTTCGACTGTTGTCCATTCAGTCGGTGGTTGGGCGGCGCTTGCTGGCGTGCTGATTCTTGGCCCTAGAATTGGAAAATATAAAGATGGCCGTGTTGTGCCGATGCCTGGTGCGAATTTGCCGCTGGCAACACTTGGAACCTTCATTTTATGGATGGGCTGGTTTGGTTTTAACGGCGGGTCGCAATTGGCGATGGGAAGCATTGGCGATGTTGCTGATATCTCGCGTATCTTTGCCAATACGAACGCCGCTGCGGCTGGTGGTGCGCTTGCCGCGCTGGCACTGACCCAGATTTTCTATGGCAAGGTCGATTTGACAATGGTGTTGAACGGCGCGCTTGCAGGGCTTGTGTCGATTACTGCAGAACCGCTGACCCCGACTTTGGGCGCAGCGACCTTAATTGGCGGCGTTGGCGGCGTGATTGTGGTCTTTGCGGTGCCGTTCCTCGACAAGATCAAAATTGACGATGTTGTCGGTGCCATTCCGGTTCACCTGATGGCCGGTATCTGGGGAACGCTTGCCGTGCCTTTGACCAATGGTGATGCCAGCTTTGTGACGCAGATAACTTCAATTCTCATTGTCGGAGTGTTCACCTTTGTGGTCTCATTAATTGTCTGGTTTGCCATTGATAAAATCATGGGTATTCGGGTCAGTGAGGAAGACGAGATTGCAGGTTTGGACAGTGCTGAACTTGGTATGGATGCCTATCCCGAGTTCTCACGTTAGATAATTCGCAACGTCAAAGTTGCAGCAAAACAAATTTAGCCAGCGCCGGTTTTATCGGTGCTGGCTATTCATTAGGAAAAACAAGAACAATAAAATATGAAATAGCATTGTTTTCACTGAATTTTAGAAGCTTTACAGCAGCGGTTTTTTTCTCCTATTCTAGCATTTTATTATCCCCGATGATTTTGGTCGAAAAATAGCGGTTCGCAATAGAGCTGAGAGAGTAATGTCGCAAACATTAAACGAAGGCCGTTCGAGCACCAAACCACTTTTTGAAGCTGTTGGCGTGACCAAGAGCTTTGGCGATTTCATCGCTAATGACGATGTGTCTTTTCGGATTCATGCTGGTGAAATTCACGCGCTTTTAGGTGAAAATGGCGCTGGCAAATCGACCTTTGTAAAAATTGCTTATGGGCTATTACAGCCTGATGCTGGCCAGCTATTTTGGAATGGCGAGCCAATTTCCATTCCTGGCCCCCAACAGGCACGCCAGCGCGGCATTGGCATGGTGTTTCAGCATTTTTCGCTGTTTGACGCATTGACCGTTGCCGAAAATATTCAATTGGCAATGCCTCCCGGTGAAACGATTGCGTCCCTATCTGATCGCATTGCCAGCATTTCAAAAGAATATGGCATCGAGGTTGATCCGGCGGCGCGTATTCACAATCTGTCAGTCGGCCAGCAACAGCGTGTTGAGATTGTTCGCTGTTTGTTGCAAGACCCGAAATTGCTGATCATGGATGAGCCAACATCGGTTTTAACCCCGCAGGAAACCGAACAGCTTTTTGAAGTGCTTCGCCGGTTTGCTGAAAATGGGCTGGCGGTGTTGTTTATTTCGCACAAGCTGGATGAAATTCGGGCTTTGACAAGCCGTGCAACCGTATTACGGCGCGGACAGAATGTTGGCTCGGTAAACACCAAAGGCCAATCAAACCGCCAGCTTGCCGAATTGATGATTGGCACCAAAGTCAAGGATGTGGCGCGCCAAAAAGCACCAGCCAAAAGCAAAATATTATTTGCCGTGACCAAGTTAAACCGGCCAAAGCGAAATGCGTTTTCGGTGACGCTTCGCGATATTACGATTGAGGCGCGCGCCGGCGAAATTTTCGGGATCGCCGGGATCGCTGGTAACGGCCAAGATGAATTAATGGCGGCACTAACGGGGGAATGGCTTGGCAATCAATCGGGGGTCATCACGCTTGATGGCGGTGATATTTCATCGCAAGGGCCAGCCGAACGCCGCCTTGCGGGCATGGGATTTATTCCAGAAGAGCGCAATGGTCATGCGGCAGTGCCGTCAATGAGCCTCGCCGACAATGCGTTGCTAACCAATCATTCGCTTGCCGGTGTGTTGCGCGGTGGGGTGATTGATCTTGTCGGCATGCGCACCAAAGCCGCAGCGATTGCAGCGGATTTTGATGTTCGCCTTCCCGAGCCTAACCCGCTGGCATCATCCTTATCGGGTGGTAATTTGCAGAAATTTGTCGTTGGGCGCGAAATTATCAAAGTGCCGCGCGTGCTTATCGTATCGCAACCAACATGGGGTGTTGATATCGGGGCGGCGGTGTTTATCCGTGCGGCAATGCTTGATCTTGTGGCCAAAGGATCGGCAGTGGTAATGATATCGCAGGATCTCGAAGAAATTTTTGCGATTTCGCATCGCATTGCCGTATTGCATGATGGTGTTTTATCGATGGCTGAATCGGCCACAAAATTGACGGCTGAAAAGGTTGGGCTTCTAATGGGCGGCAGTGATGCCCCAAAAGATGCGGCACAAGATGCAGTTCAAGGAGCAAGCGCATGATCAGCATGACTCCGCGCAAACATATTCCGTTGTCGCTGACGCTGCTGACGCCAGCGGTTGCCATTGTCCTGACCTTGGCTGTTGGTGCCGGTATTTTTGGTCTTCTTGGCTTTAGCCCGCTTGGATCACTTTATACTTTTTTTGTTGCGCCAATTTCACGTCCTGATCAAATTGGTGACCTTTTTGTAAAGGCCTGTCCGCTGATCATTACTGCCACTGGGCTGGTATTTTGTTTTCGGGCGAATGTGTGGAATATCGGGGCTGAAGGCCAGTTGGTTTTTGGCGCCATCTTTTCGGGTTGGGTGGCGCTGAGTTTTCCCGATTGGCCAGCAATAACCCTGATGCCGGCAATGGTCTTGGCAAGCATTATTGGCGGCATATGCTGGGCGATGATACCGGCGTTATTAAAAGTCAGGTTTAACACTAATGAAATTTTGGTGTCGTTGATGCTGACTTATGTTGCGGCGCTGTTTATCGACTGGCTGGTGCGCGGCCCGTGGCGTGATCCGATGTCATTCGGGTTTCCACTGACGAAAATGTATAGCGATGCTGGTCTGATCCACCGGATTGATGTGCCGTTTGTTGGCAGTTTGGGGCAATTGCACTGGGGGGTTGTTGGCGCGTTGCTATTGGCGATTGCTGGCAGTTTCGTGCTGTCGCGCACGATTTTAGGATTTCAGATCAAGGTCATGGGCGATGCGCCGCGAGCAGGCCGGTTTGCTGGCTTTAAGCCGCATCTGGTGACGATTGGCGTGATGGCAATTGCTGGGGGTGCAGCCGGGCTTGCCGGAATGGTTGAAGTGTCTGCCAGCATGGGTCAGCTGCAGCCGAATGTGTCTTTTGGTTATGGGTTTACCGCCATCATTGTTGCATTTCTGGCGCGGTTAAACCCGATTGGGGTGATTTTTGCCGGCCTGATTGTTGCCCTTGCCGAACTTGGGGGTGATTATGCGCAGATCGCGCTTGGCATGCCAAAGGTGGTGACAGGTGTTTTCAAGGGGATCTTGCTGTTCATGCTGTTGGCAGGTGAGACATTTAACCGTTATCACATCACCTGGCGGCGTCCGGCCGTATTGCCGGTTTCAAAGGAGCAATAGAATGGAAGCTTTGATCCTAACCGTTCTATTGACGTCGGTACCGTTGATTTTTGCGGCAACGGGTGAATTGGTTGCCGAACGAAGCGGGGTGTTGAATTTGGGTGTTGAAGGCATGATGTTGATGGGGGCTGTGTCGGCCTTTGCGGCAACATCAATCCTTGGAAATCCTTATATGGGCATTCTGGCTGGTGCGGTTGCTGGGGCGATGACTGCCGCGGTGTTTTCGCTTTTTGCCTTGGGTCTTGCCACCAATCAGGTTGCAACAGGTCTTGCCCTGACCATTTTTGGAACAGGTTTGTCAGGGCTTGTTGGCGCGCCCTTTGTCGGCGGCACGGTTGATGGTTTGCCCAATCTTGCCATTCCGCTACTTGCTGATATTCCGGTTATTGGTGATTTGCTGTTTAACCACGACATTATGGCCTATTTATCGATTGGCTTTCTGGTGCTTGTGGCGTGGTTTTTGAACCGGACGCGCGCCGGTTTGGTGTTACGGGCAGTTGGAAACAGCCACGATTCGGCGCATGCGCTTGGTTATCGGGTGCTTTTGGTGCGGTTTGGTGCAGTGTCATTTGGCGGTATGATGGCCGGACTTGGCGGGGCATATTTGCCGCTTGTGCTAACGCCACATTGGTCTGAAGGCATGACCGCGGGGCGTGGCTGGATTGCGCTTGCGCTTGTGGTCTTTGCATCTTGGATTCCTTCGCGTATTCTCATTGGCGCGTTATTATTCGGCGGAATTACGATTATGCAGCTGGCCGGACAGGCGCGGGGATGGACCGTGCCGTCACAGATGCTGTCGATGCTGCCCTATATTGCGACAATCATTGTTTTGGTGGTGATTGCGCGTAATCGTGATTTTGCTCTGGCAAATTCCCCAGCCTGTTTGGGGCGTTTGTTTATCGGTAACAAATAGATGTCATCAGGCATCAAATCTTTTATGGCATCAGGCGTGTAATGTTTCGGGAGGAAACAATGAAAACAAAAAATACACTTTCATTTGGTGCAGTTGTTGCTGTTGCCAGCTTGGCCTTTTCGGCTTTGGTTGGTTTGACAACAGTGACCGCGGCGAATGCAGCCGATAAGGTCAAGGTTGGCTTTGTCTATCTGACAACACCGGGTGATCATGGCTGGACCTATGCTCATGAGGTTGGTCGCCAGCAGGTTGAAAAGCATTTTGGCGATAAGGTTGAGACAACCTTTGTTGAAAATGTGCCTGAAGGTCCTGACTCGGCGCGGGTTATCCGCGAATTGGCAAAACAGGGAAATGACATTATTTTCACAACATCTTTTGGCTATATGGATCATACGATCAAGGTTGCCAAAGAATTTCCGAATGTGAAATTTGAGCATATTACCGGCTATAAGCGGTCGCCAAATGTGGCCACGGGTAATATCCGGTTCTACGAAGGCCGTTATGTCCAAGGTGTTGTTGCCGGCCTGATGACCAAATCAAACAAAATTGGTTATTTGGCATCTTTCCCAATTCCCGAGGTGATTCAGGGTATCAACGCTTTCGGCATTGGTCTTCGCTCGGTGAACCCGAAAGCCGAGGTTTCGGTGATCTGGGTAAATTCTTGGTATGATCCGGTTAAAGAGGCCGATGCTGCCAAGGTTCATATTGCCGAAGGTGCCGATATTCTGGCACAGCATACTGACAGCCCTGCGATGTTGCAAACCGCACAAAAAGCGGGTGTTCACGGCTTTGGTCAGTCAAGCGATATGAAGGCTTTTGCGCCAAAGGCACAATTATTTAGCGCGGTGAATAACTGGGGGCCTTACTATATTCAGAAAATCCAGCAATTGATGGATGGCACATGGTCAACCGGCGATGGCCCTGATCACTGGGCTGGCAATACATGGCTTGGCATGTCAGATGATTATCTGGTGTTGTCACCATTTGAAAACATGCCTGCCGATGTTGCCAAGGCAGCAGAAAAGGCCGCGGCTGATGTGAAATCAGGCAAAATCAAGATCTTCACAGGTCCGATCAAGGATAATGCTGGCAAGCTGCGTGTTCCTGCTGGCAAGACCCTGAATGACGGTGAGCTGTTCCAAACGCTTGATTATTACGTCGATGGTATTTCGGGCAAAATCCCGGGCTAATGCACTCGTCTGACGATTGAAAAACACGAAAAGGGGTGTCTTGAACGGGATGCCCCTTTTTTGATGCTGTTGTCTGCCGCTATATTAGAAAATCCTCTTAAACAGGGTGTGCGCGGTCAAAAAAGGCTGTATTTTCCGGCCGTTTCTGCGCAAACTATGGCCATGACAAACATAGATCAATCCAGTGCTGGCAAGCCCAGTATTTTCGTGACGCGCCGCTGGCCAGCCGATGCTGAGGCCGCGCTTTCCCAATATTTTGTTCCGACGTTCAATTTGGATGATCGGCCGCTGTCTGCAGCCGAAATGGCCGCTGGTTTTGCCAGCCATGATGCGATTGCGCCAACCGTATCTGACAAGATTGGTGCTGATATCATTACGGCCGGTGCCAATGGAAAGGGGCGGCTGATTGCCAATTTTGGCGTTGGTGTTAATCATATTGATCTTGATGCCGCTGCCACGGCTGGTATCGCAGTTAGCAACACGCCCGGTGTGTTAACCGATGCCACGGCTGATCTGGCCCTTACGCTGATTTTGATGCTGTCGCGCCGTGCTGGCGAAGGTGAGCGCGAATTGCGCGCCGGTGAATGGCAAGGCTGGCGGCCAACCCATTTGATGGGGCGTGCCTTGCAGGGCAAAACCCTTGGCATTATCGGGATGGGACGCATTGGCAAAGCGGTGGCGCAGCGGGCGGCATTGGGCTTTGGCATGAAGATTGTGTTTTATAACCGGTCACGGATTGACGAAATATCGGCCTATCCGGCACGCCAGCTTGATGATGTTGAGAGCGTTTGCCAAATCGCTGACTGTCTGTCGCTTCATTGCGCGGCAAGTGCTGATACATTCCATATTTTGAATGCCGAGCGGTTGGCGATGATGAGGCCCGATGCCTATGTTATCAATACGGCGCGCGGTGATGTTATTGATGAAACCGCATTGGCGGCGGCGCTTTTGGCCAAAAAGCTTGGCGGGGCGGGGCTTGATGTGTTTCAGGGTGAGCCGGTGATTGATCCGGCATTGCTGGCGGCGCCAAATACCGTTTTATTGCCGCATCTGGGATCGGCAACAATCGAAACGCGAACTGCGATGGGGCTAAAGGTCGTTGAAAATGCGCGCGCCTTTTTTGCTGGCCAGCCTTTGATTGATCCGGTTTGAGGTAGATCGCATGCATTTTGATGCTTCATTCGAAGCGTTGGTTCGCAACAGTTTTGCCGCGGCGCTTGCCGCCGGACAGCCAGATCGCATTACCCGATCAGCCTATGCGGCGCGTGACCAGCAACCAACGGCAGTTATTGCGCTTGGCAAGGCGGCTGGGGCGATGGCAGCGGCGGTTCGCGATGGCGGCTATGATGGTTCGGGTCTTGTGATTACCACCGATGAAAACCATCGCCAGATTGATGGTTTTGATTGCTTTGCCAGTGCGCATCCGGTTCCCGATGAACGCGGTCTTGCTGCGGCAATTGCGGTGGAAAATCTGGTCAAATCCCTTGGTCAGGCGGATCATTTGCTGTTGCTGATCAGCGGTGGCGGCTCGGCCTTGTTGCCAGCACCTTCAAATGGCATCAGCCTTGCCCAGAAAATTGCGCTGAATGATGCGTTGCTGGCAAGTGGTCTTGATATTCACGCGATGAATGTGGTTCGGCGGTTATTTTCGCGGCTGAAAGGCGGACGATTGGCGCGGTTGGCAGCACCCGCCGCGGTGACGCAATTTCTGTTATCTGATGTGCCGGGTGATTTGCCTGAATCAATCGCCAGCGGCCCTGCCGTTGCCGATCCGGTGCCGTTTGATGATGCGCTTCATCTCATTCAAAAACACGGTCTTGATCGGCTGGATTTTGTCATGCCGCATTTGCAGGCAATCCAGAACGGAACCGCCGATGGGCCAGTGCGATCGGGTGATCCGGTTCTTGATCAGGTGCAAACCAGAATTTTGGCAAGCAATGCACAATGCCGTGATGCGGCCGCAGCCTATATCCGCCAAGCGATGCCTGAAATGCAGTTTCTTGATGCGCCAGCCCTTGATGGCGAGGCTAGTCAGATGGCAGCGCATTTGGCGGCGCAGATCATCGAACAGCGCCATGCTGGCAAGCCTTATGCGTTGGTGGCTGGTGGCGAAACAACCGTAACACTTGATATGGCTAATCCCGGCAAGGGTGGGCGGTCGCAGGAACTGGCGCTTGCCTTTGCAGCGGCAATGACAGCAGCCGGATCAAACGCCCCTGAAAACTGGGTGATTTTGGCTGGCGGCACCGATGGCCGTGATGGGCCAACCGATGCGGCTGGCGGCATGATCGCCGCGTCACAAAATTTTGATCAAACGGCGGCGCGTGCCGCGCTGCTATCGCATAACAGCTATGATTATCTAAAAGCGCATGATCAGCTTTTGATGGTCGGGGCAACAGGTACCAACCTTGCCGATCTGGTTTTGATCATTGCGCAAGATTGATGTTTTTGCCAAGGGCGAAATGCCGTCCAGAATGATTTGCCCCAGTTATAATCTGGATAAGAAATAAGCCGCATAAGAAAAGGGTCGGACAAGACATAAAGTCCTGACCGACCCTGATTTGCGGATAGGATTGGCAAACCAAACAAACTCCCCCAAGCTGGCTTTGTCTGCCGCAACCTATATCGCAAAGCTCTATAATTGCCGTCTAAAATCGCCGGCTAAATTCGTGCAGATCATCTGCGATTGATACGTCTGATCCGCCCTTTCCTTGTGCATTTTTTGCGGGGTTGCGGGCAAGGAAAAAAAAGCAAATTTGAAAATTGTAAAATATTTACATTTTCCATTTACAGGCTATGCTGAATTTGTAAGCAAAGCGAAACAGCAGCCACGATCAGGGAGAGGGCGCGATGCAGGAGAAAATTCTTGTTGGACATAAATTGCGGCGTTTTCGCAAATCCATTGGCCTGTCACAAACAGCGATGGCGGAAGCGCTGGAAATCAGCCCATCTTATCTGAATCTTCTAGAACATAATCAGCGTCCTTTGACCGTTGGGTTGCTTCTTCGCCTTGGCAATAGCTTTGATATTGATCTCAAGGACTTTGCCGAAGATGACGCGGCAAGCCTGTCAACGGGCATGTCTGAAATTTTTGCCGATCCATTACTTGCCGATGAGCAGGTGCCACGCCGTGAAATTCAGGACATGATTACCGCCGCGCCGGGGGCGGCACGCGGCTTGGTGACGCTGTTTCAGGCCTATCGCAAAGTGCGTGATGAATTAGAAGCAACCGCTGGGGATGGCGGCGTTCGGCAGATCAGTAACCCTGTTGAAAAAGTGCGCGCCACATTGCAGCAGTCGAATAATTACTTTCCGACCCTTGAAGACGCGGCAGATGAATTGCGCCGCGCGGCCAAAATTGAAGCGATCAGTGATTTCGGTCTGACGGGCGATAATACGCTTGCCAGCCTTGCCGCCCATGTGAAAGACACGCTTGGCCTTCGGGTCAGAATCATGCCGGTAGAGGTGATGCAGAACCAGCTTCGCCGTTATGATCTGCATCGCCGCGAAATTTTGCTAAGCGAGGCATTACGCCGCCCACAACGGCAGTTTCATCTTTTGATTCAAATCGCGCTTCTTAGCCAGCAGGCGGCCTTGGACAAAATCTGCCAAGATCAGGCGGTTCAGGATACACAGGCGCAATCGCTGTTGAAAATCACGCTTGCCGGTTACTTTGCCGGTGCGGTGATGATGCCCTATTCGGCCTTTCTGGATTCGGCCAAAAGCCTTCGGTATGATCTCGATCTTTTGGGGCGCCGGTTTGGGTGCAGCTTTGAACAGGTCTGTCATCGCCTGACAACATTAAATGCATCAAATGCGCGTGGGATTCCGTTTTTCTTCATTCGGGTTGATGATGCTGGCAATATTTCCAAGCGGCTTGCCGCCGCCGGTATGCAATTTGCCACGCATGGTGGTACTTGCCCAAAATGGACGATGCATAAGGCCTTTCGGACACCGGAAAAGATTTTGGCACAGGCGGCCGAATTGCCGAATGGACAGAAATATTTCATGCTTGCCCGCACCGCACCGCCATTATGGTCGCCAACCTTGGCGCAATCACCGGAATTTGCTGTTACGCTTGGATGCGAATTGCATCATGCCCGCGATATGATCTATGCCGATCAAATTGATATTTCTAAATCGGCACGGCTTGACCAGATTGGCGTTGGCTGTTCGGTTTGCGAGCGCATGGATTGCACTCAAAGAGCGCACCCGCCGATTGGCCATGAATTGCGCTTTGATGGGCCGATGCGCCGGATCGGTCTTTATGACCTTGGGACCAAAGGCACAAACAGTAAATAATCCACAAAATTTTTTTGCGAAAACGTCACTAGCTTGGCGGGTCGGTGGTGCGGTTTTAACCCATGGCAAGCACGCGCCAAATTTTGAAATATTATTACAAAAATTACGATTCCAGCTTTTTGAAATAAAATTACAAAGCAAAATTTGCCTTGGTTTATTGCCATTCGTTATTTTAAAACCAGCCGTGACCTGCTAGCCTCTTAGGCAAGATATGAAGCAAGCTAGAGCGGGCATCGATGCGATAAAATTTGACGGAACAGTCACCAAGATGGCGTATAGGCAATGATGCAAGATAATGAACAGATTGAACGCAGGGATGACGGTATTGACCGGCTTGCGGCGCTTTACGGCCTGACTCCAAAGGTTGAAACGGCAATTGTTGAGGCTGTTCAGACGGGTGCCGTTCGCCGTCTTCGCTCGCTTGTTGCGCCGCTTCACCCCGCGGATCAGGCCGATCTTTTAGAGCGCATGCCAGCGCGGACAGCTGCGTCTCTTGTGCGGTTTCTTGGCGATCATCTTGATGCTGAAACGCTGACTTATCTTGATGAAAACACGCGTGAAGCCATTGTTGAAGTGATGGGTGCAAAGGCTTTGGCGCGCCAGATTCATGATCTATCAACCGATGATGCCATTGATATTATTGAAGAACTTGAAGATGATGCGCTTGCCGATGTGTTGGCGGCGCTTTCGGCCGAAGATAGGGTTCTTGTCCAAGAAGGCCTTTCTTTCCCTGAGGATTCGGCGGGTCGTCTTATGCAGCGTGAGATTGTCACGGTGCCGTCTTTCTGGACGGTTGGCCAGACAATCGACTATTTGCGGGGCGGCAAATCGGCAACCAATGATTTCTATCTGATCTTTGTTGTAGATCCGGCGCGCAAACCGCTTGGCGAAGTGCCGCTGAGTAAACTTTTATGTGCGCAGCGGCCCCGCCGAATTTCCGAAATCATGGAATCTGATTTCCGCTCGATTCCGGTTGATATGGATCAAGAAGAAGTGGCGGTTCTTTTTCGGCGCTATGGCATGGTCAGTGCTGGTGTGGTCGATCTTGGCGGGCGGCTTGTTGGCATGATTACCATTGACGATGTGATTGATGTTATTGACGAAGAAGCCGAAGAGGATTTGATGGCGCTTGCAGGTGTTGGTGAGGCTAGTTTACGGTCGAGTATCCGCGAGACTTTGCAGGGACGGACAACCTGGCTTTTGGTCAATTTGCTTACCGCGATTTTGGCGTCAGTGGTGATCGGGGTATTTGATGCGACGATCCAACAATTGGTTGCCTTGGCGGTACTGATGCCGATTGTTGCGTCAATGGGCGGCAATGCTGGTACTCAAACAGTGACCGTTGCGGTGCGGGCGATTGCCTTGCGTCAATTAGATGCGGTTTCGACGCGCAATTTCGTTATTCGCGAAGGTTTGGTGGCATTGCTGAATGGATCGCTTTTTGCGGTTTTGGCCGGTGCTGTGTCTTTTGTATGGTTTGGTGATCCGGAAATTGCCACCGTGATGGCGGTTGCCATGTTTGCTAATTTGTTGATTGCGGGCCTTAGCGGAACCTTGGTGCCGATCGGGCTGCTTCGTGCGGGAGTCGATCCGGCGGTGGCATCAAGCGTTTTTGTGACAACGATAACGGATGTTGTTGGTTTTTTTTTATTCCTTGGGCTTGCCGCAGTCTATTTGATGTAGGCGGCGTCAAAAGGCTAGGGTGATCGACGCGGTTTTGTCGTCAAAAGATAAACCATACCGATATGTTGCGGGTTGAATTTGGTGTTTTCATGACGGTTCATTTAAAAAAATTATCAGTTGGCTCGCAATCGCTTGATAATCTTCGTGACTGGCAGGCACTTCGTTTGGCGCAAGGCGGCAGGTTGGTTCATGTCACGCGCAATCGGCCGCGCCGGGCTGACGAACTGCTTGATGGGGGATCGATCTATTGGATCATAAAGGGGGTTGTCACCGCGCGTCAGGCTATCATTGACCTTGCCGAGGCGCAACGCGCCGATGGAACACCGGCCTGCGGCATTGTGTTGTCACCTGAAATCATTCAAGTTGCTCCAACCAAAATGCGTATTTTCCAGGGCTGGCGTTATCTTGAAGCAAAAGATGCACCGCCTGATATTGGCGCGGATGATGCTGGTGATATGCCTGCCGAACTGGCTGCCGAATTGCGCGATCTAGGTATTTTCTGAACCCGATTCCGTGCCATTTGGCTTGGTTGGTTTTTGGCTATTATGGTGATTATACGATTGGTTCATAGGCTTTTGGGCGTTCTTATGCTAAAGGAGAACTACTGTGATTGGCGCCACGTCCATGGCGGGACAAAGGCACCTGCCCACATGCCCAATTTTGCGGTTTTGGCACTATCTTCATCGGCGCTATAGATGGATGAATATTGCCGATAAGCCAGCGCCAGCCCAGCCCGAACAAGCGCTGCGCCTAGATCGATTTTCCCAGCAAAACACTGCATGACAACGCGGCTGTAACGATCAACATCAATCAAATCACATTGCAATTGAGGTGCGGTTGCCACTAACGCAGCGAGCGTCTTTTGCGCTGCCGTGCCGCAATCCCATTTCGCGCCATTGGCATTGGTGCATTGCTGTTTCTTTTCAGGGGCATCAATGCCAAAAAGACGGATCCTCAATTTCCCACTTCGGAGAGAATCACCATCGCTAATGTGGGTAATGGTGACGCTTCCAGAAATGGCAAAATTCTCCGTAAGGGGCTGATTTTGTGCAATCGTACCGGTAGGAAAGATGCTGCTAAAGACAAATGTGATTAAACAAATAATTTGATAAAAAGTCATCAACGGCTTTACAATTTGCTATCCAGAAGACATAGCGGTTTCAAGCAAAGAAAATCGAGTACCGAATAAATTAACGTTTTAGATGCTTTATATACAATGATCAAAAAAATAAATTTTAAAAAGTTCTAAAATAGAGCGCGTGCACTAGAAAATGATGTGCCGTTTGTTTGGAGTTGTGGAGCAGTAAATGAAATTTACGATACATGGTGTTAGAGGCTCAGTTCCAACACCAGGAATTGAATTTGTGAAATATGGTGGAAACACTAGCTGCTTTGAAATTGAAACTTGTGAGAGCCAAATATTTTGTGATGCTGGCACTGGTTTTCGATCGGCAAAACTTTTAAATGATAAAAAAAATGTCTGGGTGTTTTTGACTCATTTTCACCATGATCACATACAGGGCTTTCCTTTTAATCCTGGTTTATTTTCTGAGGGTCAGCAGATTTCCGTTTCAAGTGCGTTGCATGCCAAAAAGACTACTAGCACAATTTTAGACCGTTGTTTTTCTGAACACTTTTTTCCAGTAAATATTTTTGCATCTTTGAATCATTTGTCGGTTGAGAGCTTTGATGTTGCTACAGACGATTTGAAACAGGACATTGATGTAAGTTTTATTGAATTAGATCACCCTGGAGGTGCGGTCGGGTACTCATTTGTTAAAGAAAATAAAAAAGTAGTAATATTACTTGATAACGAATTTCAGGAGCCTCAACTCGCAGGACTTTTAGAGTTTTGCAAAGATGGAGATTTGCTTATCTGGGATGGGATGTTTACCAAAGACGAATTGCTGAACAAGGGAGGTTGGGGGCATTCTTCTGTAGAACAAGCAGAGGAGTTCACTGAACTATCTAACGTTAAAAAAACTGTGATTTGTCACCATGCCCCGTACCGAACTGATGCAGATATTGATTTTCTAAAGTCAAGAATATCATCAGACCGGGTCAGCTTTGGTCGCGAGGGGGAGTCGTTTTGTATTTAAATTTCACAGAAAAGTACAGGTACGGGTTCTGAAAAAAATTATTTGTACTTGTCCTTAACTTTCATTATTTCCAATAAAATAGCATTTGAAATTTGATCGGCAACAGTGTCACTCACCAAAGCCATTTGACTCAATGGACCGCCAGTATTACCAGACCATAGAGTTTTTCCACCAGGCGCTTTTAGAACAATATCAACATCAAAATTTGGCGCATTTGCGGTTATGCTACCAATTAGCTGGTAATCGTCCTCACTGGGATTTTGCTGGATTAATGAATCAATCCAATCTTTTTGATCTAAATATTTTGCTAGATCATTGGTCAAATCGTTTCCAAAAGAAGCAACTTGCTCACCAGCACCCGTGAATGGCTTAATAGCGATTGCTGGTCCTTCACTGTCTCTATCCATCCCTTTTGAGCCTACGTTTAGCCTGCCCGTACTCCAAACTTCGACTGGAGTAGCAATGTTTTTAAGGGTCTGCTTTCCGCAATTATTGAAAACTTTGGCTTGATTTTGGTCTAAACACAGATAGGTAGAGGTGGAGATGGCAACATCTCCTTGCTCCGCAATTGATTCCAATCTTGCTGCAATATTAACGGTGTCGCCGTAGACATCAGGTGGCGGCCCTTCTTCATGCTCAACGTCGCCTAAGTGAATTCCAACCCGTAGCGAAAGTTGCCCCTGCCTTTTAGAGGTTTCTTGCCACTCCATAGCACAATTGACCGCATTTGACGCGCTGTTAAACTCTATAAGCCATCCGTCTCCTAAGGACTTTATCATGTTGCCATTATGTTTTTCTAGAGTTGGACGTATTACTTCTTTTGTAAAATTACGCAGCTTTTCTAGGGTCCCCGGTTCATCTTGGGCCATCATTTTGGAGTAACCAACGATATCAGCTAGAAATATCACCCCTAAACTACGCATGCTTCTTCTCCCAAATTTCACTCAAATGCCTATTTAACAGTAGGTAATTGACTTTGATTTCATGGATGCCTTCAGAAATAGATTTGTATTTATAAGTCCTATTGATATCAGTTTTATCAATTTTTACAAAGATTTTTTGAGTATGGGTGGAACTTCTGCAAGAAATAATCGGGACGTTCTTCAACCATATTTGAGGCGGTTGGATACTGATAAGTCGACATCTAGTAGCCAATGATAAAATACAATCAAATTATTTTGTGTGCTCCTAAACCTCGAATGGACTATGCTTTTTTGATATTTTGTAAAGTGACTGGATAAGCTGTGGAAACAAAAATAGTGAATCAAAGTCAAACGGAAATAATGCACTTAAAGGCAACAATAGTTGTGCTCAGGGAGCAGCTTGAGGCGCTGTCTTTTGACAAAGACAAGGCTGTTCAGAGGGCAGTTTTACTTTCTTCTGATGAAATCCAACAATTGAAAGACATGGCGAGTTGTCTTCGGAATGAACTGGAAAATCTGCGATTTGAGAAAGATGCTGCCGTGCAGCGGGCAACACAGAGTTCTGCAGCTGAAATTCAGCAGCTGAAAAACGCCACTTCCAGCCTTCGGAATGAACTGGAGAACCTGCGATTTGAGAAAGATGCTGCTGTACAGCGGGCAACACAGATTTATGCAGATGAAATTCAGCAGCTGAAAAACACCACTTCCAGCCTTCGAACTGAACTTGAGAACCTGCGATTCGAGAAAGATGCTGCTGTGCAGGAGGCAGTACAGAGTTCTGCAGATGAAATTCTGCAATTGAAAAACACGATAACAAGTCTTCGGTCTGGGATGGGGAATGAACAATAGAGTGAGCACAGAAACGTACGAAATCTGGCTCAAGAGTAATACCTTAAATCCTTCAGTAAATCTCTTCATAAGAGGGTAATAATATGTTGGAAAATATAAGTGCTACAATGGATCTTGAAGAACTTAAAAAGCAGTTTGAAAAATTAGAAAAGAAATCCCGGCGTGCAGAATTGCTTCTGTCTGTAAACCGGAAGGTTTCAGGTTTAACAGACCTCAACACTATTTTGTTCAACATTATCGATGAGGTTGTCTCTGAGCTAGACGCTGAGAGGGGAAGCCTCTTCTTGAACGACGCGTCTACTAATGAGCTGTATTCACGCGTTGCGCAGGGAGAGTTGACGCGAGAAATTCGATTTTTGAATACTTCTGGTATCGCAGGTTATGTTTTTCACTCGAAGAAAGGTGAAATAATTCATGATGTAACAAGCGACCAAAGGTTTAATAAATCTATAGATGAACAAACAGGTTTTGAGACAAGAAGCATCATTTGTGTGCCAATCTTGACCGCCCAAAGCGTGGTAATTGGTGTTGTTCAGGTGCTTAATAAGAGGAAAGGTCGCTTCACAAAAAGTGATCTGGAAATGGTTCACGCTATTACAGAACAGGCGTCTGCAACTTTGCAAAATGCCCAAGGTTTAGAGCGACAAGCTCTAGCTCGCGAGAAAGAAAAATTATTTATTGACCTGGTTTCGGATGTTACTGCAGAAATTGAATTGGGTTCGTTGCTCCAGCGTGTGATGGTTGAGGCAACAAAAATGTTAAATGCAGACCGAGCTACTCTTTTCCTTCATGATCCTAAAAATGGTGAATTATTCTCTAGGATAGCAATGGGAGATAATGTGGGGGAAATTCGTCTTCCTGATAATGTTGGGATAGCTGGTTCAGTTTTCCAGTCAAAAGAGACAATAAACATACCACACGCGTATGCAGACCTTCGGTTTAATCCGGCATTTGATAAAAAGACAGGATATTTCACCCGGTCTATTCTTTGTGTCCCCATAATGAATAAAGATGGAATTTGCATTGGCTGCACCCAGGTTCTTAATAAGAGCGGGGGTGGTTTTACTGACGAGGATGAGTCACGTTTGAAAGCGTTCACCCAGCAAGTTGCGATTGCTCTTGAAAATGCTCAACTGTTTGAGGAAGTAGCAAAGGAAAGGACCTATAGCAACAGTATGCTTGCTAGCATGTCAAATGCTGTTGTTACGATCAATGAGGAAGGAAAAATAGCGACCTGTAACAAAGCGGGTTTGAAGATTTTTAGAGTTAGCACGTCAGGAATTGTTGGCAAAACCGTGGAAGATTTTTTTTCAGGGAGCCGGGCGTGGATGCTTGAGAAGTTTAATCAATGTAATGAGTTAAGAGAAAACATTGATTTGATGGACGTTACATTTGAAGTTGGAACCAAAGAAGAAGGCAATTTTGATATTGTCTCATCAAACGTAAGCTTTTTGCCATTGGAAAACAATGACTCGGAGGGAAGAACAGATCAAAAATCCCAGCACCTGGGAACACTTGTTGTGATTGAAGATATCTCAGATGAGAAAAGAATGAAGTCAACTATGTCACGATACATTGATCCAGGGATTGCTGATCAACTGATGGCGGATGGAACAGACATAATGGGTGGCCAGGAAACCCTTGCGACGGTGCTCTTTTCTGATGTGCGAAGTTTTACCACCATAACTGAGACTTTAGGCGCCCAGGGGACCGTCACCTTATTGAATGAATACTTTGATATAATGGTTGAAGCAATTAGTGAACAAGGAGGGATGGTCGATAAGTTTATTGGCGACGCTATAATGGCTGGTTTTGGAATTCCATTGGCTCATGATGATGATGAGGATAGGGGGGTGCGCGCTGGCATTAATATGATCAAGCGCCTTTGGGATTGGAATAGCCTGCGGGAAAGTGATGGGAAGCCTCCAGTAGATATGGGCCTTGGTTTGAATACTGACAAAGTGGTGTCCGGAAACATCGGCTCCAGCAAGCGGATGGATTATACCATGATTGGTGATGGCGTTAATTTAGCAGCCAGACTTGAGAGCGCTTGTAAATCCTATTCTGCAAGGATTTTGATTAGCGATTTTACATATCAGAGGCTTAAAGGAACCTATCAAATAAGGTACATAGATGACGTTATAGTGAAGGGTAAAACAACACCGATTGGTGTGCGTGAGGTGCTCGACTATCACACGCCAGAGACGTTTCCAAACCTCATGGACAATGTGAATCATTTCAATGAGGGGCGTTTATCGTTTAAAAGTGGTAATTGGAGCAAAGCCATCAAATCCTTTGATGAGTGTTTGAAGTGTAATCCGAATGATGGGTTGTCAAAAACATATTTGGAAAGATGTGAAATTATGCAAGAAAAAAATCCAGAAGACTGGGATGGCATTTGGGTTATGACGTCAAAATAACTTTGCAGTTTTATTTTCTAGCTCAATTTGTTGATAACAATAGTAAAAGTAGTAATTGATTATCCTTTTTAATCCATGGTTATATGATTACATATTTTTTACTCTTTTCAGAACTGGGGATAGAGCGTGAAACACATGCAATTTGGTGGCAAAGTGATCGCACTAACCTTTGCATTTGCTTTGGCCCCTTGGTCTGGCTCAGCGGCAAGCCTGTCGTTGGAAGAAGTGCTAATCCAGAGCCTCAAAAACTCAAATAAAATTGCCTCGTCAAGGGATAGCTGGATCGCTGCAAGGGAGTCTGTTTTTGCAAGTAATGCCACTAAGGAAGCGTCCCTAAAATATTCGGGAAGTGGGTCATTAAGCGAAGCGGATAGTGGTAGTGGGTACACTGATTCAGACTCTTATTCTAACAAAATTACTTTTTCAAAAAATATTTTTGACGGCGGGCAGTCTCGTGAGAACCTTAAGCTCGCAGAAATTCAACTGGAGCGGGCAACTGCCAGCTATAGAAATACTGAACAAGGGGTGATGCTTGAGGCAGTCCAATCATATTTGGACTTATCTCAGTCTTATCAGCAAGTTGAATTACAAAAAAAGAATATAACCAGGCTTGAAAAACATGTTGCCGCAGCCAAGGTCAATCTTGCAGAAGGAATTGGGACGCCGACAAGCTTAGCTGAGGCTGAAGCCCGTTATGCAAGGGCCAAAGCAGATAGAGCCTTATTCGCCACTAGTTTAGAAAACGCAAAGGACCTGTTTTCTAAGCTCACACTCATGCAGGCGAATACTGATCTTGGAGAAGCCCAGTTACCGGGGATTGAGATAACTCTTCCTCAGGATCGACAAGAAGCTGAAGAGTTGGCTTCAAAAAATAGCCCTAATGTGATTATTGCTAGGTTAGCTGAGAGAGCTGCGGGTCAGGAATTGCATTTGGTTCAAGCCAAACAAAACCCCACCCTAGGGTTCAGCCTTTCTGCTACACAAAGCAATACCTCAGACTCGATTTCAGCATCGATTTCGGTTTCAGCGCCTCTTTATTCAACTAATTCCACAATATCCAGTGCGCGAAAAAAGGTCGCTTTACATTCTCAGTCGATGAGGGATCTAAAAGAGGCCATAGGTAATGCTAAAATTGAAGCAAGATCAGCGTTCCGCGATTATGAAGGTGCAAAAATCACACTGAATGCTGTAGTAGCTGAAGTCAAAGCTTCTCGTTTGGTGGTAGATGGAGTGTCAAAAGAATTGAAATATGGTTTGAAAACCACGTTGGATCTGCTTGATGCCGAGAAAGCCTTTAACGACGCTGAGCTTCGCCTTGTTCAAGCGAGACATGACATCACCTTAAGGGAGTTTAAGTTGATAGCGGCGACGGGCGGCTTAACAGCAAATAAGCTTGGAATTGGGCATGTGTTAAATAAGCTGTCTGATAGCCCGCGGCCAGAAAATCCACTTAAAAAATCTCTTCGTTTTTGGTAAGGTGGGCACCTTCAAAAGAGTAGTTTCTTCAGCAGATCGTTAGCCCTTAAATTGCTCAATCTCACGGCTCCCGGAATGAAGTTTCGAGTGTTTTAATGACTGGGAACATCAAGAAAGTCATCACTGTACGCTTCCCAGACTTAATGTTACCGGCAACACTCATGCTTGGCATTAGTTTGAAACCTTCTGGCAATTCAACGAGATTGTTCTCAACTATTTCAATTTCAGCCCGGTAAACGCTGTTCTTTTCTCCAAAAACATCCTCATCAACAGTGTCTTTTGATAATAGGGTAACGGTTCCCAGCAACTCGCCATGTTTTTGCGAAGGGAGAGAATCAAGCATGATTTTGACCGTCGCTCCCTCATAAACATGGGTAATGTCAGCTGGATCGATATCGACTTCAACGTGGAAGTTCAAATCATTTGGCACCAAAGTAGCAATAATGTCTCCAGGTTTGATCACCGTGCCTTCGAATTGATCTTCAAGCTTGAGAACAGTTCCATCGATAGGAGAAGTTAGGCTTACATCTTCAACCTGACGTGTGAGTTTGATAACTTTTTCTTTTAAGCTTTGTTGCTTCAATGTCAGATCTTTTAGTGTTGAGTTTTTGTCACTCAACTTTCCTGAAATAAATTTTTTGTGCTCTAATTTAGCCTTCATCAAATCTAAAGAATTTTCCTCAAGTTCAAGAGAGTTCTCCTCTCTATCAATGTCTGTATTTTTTATATCAGAAACTAGTTTTCTCTCACGTTGCTCCAGACTATTCAATTCAGTAGTGAGGCTCTGTATTTCTTCAAAAGTAGAAGCAATTTGAGAAGTTAAATATTTATCAAAATTAATTTTTGCCTTTTCGAGGTCATGAACCTTTTTTTCGTATTCTGCCTTTGGAAGTATCTTTGCAGCTAATAAACCTTTAGACCGTTCAACGTCCTTTTGTGACAGCGTCATTTGCCCTTTTAGATCTGAGAGTGAGGTTTGAATTTCAGCGGTTTTACTATTGAAGTATTCTAAAGCTGGACTGTTTTCATCGAATGAATATGGCTTGTTCTGCAAAAAAGCGAGAAGCTGCCGCTTCACATTTAGCCTTTGTCTCTTTGTTTTAATATCTGGGCGCACTGCTTTTTTCAATTCGTCGCGGAGAATTTCACTTTTCAGGATTGCGCGATCCAATTTAATATTTGTGCGCTCTAGCTTTAACTCTAGCCCTGAAATCTTTGTCTCATGATCCTGTTTTTGCATTTGTATTTCAGTGACCTGGCCTTCAAAGACTGCTAACTGAAGTTTGTCGGCGGGCACTTCAAACTCTTTATCTAAAATAAAATTTAATTCTGCTTTTGTTCGAGCGATGTCTTTATTAGTAGCGGCTAATTCATCTTTTGTGTTGCGGAAATCAGATGCTATCAAAGTCTCATCAAATTCAGCTAGCGCTTGGCCTTTAACGACGCTGTCACCTTCCTTAACAAGTATCGTTTTGACCACTGATGAATGATTAGATTGAACTTCAACATTTGGAATTGATGTTAGGATTTTTCCACGTGTTGAGACTGTTACGTCTATTTCAGCAAAACTGGCCCAAACACCAAAAGATAAAACCATGGCTATTATAACCATACCGGCTACTGTCAGAGGTTTCTTTGGCGAAATCTTTGCAAATTCATCCAAGTCATCATTGAACTCGCGCAGGATTTTCTTTGTGTAAACGTCCACATCGTCTGATTTGTCAGAGGAGTTGTTACTCGTGCTATCGGTTTCGGGCACGTCAGCAAAAGCGTCTCTATTTAAACGTTCATTCGCATTCCTCACATAGCTAGCTAATCTTCGCATCATGTCTAGTGAGGCAGTTGGTGAGCTTGAGAGATGTTTCTTGAGCTGTTCTTCTGAAACAACTTTTAAAACACACTCTGTTTTAGCACGAGCAGATGCGCTTCGGGCGCTACTATCAATGATAGCCATTTCACCAAAAAGCGCGCCCTTTTCAAGTTCGGCTAGGACCGACTGTTGGTCACCCGTAAATTTTACAAGTTCAACTGTGCCACTATTAATTATATAAGCGTGTTGTCCAAATTCACCTTCGCGAAAAATATAATCACCAGGCAAGAGGTTTAGAATTTCTTCTTTGCTCATGACATCACACTCTTAATCGAAGTCTCGTAGTCTTGTTCAAATTTGGGACTTATAACGCGGAGTTGTTTTTTCATCAGATCTTTAGCTGGACCATCTTGCTCGAGGATTGCTGCTGTTGGACCATACTGGGCAAGCTCAGTTCCATTAAAAAACATTAACTTTTTGCATGCCGTAAGATTATGAAGCTCGCGTGAAACTAAGATCATAGTTCTGCTCTTAGATATTTTGTCAAACGTAGTTTTAAACCTTAAGATGCTGTCGGTATCCATATCTGAAAAGATATCATCCAAGATAAGCACCTTTGGGTTTCTAATCATTGCTCTTGCTAAAGAGAGTTTAATTTTGAAGTCCGCGTTCCAAATTCCTTGTAAATCGTCCATCTGTGTCTCAAGTGAAACATTGAATTTCTGCATTTGCTCTGTTGCATTTGCAGTCTCGCATGCCCATAAAATTCGATCATTATTTGCATTTGGGAGAATTCTCTGGAAATTGTCTCGCAACGACCCCGGGAAAAAATGGTTGGTCTTGTCGACAAGAGCTATATTTGAACGTAGATGTCTAATATTGAAAGTTGAAACGTCATTACCATCAAGCAAAATAGAACCAGAAGAGGTGGGAAAGAGGCCTTGTAACAAATGTCCCACTGAGCTTGCTGTGTCAGTGTTATCTTGCGAGTAACAGATACCAACAGTTTCATGTACATCGATTGAAAAAGAGACATTCTCCAAAATCGGTATTGTTTGATCTCTTATAAAAGATACGTCCTGAAAGCTGATAGAGCCTATAATATCATGAAAATTCCCTGCTGCGCGATTCTCAGCAGTTAATGAGCTAGCTGATGCAAAACTATTAAGTAGTTGCGAGAGTTTTTTCATCTCCCCTGGAAATTCAACTAACGATTGTGCAGGCCTAAAAATTTTCCCAATAAGCATATTCACACCAATGAGAACGCCAGCAGACAAGCTGCCGTCAAACACCATCAAAACACCGACAAACAACACTACGACCGTTAGTATGTTGTTCAACAATGTGCCAAATTCGCTAATAAATGCGCTGCTTGATAAATTACGGTCATTCGCGCGGAGAAAATTACCTTCTGCAGTTTTCCACTCATTAATGACATCACGCTCAAGACCAAGTCTCTTAATATCTATGAAGTTTTCGCCTACAGAGGTGAGTACTTGTTGGCGCTCGCTAGAGCTCGATGAGTAATCTTGGGAGACGGATTGGTTTCGACGTTCGTGAAGTGCTTTTATGATGCAATTTAAGAGAGATACAGCGACCACTATTGCTCCGAGTATTGGGCTGTATACAATTAAAATCGGGACAAATAGCAACACCGCTACAAGATCCGTTATGATGCCAAGGAATTTTGTTATTATTATTGATCGAATATTATTTAGGCTTTGCCCTAAATTGGGGAATTGGCGACTTTGTTCTTTGAATGTTGAGACTGGCAGGTTCATGATTTGATTGAAAATAAGCATACCGTACTTAGCTTCAATCTTGGCGGATGC
>Ga0255774_10000854_pt1 | contig 26368 bp, 21 predicted proteins | sample 101ome_17_FD_179972 | JGI IMG/M metagenome (GOLD analysis project Ga0255774, IMG submission 179972) | Coastal salt marsh microbial communities from the Groves Creek Marsh, Skidaway Island, Georgia - 101407AT metaG (version 2) | ecosystem: Environmental > Aquatic > Marine > Intertidal zone >... | reverse complement strand
TTCCCAAAAGCGTGCAGGATGCCATGCTTATCGCGCCGTACAACGACGCGGCATTCGTTAGTGCGTTGATGGCGGAGCAGGCCGACGACATTGCGGCGGTTATTGTCGAGCCGTTGCAGCGCATTGTGCCGCCGGAGCCGGGCTTTCTCGAGCATTTGCGATCTGAGTGTTCGCGATACGGCGTCCTTTTGATATTCGACGAGGTGGTGACGGGCTTTCGCTTTTCCTACGGTGGTGCGCAAGAGGCCTATGGTGTCGTGCCGGATATCTGTACGCTGGGCAAGGTCATCGGCGGCGGCTTTCCATCTGCCGCGATCGCGGGCAGTGCTGAGATCATGTCCCACTTCGATAAGGCGCGTGTGGGCAGCGAAGGTTTTTTGATGCAGCTCGGCACCCTGAGCGGTAACCCAGTCGCTGCAGTCGCCGGTCTTAAAACCATGGAGATTCTTAGAAGAGAGGGTCAGTACGATACCCTTATCAAGAACGGCGAGCGATTGATGCAATCTTTAGCAAAGCATCTTAGTGCGGCGGGCCATGCTCACCAGATTGTGGGCCACCCGACGTTGTTCGAGGTCGTCTTCACTGATCAGCCAGTCAGAAACTATCGGGATTTTCAGTCCTCAGATAAGGCCCGTCTCGCGAAATTCACTGAACTGCTGCGGGAAAACGGCGTATTCAAATCGGTAGGCAAGGTTTATGTCTCGCTCGCGCTGTCTCAGCAAGATCTGGATGAGACCGAGGCCGCCATTGAGAAATCAGTAGCGGCGCTCGTCTGAGGCGCACGCTAAACCCGAGGCGCAACGCTATCTGTACTAGTCCAGTTTTACGGGAATCTTGCCCCCAAAAATGGACCAGCCGTCGACTTCTTTGATGTTGACGTTGAGCGGGTCGTTTGTCACATAAACATGCTGGACAAGATCCCGTGATGCGGCAACCTCCGGCACAAGCACCTTTACGGCCCCCCAGCCAACGATGAGCGTGAGATTCACGGCGATCACCGTGAGCAGGACTTGGGTATAACGATCGACCATTTTGTGCCTCCGCTTAAAGATTGAGAGTGAACAACGGGACGCTTTTGCTTTGCGACTAAAATGTATCGCCAAACGAGCACCAGGCGACAAAAAAATCCATCCGCCCCGAATTTAGCTCACGTTTGGGCGTGTTACAGGAGACAGACATGCCGGGAGATAGCCAGCTTAACGTGCGACTCGCCAGAGTCGATGATGTGGATCAGTTAACCGAGCTGGTCGAGCAGTATCGTGAGTTTTACAAGCAGACGCGGAGCGAGAAGACGCGATCGTATTTGGTGGATCGAATATCAAATAATGAGTCAGTGATATTTGTGGCTGAAAAAGACACCGTGTTGGTAGGCTTTACCCAGTGCTATCCCACATTTTCTACCGTGTCCCTCAGCCATATCTGGTTGCTGAATGATCTCTTCGTCGATCCTGGCCATCGTGGCCAACATATTGCCGATCGGTTAATGCAGACGGCTGAAAAGGCATCAAAGGACTCCGGAGCGACTCGCATATGGCTTCGCACTGCGCACAGCAATGAGCCTGCTCAGGGGCTTTATGAAAAGCGGGGTTGGGCCCAGGATGACGTTTTTCGGCGGTACGATCTGGTCTTTAACTGAACCCGTTGGCGCACGGCGCGCTGCTGGGTCAACGCCGTCGTGGACCGATTCAGATGATTAACCGATGTGGCTCGAGCGCGTAGACTGATCTAACTCGCCAGATGCATTTGTCGCGCGACGACCGAGGAAAGAATTTTCGTAGATCGCCAGCAGCGACGGCACCAAAAGAAGAACCAACACGGTTGCAAAAGCGAGCCCAAACGCGATCGATGTTGCCATCGGAATCAAGAACTGTGCCTGCAGTGAGGTCTCAAACAGGAGTGGCGTGAGCCCCGCGATAGTGGTTAACGACGTGAGCAAAACTGCCCTTAATCTTTGACAGGCCGCCTCGACGACCGCGGTATCAACCGGCATACCCTGCTGACGCAGTTCTTTGTAGAAGGAGACCAGGATGATGGAGTCGTTGATGACAATGCCGGCGAGAGCAAAAAAGCCGAACATTGAAAGAATCGTGAGGTCGATGCCCATCAATACATGACCCCAAACGGCGCCCACAAGCCCAAAGGGAATGACGACCATAATCAACAGAGGCCATCCGTAGGAACCAAACACCCAGGCTAGTATGAGATAGATCAGCAGCATCGCCACCACGGCCCCACGTTTCATGTCCCCTAGCGTTTCACGCTGATCGGCCTGACGGCCCTCAAATGAAAACTTCACGCCGTGTTTTCGCTCAAGCCCGGCCATGGTGTTGGCTTTTAGGTTGGCGATAATCCGGTTGTCGTTGTTGACGGTGTCATCGACGTCGCCCGTCACGGTAACGGCGAGTTTGCCCTCGACGTGACGAATGGAATCAAAGCCTCGTCCAGGCGTCATCTCCACCACGTTATCAAACGGCACCAGGCCGCCGCTTGGGAGCATGACTGCGAATTCTTCGAGGCTGTTCAACCGGTCACGCTCGTTGTCCGGAAGCATCACGCGAACTTCAACTTCGTCGCCGTTATCTGCCATCACCTGAACGAGTTGTCCCTCATAGCCGGCTCGAAGCTGACGCCCCAAATTTTCAACGGACAAGCCCAGCGATTCTCCGGTCGGGGTGAGTCTTAAGATCAGCTGCTCCCGACCATAGGGCATGTTGTCCTCCACGCCGGACACTCCAGGAATCTCGCTTAGAACGGTTTTCAGATCAGTTGCTGCCTCTTTGACGCTTGCGAGGTCGCTGCCGATGATCCGAACCTCGATATCTTGGCCCGGTGGTCCCGCGGTGGGCTCTTTGATCGAGAGGTTTTCGAGGCCAGCCACTTTCGGTATGCGAGAGCGCCATTCGTCGATGAACTCACGATTGCGCACCGCGCGCTCGTCGGGTTTTATAAGCTCGACCAGTACAGAGCCAATGTTGTCACTGCTGCGACGCTCCCAGTCACCGCTTTCACCAAGACCCTTGCGGGAAATTGCGGTTCGAACCAGCCCACCCCCAAAGTGCGCGTCGGTCTCCCGCACGGCCCGTTCAATCTGATTTAGGTAGTTGGTAACGGTTTCCTCCGGCGTGCCCGACACGAAATCGACATTTGCGAAGAGGATTGGCCCTTCTGCAACGGGGAAGAAATTGAAGGCCAGTCGGCCACTGGCTATCCAGCCTACGGTCATCATCATCAGGGCAACGGATAAGGCTACAGCAGCCCATCGATGGTGGACCCCCGTCCTGATGAGCGGACGAAAAACGCCATCCCGAAATCGCTCGAACCCACTATCCAGTTTTTTGCGCAGACCTTTGGGCTGATAACGGCCCATGCGGGTGAAGGTGCCTCTCAGATGCCCCGGCAGGACGAAAAACGACTCGATGAGTGAGGCCAGAATGACGCAGATCACCACGACCGGGATGGTCTGAAGAATAGAGCCAATAATGCCGCCAATCAGCAGCAGCGGCATGAAAGCAGCAATAGTGGTCAGAGAGGATGAGACCACGGGCGCGAGCATGCGCTTGGCGCCTTTTTCCACTGATTCCAGTGCGCCGCCACCTCGCTCAAAATGTGTGACGGCGTCTTCGCCCACCACAATCGCATCGTCTACGATGATGCCGAGTGTCATGATCAAGCCAAATAGGCTGATCATGTTGATCGACCCGCCATTCAGGTACAAAACGCCAAGCGCCGCCAGAAAAGAAGTGGGGATGCCGACCGTGACCCAGCCCGCTGCGGGCGCGTTGAGGAAGAAATAGAGAATCAAAATCACCAGGACAAGACCGGACAGGCCATTTTTCAGCAGGAGCTGGATACGGTCCTGGATGTACTCCCACCGCTCGTCGTAGATATGCAGGCCAATTCCGGGAGGAAGCGAAGGTCGGGTCTCCTCTACCCATTCGCGTAGCACTTTTGCGGATTTCAGGCTGTCTGCGTCTTTCGTTCTGGAGAGCCGCATCTCGACCGCGGGTCGACCCTCAAAGCTGACCTCGGTCTGCGCATTCTTTGGGCGTCGGGAGATCGTGGCGATATCGCCAAGCGTCAGGAGTCTTCCGTCTCCGGCCACAACGATAGGTAGATCAGCGAAAGCGAATTCACGACGCCGTTGGTCCTTGAAACGAAGTTGCAGCGCCGACTCGCCGCGGCCGATGATTCCCACGGGTAGGTCGCGCGATGCCGCCGCGATCCGCCGACTGATGTCATCCAGCGACAGCCCCAAGTCCCGCAGCGTACCAGGCGGTATTTGAATAGCGATTTCTTGTTCGGGCAGGCCGTAGATACGGATATGCGAGATACCTCGATCCAACAGTTCTCGCTCGAATCGGTTCACCAGGCCTCTCAGCCCCTGGGGATCATCTGGGCCGGTGACCAGCAGACTGGCAACGAGCTCATGGTTAACGATTCGGGAGATTTCCGGGGTTTCGGCTCCCTCGGGCAGGTTAGTGACCAGGTCGACGCGCTCTTTCACGTCGTCAAGCGCTGGCCCCATGTCGGTATTTTCGCGAAATTCAAGCGTAATAAAACTTTGGCCGTCGACCGATAACGACATCATTTCTTTGACGTTCTCAATACCCTTGAGTTCGCGCTCCAGCGGCTCGGTGACAAGCGTTGCAAGATCTTCAGAACTTGCCCCGGGCCAGAACACTTTGACGGAGACAAAGTCGATGTCAAAGCTGGGGAAGAATTGCGTGTTGAGTTTTGATAACCCCCATACGCCGGACAGCATCATCATCGCCATCAGCAGATTAGCCGCCACCGGATGGCGGGCAAAAATGGCGAGCAGGTTATTACTCATGGCTTGATCTAGTTACGAGATTCCACCACCTCAACGCGCAGTCCCTCGACAGCGTTAGGCAGTTGACCAGTCAGGATGACATCGCCAGGTTTCAGATCGTCACTTCGAAAAAGGCTCCAGCTGCCCCACTCGCCGTTGCGATATTCCCCTACGCGCTGGAGACGAACGCGCTCTAAGCGACTATCTTTAATTCGGTAGGCGGCGTCCGCGCCATAGACAGCGGTGACGGGGAGCGCGAAGACGCCCTCCTCGGCGGGCAGCGTCACGAGAATGGCCAGAGTCCGTCCCAGTTCCAGCGCGGGATGATCGGGGGGTAGCTGGAAGAATCCGTCCACACCTCCATCTCCGCTTTCAATTTTTCCGGCAAGACGGACCAGCGTCAGCGGTACGTCGACGCCGTCCATCGTGGTGCTGGCCCGGATACGGTCTTTTTGCCGCAGACTGTTGCGGAGTTTGGTCAGGTAACGATTCGGTATTTGCGCGCGCACCTCTGTGTAGTCCATGTCGAAAAGACTCACAAGCGGCTCCCCGGGATGCGTGCGATCACCAGGGGATACATGCACCTCGGTAACCCGGCCGTCGAAGGGTGCGGTGATTTGGGTACGTTCGAGGTTTTGAGTCGCCTGGTCACGCATGGCCTCAGCCCGTTTCAGCCGGGCTCGTAGCTGCGCCAGTCGGGCCGGGTGGTCCTCAATCGTGTTCTGTCGGATAGTCAGTGCAAGCGTTTGACGCGCCACGGCCTCGAGCGCGCTGTCCACATTGGCCTGCGATCCGGACTGTGTCTCGGCGAGTTTCATCGCTCGGTCAAGGTTCGTCTGGGCCAGCGCCAGAAGTTTTTCATCCTGTCGAAGCGAAGCCATGTCGGTCGCATGGCGGTTGTTTTCGCTTTTTATTTGGGCCTGGATTTCGGCCAGGTCGGCCTCACGCTGCGCGAGCGTCAGGCGCGCATCTGAATCGTCGAGTTGAATTAGAGACTGACCTTGCTTGACCGCTTGTCCGACCAGCACGGACGAGCTCACGACGTCGGCGGCTAGGGCGGCGCGCAGTCGCGATTCGCGCGGTGATTCGATCCGCCCATAAAGACGCACGGTAGGTGCAAGCTCTTTGAACTCCACTGTTGCGGCTTCTACCGGCCAGCTCCTCTCAACGGGGCTCGCCGGCCGGTCTTCGGGCCCGGAGGATTTCAACTGAATAAAGACAACCACGCCAACGCCGAGAAAAAAGAGTGGCAGCACGAATCGGAAAATGCGGGTCATGAGAAGCAAAAACCAGATAAAAACTGGCGTATTTTAGCGGCTGTCGTGAATGACTCGTGCAGAATCTTCCGTGGGCATCATCCTCCGACCGACCGCCTTACACGCTTGAACGGTATAGTTTTTGAAAAGACGGGCGGCCTCGGCACACGGGTCCCGACCGTTATTCGGGAGGGTTGGAACATGTGCGGACGATTCGACAGGCACACGCCGCTAAGCGCTTTTGAGGACGTGGTTGATGGACTCAGCGCATCGGAGTCGCATCTGATCGCCGAGAGTTACAACATTGCGCCGTCTCAGAATGCGGCCGTAATTCGTGGTTCGGATCGTGGGCCGGAGTTGGTGCCGCTGCACTGGGGTTTTGTTCCGGCCTGGTCAAAAAATAAGTCGCTTTCAAGACCGATTAATGCTCGTGGGGAGACGCTCTCAGAAAAAGCCATGTTCAAAGACGCTTTCAAGAGTGCAAGGTGTCTTGTTTTGTGTGATGGCTACTACGAGTGGCAAAAGTCTTCGGAAGGTTCGAAAACACCTTTTTACATCACGCCGGTATCGGACAAGCCGTTTGTGATGGCGGGTCTTTGGGCCCGCAACGAGGCACTAGAGGGCAAGCCCATCGAGACTTTTTGCATCATCACGGTTGAGGCAAATGCATCGTGTAAAGAAGTTCATCACAGGATGCCCTTAATCTTGGATGTTGAGCACCACAGGGAATGGCTCGTGTCTAAAGCGCTGGCCGCGGACGCAAAGGCCGCTATGCTTCGGGTGCCAGATATCGCCATGCGCTTGACGGCCGTCAGCCGATTCGTGAACAGTCCGGCAAATAACAGTCCCCAGTGCATAGCGCCTATTCACGGGTCAGGAGAATCGGCATGAGTGCAACACAAAGCGCCAAATCGGTGGTGATCGTTGGTGGAACGGGTTTTGTTGGTCGTTGTCTAACGAGAACATTGATGTCGCAGGGTCATCATGTTCGGGTGGTGACGCGCAAAAAAACCACCGGCGCCATGCCCGGGTTCCAACCCACCGAGCTCGCAGAAGTCGCGTACGAGTCCGCCGACGCCCGAGAGGCGGCGCTAGCCGGCAGCGATGCATTGATCAACCTCTGCGGCATACTGCATCAATCGGCTCGCCAGCGCTTTGAGGATGTGCACGAGCGCTTGCCCGCCGCATGGACGCAAAGCGCGGTTCGCGTTGGGGTCCAGCAGGTCCTTCATATGAGCGCGCTGCGAGCAGACATGACCGAGCCGCCGAGTGCCTATCTGAGATCTAAAGCTGCCGGCGAACGCGCAGTCTGTGCGCATGCCGATGCCATTGCGATCAGCGTCTTTCGGCCCTCCATCATTTTTGGCGACGGTGATAATTTTTTCGGGCAATTTGCCGGTATGCTGAAATGGGTGCCGGTCTTTCCACTGGTGTGTCCGGATGCACGCTTTGCGCCGGTGTGGGTTGAAGATGTCGCTCGCGCGTTTGCGCAAGCGCTGCGTACGAATACCGCGATCGGGAAGCCGAAGACGTATGATCTTTGCGGACCCGCGATTTATCGGTTTCGCGAGTTGATCGCGTTCACGGCTCAAGCCATGGGCGCTCGTCGTCTCGTCTTCGGCGTGCCGGACTGGGCGGCCCGGTTACAGGGGCGGATAATGCAGGTGCTTCCCAACCCCGTCTTTACCCTCGATAACTATCACTCCCTGCAGGCCGATAGCGTTTGCTCCTGCAACGGCTTCGATGCGCTTGACCTCAGTCCGACGCGGCTTGAGGACGTGATGGCGCCGTTACTCGCCCGATAAGAACTTTCCTACGGAGCGTGCTCGGCTCGGGGCTCGCGAGCCAACAATGAGTTGACCGCTTCTCTTGGGTCCAAGTCCTCATAGAGAACGCGATAGACCTGCTCGCTGATAGGCATCTCGACGTTAAGGCTCTGACTTTTTCGGTGGAGCTCGCGCGCGGTCTTCACGCCTTCCGCTTCCTGACCGACATCACCAAGCGCTGCGTTGAGTGAATCGCCTCGCCCGATAGCCAGCCCGATTCGGCGATTACGGGATTGATCATCCGTGCAGGTGAGGATCAGATCCCCAAGGCCGGTTAGACCCATAAACGTTTCCGACTGACCGCCGAGCGCGTGACCCAGACGCGCCATTTCTGCCAGGCCTCGGGTGATCAGTGCCGCTCGGGCATTCGCGCCAAAGCCAAGCCCATCGCTTATGCCAGCCGCGATGGCCATGACATTCTTTATTGCGCCCCCTAATTGCACGCCTCGCATGTCAGCGCTGGTGTATACCCGGGTGCGCCCATCGCGAAACCAGTCTGCGATCGGGTCGGCTATCGCAAGGCTCTCAGCGGCCACAGTGAGAGCGCTGGGTAATCCGCGGGCAACCTCACCGGCGAAACTGGGTCCTGAAACCACGGCTTGAGAAAAATTACCGGCGAGTACCTCGTCTGCGACTTCGCTTAGAAGCAGGGCGCTGTTGGGTTCAAAGCCTTTGGTTCCCCAGCACATCAGAATGTCGTGTGCGTCTTCCGGCAAAAGCTCCGAGAGCGACCGCAATACCTCTCGAAACGCATGGCTCGGTACCGCAACCACGAAAGAGCGGAGTTGAGAAAGATCTGAAAGAGATTCGGTGGGGTGGATCCTGGATTCAAGCCTCAGACCCGGAAGGTACCGCTCGTTAATGCGATCGGTCGCCATGCGCTCCGCATGGCCCGCTTCGGCACTCCAGAGCACCACGTCCCTGCCGGATCGGGCGACGAGGAATGCCAGCGCTGTGCCCCAGGATCCTGCACCCAGAACACCGACCGGTTCTACGGACACGTCAGTCATGGGTGACGACATGCATCGGGTGGTTGTGGCGCACGAACCCCCGTCTGCAGTTATGCGCCGTTCGTGGCCTGTTCAGATTCCTGATTTTTCTTCTGAAGGTACATTGCATCGAAGTTCACCGGCCCAAGGAGGAATTGCGGGAAGCCACCCTTGGCGGTCAGACCCGATACGGTCTCACGTAGATAGGGATAGAGCACGGTTGGGCAGGCCGCCTCGAGCAACATCTCCAGCATCTCCGGCGTGCTGCCCTCGACGGTGAAGACACCCCCCTGTTGGGCCTCTACGAGAAAGACCACCTCATCGGCCTGTTTTGCGGTGACCGTCACGGTGAGAACCACCTCATACAAGTGCTTGTCCGCATCCAGCAGGTTCTGCTGCGCCTTGAGGTCGACTTCCGTATCGGGGCGGTATTCCTTCCAGGTAAATACTGCCGGACTCTGGGGGGACTCAAACGACAAATCTTTGGTGTAAACCTGGTGTAGGTTGAAGCGGGATTGTGGCGATGTTGCAGCGGCGTCGTTCATTAGGTGGTCCTGATCGGTTCAGCGTTCCAGCGGCAGATTCTCTTTCTCCCAGGCGGCGAGTCCGCCACCGAGCGTGTAGACCCGCTTGAACTCTGCCTTTCGAAGCATAGCGGCGGCGCGTCCTGCACGTTGCCCGCTCTGGCAGGAGAGCACGATGGGGCGGTCTTTGGCTTTGAATTTTTCGAGTTGGCCGAGCTGGTTTTTCAGCTCTTTCAGCGGGATGTTGATGGCGTTGGGGATGTGGCCGCGGTTGAATTCTTCCGCCTCGCACACGTCGACCACCACGGCGTTCTCGTGATTAATGAATTGCGGCAGTTGCACGGCGCTCACCTGGCTCGCGCCAGCACCACCGCGTCGGACCGTATCAAAGCCAATCAGCAGCGAAATGACGATGAGCGCGGCAAAAAGATGCCAGTTGCTGGTGATAAATTCTAGATCCATGGCGTCGCACCGCTCCGGGTGTCCGCAAAGGGCGGTAGTCTACATCAGGACGAGGACGCCCAAGGGCGTGAACCGCCGTTGGGGGTCAGTCGTGGGCGCTACAGAATGCTTCGCGCATCGTCTCCATCAGCGCGAGGATTTTCTCGTCGCCGATTCGATAGAAGACCTTATTGGCATCCTTTCGAGAACCGAGGATCCCTTTATCGCGCAGGATCGACAGATGCTGGGAGATGTTGCTCTGGGAGGTCCCCACCAGATCCACCAGGTCTTGAACGCTGATCTCGTTACCTCCCGCAAGAATGCAAAGGATCTTGAGTCGCAGCGGGTGACCCATCGCTTTGAGCGAGCGCGAGGCGACGTACAGGTCCGTCTCGCTGGCAAGAAACATCTGCTCAGCACCGATGATATTTTCAGCCGAGTCGGGGAGCTTTTTCTGTTGAAGTGCCATTAAATTAATTGGTTTTTGACCTATATTAATCGCTCATTATACGCTAATGTTTTGGGCGATCACGACGCCGTCTTGACGCCGGTTCACCCTAAAAATAGGGATAAGCCACGCAGACGCATCACGGATCACCGATGCCCGAACGCTATACTGAAGTCGTTTAAAGATACCTAACTCTTTTGTCTCGCGACCGGTTTGTCTCCTATGAAAAAATTTCTTCCCACCCGCAGCGTACTTAGCTTTATTGGCGTGATGGCCCTTGGCGCCGTGCTTTTTTCTCAGCCTCGACCGGTTTTGGCGAGCGAGAATCCGGACGCCACACTGCCTTTGGAAGACCTGCGTTTATTCGCTGAGATCTTTAGCATGATTAAGCGGGATTATGTCGAGAGTGTTGACGACGCGACGCTCCTGAAAAACGCGGTGCGCGGGATGCTGAGCGGTCTCGATCCGCACTCGGCTTATCTAGACGCTGAATCCTTTCACGACATTAACGTGGATACGCGAGGCGAGTTCGGCGGGTTGGGGATCGAGGTCACACTGGAAGACGGCGTGATCCGTGTGGTGGCACCGCTGGATGGAACGCCGGCAGAGCGCGCCGGGATTCTGAGCGGCGACCTGATCATTCGCCTTGATGGCATGACGGTGAAAGGCGATTCGCTGGACAAAGCCGTGGAGAAAATGCGCGGTGCGCCCGGTAGTGAAATTACGCTCACCATCGCCCGCGATGGGGTGGATGCGCCTTTTGATGTCACTTTAAAGCGCGCCGTGATACAGCTGCACAGCGTGCGCGGTGAAGTGCTGGAAGACCGTTACGGCTATGCTCGCATCAGTCAGTTTCAGTCCGGCACGGGCGCGTCATTGCGCCGACAGATAGAAAGGCTCGAGGAAAAAGCAGGTGGTTCACTGGCGGGCCTGATTCTGGATCTTCGTAATAACCCCGGCGGCGTTCTCGACGGCGCCGTCGAGGTCACCGATCTCTTTGTGAAAGAAGGCGTCATCGTCTCGACGCGGGGTCGTTCCGCGGACGCGGCCTATACCTTCAATGCAACCGGGCGCGATGTTCTGAACGGCGCCCCCCTGGTGGTGTTGGTGAATCAGGGTTCCGCGTCAGCATCGGAGATTGTCGCCGGAGCCCTTCAGGACCATCATCGAGGCCTGATTTTGGGTACCCGGACCTTTGGGAAGGGATCCGTCCAGACCGTGCTGCCGATGCGAAACGGGGCCGCCGCGCTGAAACTGACCACGGCCCGCTACTACACGCCCAATAATCGCTCCATACAGGCGATCGGTATCGAGCCGGATATCCTAAGCCGTCCGCTCAAGGCTGCCGATGAGCCGACCCGAGCCGGTTTCCATGAGGCCGATCTAGCCGGTCACCTTGAAAACGAAAGCGCCTCTGGCGGAAGCGACGGCGCAGCGGCTTCGGTCAGCGGGGCTCGGTTGCAAGATCGGGACTTCGAGGTGGGCGAAGCCCTCAATATCCTCAAGGGGATCACTCTGGCCAGGCTTCAGACCCAGTAGGCGATCCGATCTTCAGTCTTCCACGTCGCAGCGCCAGGAGCCCACTTCGGTTTCGCGCTGACCGTGGATTTGCCACAGGGCGCCCTCGGTAATCGTAACGGTCGGTTGGTTTTTATTCTCATCGGTCCTGGAGCGTTTACCTGTCCAGCGCATCTGAATGGCGGCGTTGGCCGAGCAGGTATCGTCAGTGAACAGCTGACATCGTGAAAAGCCAATCTGAGCAACGCGGTGTACATTGAGATCAAGCGGCATATCGTGGCATCCCGGCTCTTCTCGGCCGGGTACCAGACTCAACTCCGCGAGTTGATCAAAGTCGTTAATGCTGTAAAAGCGTATATGGGCACTGATGCTTTCCTCGGTCGGCTGGCTCGCGCATCCACTCAGCAAGAGCGGAAGAGAAAGCAGGACGAGTGAGTTGAGTCGGAAGAAAAAACGCACGTGGAGTCAGGCTCTTTTAACGGTGACGGGTTCACAGGGCATCTTAAAAGCGAAAACTGTCCGAAACAATCGATCCTCGCGCCGCCTCGGATATCTGGCCCGCGTATACTGACGCATCACGCGCTAACCCACAGAAAAGCGACGAATCGATATGTCCCGAAAACTCGTCCTGGTCGATGGATCCTCCTATCTTTACCGGGCGTTTCATGCGATGCCGAATCTCGGCAACTCCAAAGGTGAGCCCACCGGTGCGGTGTACGGCATCGTCAATATGCTCCGCAGGCTGCTCCGAGAGCAGGACACGCCTCACTTCGTGGTGGTGTTTGATGCCCCTGGAAAAACCTTCCGAGACCGCCTGTACAGTGACTACAAGGCCAACCGCCCGCCGATGCCAGATGAGCTCCGCTCGCAGATTGAGAAAGTACACGCGGTTATAAAGGCGCTGGGTCTGCCGCTGCTGTCGATACCTGATGTCGAGGCCGATGACGTGATCGGTACTCTCGCCCGGGCGGCGTCTGGTCACGACATGGAGGCGTTCATCGTCAGCGGTGATAAGGATCTCGCCCAACTGGTGGGCCCTGGCGTCGTCATGTGCGACAGCATGAAAGACGTGATTTATGACGAGCAGGGGGTGCTGGAAAAATTCGGTGTGCCTCCTGAACGCATTATCGATTTCCTTGCTCTCGTGGGCGACACCTCCGACAACATCCCCGGGGTCCCGAAGGTGGGACCCAAAACAGCCGTGCGCTGGCTGACCGATTACGGCTCTCTCGACGCGCTTGTCGAAAAAGCCGACAGCGTCTCAGGCAAGGTCGGGGAGAATCTTCGGGCCTCATTGGATCAGCTGGCGCTCTCGCGAGAGCTGGCTACGATCAAGTGTGATGTGCCATTGGATTGTGAGCCAGAGGCCTTAATCGTCTCGCCGCCTGACAACGAAGCGCTGCGAAAACTCTACGCAGAGCTTGAATTCAAAACCTGGCTGGCAGAACTCGGCGGCTTGAATACGCCGGATGACGCGGCCGAGCAAATCGAGAGTCATTACGAGACGATTCTCGATAAAAAATCTTTCGCGCGCTGGATCGACAAATTGTCCAAAGCCAGCGTGTTCGCGTTCGACACGGAAACCACGTCCATTGATGCCATGCAGGCCGAGCTGGTCGGCGTGTCGTTTGCTGTGGAGCCGGGTGAGAGCGCTTATGTGCCGGTGGGCCATGACTACCTCGACGCCCCCAAACAATTAGGTCGTGACGAGGTGCTCGAGGCGCTTCGACCGCTGTTGGAGGACCCCAAGCGCGGCAAACTGGGCCAGAACCTCAAGTATGACTGCACCGTTCTTTACAACCATGGCGTGCAACTGTCGGGGATTCGTTTTGACACGATGCTTGAATCCTATGTGCTGGACAGCACCGGCTCGCGCCATGATCTCGACACGCTTGCGCTGAAGTATCTTGGCCACAAGACCATCCACTACGAGGACGTCGCGGGCAAGGGCAAGGGGCAGTTGAGTTTCAATCAAGTGCCGCTTGAACAGGCCGGCCCGTATGCCGCGGAAGATGCCGATATCTCGCTACGCCTGCACGACACGCTGTATCCGCGCCTGCAGAAGGAAAGCGCTCAGCAGACGCTTTTTGAGCGGATCGAAATGCCTCTGGTAGCGGTGCTGTCCAAAATTGAACGCACGGGCGTACGCGTCGACTGCGACATGCTGGCCACCCAGAGTCAGGAGCTCAGCGAGCGCATTCAGGCACTTGAGGCAAAAGCGCATAAGGAGGCCGGTGGCCCTTTCAACATTGCCTCCCCAAAGCAAATTCAGGAGATTCTTTTTGATCGCCTCGAGCTGCCGGTACTCTCAAAAACACCCAAGGGGCAGCCTTCAACGGCCGAGAGCGTGCTCGCCGAGCTGGCCGATCAGCACGAACTCCCGCGCCTGATTCTCGAACATCGGGGGTTAAGCAAGTTGCGCTCCACCTATACGGAAAAATTGCCCACGCTGGTTAATCCAAAGACGGGTCGGGTGCATACGTCCTATCATCAGGCGGCGGTCGCCACGGGTCGTCTCTCTTCCAGCGACCCCAATCTTCAGAACATTCCCGTGCGAACGGCAGAGGGGAGGCGCATCCGCGAGGCTTTCATTCCAGAGCCTGGGTATCGGCTGATCGCAGCGGATTACTCCCAGATTGAGCTTCGCATCATGGCCCATCTTTCTGCGGACGAAGGTCTTCTCAATGCCTTTGCCAAGGGAGAAGACGTTCATCGGGCGACGGCCTCAGAGGTGTTTGGTGTGGCCCTTGATGAGGTTTCAGGGGATCAACGGCGAAGCGCAAAGGCGATTAATTTTGGCCTGATCTATGGCATGTCAGCCTTCGGGCTGGCTCGGCAGCTTGGCATCGACCGGGGCCAGGCTCAGGATTACATCAATCTTTATTTTGAGCGTTATCCCGGGGTCAGAACCTTCATGGACGCGACCCGGCTTCAGGTGCGCGAGCAAAAATTTGTCGAAACGGTATTTGGACGGCGACTATTTCTGCCGGATATCAGTTCGAGCAATCATGCGCGCCGTCAGGGCGCCGAGCGCGCAGCGATCAACGCGCCGATGCAGGGGACGGCGGCGGATCTCATTAAGCTCGCCATGCTCTCGGTCGATGAATGGCTGACGCAGGAACAATGTGATTGCCGAATCATCATGCAGGTGCATGATGAGCTGGTTCTTGAGGTGTCAGAGCCTGAAGTGGGTCGCATCAGCGAGCAGGTCGCCGCCTTGATGAGTGAGGTGGCCTCACTTGCGGTGCCGCTTAAGGTTGATGTGGGAACCGGCGGTAACTGGGCCGAAGCCCACAGCTAAGGGTCCAGGCGCGTCGACGTCTGGGAGAGAAGATCGACAATCCGCTGACGCGCTTCGCTGATGCCGGTCGGCTGCGTGGCGGAAAATAGCTGCACGGTGACCAGAGGCATGTCCGCCAGCGCCCGCTGCGCGCCATGCATGGACTGAAGCTGTTTCTGGCGCCCGAGTTTGTCGCATTTGGTCAACAGCACGTGAACCGGTAGAGCGGCGGCGGCGCACCAGGCCAGCATCTGGAGGTCGAGCGGAGTGGGTGCTCGCCTTGAGTCGATCGGAAGAATCAACGCTTTGAGGGACTCGCGTTCCTGAAGGTAGCGTTGGATGGTTTTTTCCCAATGCTGCTGCAGGGGCACAGGGACCTTTGCAAACCCATAGCCTGGCAGGTCAACCAGCCGAAAGTCGGCATTGAGCTCGAAGAAGATAATTTGCTGCGTTCGCCCTGGGGTTTTGCTTGTGCGGGCCAGCGCCTTGCGGTTGGTGATAGCGTTGATGGCGCTTGACTTGCCCACGTTGGAGCGTCCCGCGAAGGCGACCTCGGCCCCGGTGTCTTCGACCCAGTCGCGAGGATGATGGGCAGACAGCAAATACTGGGCTTTCTGGAGAAGCGCCGGTTCGCAGGTCATTGAGGTCATGGGTATAATTCTGGCCTAGGGTTTTGGTGGCCATAGGCGAGATCCGCTCTCGTCGCCGGGGAAATCGTCCCGGCAGGGCCCGCCGCCGTGCACCCGGCGGCAACAAGCGTACAAAAACAGGTGGATCGACTCGTCGTCCATACGAGTAATTTAAGGAGCAGTTTAATGAACCGGCTGGTTTCGCTTCTGGCGGCTATTGTAATGACCTCGCTTTCCTTCGGTGCATGGGCCGCAGATCCGGCCGCAGGGCAGATGAAGGCGCAAACCTGTGTGGCGTGTCACGGTGCGGACGGGAACAGCAGCAACGGGGGATTTCCCTCGCTCGCCGGTCAGGTGCCTGGATATATTGCGGCGCAGCTCGCGGCGTTTAAATCCGGCAAGCGTGCCAATGCGCTCATGCAGGGCATGGCCCAGCCCTTGAGCGCAGAAGACATGGCGGACATCGACGCGTGGTACGCGTCGCAGACGATCGCGCCGCGGGGTATCAGTGAGGATCAGGTCGAGCTCGCGACCGAGGGCGAGACGTTATACCGAGCGGGCCTTGCCGATCTGTCGGTGCCGGCCTGTATGGCTTGTCATGGTCCGGCCGGTCACGGTATTCCGTCGAACTTCCCGCGAGTGGCTGGCCAGTGGCCGGAATACCTTGAGGCGCAACTGCTTGCGTTCAAGTCAGGCGCTCGCGCCGGGAAAATGATGGCGCCCATCGCGCATCGGCTGACGGCCCAGCAGATCAAGGCCCTTTCCCTTTACATGTCGGCGCTGCAGTAGTCGCTGCCGACCCCATGTAAAGCCGTCGAGTTGGCGGCTGGGTGATCCGCCCTTATCAGCCCCCTCGCACGACGCGTTATGGCCACTAGCAAACTCTGGGGTGGACGCTTTAATCGCGGCACGGACGTGGCCGTGGAGGCGTTTACCGCATCGGAGCATTTCGATCGCCGACTGGCGACGTACGACATTGCTGGGTCCCGGGCGCACGCGCTCATGCTGGCCGCGCAGGGCGTCATTACCCGTGACGATTGTCAGGCGATCCTTCAGGGGCTCGATAGCATCGAGCAGGAGATCGCTGAAGATCGCTTTGAATGGCAGGCGTCCCTTGAGGACGTGCACATGAATATCGAGGCGCGTCTTACCGCGCTGGTGGGCGAGCCAGGCAAAAGACTGCACACCGCTCGCTCGCGCAATGATCAGGTGGCGACTGACCTTCGCCTCTTTACCCGCGATGCCATCGATCAGATTCACTCGGATATCGCCGATCTGCGGCGTGCGCTTCTCGACGTAGCGGAGCGCGAGGCGGAAACCATCATGCCGGGCATGACGCACATGCAGTCTGCACAACCGGTGACCTGTGGGCACCATCTATTGGCGTGGTGCGCCATGCTGGATCGAGACGCTCAGCGCCTTAGGGATTGCCGACGCCGCGTCAATGTCTCACCGCTGGGATCGGCTGCGCTCGCGGGAACCGGATTCCCAATCGATAGGGAGCACAGCGCCCGGGCGCTGGGGTTCGATTCCGTTGGCGCCAATTCCCTGGACGGTGTGTCCGACCGGGATTTTGTTATCGAGTTCTGCTCGGCGACCGCGCTTCTAAGCGTGCACCTATCGCGAATGGCTGAAGAGTTGGTGCTCTGGAGCTCTCAGAGTTTTGGCTATGTGGATCTTGGGGATGGTTTCTGCACGGGATCGAGCATCATGCCGCAAAAGAAAAATCCGGACGTAGCTGAACTCGTTCGAGGCAAGAGTGGTCGAGCTGTTGGCCATCTTGTGGCGCTTCTGATGCTGATGAAAGGCCAGCCGCTGGCGTACAACCGGGATAATCAGGAAGACAAAGAACCGCTTTTCGACAGTGTCGATAACGCCCATGCGTGTCTTCAGGTGCTGACCGGGATGGTGGCTCAGATGACCTTTGATCGCAGCCGGATGCGTGAGGCAGCGGCCCGCGGTCACTCGACGGCTACCGATCTTGCTGATTATCTGGTTAAAAAAGGCATGGCGTTTCGCGATGCCCATGAGGCCGTTGGCAGCGCGGTCCGTCTGGCCGAGTCGAAGGGTGTGGAGCTGGCCATGCTATCGTTGACAGAACTGCGTGCGGTATCCGAGTTGATAGAAGAGGACGCGCTTGAGGTGCTGACCCTGGAGGGGTCTGTCAGCTCGCGGGACCATCGGGGTGGCACATCGCCTCGGCAGGTGCGTCTCGCAATCCAGGAGGCTCGCTCGGCGATCGCCGCGCAAGCCAAGGGTGGGAAGGAATGATGAGCAAATTATCAGGAGCGGGGCGTTTCCTTGGCATCTCAGGCAGGGTGGGAACTGCCCCGTGCATGATTCTGACTTTGATGTTGACGTTGATGATGACGGGATGTGGCCAGAAAGGTCCGCTGTATATCCCGGATACCCCGGCCACGCAGAAGGCTCAGGACGAAGACAGTTAATCCGAACGTGGATCACTTCGGATATCGTCAGGATCAGCTGTTTGCGGAAGACGTTTCGCTTTCGCTGATTGCCGAGCAGGTCGGCACACCGTGCTACGTCTATTCCCGCGCGACCCTCGAGCGGCATTACCGCGCGTTTGACAGTGCCTTCGGTGATTTCCCGCACAGCATTTGCTACGCCGTAAAGGCGAACGGGAATCTTGCCGTGCTTCAGGTGCTTGAGCGATTGGGTTGCGGTTTTGACATCGTTTCAGGCGGAGAACTCGATCGCGTGCTCGCCGCAGGCGGGCGCGCCGAGCAGGTGGTTTTCTCGGGCGTTGGGAAGTCCACCGCAGAGATTCGCGACGCCCTTTCGCGCGGGGTTCGAATCCTAAGTGTTGAATCCGAGGCAGAGCTTGAGCGGATCAGCGAGGTGAGCCAACGGTTGGGCAAGGAGGCGGCGGTTGCGCTTCGTATTAATCCGGATGTGGATCCAGGTACGCACCCTTATATCGCTACGGGCCTGCGGGAAAACAAATTTGGCGTGCCCTTTGTGGACGCGGTGCGTCTTTATCAGAAAGCCCACGCGCTCAAGGGCATCAGACCGGCAGGGATCGCGTGTCATATCGGCTCGCAATTGACCCAGGTCACTCCTTTTTGTGATGCCCTTGAGAAGGTGCTTGATCTGGTGGCCGAACTCAAGACTCACGGGATCGAACTCGACCATCTGGATCTCGGCGGGGGGTTGGGAATCCGCTATGCCGATGAGAATCCACCCTCTCCGGGCGACTACATCGAGGCGCTGTTGGCAACCCTGCGGCGCCGCGGTTGCCAGATGCACGTCACTCTTGAGCCGGGTCGATCCATCGTGGGCAACGCGGGCGTCTTGCTGACTCAGGTGGAATACACGAAAGCGGGTCCCGATCAGGATTTCGCGATTGTGGACGCAGCAATGAACGATCTGCTGCGCCCGTCGTTGTATCAGGCGTGGCATGAGGTGGTCGAGGTGAACCGCGCGGGCGGTCGTCCGACGCACCGCTATGATGTGGTGGGGCCGGTCTGTGAGTCCGGAGATTGGTTGGCTCGGGATCGGATGTTGTCAATCGCATCGGGCGATTTTCTGGCGATTCGATCGTCCGGCGCCTACGGGTTTGTCATGAGCTCCAACTACAACGCGCGGCCGCGACCTGCTGAAGTCATGGTCGATGGCGAGTCGTTTCATATTGTCCGCGAGCGCGAGAGCACGGCTTCACTTTTCGCTGGTGAGCATCTGCTGCCATAGATCTGCCTGTTAATGAGCCTGTTCGATACGAGACCCGCGGATCGTCGTTTTCTCGGCTGGGCGATTCTTTTCGTGCTGATCGGGGCGGCGCTGAACTCGCTCTGGTGCATTTACATCGACGACGTGGTCAATAACGATGCCGTCGAGTACATCCGGGCGGCCGAACGGTTTGCGGCGAGAGACTGGTCGGGCGCTTTTACGGTTCATCAATGGCCGTTTTTTTCAGCGCTCATGTGGGTTGTGGGTCGGCTGCTGGGGATCAGCTATGAGACAGCAGGCTACCTGCTGAACTCGGTATTTTTTACGGCGGCGTCGGTCTTTTTTGTTTTGGTGGTGCATGCGTTCGGGGGCACGACCCGAAGACTCATCACGCTTGCCGCGTTGCTTGCCGTTTTGCACCCCTCGTTCAATGAATACCGGTCATTCATTATCCGAGATGCGGGATATTTAGCCTTTTATCTGGTTGCGGTGTTCTTTATGGCGCGCTGCGTAGGCCAGCTCACCGTTCGCGATGCGGTGGGTGCGGTCGTCGCCCTGGTGATCGCTACGCTATTTCGGATCGAGGGGGCGGTCTTTCTGTTGGCAACGCCGCTGCTGCTGACAGCCGTTATCGCGAAAACGGATGGCGGCCCCTGGCGCCGTTTGATTCTTTTGGTTGTTGCCGCCTTCATCCTTGCCGTCGTTTTGGGTTGGTGGGTGATGGCGCCCAAGAGCGGACTGCCCATGGAAAGCGTTACCGATAACCCCGTGCAGGTGGTGGAGAGCGCGTGGCTTCAGGTGCTGAGTTCAATCTCGCACAAGATCACGGTGCTGCAATCAGAGTTTCTCGGCCCCTACTCTGCAGAATACGCCTGGGCGCTTTTTGTGTTCGCGGTAGCGGTTCTGCTGGCAAGCGCGACCCTGTCACAACTCAGCATACCGTGGGCGGTGTTGGTGTTCGCGGCGATCTGGTTCAGGGTCCGATTTCCAGGGAAAAGCCTCAATCGCCTGTGGGTGAGCCTGATTGCGATGCATCTGGCGATCCTGCTGGTGTTTACGGTCATCAATTTGTTTTTGGCCGCCCGCTATCCGCTGGCCTTGGCTGTCACGATCCTGGTACTCGCTCCTTTTGCGCTGGATCGTGTTGCTGAGGTATCCGGGTGGCGGCGATTGGGTGGCGTACGCCGCGTGACCCTTTTGGTCTTACTGGTTTGGGCTTTAGGCGAAAGCATCAGCGGGCTTGATAACGCAACCCGTGCCCGCGCCTTGAAAGAAGCGGGCCAATGGATCGCGACCCAGACTCAGGAATCTGGGTCCGTCGTGACAAACGATCGGCGGATTGCTTACTACGCCGGACGCCACTGGGATCTTTCATCGATTGAGCCGAGTGTGGCCAAGATTCTCCATGGCCTTAGAGGTGGTCTTTGGCCGGACGCATCTTATGTGGCCCTCAGATTAAGTCGGGGCGGTACGCAGACTCATGATTGGGTGATTGAAGCGTTGGGCGCGGCGCCCCTAAGAACCATCGACGAAGGAAAAGGCGATCGGGTTCTGATCTATCGTCGGCCGTGATACCTCGGGGGTCTTGATCGGGTTAGGTCTCGGCTGAGCAGTCGATCGCAGGCATTGCTTTTAGGTGCGCATCAGACGATCTGTAAACGCCCGCATCTGATCTATCGACATGGATTCAAAATACATTCGATGCCACAGTTCGAGGTTGAGAAGAATCCACAGTCGAAAATTATGATCGGCCTTCCCGCTGAGGTGTTCTTCAATCAGATTCTGTACTGCGTGGCGTTCAAAAATACCTGCTTCAATGAATCGAGATTCCGCGAATAGATTGCGAAGGAATCCGGAAAGTTCGTTACGCAGCCAGAGCGCAATGGGAAAACCGAATCCCTGTTTCTCTCGGTAGACCAGTTCTTTTGGTAGGTAGCGAGAGGATACGGATCTCAAGATGTGCTTGAGCTTCATGCCGTTCAGCTTCATGTGCGCAGGAATAGACGCCGCGAATTCGACTAACCTGTGGTCTACCAGCGGCGATCGGTTCTCAAGTGAGTGCGCCATGCACATGCGGTCCGCAATGACCAGAAGATGATCGGGCATACGGGTCATGAGATCCGTGTAAAGCATACGATCGACCAGATCATCCACATTCGCTGCATTAAAGTGGGTCAGAATCTTCTCGCGCGAGTCAGTGGAATCGAACGAATCGCGAGCCTGTTGGGTAAATAGTGACCGTTTGCTGTCGTCCGTGAACCGCAGAAAGCTCATACTGTGGGCATACCGATCACCGCGCTCGCGAAGGGACATCTCATTGAGCCAGCGGGCTTTTTGGGCAATCGTTTTGTACTGAAACGTGTCTGGGATAAGCCGAATCAACTTTTCGATCACCGTGCGCCGCAGCCAGGCGGGTAGCACCGCGTAGTAGTCAGCCAGCCTTTGACCGGCGAACCGGTCGTATCCTGCGAAGCTTTCGTCACCGCCGTCCCCGGAGAGTGCCACCTTGACGTGCCGACTGGCGAGCCCGGCGACCAGATAGACGCCGACTCCGAACGGATCAGAAGGCTCGTCCATGTGGTGAATCATGGTCGGAATCTTATGAATCATGTCCGATTCGACAATCTCCTCATGAGCTTCCATACCGTAACGCTCGGTCACCATACGCGCGAACGGCAATTCATTAAAGGATTGCTCTTTTACGCCGATTGAAAAGGTCGGCACAGGATCTTTTTGTAGCGTAGCCATCATGGCCGATACCGTTCCCGAATCGATGCCCCCGGACAGAAAGGCGCCTACGCGCACGTCGCTTAAAAGATGTGAGTCGACCGTTTCCAGGAGCGTCTGGTGGAGACCCTCTTCGATATCCTTTTCCGAACCTTTTTGCTTTTTCAGAAAATCGATATCCCAGTACCGTTCCATGCGAACCGATTGATTCTCATAAACCAAATAATTGCCCGCCGGCAGCTTTTGCACGTGTTTAAAGAACGAGAATTGATCCGGCATAAAGCGTAAGGACATGTAGTGCCAGAGACCCTCAAGTTCCATCTCGGCAGGCACCAGATTTGAGGCAAGGAGCGCCTTCACTTCGGACGCAAAAAATACGCGATCTTCGCGGTGCACAAAAAAGAGCGGCTTTTGCCCCATATGATCTCGCGCGAGTAACAAACGCTCCCGTGTGCGATCCCACAACGCGAAGGCAAACATTCCCCGCAGGTGCGTCACGCACGCATCACCATGTTCCTCGTAAAGGTGCAGGATGACCTCAACGTCGGTCCGCGTTCGAAACCGGTGGCCTTTTTCAATCAGCCGTTCTCGCAATTCGGGGCTGTTGTAGATCTCACCGTTGCAGATGAGAACGAGCGTTTCGTCCTCATTGAGAATAGGCTGGTGCCCGGTTTCCAGGTCAATGATACTGAGACGCGTCTGCGCCAGGGCCATAGGTCCGCGGTGGTAGTAACCCTGATCGTCGGGACCCCGGTGATGGAGCGCAGCTGCCATGGGGCCGATACGCTCCCGCTGCTCTGGGTCAGGACTCAGGATTCCGGCAATTCCGCACATGGCATGAATCGATTGGGTAAGCGGTCAAAGGTTAATGACAACACGGCGACGGAAAACCGAATGCCCGTTGCCGGGGTTCCAGATAGGTCGCCAGATTGGGAGACGAGATTTTACGGTTTTCTCGGTTGCGAGGGGCGCGGGCAGGGGCCAGATCTGTCTCTCGCTCACCAATGAAGCCATTGCTTTTTATTTTTTCGCTTAGTCACCAAAGAGCCGTAAATAGTAAGGGAAGGGTCGTATGACAAGAGGCGCTATCGCTATCGATCGAATCAGCAGCGTCTGATCAGCGATATTGGTGGGATCGAGTCGCAGGTGGCGACACTGATCGACTCCAATCGCCATAAGCAAGGTATTTTCTCCGGCATCGAAGACCGCCCGCGTCGAGGATTCTCCAATTCGATCAATAAAGCCCCGAGTGCCGCTCCAGAAGAGTTGCAGAATGCCTGGTCCGTCGCTGATGAGTTTAATTTCGATTAGGCCACTCGGCTTTAGCAACTCACACACTTGGGGATCTAAAAAGATTTGGCTGTCGGCATTTAATGACGTGATACGCCAACCATCAGATGAGGCGTTTAGTTCGGCATTCTTGATGCCGGAAACCAGCTTGTCAGAGCCAAGATCCAGTAGCGTGAAGGCGCCAAGACCCAACATTTTCGCTGGCGGGTGATAAAACGGGATCACGAAGCGTCGCATCGCATCAGCATGGACCGCGATAATCAGACAAACCGCCAATACCGGCAGGAGAGGAATGTGCCAGCGCCCTGAGGGGCCCCCAAAGGCTATTTTTGGTTCATGCCGCCTAAGTGTTTTGGTTCGGCGGATGTCGTCCATGGCCGCGAAAAAGAGAATGGTGACGGCCATAAGGGTGGGCAGCATGTATTTGCCCTGCACCTGAATTTCCTGCAGCCATTGATACACCGCGTAGACAAAAAACTGAAAGACCACAGCGAGAAACAGCAGCGTTTCAAGAATCAGGCGGCGTGGTTGCGTGATCGCATTGCCCCTAATCCAGCGGCCAACGCTCACGAGCCAACGAAAGGGGACGTAAAGCGTGCCAACCGTCAGCACGACGGTATAAATCAGATACTGCGGAAGTCCCACGCGAAGCCGAAGCCAGTCCAGGTTGCCGATAGCCGACGCAAGACTCTCGTCAACGAAATTCTTGTAATTGCCGAACACCAGCTCAGCAAAGGAGACGCCTTCAGCCGAGAAACTCTGCACCGAACCAGGATCGATCTTGGTGAACGTGGCGCTGATCGTAGAGCCGATCTTGAACAACAGCGGGTCGTCCCAGCCGTAGTGCCACACGTTGAAGGCGAGCCACCATCCACCCCCGACCAAAACCCCGATAACGAGCGCTGAAAGAGCCAACACCCATCGTCCGTTGGCCGGCCGAGCGCAAATGACCATAGCCAGGCCAGCGAAAGGCAAAAACAGCCATGCGGTGAATTTTGAAATCAGCACGAGACCGATCGCAATCCCGGTTAATAGGGCCAGGCGCGGATCGACCGGTCGGTCAAAAAATCGGGTGATGCAATAAATGAGAAAGGTGACAGAGAAAATCGCGGCGCTGTCGTCATTGAGATGGGACGCAATGAATGTAAATTGGGGCATCAAGCCAATGAGCAGGGCGCCGGTCAGCCCGAACGTAGCTGATGCGAAGTGCCGCGCCAGCGTGAGGTAAGCGATCGCAACCGTTAGAGCACAAAGGAGGGCGGAGCCTACGCGAAACAATAAGCGCAGCTCGATTCCTGTCCAGGAAAGCAACTGAGCAGCGCTGGCGGAGACCAGATACGGCAGCGGGGGTCGCAGCGCACGTGTGGAACCATACGCCGTGAAATGCAGTTTCTCCGCGTCGTCCGGCAAGACGGCTAAGCGCCCCTCTGAATAAATGAAGCGTGCACCGTCAAAATGTGCATCGTAATCGGGTCCTGCGCCGTAGGGCAGAAGCAGAGCGGTGGTGACAAAGTAAGCGAAAAAAGCGATGCCGACAGCGAAGGCACTGCGGCCAGCGGAACGGCGGGCGACGGAGTTCAGCATGCGGAATGCTTTTCGAGGTGACGAAATCGCTCAGGTGGACCCGAAGGTCTGACCATCATAAGGCCTAAGCGAGCCCTAACGAAGCCCGAAACTCCAGGATAGGGCGCTCGCCACGCTGGCCTCAGAGCGGCTCCCCGCAACGTGCAGTGGTTGTTCCCGATAGATCAGGTAAGAAATCAGCCGAAGGCGCGAACTCAATGGCTTGCGATAAAACAACTCCCAGCTGGTCTCCTTCCCGTCTGGGACGAGACTGGTTCGACGGGCGTGGAATTTAATGCCGCCCGTTTTGTAATTCCAGTAGGGCACACTGACGCGGGCGTCTCCATCGATGGTTCTCAACGGCTGCGAGAAAGCCAAACCGAACGCATCCCCGGAGCTGAGCAGATCTCTTGCAAGCAACCCAAGACCCCAACTCATGCTCTCGATGTCGGAAAAATCACTGACCAGGGTATTTGCGCCATTTTTCGCCCAGGTGATGCCATGCGTGTATTGCCCCACCAAAGACCAGGTGTTACCGAACGAAAGCGTTCCGCGCACTTCGCCGAATATCGTTTGCGCTCCCGAAACGCTCAGCGCGCCATTGGACGCGCCGCCCAAAAGATTGCCGTGCTCCTCAAGAAGCCCTAGTTTCACGCCAACACCAAAGTCTCTGCCCCGAAAGCCAAGCTGTAACTGAGAACTTTCACTGTTGACGCCGTACGTCTTCTGATCATCGACTGCTGCAAAAGAGACGCCTGACTCCCAGCCCGATTCTGCCGCGAACCCAACCGCCGCGTGATAACCAAGGTCACTGAAGCCATTAAGCGGCGAGGCGAAGGCATCACTGCGGAACGACATAACGGGAAGCACCCTGGACTCCATCGATGAGGCCTCGTCGAACGACAAGCCCACGCGCTGGTTGACACCGAACGCGTATCGGACCCCATCGGCATGGGAGCCAATCATCTGCATGCGTACGGGCGTATCGACCAGGCCCGCATCCGCATGGGTGAGTTCGCTTGACAGGTGACTCGTTCGATTAAAACTGTAGGTTGTCGCTAGCGAAAAGTCGCTACGCTGGATTAGGGTCTCCTGCACCTGCTCGGTGTCGAGTTCTTTGAGCACGGACTGTGCGGTGGGTCCAGGGTTTCGGACGCTGACGCGGGTCTCGAGATCAAGCTCGTACGTCCGCCCGTATTCATCCAGTACAAGCGTTTCGCCCAGCTCGGGCGTGTTCCGCACCAGCGCGTAACCGACGCCGCCCACGACAAGCGCCCCAAGGGCTAGACCTGCTCCACCCCCGCCTCCCGAGCCACTTGAACTGGAGTTACCTCCACCCGAGCCTTCATCGTCTATCGCCTCTGAATCTTCCCCGTCTTC
>Ga0255774_10000841_pt1 | contig 26540 bp, 18 predicted proteins | sample 101ome_17_FD_179972 | JGI IMG/M metagenome (GOLD analysis project Ga0255774, IMG submission 179972) | Coastal salt marsh microbial communities from the Groves Creek Marsh, Skidaway Island, Georgia - 101407AT metaG (version 2) | ecosystem: Environmental > Aquatic > Marine > Intertidal zone >... | reverse complement strand
CCGACATCGATGACGACGGCGACGACGACGACGACGACGACGACGACGACGACGCGGGTTTCGTCGCCAGTTCGCGACCGACGACGACGCGGGTTCGACGGTTTGGACGACCGATGGGGGCGGCGATGACGAGCGCGACGACGACGACGACGGGTGAGGAAGGAAAGGGTGACGACGATGTCGACGCGCGAGAGGAGCAACAGAAGAGAGAGGACTCCACTGAGGAACCGACGACGACGACGACGACGACGACGAGTGGTGACGAGGAAAAGGAGGACGAGGAGGAGGAGGAGTGTGGGTTTTGTAAATACATGAAGGGCGGATCGTGTAAAGACGCGTTCGTGGCGTGGGAGGCGTGCGTGGATGAGGCAAAGGAAAAGGAGGAAGATTTCGTCGAGCGGTGCTTTGAGACGACGTCGGCGTTGAGGGATTGCATGTTGAAGGATCCAGAGTATTACGGACCGATGGTGGGTGAAAACGAAGGAAGCGGGGAGGATGGCGATGGTGAGAAGGAGGAGGAGGCGTGATGGCGTTTGCTCGGTGAAGTCTACATTATTTAATAACTACGCACACAGTCGATGGCGAACGTTGGTTCTCTACTACTTACGCGCGCGTCTTTCGCGATCAGTTGTCGTCGTCCGACGACGCGTCTGGGTCGTCGCCGAACCCGGCAAATCCGGCTGGGGAGTCACTCGATCGCGTCGTTGCGTCGCGTTTCGCGCGCTCTCTCGCCGCCGCGCGACCAACGAGTTTCGGTTGCGGGAGCGGTTGTCGGGATTTGGCGCGTTCGGCTTTTTTCTTCTCCTCGAGCGCCGGGTCTTCGAAACCGGCGAAGGCTTTGGATGACGTTTTCGACCTCGTCGTTGTCGTCGTCGTTGGTTTCGGCGGTGCGGGCTTTGACGTCCCCGCGGAAGGTTGCTCCGCCGTAGTCGTCATCGTGGGCTTGGACAGCTCTTCGTCCTCCTCATCTCTCTTCGTTTCTTCAGGCGCGGTCGTCGTCGTCGTCGTCGTCGACGACGACGACGACGTCGGTTCTTCTGCATTCGCATCGTCCGTCACCTTTTCTTTATCGCCACTTTGAGCATCGTCATCGTCCAGCTCGACGCCGAGCGTCTTGAGCGCCGCGGCGGCGCCCGGGACACTCGACGCGGGGGGAGCGCACGCGATAATCATCGAGCCCGCCGCGCTCACCGCGGGCGTCAGGCGCTTTCCGATAAAGTTGAGCATTCCCGTGATCCCTCGGCTGTTCCGCGCCTCAACCAAACGTTTGCCTTCGTTCGGCTTGAACCCGGTGAGCGACGTCAACACGCTCACTGACGATTCATCCCCGTCGACGAAGAAGCGTTCCATGATGGTGCGCAACTGTTTGAGATGCTCTGTCTTGCTCTCCGCCGACACTTGCACGTCCACCAATCGGTCATCCAAAGCTTCGAGCTTTGCCAACGCGTGCGTTTCTAAATATTGCAACTGTTCACCTTGTAAATGCGACGCCACCTCGAGCGCTTCCATGCACTCTTGAAGTTTTTCCTCGAGCGCGTACGCCGCAGATTCGGTAAACTTGGCGCGCGTCTCTTTGATTTGCTTTTCCTTTTCGCCCAACATCCACGTCATTCGAGAGTTATTCTCCTCTAAACGTGCCATTTCTCGCGTCATCTTTTGTATTTGCGCTTGATCCACTCCGCCGCCGCTCGCACCTTCACCGCCGCCAAACATCCCACCGATCCCGAACCCGCTCGAGCTCACCCTCGCCTTCGCGCGTTCGGTTTCAAGCACGGCGACGCGCGTCTTCAGATTGGTAATCTCCTCCACCGCCGCGAGCAACAGCGCCCGATTCACCCCATCCTCAGTTTCCCGAACTTCTTGCACGCTCTCGCTCGCCGCGTCCTCGCCCACCATCGCCCGCAAGCCGGCGTTTTCTTGCAAAATAACTTGCTTCTCTCTCAAGTGCTCCATCTTCATCGCGCGAACGTCGTCTGATTCCCAAAACTTCAATTGCTCCACCGTCTGCGCCGGAACCTTGACGTACGTCGGCCGCATGCTCACCGCGCTCTCAATCGGGAGGTATTGCGACGCGTATTGCGACGCTTGAAACCTCGTCAAGGCTTCGGACGCCTTGTTCGCGTACTGCGTCGCCTCGTCTGCGGCGTCGTCGAGCACGGCGCCAAACGCGTCGGTGACTTGGTTCAACGCGTTCGAAAACGCCAATCGATCCAACGCCCCTCGCACGCGATCGTCGTCGTCATCCTCTTTGTACCCTTCGTTAAATCGTGATCGGGTGTACGACGTCGGCGTCGCGTGCGCTGAAACGCTCGCGCGTCGAGCCGCGGCGTTTCCATCGTAAAGATCATCATCATCTTCTTCGATACCATCGCGTTCCGGTCGTCGTCTGCTTCGTCTCTGCGTCGACGGCGGCGGCGACGTGAACCCTTCAACTGACGCTCGACGCGGACCGCCCACCCGCGATGCCTTGGCGTACTTATCGTCGTCGTCGTCGTCGTCGTTACCGAACATGCGCGGACTCGTTCGCAAGCGCAACGAACTGTGATGACTCGATCGATGCGTCGATCCTTATCGGTAGTTTTCACGCGTGAAAACCATGAATCGAAAGTTGAAAACCTCGCTTCGCGTGAAATCATCGATCAAAAAGGGGGGTTGGAAAGGTTGAGGGTTGAGCCGCACGGTTCAGACGTCAAAAGTCGTCGCCGACGACGACGCACGCGCACGCACACCGAATCGGAGGAATAGACGGAAGAAACGTCATGTTATCGTCGTCGGGATCGTCCGTCGTCGCGGGCGCGACGGCGATGATGCGCGCGTCTCGAGGAAAAAGAGGAGGACGACCAGCCGCCGCCGTTCGACAGAAGAGGACGATGATGTTAACGCCGACGCGTAGCCGACGCGATGTCGTCGGACGTGCGGGTGAAGAGGGCGCGCCCGATTCACTGTCGTCATCGCGACCGGACCCGTCGACGCTCAAGGCGAGTGAACTGAGGGATGTGCTCAAGGCGCTCGGCGCGCCGACGGCTGGGAAAAAGGCGGAGCTCGTCCAACGAGCGCGAGACGCGTGGGCCATGGTAGACCGGGGACAATCACCCGCGGAGGAGTTCGCGAGAGAGGCCGAGGAAACGGCTAGAGTGAGTGCAGAGGCGAGCGCGGCGATGGAGTCTCGACGGGCGGCGAGACGCGCGAGACGTGGAGGCAAGACGGCGGCGGCAGGCGGTGTGGACGACGCCTCTTCGTCGGCTCGAAGCATCGCGGACACCACGCGGGAAGTCGCAGCGATGAAAGACGCGGGCGTGACGGAGATTCAGCGCGAGTTCGTTGTGCAGAGGTTCATGTCTGACTCCGTCGAGGCATCGAGCGGGTGGTTTATGCTTGAAACGGCGGAGTCGAGAGAGGATCGGGCAGTGAATTCCATTCTCGAGTTGAATGGAACAAAGCTCACGCGCGGGCAGGCGGACATCGTCGCCTGGGTTCCTCGAGTTCCTCGTGATGGATTTTTCGTCCGCGCAGCGGATGCAGAGGGTAAGAGCGATTTAGAGTTGTGTCAAATGGTTACCGAGGAGGAAATGTCAGAAATGCTTCAACCGGGGTACGTGTTGGTGCGTTGCACGCTGACACAAATGTTGCTGGACGCGTTCGACGAGCTTCGTACAGTGCGTGGGTTCGCCACGGGCGGAAGCTCTCGATTCGGGGCGAAAAAGTACCAGCAAATCAACCAACCGTTGACTATGGATGATCAAATCCCGCAGATGATTGCCAAGTGTTTGCCGAGGGTGCTGAGCGACGAGGATATCGAAGTTGAAAAGGCGCGCGCCGAAGCGAGAGAGATCGCGCGCGACGCCGCCGACGACGAAGCCGACGGCGAAGATTTACGACCGCTCGCGTCTCGCGTCGTCGAAGACTCTACCGCCGGCGGGCTCGGTCGCGTCGAGGTGCACACTGGGCCATTTAAAGGTTTTAAAGGACGCATCGTCACGAAGAATGACGACGGATCGGTCGAGGCGACGTTGGCTATTTTCGGCCGGGATACCAACGTGTCCCTCGCACCGAATGAGTTTAACGAAGTTTAACGCAACGCGGCGCGAAGCACGGGCACGTACTACTTGTAATTTGTCATCAACATCAAGAACAACAACACCATTTTCTACAATCGTTTGCTAATCTCTTGGTACAATTCGGACGCCCCCGGATCGGACGCCGCACGGGCAAGACAGAGCTGCTGAACGACCGGAACCGCGGCGTCTTCGACACCGGCGAACGCCTCTCGGGCGTAACCTCTTCGATCGGACCGAAGCGCGTTGAGAACAAAAGAGAAAAATCTCTTCGCCATCGCGCCGTCGATGGACGACCCCGCGGCGTCGGCGATGTCAATGGCACCGTCGCCCTGATGACTCGCCGCCATTGCCACGAATCCCTGGGAAATAAAATTTCGAAGCGCGCCGCTCGCTTCGAGACACGAGACGACCCGCTCGACGCGTTCGTCCGACGTCACCGCAAACAAACCGGAGAACACGTCCATCACCGCCAACGCCGTGGGTTTGCTCCCACCGTCGAACACGCGCACGCTCGACAACGCGCGAAACACCTCGAGTGTACGCGCGTCCTTCGTCCCGTGCACGCACGCGATCGCTTCGTAATACGCCCGCGCGACGTCCGAGTTCTTCGTCGCCGTGGCCAACGTCTCGCTCGCGTCTCGCGCCAACGTCCTCGGCGCGTCGCGTCGCATCGCATTCTCAAAAGCCGTCCCACAAGTCGCCGCCGCTTCGAGCGACCGTATCACCGCGTCCGATTTCCTCGGCAAGACCGCCTTTTCCGAGCACTCCCGCAGCGCCACCACGAGCTCATCCAACGTTGCGTCCAACCGCGAGCCCGCGTCGTCCCCGTTCGCGTCGCCGAATTCCCGCAACACCCGCCTCGTCGCCGACCGCATCTTCATCGTCACATCGTCGCCCACGACGGGATTCGCTCTGTCACCGTTTGACGATCCATCACCGCCGTTCTCCACGACTGAGCCGAACCGTCCGATTTCCCCCGGACCCGCCGCAAAGATTTTTCGCCCGTCGGCACTCACGACTCCGCTCGTCGATTCCGACCCCAAACGTCCTTCGTCGTCTTCACCCACCCCCGTCGTCGACCACGTCGCACCGAGACACGTCCACGTCCCCGGCGTCGCCGAAACCGCCGTCGTCGTCGAAACCGTCGTCGACATCCGGTGAAGCGCCAGTCAATCAAATCAATCAAATCAATTCAATTCGCGTCTCGCGGTGGGTCAGAGGGTCAGTCCAGTGAGTCCACATGTCCGACGATTCGTCACCCCGAGGGAAGACTCCTCCACCCACCCGCTCACTCACTACGCGCGAAGAAGGCTTAAAACGAACCCGAATAGGACCAGCGTGCGCGCGTTTGTAAAAAAATCTACTCACCGTCACACAATCTTCGAGACGAAGATCTCGAGATCTCGATGGGCATTCGTCGAGATCGGCGGTGTGTTCGATGTATTGTAATCCACCAAAGCCGATCAGACGTGTAAAAGTGGTTTGGAAAATCTCCTTTGTGGGACGCAAAAAGCGAACCGAAAATCGAGCGGCGCCGCGTCGCTTTTCGCGTCGACGACGGGCGGGAGTGGTCGACGCGCGAAGTCGACGGACGAGGCAGAACCGCCCGCGCGCGGTCTGGGGGAAAAGAAGGACAGAAATACGCCCATCTTCGTCGCGCGCGTCACCGTGTGTCGCGGGCGTCGCGTTCGTAGGGTCGTCGCGTCTCGTCGCGTCTCGTCGCATCCGTTCCGTCGAGGACGAAGGACGAAGGACGAAGGACCAGGACCCTTTTTTCGGGACGGGTTCGCTTTTGCGCGCAAAAAATCTCTTTTGCGGCGACGCGTGCGAGCAGGAAAAGTCGTAAAAAGCGCCTTTTTAACCCATAAGTGAGGGAAAAAGACACACCCCGTCGTCTCTTTCACGGCGTTATCCGCGTTTTCTTGACGCACTCGCGCGCGTCGGACGAGGGTCGGCGCGGCTTTGATTCTCGTTCGGCGGCGACGACGCGAGCGACGGCGACGCGAGCGAACGGACGGACGACGCGGTGATTATTCAATCACATCTGTTTTTTCCGGTTCGCGGTTCGGTTCGGTTCGTCGCGTCGCGTGTCGCCCGGTTTTCGGTCGCGAATCTCTCTCGTGAAATTGGGCGAAAAAGCGAACGAGGCGGCGCGACGCGAGCACACCCCTCGAGAACGGGAGAAGAGTGAGTTGTGAAGAGGAGGTAGAATGGCAAAGAACGCGCCCGCGATGAGCGGGTCAAAGACGACGGGGGATCGGAACGACGAGCGTGAACACGCGACGACGTCTAGACACCGCGATGGGTCGGATGCGAGCGGTGGTTCGGGCGGTTCGGATGGTTCGGACGGTTCGGGCCAGCGAAAAACGGGCGCCAAGGCGCCGAGCGGGAATAAGACGACGCCGTCGGGAACGACGCAGACGACGACGGGGACGGATCCGGTGATTAAGGTGAGGAAACCGTACACAATCACGAAGACGCGCGAGCGCTGGACGGATGAAGAGCATAAGAAGTTCTTAGAGGCGCTCAAGCTCTACGGGCGAGCGTGGAGAAAGATTGAACAACACATCGGAACAAAGACGGCGGTTCAGATACGAAGTCACGCGCAAAAGTTCTTTTCAAAGCTTCAAAAGGAGCAGGAGAAACGACCGTCCGAGTCTGGGAGCAAGGGTGGCTCTGGTCACTACGTACCGGATTTGGACATTCACATTCCTCCCGCTCGACCGAAAAAGAAACCGGCGCATCCGTACCCGAAAAAGGCGAGTTCGAGTCAGCAACCGAGTGGTGGTTCCGGCGGAACGGGATCCGGCGGAACGGGCTCGGGAGGCACCGGGAAGAGCACCGGGACGGCGCAAAAGATGGATGCAGAACAAGTTACGAATACAGCTTCGTCCGCGGCAGTCGCCGCCGTCCTATCTGTCGCTTCCGACGCCATGCAGGCAAACTTGCAGAGAGAGATGCGCTCTGGATATTTCGGTATTCCTCAAGCTGGTAATCTCTACCAACCGAACCCGCGAATGTTTCCGATGCAACAGATGATGAATCCGTACATTGGCATGGCAAATCCAGCGGCAGGCGTACAAAATCCGCCCCAGATGAGCAACCCACAGCAATTCGTCAATTACATAAGCATGCTGGCCAACATGTGGAGACAAGGACCCGTGGGCATGGCTCAGAGCGACCACCCGAACGCACCCGCGACGGATAGTAAAATAAACGACGTCGTTCAAGGCAACGGACCTCCGGCCTTCGTGAACAATATGGGTCAGCACGTCGTGCCAGACGTGGCGCAGCCGCCGCCGTACCCGATGGCGTTCACTCCTGATCAGTTCAACGCGATGCAAGCGTACTTTGTGTCCATCATGCAAGCCTCTGCCATGGGATACATGGGCAGCGCACCAAACAGCGTACCCATGCCCGGGATGAATGGTTTTGTAAACGCAAACAACGCGACCAACGCCAGTGGCGCCGACGCCAAGCCGTCCAGGCAGCCGCGACGAGACACAGCGAAGAAGGATGACAGGTCTGATGGCTCTGACGGATCCGACGGATCTGCGCGGAGCATGGACGAAAAAATAGAGACTTAGTCTAGACCATCATCATCCACCATACCCACCCGACCGAGACGAGACGAGACGAGACGAGAAGACCGAGACGTTCGTTCTAGGTCACAATTTTGTTCCAACTTTCCCTTGAAGCGAGACATTCATTCACCACCTTGTACATCCAAGATAGTCGCTCCATCGAAAGGGAAGGTTTCTTTCACCATTGATTCAACCGTACATTTTCACTGACAAGTATCCGTATTCTGTATGAACAACGTAAAGTAGAAAGGTGTAAACAAATCATTCTAATTCTATTCTTCATTTTATTTCGCAGATTCTCGCTTTGCACCTCCACGGGCATCGTCGGCGTCGGCGAAGGCATCGGCACTCTCGTCGTCTCCCATCTCGCGCGCGACGATCGCACGAACCACTCGCATCAATTCATTCGGTACATCCGAGAGATCTGCCGCGGTCCATGGCCCGTTTTCAAACCCCGCTGACAATCGTTCGATTTCCGCTGTCAATTCGTCAGATTCCGCGCACAATCGAACGTGTTCGAACGTCGTCTCTTCATCCTCAATCTCCGCTCGCATCTCCTCCAACGCCTTTTGCCGCGTCTCTCGTTCCATCTCTGATATCTCCGTTATCATCGCCATCCAACGTCGTTCCGCATCGACCGACGCGTCTTTATCCGCTGTCGCTCTCGCCAGGTTTTCTTTCGCCCGCGCCAACTCTTCCAACAAGCGTCTCTGTTTTGTCCTTGCGTTCCGCAGCTCTCGCTCCTTGTCCCGAACCGCTCGCTCCGTCTCTTCAATTTTCGCGTACGTCTCTTCCAGTTTCGCCTTTTCCCGCGTCTCCGTGCGTTCTCTTTCCCGTAACGCGCGTTCCATGGCTTCAACCGTTGCGTTGGCGTCGGTTGACGACATCGTTCTCTTAATCACGAGAACCAATCAATCAATCAATCAATCAATCAATCAATCGTCCTCGTCCTCGTCCGTCTCCTTCTCAAAGACGGATCGCTTCCGATTTCGTTTCTAACTGTCCCGTCCTCTTGCGTGATCGATCGACAGACAGCCAGGCGGATGGCGATCAACGATGGACTGGATGACAGTTAGTCTCAGAGTCTGTCGCTTGTGGAGTGAAGTGGACTTTGGATCTTCAGTGATTGACACGTTTAAACGAAACACCGCGCGAACGGACGGACGGACGGACGGACGGACGGACGAATCGGCGGGTAAACGACGCGGACGCAACGACGCTTTGTCGCGGACGCAACGAAACGATTCGTCTCGAACGTGTAAACGTGTGACGATCGAACATCGACCGGATCAACAACCTGACTGACTGACAGATATGCGGATCGTCGAGTCGACGACGTCGATCACGGTGGACGATGGAATCGGGGACGTGTTGCGAGGACTCGGACCGTCGATCGTCGTCGCGCGTGGACCGGTGGAGCGGGTGGTGTCGGCGTCGCCGGGGAGCGGCGGGGCGACGAGGAGGACGTCGAGAGACGGTTTGCCTCCGAGCGGGAGACGCAAGTCGGAAGACGGTAAGGGGACGGCGGGGACGGGGACGACGACGGGCGCTGAAGATGACGGGCGGTGCGTTCGGTTTCACTTGCGAGCGGAACGGGCGAGGAGCCGACACTGCGTGTCGTTGTGCGCCGAGTTGAGAGCGACGGCGTTGGCCGCTTCGGCGAGGTGTAAACTCTGGTGGATGACACCGACGTGGGGCCACGGTGGTGAGGATTTACCCGCGGAGACGCAATTTGTGCTGTTGGAACTCGCCGATGGTCGGGGGTACGCTTGTTTACTTCCGACGAGCGGGTCTATATTTCGGTCGACGCTCGAAGGAAACGCCAAGGGGGAGGTGACGCTCGTGGTGGAGAGCAACTGTAACGAGGAAAGCGCCATCGACGTGGATGACGTGTTGATCATGGCGGTGTCGGATGCGCCGTACGATGCGATTCATCGAGCAATGTTGGAGATGCGGGACGTGCTTGGGACGTTTGATCTCGTGGAGGATAAGCACAAGCCAGAGGTGTGCGACGTCTTTGGGTGGTGCACGTGGGACGCGTTTTACACAGACGTGACGCCGGATGGCATCGAGCACGGGGTGGAGCGACTGAGAGAAGGTGGAACCCCGGCGAGGTTCGTCATCATTGATGACGGTTGGCAGAGCGTTTTGCCGGATAAGTCGTACAGAAAAGTGAGCACAAAGGAGAGCACGATTCCGGATTCCAACGCCGTGGTGAAACCACCGCCGACAACGTCGGCGTCACCACCGCCGGGTTTCTTTGCAGCCATAGCCATGTCGTTCTACTGGAACAGGCTCCACGCCAGTAGGTTCCGTTCCTTAACCTGGCACATATTCAGGTGGTTGATGAATTATGTCTTTTTCCACACCGTAAAAGTGGTGGTGTCGAGTATGAGTCACTTTAACCATCGCGTCTTTGCAGTCAAGGCGAATCACAAGTTTCAAAAGTTGCACGTGGCGCACAAAAGAGGCCTATCCAGGTCGCTCTCCGAGCGCGTGTTGCCCAAGTTTTTCCGCAACCGACTCGGCGCGCTCAGTCCTCGACAATCACAGCTCGACTTGCTTCCCGAGGCGGAGTCCGTGGACGGTTTGGCCAAGGTGGTGCGAAAAATCAAGACGGAGTTTGGCGTCGAATACGTCTACTGCTGGCACGCCCTTCTCGGTTACTGGGGTGGCATTCACCCGGATGAAGAGAATGTGGCCAAGTACGGTGCGGTGATGAAGTTCCCACGTCACACCCCGGGCGTGCTCACGGTGGAACCGTCACAGGCATGGGATCCGCTCACCGTCGGCGGCGTCGGCGTTCCGAGTCCGCAAACAATCGCACACTTTTACGTCGTCATGCACGACTACCTCTCGGCGTCGAACGTCGACGGGGTCAAGGTTGACGCCCAGGCGGTGATCGGCGCACTCGGATACAAGAATGGCGGAGGACCAGCCTTTGCGCGGCGCGTGCACGCCGCTCTCGAAGAGTCTGTGCGCGCGCACTTTCCAGATAACGGCCTCATCAATTGTATGTGCCACTCGACTGAGAACATTTACAACTTCAAGTCGAGCGCCCTGGCGCGCGCGAGCGACGACTTTTACCCGGCGAACGAGGCGAGTCATACTGTGCACATCGCCAACGTCGTGTACAACTCAATCTTTTTGGGTGAAATCGTCGTACCGGATTGGGACATGTTTCAGAGCCAACACGTCGCCGGAGCGTTACATGCGGCGACGCGCGCCATCGGCGGGTGCCCAGTGTACGTGAGCGACCACCCGGGAAAGCACGATTTTGAGATTTTGCGTCAACTCGTGTTCCCATCCGGACGAACTCTTCGTTGTTTGTCCCACGGCCGTCCGACGCGTGACTGCCTGTTTAAGGATGTCACGCGCGATTGCCGCACCGCACTCAAGGTTTGGAATAGAAACGTCGTCAACTCCGTCGTTGGCGTATTCAACATTCAGGGCGCGTCTTGGTCTCGGGCAACAAATCAGTTTGCGACGCACTCGACGCAAGTGTCTCCAGTCACCGCGGAGGTGTGCCCCTGGGACGTCGAGGGCGTCAACGCCGCGGAGTCGACGTACGCCGTTCGATCGCACCGACGAGGCGACGTTCGCATCTTGGGACTTAAAGAGAGCGTCTCCGTCATGTTGGCGCACAAAGAGTGGGACATCTTTACGATTGCGGAGATTCGTCGCGTCGGCGGTGATGGCATCAATTTCGCCCCGATCGGTTTGAGTGGCATGTATAACGGCGGCGGCGGCGTGCTCAAGTTTTCCACGACGACGACGCTCGCTGCCGAGGTTTCAGTGTACGGTCTCGGCGAGCTCGTATGCTACGCCTCGACGAGGCCGAAACGAATCATTCGATCTGGTGAGGGCAGTGGTGACGTAACGACGACGCAGGTTGTGTTTAGCCATGACGAGCGCACGGGCGCGCTCGCCGTCGATCTTGGCTACTACGAGGGTCACCACGCGTTGAAAATTCAGTGGTAGGGGTAGCAAGTACCAGTAGAGACAGAAACATAATACTAACACTAAATGACATTTCTTCTTCTTGTAATACATGATGTAGTCGTCGTAGTCGACGATGTGACTTAAGTGGCTACTTTAACATGGTGGCTTCGTTATCATAAGGGACGGTACTTTGTAAAAATTTGGACAAGTATTTCCAATCGACCATTCATCGTCGTCTTCGTATTCGACGTATTCGACGTCGTACGCACCGAACGCTTTAAAAGATGGACGAAAAACAAAAACCATACGACACGCGGGGTTCCCGGCTGGTTCCCCAGCTAGTACTAGTCACGCCCAACGAGGTATAGCTTCGAAGTTCCAATGGGTTTCGGCTCTTTTCTCGTGGTTTGATCGTATGATGAGGACATGCACCGAACGACTGTTCTCCGCGAGAAAGGCGTGGGTGAACGTCAACTTCTTACGGGTGTTTATCTCTTGTGTTTCGACGCCGTAACTGCTTGCCCATGCGTTCTGATACCATTTTTGCGCTGGAAATGTGTAACCACCAGTGTAAATACTTTAATGGATCGTCCGATGAGCCTTCCCGATGGCCCGGCCCGGGTTGGAGCCGACTGCTCGCTCGGCGTTTCCCGTCCAAGGATGCAAACTGTTCCGAAACCGATCCAGCTCGTGCGAAACATAAAGAAATCCATTGAAAGAAAGAATCACCTGACTCTTGACTGATTTTGAGACTCTCTCATCGCCGTGCTCGACGTTTCCATGACGTCCAAAGCCGTTGTTTGCGTACGTCGTCAAATGCGACGACACAACTTCTCAGCGTAGAAGCCGGGCGCGTCGCCCAATCGGCAATCCATCCCGGCATGACCCCTTGACGAGTTAGACTTCATTTCAATCTAGCGAACGATCGCATTGACGGGTGATACCCCGCTGAACGACCCGCCGTAAACTGATTCAAGTCCTTTGACATGACGTCAAACGAGAGTCTACTCGCGCGCTCCGCCTACGCATCTCACCCCGAACAAAGCTAAAATCCTCACGAAACGCGCGACGCGATCATCGCAGAACCCCCCATGGCGCCTTTCGAATCCAGGCTCCGCCATCCAGCGTCTCCATCCCGGCCTCGCGTCGCCCTACGTCGCGTCCAAAGCCAATGTGCCTTCACATGGCTTTTCGACCCCCATACTCTTTCGTGGTTCACGAACCGCGGATTTGTTGTTTTCCGAAGAGCTAGCTAGCTGCAACCGAAACGAGACGAGACGAGACTTGTCGCCGCGGAGGGAACGCCGCGCCCATCATGCCGTACACCGTCGCCGCCGATGATGAAGACCTCGGTCCAATCAGCGCCACGCCTGAGCTCATGGTTCGCCGCGCGCTCGACTTTGCCGACGTCGGACCGAACGATGTGGTCTACGACTTGGGGTGTAACGATGGACGCGTGTGCGTCGCGGCGGCGACGGAACGAGGCGCGCGAGGCGTCGGGGTGGAAATTGACGCCGCGGCGTGTGCGTTGGCGCGCGCGCGCGTCGAAAGAGGTGCGTGTTGAGGCGTCGTTTCGCAAATTGTGTTGGTGCTGATTGTTTATCCAGAAGACTGACTGCCCGTCCGCCGAAAACGATACAGCCGGCGCGAGCGATCGAGTGCGCATAGAGCACGCTTCGGCGTTCGATGTCTCCGTGAAAGAAGCCACGGTGGTATTTTCGTACCTCCTTCCCAAGGGAAACGCAAAGATTTCGGCGAAATTGCTCGACGAACTCACGCCGGGAAGCCGTGTCGTGACGTACGTGTTTCGCATGCCAGAGGACGTGTGGGACGGGAGGTTGGTGAAATCGGAAGGGTTCGCAAGCTCTAGAGATAGGCCCAAGGGTGGGGTAGACGCGTCGGCGTTCAACAAGCTATATTTATACGTCGTGTAGGAAGGAGATTTTTGTAGGTAGTATTTTGTATTTATATGACAAGCGGGTTGTGAGAGGAGGAAGATTTGCACAAAAACGTCAAGTTTACGTATTTACGCACCCTTGACGAAATCGACACCCTTCTTGATCGAGTCGTGGAGTTCCGGCATCATCGCGTCGAGGTTGGCTTGTTCGTAAGCGGTGAGGGAGCCGAGACCGTGGATGGTGTCGACGCCTTCGCGGCCGAGAGTCACCTTGGAGGCAAAGAACGGCGCCTCAGTCACCTTGGACTCGACGTAGGTACACTCGACAATGTTCGCCTCGCCATTCTTGGCGCGCAAGCACGCGTCGGCGAAGAGAGCGCCGGCGTACGCCATGGAGAGCGTGGCGGAGCCCTTACCCGCCTTGGCGGCGACAACTTCGGTACCGCCGTCTTGCGTGCGCTTGGTCAACGCGTCGATATCCGCGTCGGTCAAGTTGGTCGCCTTGGGCGTCGCTTGAGAGAAGAGCGGGAGAATGGTGATCCCGGCGTGACCGCCGACGACCGGAACGTCAACGCGTGCCGTCTCGAGGCCCGCCTTTTCGGCGTAAAACGTCTTGGCGCGCACCACGTCGAGCGTCGTCACCCCGAAGAGCTTTCTCGCGTCGTACTTGCCCTTCGCCTTCAACACCTCAGCCGCGATCGGCACCGTCGAGTTCACCGGGTTGGAGATCATGTTAATCATAGCATTCGGGCAGTTATCCGCGATAGCTTCAACCAAACCCTTGACGATCCCACCGTTAATCGCAAACAAGTCGTCCCGAGTCATACCCGGCTTGCGCGGCACGCCCGCCGGAATGATCACCACGTCGGCATCCTTCAACGCCGCCCCGAGTTCCGCATCCCCGGCGTATCCCTTCGTCTGCGCCGCCGTGTTCACGTGCGACACATCCGCCGCGACACCGGGCGTTCCCGCGATATCATACAGCGCCAATTCCGTCACCAACGGGTTCATCTTCATCAACAAACCGCACGGTTGGCCGATGCCACCCGCCGCACCGAGCACCGCAACCTTGTACCCACGCGTCGCGTGCGCCGCCGCGCTCTGCATCTTACTCGCCCGTTTCAACGCTCTCGCCGCGAACATGATGATGATTTACTTTTCGTCGATGGTCGACGGTCGTCGTCGTCGTCGTCGTCACAAAGTGTCGCGCCCGATCGAGCGATCGTTCGATCGAACCCGATCCGCGAGAGTGGGAAAACCTGAGGCAGATGGGCTTGACTCAATTTAACGAGTCACGAACCGTCATCGTATCCATTCCATTCCGGGTGTTGATCGGCGCTCAGAGAATCTGTGTGTGCGTTTCTCTTCTGACTCTGGACGATGGACGACACAGCGTGGACGACGACGACGACGACGACGATGGATAAAACGACGAGTTCGGGTTCGGGCGTGACGACGACGACGGCGGCGGCGGCGGAGAAGACGCCAGAGGAAACGGCGCGTAGGGTGTTGGAACAGATGGAGGAACGGTTTCGAACGATGAGCGATGCGATCATCACGAAGATTGATGAGATGGGGGACCGGATCGAAGAGTTGGAGCGAAGCGTGCGGGACATTGCATCGAACGAGGACGATGGTGGGCGATGAGAGCGTGCGGTGTGTATAGTAGTTTCGTAGACGGCGCGCGACGCGCGTTTGTAAAACTAACTAAAAGTAAGAGAGACAAAGTGAGTACAACCGACAGCTGTTACAAGGAAGGTGTTAGAGCTCGTCTCTTCCGAGGGTGGGCATAGCGTCCGCCGCCGCAGTAGTGGCGACGACGTCTTCGACCATCTCTTCGAGTTGGTCGAGCGCGCCGGCGTGGTTTTTACCCTCGGAAAAGTAGTCGGACACCGCTTGGGCGGCACGGGAAAAGTCGCCACTTTCCAGCGCTTGGACGAGCGGATCGGGGAAGAGAAACTGCAGAATCGTGAGCCAGAAAAGGGTGAGAAGGACGAGGACTGTCAGCCACAAGATGAGTCTGAGCGTCCAGGAGCGCTTTCGAATCTTCATCGCGTTACCGCTCGCGTCGGCTGATCCGGAGAGGATAACGTTCCCTTTTGGATTCCACGCCATGGTGGTTACGAAAATCATGTGCGCCCCTTTGACGCGTTTGATTGGGGTAAACTTGAGCGCGTCCATCACCTTAACGTGGCCCTCGGAGCTTCCAACGGCGACGAGCGTGCCCTGGGCGTTGACGGCGAACCCAGAGATTGGTTCCTTGTTGAAGACGCGCGCCTTGCTGAGCACTCTCCATGTCGCTGTGTCCCACTTGACGACCCACCCTTCGCCGTCGAGGTTTAAACCCGTCCACGCGACGCCGCTCGTGGAAGACGATAATTTTGGACCGAACGCCGCGCCGCGAAACACGACGTTTCGAGCCCGCGTTTTGACGATGGATTCATCAAAGAGAGTGCGCACGCGCTCGCCGCGTTCAACGCTCCACACGCACGCGCCTCGACCAATGTTACTTGTCGTCGCATTTTCCGCTGACGTCGTCAACAACCCATCCCCATCGGGGGCCCAGGCGATGTCGGTCACCGCCCCCTTTTCGTGCGCCCCGAGCTCCTTCTCCACCTCAAGAGAGGGCCAAGACAAAATTTTCACCTCGCCGCTCTCCAAACCGAGCGCCAACCGAGTCCCTTGTCCGTTGAACGCCGCGCACTTAATCTCCCTCTCATCCGGCGTCACGCTCACCCGAGGCGGTAATCCTAAATCTACACACGGTTCAATGATCCAGCTCGGTTTTGCCCTGCTCGCGCTCGCCGCTCCGTCGCCGCCGCCCGCGGACCGGTCTCCTCGTGTACTCGTCACCGCGGCTTCGTTGCGTCTCGTTCTAAACACCCCCAACGACCCCCCGAACGCGCACACTACGTGTGTTCTCGACGGATGCGCCGCCAATCTCTGAGGTGCGTCCTCATCCGTGTGCGTCCACGATTCCGCCTCCCCGAGCTGGTCTTCATCGGCGTTATACGACGCGATCAAGATTCGGTTCGGAATCCCGCTCGACTTTTTACCACCCCCACCGGCGACGAGCGCGGTGCGTTCGTCCAACCACGCCGACGCGTAGAGGGGTTGTCCGTACTTTTTCGTCTCGGACGACGTCCCGCGCGCCATCGTGCGACGACGACGGGTGTGAGTGTTCGTTCGTTCGTTCGTTCGAAACGCGCGTCAATCAGTGCAGCAGCGTTTTAAGTGCGCAGCGACGAGGACGACGGCAGTCACGACCGCGCCGACGCCTTCGGATCACCGGACACGATTACTCGGCGGTCGATCGCGCGGAGATTGATGCGCATCGCGTCGTCGGACGCGTCGACGTCGTCATCGACCGTCATGGCGGCGGCGGCGGCGGCTTCGAGACAGAGACTCGCACGTCGATGCATGCGAGACGCTCGGACGACGACGACAACGACGACGACACGTCGTCGGCGTCGAAGCGTTCCCGCGCGCGCTGTCGTCGTGGTTGGACGCCGGTATTCGTCTCCTGCGTCGTCATCGGGAGGGTTCGGTGACGGCGCGCGAGCGGCGCGCGGGATGCCGTCGTGGAATTCGTCACCGTTAACCGAGAGGTTCATTCGCGAGGCGTCCACTCGAACGCACCGCCGACGCCCCGACGGAGCGCGACTGGCGTTGACTCGCGCTTTGGCCGTCGGTTCGGATACGTCCGCGTCGCCGCGTCGCACGCTGATGATTGTCGAGTCCCCAGCCAAGGCGAAGACGATCGAAAAGTACTTGGGCGCGGACGCACGCGTGCTCGCGAGTTACGGACACGTGCGCGACTTGGTGAATAAACAAGGGAGCGTGCGACCGGAAGAGTCGTTCGCGATGACGTGGACGTCGACGAGTCGGCAGAGAGAGGCGATGCGAGCGATATCGGACGCGGTGAAGCGGGCGGACGTGTTGCTGTTGGCGACGGATCCGGATAGGGAAGGGGAGGCGATTTCGTGGCACTTGCTCGAGGTGTTGCGGGAGAAGCGATTGTTGCGGGATGATTTAGAGGTGAAGAGGGTGACGTTCGGCGAAATTACGAAGAATGCAGTGTTGGAGGCGGTGGCGGCGCCGAGGGATATCAGTACGCCGATGGTTGACGCGTACATGGCGCGACGCGCGCTGGATTATCTGTTTGGTTTTACGCTTTCGGGATTGTTGTGGCGCAAGCTTCCGTCGAGCGTGAGCCTGTCGGCAGGAAGAGTGCAGAGCGTAGCGCTTCGGTTGGTGTGCGAACGCGAAGAAGAGGTGGAGGCGTTCGTGAGTGAGCCGTATTGGAGCATCAAGGCACGACTCAAGTCTGAGGATGGCCCGGCGTTTGAGGCGGCGTTGACGCACGTCGACGAAACGAAACTGGGCAAGTTTACCATTTCGTCGAACGAGCAGGCGGAGGAGTACGCGCGACGGGTTAGAGAGTGCGATTCGTTTACGGTGGCATCCATCAAGCACAGCGAGGCGAAGCGCACGAGCGGGCCGCCGTTCACGACGTCCACCATGCAGCAGGAGGCGAACAAGCAATTGGGTTTCGGCGCTTCGAGAACCATGTCGGCGGCTCAACGTCTGTACGAAGGCGCCGGGATGGGTGAGGGTTTGATCACGTACATGCGCACAGACGGTATCTACGTCGCGACACACGCGATTGAGAACCTTCGAGACACGGCCAAGGAGTTGTTCGGCGAGGACTACGTCCCAGAGACGCCTCGGTACTTCAAGACAAAGCAGAAGAATGCGCAAGAAGCGCACGAAGCCATTCGACCGACGAGCGCTGGGCGCGTCCCGGCGCAGGTGGCGAAAAAATTAGGCCCCGGAAGCGATGAGGCGAGATTATATGCGCTCATTTGGGCGCGAACGATGGCGTCGCAAATGGGTCCCGCGCTCACGGATCGCATCGCTGCCGAGGTGGCTTCGGAGAGCGGAGATTTGCGGCTCAAGGCGAACGGACACAGACTCAAGTTTCCCGGATTTTTAGCAGCCTATCGCGCCTCCACTGGGAGCGAGCCTCCGACCGACGATGTGTGGCTCCCATCGCTCAGTGATGGAGAGCGTATCAAAGTCGAGGGCGACGGTGGCGATGCATTGGCGTGTGAACCTACACAGCACCAAACGTCTCCTCCGCCACGCTACACGGATGGCTCCATCGTGAGAGCATTGGAAGAGCGTGGTATCGGTCGTCCGAGCACGTACGCGCCGATTCTCAAGGTTCTCGCGCAGAGAGAATACGTCGCGAAGCAGGGATCGGCGCTCATACCGACGACACGCGGGCGGTTAGTCTCTGCGTTTTTGACAAATTATTTCGAGACGTACGTCGATTACGGCTTTACGGCGGATTTGGAAAACAAGTTGGACGAGATCACGCGCGAAGAGGTGCAGTGGAAGCCTCTGCTGAAGGAGTGGTGGGAACCTTTCACGACGAAAATTTCTTCTCTATCGACTCTACGCGTGAGCGAAGTCATCGATGCGTTGGATGAAAAGCTCGGTCACCATCTCTTCGGTGAGTCACAGTACGACGGACACGTCCATGTCAACGCGGATCAAATCGCTGACGGACAAACCCTGTCGACGGCGAACAGCGAGGAGGCGGTGAGCGATGCGAGACGCTGTCCAAGCTGTAAGACGGGTAGGTTGGGGTTAAAACCGTCCAAGATGGGTGGCTTCATCGGATGCAGCCGATATCCTGAGTGCAGTTTCACGCACCCGCTCCATCCGATTCGTGGCGCAATCGTCAACGACACGGATGATCCAGACTTTGCCTCTCCCTCGGATGGCGAAGACGTCGTCCTTTACCCGAAAATTCTCGGTGACGATCCCGCGACGGGTAAAGAAATCAGCCTAAGACTCGGCCCGTACGGTCCCTACCTTCAGCTCGGCGTTCAGGAACCGCCTGCCGAACCAGAGGTTTCTGAAGATGGCAAAAAGAAGAAAAAAACAAAGAAACCGCCGGCGCCTCGACGGGTCGGGGTGACGAACATTGGGAAAAAAGTGGAAGAAATCACGCTCGATGATGCGTTCAGGATGTTTCAGTACCCGAAAGAGATTGGCGCGCACCCGGAGAGCGGCGCAACCGTCTCGGTGAACATAGGACCGTTTGGCTACTACGTGGCGTGCGACGGCGTCAACGCCTCAATCGGAAAATCGGTGTTGAAACGCGTCGAATCCGTGGATAACGTCAATCTCGAAGAGGCTCTGGAGCTCTTGCGTAAAAAGGCGGAAAGGCCACCGCGCACGCGCGGAAGGTACGCCAAAAAGACGGCCAAGGCGACCAAATCTAAAAAGAAAAAGGATGACGACGTTGAAGACGGAGAAGAGTCGTCGTCAGCCAAAATGGAGAAGAAGAAGACAAAGAAGACAAAGAAAACGGAGGTGGAGATTCCGGGCGTGAAGAAACCGCTCACGGCATTTTTCGCCTTTTCCGCTGACGAGCGCGCCAACGTCAAGGCGGCGCATCCCGAGTATAAGATTGGAGATGTCTCCAAGGCGTTGGGTGAAATGTGGTCGAATTTAGACGCCGATCGCAAGGCAAAATACGAGAGTGACGCCAAGGAGGCCAAAGCGGCGTACGAAAAAGCAAAGTCCGAGTACGAGCCCGTCGTGTCTAACGATTAGCGACGCGACACGCGGTGTAACAACGATATTTAATCAGGAATACCACACACCTTCGACAATCTCATCGGTTGACATTTTCTAGGAAACGCTGAAAAATGTCTCGGAAACACCGACGAGCGACGAAGATGACGACGACGCGGTAAAAACAAGACGTAAACGCATACTTTCTATAGCATCCATCACAACGCAACACACGCCTAACTTACGCACACTGTACAACAACTCTGCTCGCTCTCTCAAAACCGAAACGGGATGATATAGTCGAAAAACCTGCCCGGCTTAACGCAATCCTTCCCGCACGTCACGACGCACGATTTTAGCACCTTTTCCGACTCGCGCTTCCCCACCCCGAACCCCGTCGTCGCCCTCTGACCGGCGTCGTACTCCCTCAACGCCCTCGCGCAGCTCGCTTTACACGCCGGCGCGCACGCCGGTAACATGTCTCGCTCGCTCGTAATCGCCCCCAGCGTTTCCGCCCCCTCGCACGCCGCCGGTCGCAGCGCCGCCGGCGGTCTCCCACCCATTCCCATTCTCGACGACGGCACAATGTTCACGCACGATTTCACAGTCATCCCTCGCTTCCTTCCGATGATTTTCGTTCCATTTTCATCCATGACATTGACGGAAAACTCCTTTTCAACCGTGCCGTAGACTCCGAATGGCTCGATCGGGTCCTCGTCCGCCACCGTCGCCGCGCACGACGTCGTCACGACGCACATTGTCAGCACAGCCGCGGCGCACGCGCCCATCGTCGCCGTCCGCGGGACGTTTTCGCAACGAACAACTTTCACTTCGTCACCATCGACGTTTCGGTGGCGTCGCGCGTTCAGTCGCCACGCCGAGCGACATCGAGACGCGGACGACGCGCGCGTCGTCGTCTTTGATGGCGACGCGACGCGCGGTGCGCTGAACGTCGCGCGCGTCGGCATGGAACTGATCGCCCGGGCGTCGCACACTGTCGTCAGTGTGAGGCGAACGACTTCGGTTTCTCACACACATGTCGGGCGCCGTCGCCGCCGTCGCGCGACGCGCGTCGGCATCGTCGGCGTCGGCATCGGCATCGTCGGCGTTGGCGTCGCGAACCTTGTCGACGGCGCACTGGCCGACGACGATTGTCGAAGCGGCGCGCGCGCTCGCGAACGGTGAACTCACATCGAGCGAACTCTGCGCGCACGCGAGACGACGCGTGGACGTCGACGCGCTCATCGCGCGGGCGTACGTCCCGGAAGAGAGCACCGGTGGTACCTCCGCGGCGGCGGCGGCGGCATCGCTGGCGTCGGTGTCGGCGCGAGACGCGCGAGCGTCGGATGAGAGACGAGCAACGGGAGAGACGCTCGGGGCTCTCGACGGCGTTCCGTTCGCTGTCAAGGACAACCTGTGCGCGAGGGACGGGGCGACGACGGCGGGGTCGGCGATGTTGAGAGGGTACAGGTCTCCGCACGACGCCACGAGCGTGGGGAGGTTGAGAGCGGGTTCTGGTGGGGTGATGATCGGCAAGACGAACCTGGACGAGTTTGGCATGGGGAGTCACACAAATACGAGCGCGTACGGGGTGACGCTCAATCCGACGTCCAGGGACGGTGCACGATCGAGCGGGGGATCAAGTGGGGGATCGGCGGCGGCTGTCGCGAGTGGGAGCGCGTTTTACGCGCTCGGCAGCGACACGGGTGGGAGCGTGCGGTTGCCGGCGGCGTATTGCGGCGTCGTAGGATTGAAACCGTCTTACGGAAGAGTGAGTCGGTTCGGATTGATTTCGTATTGTAGTTCGTTGGACACTGTCGGGGTGTTGGCTAGAACGGTCGGCGACGCCGGTATCGTACTCGCGGCGATGCAAGGGGAGGACGCGCTCGATCCCACGACGGTCGGGCGGTGCGAGGCGTTGGACGAGGAAGCACGTCGAGCGGTCGCCGGAGCTGTCGACGCCGACGTGCTTGCGGGATTGCGAATCGGGATCCCAGAGGAGTACGCGGTGGAGGAGATGAGTCAAGAGACGTACGACGTGTGGAACGAAGCGGCGAGATTGATAAAATCGCTCGGGGCGGAGATTGTGCCGGTGAAGATGCCGCACACCAAGGATGCGCTTCCGTGTTACTACGTCGTCGCGCCCGCCGAGGCGTCGAGCAATCTCGCGCGATACGACGGTCTCCGATACGGCGATTTGCGTGAACAACTTCCGAGAGAGGCGTTTCTCAAGGAGGGATTCCAGTCCGCCGTCGCCAAAGCGCGCGAGGCGGGTTTTGGCGATGAGGTGAGGCGACGCGTCTTGGTCGGCACGTTTGCGCTGAGTAGCGAGCGGACGGCGGCTTACTTTGAAAAGGCGCAGCGCGTTCGACGTCTCGTCGCCGACGATTTCGAAAACATCTTTCGCAAAACGTCTTCGCAGCGCGGGGTGGATCTGTTGCTCACGCCCTCGAGCGTGTCCACGGCGCCCAAGCTCGAGGACTTGGGGTCTCAGCCTCCCGAGCAGACGTACGCCGCCGATGTCATGACGGTCCCGGCGTCGCTCGCGGGATTGCCAGCCATGTCAATGCCCATGGCGCGCTCGCGTGTGAGTGGACTACCCATCGGCGTGCAGCTCATCGCCCCGAGATTCCGCGAGGCGTCGCTTGTTCGCGTCGGATCGCGCATCGAGTCGGCGACGCGCCGATCGTATTCGACGTCTGCCGCGTCGTCGTCAACTGAAATCGATGCTCTGCGCGCGAGAGGTTGGACGATTCGCGAACGTCGCGATGAACTTGTGGCGCTCATATCCACCCCGGGAATGGAAGTGGACAAAGTTATCGAGGCGAACAAGGAGTTGAGTAGAATAGAGCCCATGGTGGAGCAGTATGAGCTTGTCGAATCACTCGTTGCTGAAAAGGCGTCGCTCGAAGACCTGATTCACACGGCGCAACAATCAGAAACGTCGGCAGATGACAAGGAAATTGTTGATATGGCTCGAGAAGAGCTCGCGACGCTCGAAGAGGGTCCGTTACCCGAAGCCATTTACGACTTGCGCACCATGTTTCTTCCGCGCGACGAGGCGGACGAACGAGGCGCCATTCTCGAGGTGCGCGCGGGCGCGGGCGGCGACGAAGCGGCACTTTTCGCGGCGGATCTCTTCCGCATGTACATGCTCCACTGTCGCAAGCGCGGCTGGCACTTTGACATTCTCACCCTCAACGAGACGGATGGCAAGGGTATTCGCGAGGCGAGCGCCGAGGTACTAGGCGACGGCGTCTTTGGACGGTTAAAATTCGAATCCGGAGTGCACAGGGTACAGCGCGTGCCCGAGACGGAGACACAAGGCAGAGTCCACACTAGCACCGCGTCCGTGGCCGTGCTTCCGCACGCTGAAGAGGTGGAGATGGACATTAAGGATGAAGACGTGCGCGTCGACACGATGCGCGCCAGCGGAGCTGGCGGTCAGCACGTCAACACGACGAACAGCGCCGTGCGACTGACGCATATCCCCACCGGCATCACCGTCGTGATTCAGGATGAGCGTTCACAGCACAAAAACAAAGCCAAAGCGTTCAGCGTGCTCAAGTCGAGACTGTACGAGATGGAGCGCGAAAAGCTCGCCAAGGAGCGCTCCGAGCTTCGTTCGTCGCTCATCGGAAGCGCGGATCGAAGCGAACGCATCCGAACTTACAATTTTGCCCAAGGTCGCGTCAAGGACCATCGCGTCTCTGACGTCACGATTTCTGACGTCCGTGCGCTCATGGATGGTTTCCTACTCGAGGACATCACCGACGCCCTCGTGAGCGCTTCGCGCGCCGAACAACTTGGCGCAGAGGCGTAAGATTCACACCGGTACGTGCACATACTGATAGTACGTAGTAATAATAGGTATAACAAACATTGTGTGCGTGTGTGTGTGTGTGTATCTAACTAACTTCTAACTCGCGTCGACGTCGCTCCTCCTCCCGAGCCTACTTCTGGTGAGAAACCCGAGCGTGTAAATCATGTCCGGCACGTCGCGAGTCAAACGCTTGGGCACGAGCGGAAACACGCACGCCATGGCGATGACACCGAAAAACACATACTCCGCCACGAACCTCTTAAACGTCCCCACGAGCGGGACCCCGACGACGAGCGCCGCGCACGCCATGACGACCAAAATGTGCCACCACCGCAGCAAGCCGACGATGGATTTCGACTTGGCATTCGCGTGCATGTACACCAGCATCGCCTCGCCCAACACGAACCACGTCGCGAAGAGGTAACTGAGCGTGCGCATTCCAGCGTAGTGCGCGCCCGCCGCAAAGGGCACCCACAGCGCGTACTGGGCAGCCTCGTGCGCGAACGACTCGCGCTGCGCGCGCCAGCTCAGGTGTTGCGGAAAGTGTCTCACGAAGGCGGAGAGATCCTGCAACGAAGAGTTGCGTCGGACGTGGCGCGGATCGCGAGGACGCGTCGACGCACCTCTGTTGGCGGCGGCGGTAGAGCTCGCGCTCGTGGATGCCATCCTCCTCCTCTTCTTCAAAAGCGGCGCTCTGCGGACGATTCCCGGTGGAATAATCAGCACTCGTCGCGCTGGCTGATTTTCCCGTCGGCGACGTGTGTCAAAGTCAACTCAAAACACACATGTTTAACGGAAAATAAGACTATAAAAATCCGTGCTGCTACTGCGGTTCGAACGCAGGACCTTCACCTATTTAGTTTGGACGTAAGCCTTCGTACTAAAGTGACGCTCTACCACTAAGCTATAGCAGCGTTCGATGTGGTATTTGTTAGGGCTCCGAGGAAGCCGGATATGAGCGCAGCACAGTAAACTTCCTCCTCGGCCTGGCCAGACAAACTCCAAGCATCAACCTTACGGGTGTAAATAGAGAGAATGGCGGGCCAAACGCGGAACGAAAGGGAGCGTCGAGCAGTGTAAATAAGAAGAAAGGTGAGACTGACACTTCAACTCTTTACTAACGCTAAGGTGGTGCGCAGTGTGCGAACGATCGCCCACCCGCCGTCAGGAATGCTGCAGCTCGGCGCGCAAGACGAGCGCGTCGAATTCATCGATGCGCTCGACGTCTAACAGCGGATCAAGAATCCAGGCGGAGATGACGGCGAGACTCGCTTCGCGGTCGCGTTCATCGTCTGGCGCGAGGAGACGCGCGAGAAGTCGTTCCTTGGCGCGCAAGTCGATCGCGTACGTCTCAGCGGCTTTGCCGAAGACGTCTCTGAATCGCTTAAACGTGAGCGTTTTCATGATTTCTCCGTCGTCCGGGTACTCGCGTATCGACGACGAAAAGTATCGCTCCGCTGCGGCGAGCTTTTCAAAGTCGGCGCGAATGTCGGCGACGCGTTCGCGACACGACTCGAGGATGCCTTTGGCAGTCTTTAGCGCGTCGGCGCGTTTCGATTCCAGCGCTCGAAGGAGCAAATTTCCTTCCTCGACATCGTTTCCGGAAAGTACCGCCTTCGGCAAGCTAATCTCCGAAGCGGTGTCGTGTTCAATCGACGCGTTGGCGAACGCCGTCATCGCATCCTTGGTCTCCACGCGCGCTTCGGCCCACTCGGCTCGAAGCGCTCGAAACGTCGTGCACGCCGACCGCACGCGTTTTTGAACCTCAATCCTACGTTTCGCCGCGGCGGCGGTCGCCATGACGCCCCGCTAATCCCCCAATATCTACACGCACCACGGCCCTAGGCGAGGAAACCGAGGAACCTTTTGATTTCGTCCTGCACCTCGGCGTCGCCCGCGTCTGGCGTCGTCGCGCCCAACGACAAACCTTGCGACGTGAGCACAAAGGCGTGAAACCTCTTCAGGTACTCCTCGAGATCAAATTCGTCGATCGAGTACTCCACCGCCTCGTCGTATTCCGCCCGTCTCTCCGCGTCGCTCAGCACGTGATACGCCTCGGAAATCTCTTGAAACTTGCGTTTCGCCTCCTCCGTGTCCCCGTGCTTGTCTGGGTGGTTTCTCAACGCCAACTTCAAATACGCGCTTCTCACCGCGGAATCCCCGGCGTCAAAGTCCACGCCCAAGATGGCGTAGTAATCCTTCTTATACTCGAATTCCTTTTCGAGCGACGACCGCCCGTCCTCCGAGCCGACGCCCCCGGCTTCTGAAAACGGCGTCCCCGACCGCGGCGTCGAACCGCCGACGTCCACCTCAACCTCAAACTCCGGCTCCGGGACGTACGACGTCCCACCGCCGCCGTTCTTCCCTCGCGACGACGACCCTTCCCCGCGCGTCCGTTTCCTACTCCCCTCGCGCGTCGCCCCAGCGTCAGCCGTCGTCGCTCCCTCGGAGCACTTTTTCGCGTCGTCCGGTGCGTCGCCCGATGCGTCGTCGTCGTCGTCCGCGCGTCGTCGTTCCGTCGTCGTCGTAAAACCCGTCGTCGTCGTCGTCGGTTCGTTCCCTCTACCCGTCGCGCGCATCACACGCCCGCGCACCCGTCGTCCTCTGCGTGCGCCCGTCGTCCTCTGCGTGCGTGCGCCCGTCGT
>Ga0255774_10000836_pt1 | contig 26586 bp, 19 predicted proteins | sample 101ome_17_FD_179972 | JGI IMG/M metagenome (GOLD analysis project Ga0255774, IMG submission 179972) | Coastal salt marsh microbial communities from the Groves Creek Marsh, Skidaway Island, Georgia - 101407AT metaG (version 2) | ecosystem: Environmental > Aquatic > Marine > Intertidal zone >... | reverse complement strand
ATAATTTATGACTAACAAATCACAGATCGACCCCGAGCATCTTAGTTTTAATTCTTTACGAATCTTACGCTTTTGTCATCTCAATATGTTCAAAGAACGTCACACTTACTACCCCCTCTTTTCAGAGCTTCGGTTCACTTGCGTGATCATTTCAGTGTTTCAATGTTTATGCTTTTGTTTCTCAAAGCGGGTGCAAATATAGGAACGATTATTTCTTCAATGCAAGCTTTTCGACAAAAAAATTTCAAAAAAAATCAAAGTTTTATTTCGCCCTTCATTTAAAGCGAAAAGGATCAACAAGTTAACTCAAAAAAGCGTGCAAAAAAAATTAATCGAAAAAATTCCAAACAAAGCCGAAACGCACCACCCCATCACGGTAAGGGTAGTTCGGCGCAGCGAAATAGTTGTTGTTAGAAACACTTGAATTGACATGTTGATAGGACAAAAACAACCTCATGGTTCTAACTTTTGCATTTATGAATGCGTCGATTAGGGGATATCCGCCTATCATTTTTTCATTCTGAACGTAAAATTCTCCCAAAACAGGGTGATAAGCATCCGCGTAAAAAGCATCGAAATAATGAGCCTTGACTCCTATCTGGGCAAACATTGCCTTTTCAAATAGGTCGGTACTATAATATAAAGTAGATCTCAAGATTGCTTTTGGAATGTTATAATAGGATTCAGTAGCACCAGATTCCTGAAAACGGGCTCTTAAATCAAGAGTCCATTTATTATAATGTAATGCACCCTGATACTCTATATATTTAATTTCAACTGGAGAATCGGTTATATGCGGACGAACAAGAATCTCATCTGAACTTAAAAGTCCTGCCTCGTCTATAGCCGCGAAGTAGGTGTAATTATCTATCCGATCAAAGCCAGCCTTTAAACTCCCCCACCGATCTGTTTCTAACGAAGCATATAAACTGTTCAACTTAACTAAAGGTTGAAGACTCTGACGATTCCAATGAAAGGGCTGGTAGTTACTTGCATATCTAACCCTATTCAAAGAAGGTAATCGTTCAGATCGATTTAATCCGGCCTTCAAACTCACGGTTGAATCTAACGCAACTTTTACAACGGCATCGACATATAAACCTTGAGTCTCTTGTTTAAGAGGAACGCCAACTTCTGATCTAAGGTCAACGAATCCCCATTTACTATATAGTATAGCTTCGGCACGTAGATCATTATATATCGTAGAGCGATTCTGAGTTACTTCTTCTGAGAGAATCGTGTCTTTAAAATATTGTCCCGCTCTGAGGTATCTCAATCTAGCCTGAAGAGTACCAATCGTTTTATTTTTAAACTCTAGCCCCCCACTAAGATTTGTCGTATTAACCGCATGCTTATCATCAGTCGCTCCAACATTTATTGTTTCGCCAAAGTCAGCTGTGTTGCTCGCCTGAGTCATTTGAAAATAACGAGAGTCATAGTGCAGCTGTTGAAGAGCACTAAGATGTTCTGTGATCTCATAACGCTGGTCAATATAATAGGCCCTTTGAACGATACGATGATTCATATCTAAAAGTCGAGTATCTATGAGTTTACGGTCACCGAATTGCGGATCTCCAGACTCAAATTGAGATGCAGAGAAGAGAAGTCCTCCATTTTCTTGTTGCTGGCCATCGTGATAGGTGTAAAATCCTAAAAGCTGAAAACGTTTACCCTTAGAGGTATAATTGAACGAAGTTCTAAAACTACCAGACTCTACTTCTTCGTAAGCGTAATGACCTTCTGAGCGATGACCGCGATAGCCGATCATCAAATTAAAATTAGGAGACAAATTAGTCGCTAAGAAGGCATCTGCTTGTTGACCTCTATTATGAGTAGTCAGAAACTGAAGTTCAGTAAGCGGTGTTGGCGTTCTGTAGAAGGAAATATCGTCCTTCTCATTGATCATATATGATAACGACGTATTACCTAAAAGGGACTGCTTATGCGGTGCATCCTTTACAAGGGCTCCCATAGGTCTTCCAATATTTGAAAAAGGAATACGGCCAAATAAGTCTCGACGAGCCGTGTTAAAACGATGAGCCAATTGTATGGTAAGGGTCGTATCTAGAGCAGTTGTATCTCTGCGATTCGATATAATAAGATAGTCAGTGATTGGAGCAAGGGGCATTCTTGCGCGCTCCTTAAATCGTTCAGCGATCGAATCTGAAAAGTTTAGATTTCTTGGAGCCCCTTTAAGATTAACTGCTTTTAGCTGGGCGTCTGACTGAGCCATCACCATACCACCCCATAATAATCCCAATAAAAGAACTATACGATTCATGTTGCAAATAAAGGCAAACAAAATTAGCAGAAGGGATCATTCGATTGTTAAAAATGTTAATAAGTCTTATTTTTATAGGCTATGCACAACAAAAACTTTATGCAGAAGATAAAATGGCTCGCATTAGGATTTTTACTGATAAGTATAACCATGCAAGCTCAATATAAATCAAACGCTCCGCTCACATCTTATTTACAAAATGAAAAGGCCGAAAAAGTTGACCCTGATACAGGACAGCCTTTATACACCCTTTCTCAAATCAGTAAGGCGGCCGAGAAGTATTTTGCCACTCACGATCCCAATAAAAAAGGGAGCGGATATAAACCCTTCAAGCGTTGGGAAAATTACTGGCAGTATTTCACCGATAAGGATGGATACATTCTTCCGGCTGAAACGCTGTATCAGGCGTATAAGGATAAAATCACACAGCCCAACACCTTAAATACTACTGCTGATTGGTCAAATATTGGACCGGTCAACGCAGGGCTTATTCGTTACACACCTGGCACAGGAAGGATTAATCAGATGGCGATAGACCCAAGTAACGATCAAGTCTGGTATGCTGGGGCTCCTTCGGGAGGTCTTTGGAAAAGTTTTGATGCCGGTGAAAGTTGGGATCCTATTTTCGACGAATATCCACAAATTGGGGTATCCGGAATTGCCATCGATGAAACCAATACAGACATTATATATATCGCCACTGGTGATGATGATGCACTAGACAGCTACTCGATTGGAGTCATGAAGTCTACAGATGCAGGTGTAACTTGGCAAGAAACAGGTCTTACCTCAGCGAACATGGGTCGAAATAACGCGCTAAATGAAATCGTTATACACCCGGCCGATAACTCTATTATATATGTAGCAGGCTCGAATGGATTCTACAAATCGACAGATGCGGGAGTAACCTTCGATCGATCGCCTTTTGGCGGGATATCTGTTAAAGACGTCACTGACTTTCGATTAAATCCTGGTAACCCTGATATAATATATGCTGTGACTGATGACGGATTTTATCGTTCGACCGACGGAGGCGAAAACTTTGTAGCCTCTACCTCAACCGTTCTTCCCGAAAACTTCAGTCGAGCTATCCTATCAGTTAGCCCTGCAAGTCCTAACTCTGTATATGTGCTATATGCAGACACCTCTGCTAACGATTATGCATTTTTAGGATTATACCGATCAAATGATGACGGCGCGACATTTACAAAAACGGCGCAAAGTGCGAATATCATGGAGTCTTCGCAGGCTTGGTTCGATTTGGCTATGGCCGTAGACCCAGAAGACATTAATACGATATATGTTGGATGTTTAAATATATGGAAGTCGACCAACGGAGGTAATATCTTCGGTAAGCTGAACGAATGGAGCGTAAACAACGAGGCCTTTACCCACGCTGACATCCACACTTTAAAATTCTTTAATAACGTATTGTACGCAGGAACGGATGGCGGATTGTATAGTTCAGCTGACGGAGGCGACACCTTCACCGATTATAGTAATAACGGGATTATGACAAGCCAATTCTATCGTATGGGAATGGCTCGAGATGATGCCGGTAAGATGGTTGGGGGAACTCAAGATAACGCAGGTTTTGTTTATAATAACAATCAATGGAACACCTGGACCGGAGGTGACGGTATGGACTATGAGATCGATCCGACCAATTCAAATATCGCCTACGGATTTACTCAATTTGGTTCAACCTTATGGGTAACTACTCAAAACGGTCAGAACTTGGGGTTTGCAGACGGGCCAGAACAGGGAAGCTGGATTACCCCGCTTACTGTTGGCGCTTCAGGAAGAGTATATTCCGGATTTAATGCAGTATACGAACTTGTTGGTGGAGATTGGACAAAATTATCGGACAATCTAAGTGGTAGTAGCATAGACGACTTAGAAGCCTCTCCTAATAACCCAAACGTACTCTATGCGGCAGAAGCAGACCGGTTATTTATTAGTGAAGATGGGGGTGAGAACTTTAGAGGTATTGCACAATTTGACAATCCCATCTCTGACATTGCCATCAACAGCAACGACAATTACATTGTTGATGTAACCACTTCGAATCGCGTTGGTTCGGCAGAATATCAACAGCCAGCAAATCCTAAAGTAATAATGGTGGTTATTCCAGAAACGGGACCCGCCGAAGAGATCGATATCACCGGAGATCTTCCCGACAACCAGGCCTTTTTTGCCATTGTGCATCAACCCCGAGATGTTAAGAACAGTATCTATCTGGGAACTAGTTTAGGAGTTTATCGCACAGACGATGAATTAATCGCCGAGGGTTTATGGGAAGATTACAGCAATAATCTACCTAATACCGCAGTAAGTGACCTAGAAATAAGTGTTAAAGATGCAACCATTGCTGCTTCAACCTATGGTAGAGGAATCTTTACCTCACCAATCAATGTAGAAATCGCTGATTATGATGTTTCATTAAAAACGCTTCGTCCTGGAGCCAATCGTTTATTCAGCGCAGGTATCACCCCGCAAGTAGATGTTCAGAACGCTGGACTCAACACCCTCGAAGAGGTAAGCATTAATTATACGATTAACGGAATAGAGCAAGAACCTGTTACCTACGAAGTATCTATACCAGCAGAGGGTGAAGTTACCTTAGACTTACCCGCCCTAGATCAAAGTATTGTTGGACAGGTAGACCTATCGGTAAGTATAACAACTACAGATGATGCTTGGGCAGATAATAACACTAAAGAAAAATCGTTGCTGATTAATGCCAACGGCACCATTGGAACCTTGTATGACGGCGAAACTTCTGAAGCAGAACTCTTAACTTATAACGACACGTTTACCACATCAGTTTGGGAATTGGGAACTCCAACTGGAGATTTATTGGGTGCAACTGCATCAGGAGAAAAAGCTTGGGCAACCAACCTTGATGGAGAGCATCCGAATATGACTCGAGGTTATCTGCTCTCCCCTTATTACAACTTAAACGAAATATTAGCTCCAAAACTAAGTTTCAGCATGGCATTCAATCTAGAAACCAACTGGGATTTGGCCTACGTTCAGTACACCACTGATCAGGGAGAAAACTGGAGAGTACTAGGAAGTATAAACTCAGGGCCAAATTGGTACAACTCAGACCGAACCCTTCAAACTTCTGGTGATGACTGCTATAATTGCGTTGGGGCGCAATGGACGGGTACTGATGCAGAATATGCAACTATGACCGAGTACAGTTATGATTTTGAAGCCAATAAATCGATTGATGGCGTTGATCTAACAACTGAAACACAAATTGCATTCAGAATCGTTTTCGAATCCGACGAGGCAGTTACCGAAGAGGGTGTGGTGATCGATGACTTCATCGTCAGTGGTTATGTTGATGATGAGGATGACGACGATGACGGTATTTTAGATGTCGATGACAACTGTCCACTTACTCCAAATACTGATCAATCAGATCTTGACGGAGACGGCATCGGCGATGTTTGTGACGACGACGATGATGGAGACGGTATCCCTGATAGTGAAGATAACTGCCCTACCACTCCTAACGCCGACCAAGCGGATATCGACGGTGATGGCATTGGAGATGTATGTGACACCGACAATGACAACGACGGTGTACTCAACGAAAACGATCAATGTCCAGATACTGCTCCAGGAGTAGCTGTAAATGTCAATGGCTGTGAAATCGTGAGTTTACCAGCAAACGCCTTTACAGTTCAATCCACGGCAGTAACTTGCCCAGGTACAGGGAATGGAAGTATCACTGTAACGCTAGCCTCAGGGCTTCCAGAAGGCACCTATAATGCAGTACTTACTGAAAACGGCCAACAACTAGCTAGTTCGAATTTTAGCGAAGGTGTTGTGTCTTTCACTAATCTAGATGGCGGTAACTACGAGCTTTGCTTTACCGCCGATACCTTGGGTGGCTTTGAACGCTGCTCAGGAGTCGTAATTTACGAACCTGTACCCCTCGCTGTACAGTCTGTTGTGAATACCTCAGGTTCTGAAGTTGCCTTAGAATTGACTGGAGGTGATGTCTTCGAAATTACTCTCAACGGTAAAACCTTTGTAACCGGAGAATCTTCTATTAACCTTCCTCTTGATCGCATTGAGAATACCATTGAGGTTCGCAGCACTCAAGATTGTCAAGGGGTTTATAAAGAGACCATCATCTTATCTAATCAGGTATTTATTTATCCGAACCCAGTGCTCAATGGTAAGGTGTCTATCTATCTAGGAGATTCTTCGATAGAAGTAGCTAATGCCGAACTCTATGATTTTAGCGGAAACAAGATCTACAGCAAAGAACAACAAGCAACAGCCGGTGTCATTGAATTGAATGTCAATGGACTTCGTCCCGGCATCTACATGGTTCAGGTAAGAGCCGAAAATAAATTGATCACCCACAAATTGGTAATCCGATGAAAAAGCAATTACTCTATATAGCACTAACCAGCTTATTTTTTACAGCCTGTTCAGGTGGGGATCCTGGTGAAACTCCTACTCCTGAACCCCAGGTAAAGATACCTACAGCAGCTTCCTTGGTTTCACCTGCTAACAACACCGAGTGTAATCAAGGGAATATTATTTCTGCAGATTTAAGCAGCGTTTTATTTCAATGGAATCCTTCTGAAAATACCAACACCTACACATTAAAGGTTACTAATCTAAATACAAACACCGTTCAAGAACAAAGCACCTCGAATACTTCTCAAAGTATAGCACTTACAAGAGGCACTCCTTTTAGATGGACCGTAGTTTCAAAATCAAGTAGTACGACCCAAACCGCAGAGTCAAGTGCTTTTACCTTTTTCAATGCTGGAGCTCCGGTAGAAAATCACACGCCCTTCCCTGCCGAAGCGGTTAGCCCAAGCCGAGGAGCATCCCTTACCGGAGTCACTTCTGTTACTCTAGAATGGGAAAGTAGTGATATCGATAACGATTTATCCGCTCATACCGTTCAAATTTTAGGTAGCAGTGAGGCTCTGGACCAAGTAGATTTTGAAAACGAAGCAGCTCAAACTTATCAAACTACCTCAGAACAATCGGTAAGTGAAGTGAATGTTGAGGCCGGTAAAATCTATTACTGGCAAGTGAAAAGTCAAGATGAAGTAGGCAATTCGGCAACATCAGAAGTTTTCGAATTTAGAGTTAACTAATTTGGCCTTAGAACCATACGCAGTTAAAGGGCAATTGGAGGCTGGCTTAGATGAAGCAGGCCGGGGATGTTTAGCAGGCCCTGTTACGGCTGCTGCAGTAATTTTGCCTGAAGATTTTCACCATCCACTTCTTAATGACTCCAAACAACTGACTGAGAAGGAACGTGAAATCTTGAGGCCGGTAATCGAAAAAGAGGCTATTGCATTTGCCGTAACACACGTAACACCAGAAAAGATTGACGAAATCAATATTCTCCAGGCATCGATCTATGCGATGCATATTTGCGTATCCGCGTTAGAAACAAAACCTGAATTCTTACTCGTAGACGGTAATCGTTTTAATCCTTACTTAGGTATACCCCATGCATGTATCATAAAAGGGGATAGTAAATACGCCTCTATTGCTGCTGCATCAGTACTTGCCAAGACCGCAAGAGACGCATACATGAAGTATTTAGATGGACAATTCCCGGGTTATGGATGGGAGTCAAACAAGGGCTATCCGACAGAGGCCCACAAAAAAGCGATTCAACTTCAAGGGATCACAAAACACCATCGAAAATCTTTTGCACTAGGTCTGTAGCTCTTTGTACCTTTAGGTCAAGAAACTACCTTTTCGTATGAAATACCTGTTGGGATTTGTGCTGCTTTTTCTAGTGGCCTGTCAGCCTAAAACTCCTGAAGAAACTTCTGATTTACAATACTTCCCGAGCGATTATAGTTTGGTTGTCAAAACCAATTCTGCAACCTTAGATCGCTTTCTGGAAAGTGAGGTTGCCAAATCTTATCCGTTCATCACTCTAGCACCTATTCAAAAGTTGAGTGAACTCGCACTTTCGTTTCTAACAACTCCAAAAAGTGTTGATTTAGGGCTTTACGAAGAAGGTAAAGGGAGTCTAACCTTTTTAGCGCTTGCTGAGACTTCAGTTCAAAAGGCTGCATCTGAGCAGTTCATTTACGAGGGAGTGACCATATTTAAAGGATTTGAAAAAGAGAATCAGGCTCTGTATTGGGCTACCTTGGATGAAAAAACTATTTGGAGTGATTCCCAGTTACTCCTAGAGGAAGCTATTAGAGGCAAAGGAAGCTTTGTAGTACCCAAGCGAATCAGTCGACTTTATGCTAAAAGTCTTAAAGAGAATGAAATCAAGCTTATAGGTCAGCCCGAATTTCTAGAACTATTAAGTTCAGAACCCCTAAACAAATCATATGCGAAGCATCTGTTCTTCGACTTAAGTTTTGAAAACGATCAATTCTTTGCCGACGGAATTACTGAAGTTAATGACTCCACGGGTCTTGTTCATTTCAAAGAATCGTCATTGATTGAGCCTCAAGTTTTGAAAATTGCTCCAAGAAGTACTAAGTCATTAAAGACAACTACTAAACCTCAAGAGCTCGAGCATCCTTACCTAGAGGGCGCCGAAGAATTTGCACAAATCGATCTTGAGAATACTTCCTTACTTTATTTAAGAACTATCGCCTCTGAGACCGTGATGAAACGCCTCGAAGAAAATCGAATTTCTGAATTAGAGTATCTGGGAAATCGAATTTTAAACATTGAGCCCTTTGATTTAACGAACCAGCTTTCTGAGTTTTCCTTCACCCAACCATTTACGCACGTTGCCGTATTTGAAAATGCCTTTGTGCTTTCTGACGGAGAAGGTGATCTTCGTGAGCTTTTAAAGTTCGTGAGCACGGGAGATGTATTGTTTAATAGCACCCTCTATCAGAGTGCCGAACCTTATTTATCAGGCGAAATCACCACTTTATATCTCAAAGAAAGTGACGAGTTCATTCAAATCTTTCAACAAGTAAAAGAGGACGATTACTTCTTCACCGCAGCGGGATCAGTTAAGAAAGTTACCGTAAAAAAGGCAGCAAACAGCACTCCAATCCTCAATCTTACGCTTGAATCTGAAGCCCTTACCCGACCTCAGTTTGTGAAGAATCATTATACCGGCGACCAAGAAATTGTGGTGCAGGATTCGAAGAATATCCTCTATCGCTTCTCGAATGACGGCAAACTTCTGTGGAAAAAACAATTAGAAGCGAAAATAAGTGGTAGCATTCACGAGGTCGATGTTTATCGCAATCGAAAGTTACAGCTCGCATTCACTACCGAGACGGCCTTTCATATTCTCGACCGAAACGGTAATCATGTCGATGGATTCCCAAAACGATTTAACGATGGTAATATCGGAGCTCTTGCAGTATTTGATTACGACAATAGTCGAAACTATCGTTTCTTGTTTAGTCAAGGTAGAGACCTATATATGTATAATAATCGCGGAGAGAAGGTTGATGGCTTTACCTACAAACGAGCAGAAGCTCATGTTATTACTACCCCAAAGCACTTTAGAATAAACAGTAAAGATTATATCGTTCTAGGTCTTCAAAATGGAAGTCTTAAGATTTTACAGCGCAATGGAAAGGATCGATTAGTTATCAATCAAAAGTTTGATTTTTCAAAAAACGATATTTTCAACTATCGAGATCAATTCGCTTTTACAACAACCCAAGGAAATCTAATTCAGATAAGTACTTCAGGTAAAGTAAACAGTACCAATCTATCACTAACGGCAGCTCATGAGATTACTGGATCCTCGCGAAGTCTGGTGATCATTGACGGTCAAATGCTTCAGATACGCGAGAAACGCATGAGTCTTGACTATGGAATCTACACCAATCCTCAGTTCTTTTTGGTAAACGATAAAATTTATATCAGTGTGCTTGAGGCTTCCTCGAAAAAACTTTATCTGTACGACAGCAATGCAAAACTGATTCCTGGCTTCCCTGTTCTAGGAGCTTCGGGGATTGATTTAGTAGATATGGACGGAGATAAAAAGGTGGAACTCGTCACCAAAGACGAAGGAAACTTTCTTACGGTTTATCGCTTAGAGTAGGTGCATCGATAAGAGATGCTTCAAAGATCTCCGCAAACTTTTGAGTCCATATCACCTGAACTTCTTCAAGACTCGGGCATTTAGCACCCAATTCTGATTTCATTGAAGTAACCGCTTTACCCTTAATTCCGCAAGGAATCATTAAATCGAAATACCCTAGATCCGTGGTTACATTTAGAGCAATACCATGCATAGTTACCCATCGACTTGCTCTGATCCCCATGGCACAAATTTTACGCGCCATTGGTGTTCCAACGTCTAACCAAACTCCAGTTTCGCCCGCAGATCGCTCTGACTGAATACCGTAATAGGCCAGTGTCGCAATGACAGACTCTTCGAGTAGACGTAAATATTTATGAATGTCTGTAAAGAAATGATCAAGATCGAGTATGGGGTATCCTACAAGTTGACCAGGACCATGAAAGGTAATGTCACCTCCACGATTAATCTTGTAGAATTGTGCTCCTCGATGAGCAAGCACCTCTTCACTGACCAAAAGGTTATTTAAATTTCCGTTTTTTCCGAGCGTATATACAGGCGGATGTTCAACAAGCAACAGATGGTTCTCAGTAACCACTTGAGTCTCCTCTCTTCGATTTTGAATCTTACGATCTATGGTAGATTTAAAGAGCGTCTCTTGAAAATCCCAAGCCTTTTTATAGTCTAAAAGCCCTAACCGATGTAGCCACACCTTTTTACTCATAATGCAAAAGTAGTTAGAACCCCGAGAATCGAACGATTTATTAACCAACACTTCTTATTTTTGCGATCATTATTATAAAGTCTATGGCCCTTTCAGAACAAGAACTCATTCGAAGAGAAAAACTCGGCAAGCTACGAGCGTTAGGAATCAACCCTTACCCAGCTGCCGAATTCAAAGTCACACATAAGACTTCTGAGGTAAAAAACCAGTTCGAAGAAGGCAAGGCTGTGGTAATGGCAGGTCGTCTAATGTCTCGAAGAATTCAAGGGAAGGCTTCTTTCGCAGAACTTCAAGATTCTGAAGGCCGACTTCAGCTTTATTTCAATAGGGATGAGATCTGCACAGCAGATGACGCAACCTTATACAACGAGGTATATAAGAAGCTATTAGATATCGGAGATCTTATTGGTGTTGAAGGTACCCTTTTCAAAACACAGGTTGGGGAAATGACCCTACTGGTAAAGAACTTCAGTTTACTTAGTAAATCGCTCAAACCTCTTCCACTACCAAAAGAAGATACCGAAGGGAATATTTACGATGGTTTCACCGATCCAGAGCTACGCTATCGTCAACGATATGTAGACCTGGTTGTGAATCCACAGGTTAAAGAAACCTTCATTAAAAGAACGAAGATTACCAATACCATCCGCTCGTTTTTCAATGAGAGAGCATACCTAGAAGTAGAGACTCCTATTCTACAAGCGATTCCAGGTGGAGCAGCAGCACGTCCGTTCATTACGCATCACAACGCACTCAACATTCCTCTGTACTTACGAATTGCCAATGAGCTTTATTTAAAAAGGCTAATTGTAGGAGGTTTTGATGGGGTTTATGAATTCGCGAAAGACTTCAGAAACGAAGGAATGGACCGCACCCATAACCCAGAATTTACGGTGATGGAGTTGTATGTAGCCTATAAAGATTACTTCTGGATGATGAATATGACCGAACAACTTCTTGAAAGAGTAGCAATCGAGTCTAATGGCACTACCGTCTTACAGGTGGGTGATAAAACCATCGACTTCAAAGCGCCTTACCCTAGGGTTCCTATCCTTGAAGCAATTAAAACGCACACTGGGCATGATGTGAGCGAGATGAACGAAAAAGAATTGAGAGCCACAGCCAAGTCTCTAGGGATTGAGGTAAATGAAACCATGGGTGTGGGAAAACTCATTGACGAAATCTTCGGTGAGTGCTGCGAACACCATTATGTACAACCCACCTTCATCACAGATTATCCAAAGGAGATGAGTCCACTTACCAAGGAGCATCGAAGCAATGAGCGCCTTACCGAGCGTTTTGAATTGATGGTTAACGGTAAAGAACTTGCCAATGCTTACAGCGAGCTAAACGACCCTATTGATCAGAGAGCGCGTTTTGAAGATCAATTAAAACTTTCTGAAAAGGGAGATGATGAAGCCATGTTTATCGATCAAGACTTCTTAAGAGCTCTTGAGTACGGCATGCCTCCAACCTCTGGTATCGGTATCGGTATTGACCGATTGACGATGCTCATGACCAATAACAGCTCCATTCAAGAGGTACTTTTCTTTCCACAGATGCGCCCAGAAAAGCCTGCAATTGATTTAAATGAAGATGAAAAATTACTCCTTCAGCTTTTGGAGAAAGCCGGCGGTACTATTGGTCTTGGGGAGTTAAAGGAGGCAAGCGGCCTCAGTGGTAAGAAATGGGATAAAACCACCAAAAACCTGAGCAAGGAAGGTATAATCAAGGTAGAAAAAAACGATAGTGGACTTTGGGTTCACTTAACCAATTAATTCGGCCACTACCCTACAAAACCAAAAAAGCCTCGCAACTGACGGGGCTTTTTTGTTAACTAACTCAAAACTTAAACACTGAAATCCTTCGATTTCTTTTGCAAATATCCGACACACATGGGCATTTGTAAAGCCAAATCAAAAGGTTTCACACGAATTTAACTTTAGACTTACGATGTTAAAGGTTGCTTAACAATGGAGCATTTACGCTATATTAGGGCAACTAAAAATGTAACCCTATGAAATTCTCCATCCGACTAAGTTTTGGGCTACTATTGGCCCTGATGATGGTGAGCCCTGCAGAGGCTCAATTCAAATTCTTGAAAAAGAAAAAACCTGCACCGGTAGCTGCAAAACCTGCACCTCCAGCTAAGAAAAATGCTATTAAGTCGTATGATAAAGTAATCACAAAAGATGCTAAAACCGATGAAGGTTTATTTAAGGTGCATCAAATCGATGAAGACTATTTCTATGAAATTCCAGACTCGCTGTTTGGCCGTGAAATGCTTATGGTGAGTCGCATCTCAAAAACGGCAGATGGCGCTGGATTTGGAGGAGGAAAGATTAACACCCAGGTTCTACGTTGGGAAAAGAAAGATCGAAACGTTCTGTTACGCGTAGTTTCTTACAACAATGTAGCCGCAGATAGTCTACCTGTACACGAAGCCGTAGTAAATTCAAATTTCGAGCCAGTAATGTACAGCTTCAAAATCGAAGCTTTAAAGAAAGATTCGATCGCTCCAGCTACCGTTATTAAGGTGAATGACTTATACACTAAAGACGTTAACGCGCTAGGCCTACCCCAAGGGTATAGAACTCGCTATAAAGTGAGCCGTCTTGATGCACAACGCTCTTATATTGAGCACATCAAATCGTATCCACTTAATATCGAAAATCGCCATGTGAAAACCTATTTCGCTAGGACTCCCCCGAGTAATGGAGATTTAGGATCAATCTCTATTGAGATTAACAATTCAATGATTCTTCTCCCTGAAGAGCCGATGAAAAGACGCTACTTTGACGAGCGTGTCGGATGGTTCGCCAGAGGGCAAGTGGATTACGGACTAGATGCTCAAAAAAGTAAGACCGTAACCTACCTTGACCGTTGGAGATTAGAGGTAAAAGATGAAGACATCGAAAAATTTAAAAATGGAGAGCTTGTAGAGCCTAAAAAGCCCATAGTTTATTACGTAGACCGTGCCACTCCAAAACAATGGATTCCTTACATCAAACAGGGTATCGAAGATTGGCAAGTAGCCTTTGAGGCAGCCGGGTTTAAAAATGCGATCATTGCGGCAGACCCACCAAGTGAAGAAGAAGACCCAGAATGGTCTCCTGAAGACGTTCGTTATTCGGTGGTTCGCTACCTTGCCTCTCCTATTCCAAACGCAAACGGGCCTCACGTGAGTGATCCACGTTCTGGAGAAATCTTAGAATCAGACATTAACTGGTACCACAACGTAATGTCACTACTTCGTAACTGGTACTTTGTTCAAACTGCTGCCATTAATCCTGAAGCTCGTGGAACCGAATTTAAAGATGAGATAATGGGCCGTCTAATACGTTTCGTTTCTTCTCACGAAGTGGGACACACACTTGGATTGCCTCACAACATGGGTTCTTCGGTAGCCTATCCTGTTGATTCACTTCGCTCACCTTCGTTTACCAAGAAATATGGTACCGCACCATCGATTATGGACTACGCTCGTTTCAATTACGTAGCACAACCCGGAGATGGAGACGTTGCGTTAATGCCGAATATCGGAGTGTATGACAAATACGCTATTAGCTGGGGATATCGTCCGATCTTAGATAAAACAGCAGAAGAAGAAAAGCCAATCCTTAATCAATGGATCACTGAACATGCCGGAGACCCAATGTATCGTTTCGGGCACCAGCAAGCAGGAGACGTGGTTGACCCAAGCTCACAAACCGAGGACCTTGGAGACGATGCGGTTAAAGCAAGTACTTATGGTATTGCAAACTTGAAGAGAATCGTTCCTAACCTTCGCGAGTGGACAACGGAGCCGGGAGAAAGCTATGATGATCTTGGTGAATTGTACGGACAAGTAGTCGGACAATTTAGCCGTTACATGGGTCACGTTTCGAATCATATCGGAGGGGTATACGAATATTATAAAACTACCGAGCAAGAAGGAACCGTTTACACCCCTGTATCGAAGGCTAAACAAAGAAAGGCCTTGGCTTTCATGCAGAAAGAGCTATTCAGTACACCTAAATGGTTGATTGATACCGATATTCTATCAAACACAGAATATTCCGGAAACATCGAGCGCCTTCGAAGCCTACAAGTACGTTACCTCAACAACATGCTTTCACTAGGAAAACTAGCAAGACTAGTTGAGTACGAAACACTACATGGAAGCAAAGCATATTCCCTCGTTGATTTTATGCGTGAGTTACGCGGAGGGCTATGGAGTGAACTCAACTCAGGAAGAGCCATAGATACCTACAGACGTAACCTGCAAAAAGCACACGTAGAGCGCCTCGAGTATTTAATGACTGCAGGTTCGCAGCGTAAACTACCTGATTTTGGCGGCTATAGAAAATCAACTGCCGTGAACACTAGCCAATCAGATATTCGTTCAGTAGCCCGAGCAGAACTGATTAATTTGAGAGCAAGCATCAATACAAATCTTGCAAATATGTCTAACCGAATGAGTCGTTACCACCTACAAGATGTAGTAGCAAGAATCGGTGAGATCCTTGATAAAGACTAGTAGTAAAACCCGCTTCGGCGGGTTTTTTTATAATCTTATGTTAAACCCAAAGAATTAAACAAGATTTAACAAGCTCTTGGGAATACTTAAAACACCTCTCGTCGTACTTTGGCGAAAACTATTAAAACAAACTATGAAAGCACTTCTACCCATTGTTCTTCTGAGTCTGACCACTTCAACATTTGCTCAAGAGAATGACACCGAAAAAAAAGAATTAAAAGCCATTTTTATAAAAACTGATGAAATGGAGATGCCTGTGATGCAAGGCGATCACATTCTTTTTGAAAAAGGAATGAATTGGCACGCCAAAGATGAGGAGAAACTGACTTCTGAACAAAAGGCGGCCTTAATGACTAAGCGGATGACCCTACACCTTTCTCTTGATGAAGGTCAAGAGCGCAAAGTGGGCAAGGCCAATAACAAGCATCACGAACAAATGGAAAGTCTCAAAGATCTCGAAGGCTTTGAAAAACAAGCAGCACATTTAGATGCACAAATTGAACACCAACGAGAGCTTCAAAAAATACTTTCAGAGGAGCAATTTGCACAGTTTAAAGAAATGCATCAGAATAGAAGAGGACAAATGCATGTAATGCCTCTCGGCGCATCTCTCGAAAAAATCCATGGACTATCAAGTTTACCAGGACTACCAGGTTTACCAGGGATGCCGGGTTTACATCAAGGCGAGGGTGAATTCATGTTCTTTGGAGATGATTCAGAAAAGAGCTTTGAGGTAATTATTGATAGCGAAGGAGATGAAACTGATGATTCGAAAAATGTTTTCGTCTTCAAAACAGATGAACTTCACAGTGAAGATACTGATGCATCAGAACATAAAAACGTTCGAATTCGAATGCGTAAGGACGGTGCACAAGCAATGCACCAAAGAATGATGAGACGAGGTGCCGGCGCAAAGGGCTCTAGTATCACTGTAATGGGGGCACGTCTTGACGATCAACCACTAATCATCATTGATGGCAAAGAAGCAGGAGAAGCTATTAATTTAGATGCTCTAGATCCTAATACGATCGAGAGTATCAATGTATTAAAAGGGCCTTCGGCAGAAAAAGCTTATGGAGAGAAAGGAAAAAATGGAGTGGTTGAAATCACCCTGAAAAAGAAGTAATCCGCAAGCCTATAAAAAATTAAAAGCCCGCGATGCGGGCTTTTTTTATTTCGAATAGTTACGGCTTCCAACTTTTGAGTGCTTCAATCGTAAAATCAACATCTGACTCTGATAGCGCATCGTTTAAGAAATAGGCCTCGAACGCTGAAGGAGGTAAGTATACTCCATTCGCTAACATATGATGAAAGTAGCTATTGAATCGAGGGCCACTAGCGGCGGCAGCCGTAGCAAAATTTACCACTGGTTCTTCTGAAAAGTGTACCGAAATCATACTGCCATAGCGATTAATGGTATGAGCAATTCCCTTCTCAGAAAGAACACTATGAATCCCTGTTTCTAGTAACCTAGCCTTATGCGCTAATCTTGAAAATACTTCCCTATCGGCCTCTATCGCTGAGAGCATTGCGTGACCCGCTGCCATAGCTAGAGGATTTCCGCTCAATGTGCCGGCTTGATAAACGGGGCCCTCAGGAGCTAAGTGTTGCATAATTTCAGTTCGAGCGGCAAAAGCACCTACAGGCAGGCCTCCTCCGATTACCTTTCCGTACATCACAATGTCGGCAGCAACTTTAGTGGTTTGTTGAGCACCACCAGCGGCTAAACGAAAACCGGTCATTACCTCATCAAAGAGTAATAGAATTCCATTTGTGTCACAGAGTTCTCTTAGTCCTTCTAGAAATCCATCGGCAGGGACGATACACCCCATATTACCTGCAATCGGTTCTACAATGATGGCTGCAATTTGATCAGGGTTAGCATCGATTAGTGATTGAACCGATTTTAGATTATTGTACTCGGCAAGTAGCGTATCTTTTGCGGTACCTGCAGTCACTCCGGGACTATTTGGGCTTCCAAAAGTTACTGCTCCACTACCTGCTTGAATTAAAAAGGCATCAGAGTGTCCATGATAACAGCCAGCGAACTTAATTAACTTCTCACGCCCAGTGAATCCACGCGCAAGACGCACTCCACTCATACAGGCTTCAGTACCAGAATTTACAAAACGTACTTTATCAACGCTAGGCACCATTGAAACCACCTTCTGAGCTAATTGGGTTTCAAGCTCAGTAGGCATACCAAACGAGGTTCCCTTTTTGGCTCGCTCAGTTACTGCTGCTAATACGGGTTCATAGGCGTGTCCGAATAAGAGCGGACCCCATGAAGAAATATAATCGATGAGTTGATGTCCGTCTTCAGTGTGTAGATAGGCTCCCTTAGCCTCCTTAACGAACACAGGGGTTCCTCCTACCGATTTAAAGGCCCGTACAGGTGAATTTACTCCTCCAGGGATTACTTTATTAGCCTCCTGAAAAAGGGCACTACTTCTTTGGTATACTGTCATTTTACTCTCTTGGGAATTTCAAGAATTTGACCGATTGACAAGTCGTCGGTGTCGAGCAAATTCATTTTCTTAATCGATTCTACGGTAACCTCGTATTTCTTTGCAATACTATAAAGCGTATCTCCTTTGGTCACTCTATGTGCTAGGCCTCTATAAGCATTGGCGATATCGTCTTGTGCCTGATCAGCCATCTCACGTGTTCGTTTTCCGATACCGGTAATGGCGGTCTTAGCCTGTGTAAGAATATCTCCTACTTTTTCTTTACGCGTTTCTTTTTTCAACTGACGTCTACGCTTACCAAGAGTCATATCATCGTATTTATCGAGATCGTTGCGCTCGATGATGGCGATTAGCTTATCTGAGTAACTTTTATCGGTGGCGTATCCGGCTGCGCGTAATCCTTTCGCCCAACTCTTATAATCGGTAGGTCTCAATTCAAAAAGGCTTGAATAGCGAGGTCTCGAAGTAAGAAATTTAGAATGATCTCGATAAGAGGTAATCGGGCTTCTATATTTTCTAAAACATTCCCCCTTAGCATCGTCATCGTAAGAAACTGAATCGCCGGTCCAGCTGTCGTGACATTTAATCCCAAAGTGATTGTTCGAAGACTTAACGAGTTCGCTCTTACCAGCATTAGTTTCGAGAATCCCTTGTGCCAATGTGATACTCGCAGGAACTCCGTACAACTTCATTTCTTTCATGGCTACCTCGGCAAAACTTTCGATATAGGCTTTCTCTGAAGTGAATTTCTCATAGTCTTTCTCAGACCAAGATTTAAAACCTAAATCATCGATAGCATCTTTGGTCCGCTCTCCGATTGATTTTCCTAGATTCTGTTCGGTTGTTTTTGAACGCGCAATACGATATACTTCAGGGTTGGGCGTACAACTATGGAGGACTAACCCCAGAAACAATACTACAGCGGCGTAACCTGAAAAATTCTTAATGTGCATCAAATATTGATCTTAAGTTGACCCTTGCGTTCTAATCGATCGTTCATACCCTCGATTCCTTGTAAACCTCCGGTATGGATAGCCAAAATTACGCTTCCTTTCTCAAATGCGCCACGTTTGATGTCCTCTAATAATCCGAAAATCATTTTACCGGTGTAGACAGGGTCGAGCAGAATTTTAGTCTGCTTGTAGAACCAGTTCATTCGAGAGATGAGTTCAGGAGTGGTTTTGGCATATCCTCCAAAAGTGTAGTTGTCAATAATCTCAAAACTGTCTTTAGTGGTGAAACGTTTGACCTCATCATTTAAGCGCTCATGGCTTAACGAGGCATAACCTCTAACTTTTTGAGTCGGATGCGCCCCCTCAATAATACCAGCCAAGGTAGCTCCCGTACCTACAGGGCTGCAGATATAATCTGCACGAATATCTTCATCAATAAACAATTCTGAAACACCCTTAACGGCTAGCGAATTACTCCCTCCCTCAGGAATCAAGTACTGACCTCCCTTCTCTGAAAGCGATCGGGCCTTCTTGGGGTCAGCGGTTAATTCTCGGTACCGATCGCGGGAAACAAACACGAATTTCATTCCCAGTTTTTGTGCTTTGGAGAGGGTTGGGTTGGTAGTTACTGAACTGGCCAATTCTTCTCCGCGTATGATCCCAATGCTTTTAAATCCGTGCTCAGAAGCGGCAGCTGCAGTGGCTAGAATATGATTACTAAAAGCCCCTCCAAAAGTGAGTAAGGTGTGAGCACGTTGCTCATGAGCCTCCTCGATATTGTACTTTAGCTTGCGAAACTTGTTTCCCGAAATCAGCGGATGCAATTCGTCTTCGCGTTTTACCCAAAGTTCTACCCCTGCCGATTTCACCATAGGTAAGCGAATGAGTTGATTGCGAGAGGTTTCAGTTAATGGCATAGGATAAAGTTATCGGGAATGTGACGGTAAAGCAACCTGAAGTTTTCACAACTTGTCTACAGTCTTATCTTTGTGGCGTGAAAAAGCATATTCCCGTCGAAGAAGGCGATTACTACACTGAAAATGGGTATCGGGTGTTTACCGAAAAATACCATTTAAAAAGAGGCTACTGCTGTGAAAGCGGCTGCCGTCATTGCCCTTATGGCTATGATCCTAAACAAAACCGAATCAATTAAAGGTTGTTGACTGATATACCCTCTGATTTGTAACTTCATAGAGAGTTAGTTAATTCAAATGCTATGAAAAAATCAATGTACTTATTTGGGGCTTTATTAAGCCTGATGCTGCTTGCCTCCTGCAGTTCAATTCGAGTGTTTACCGACTACGACACCGAGGTAGATTTCACAAACTATTCAAGCTTTGCTTTCTACAAACCGACGATTGACAAGGCCGAAATCTCTGATCTAGACAAAAGACGTATCCTTAAATCGATTGAGTCTCAAATGACTGCGAAAGGATATGTACTTGCTGAAAACGCCGATTTACTCATAAGCATCGCGACAGATGAGGAGTCGAGAGTAGACATCAACAACCAGGCTTGGGGTATTGGCTGGGGCTGGGGCTTCAACCCTTGGATGTGGGGTCCTATGAACAATCAGACGGTAAGTACCTATGACCGAGGTGTGCTACTCATTGATATCTTAGATGCCGAAAAAAAGCAGCTCATCTGGCAAGGTAAAGGCAGTGGCATATTGACCAACGTGACTAACCCAGAGGGTCGTCAAAAACTAATCGATCGCTACGTTTCGGCGATTTTAGCTAAATATCCGATACGCTAATTAAGAAGTGCTTTTGCTGCTTCTAAAGCTTGTGGTATGCCCGCAGGGTCCTTTCCTCCTGCAGTAGCGAAGAAATCTTGTCCTCCTCCACCCCCTTGGATGTGTGATCCAAGCTCGCGAATCATCTTCGAAGCGCTAAGGCCTTTAGTGGCTACCACTTCTTTGTCGATATAAATCGATAATAGTGCTTTTTCTCCTACCTGTGCGCCAAGTACTAGACACAATCCTTTGTGCTGAGCTGCTAGATCGAAAGAAATTTGCTTCATGGCAGCAGCGTCAAGATCGACCGGCACAGCCGCAAATTGAATACCATCTACTTCGGTGATTTTCATCCCTATTGCAGCCTTGATGTGTTTTACCTTCTCCGCAATTAATGCATCTCTTTCTTGTTTGATCGCAGCTAGTTCGCTAAGAGTGTCATCGACTGCTTTTACTAAGTCTTGCGCTTTTGGAAAACGTTCTGATACTTGCTGAATCAGTGTTTCTCTTTCACTGTAATAGTCTCGGACCCCTTTTCCAGTGATGGCCTCAACACGTCGAATACCCGCAGCAACACCACCTTCACTTACGATCTTAAATTGCCAAATTTCTGAGGTGTTGTTAACGTGTGTCCCCCCACAAAGCTCAATAGATTCCCCGAAACGAATCGTTCTTACGCTATCTCCGTATTTCTCTCCGAAAAGTGCCATCGCACCCTCAGCGATTGCCGTCTCCATAGCAACCGATCGGGCCTCGATAAGGGTAAGACCTTCATGAACTCTTTGATTAACCAATCGTTCTACCTCAGCAAGTTCTTCAGTCGTTATCTTTGCAAAGTGCGAAAAATCAAATCGCAAACTACCCGGTTGAACCGAGGAACCTCGCTGCTCGACATGCGTACCCAACACCTCTCTAAGTGCCTGGTGTAATAAGTGAGTTGCGGTATGGTTAGCTGTGGTGTCTCTGCGAGCCGCCTGATCTACAATAGCAGTAAATGTTCCTTCTAATGAGTTAGGTAGCTTCTTTGTAAAATGTAAAATCTCGTTATTCTCTTTTTTGGTGGTGTAGATATGGATATCGTCCACTTCTGAGTGTAAAACTCCACGGTCACCTATTTGTCCTCCCCCTTCAGGATAGAACGGTGTGGTATTTAAAACGAGTTGAAAGAGCTGATCATTCTTTTGTTTGATCTCTCGGTATTTCAAAATTTGAACGCCACTCACTTCAAGATGATCGTAACCAACAAATCCTTCTCCTGAACTTTGGTTTACGCTGATCCAATCACTCTTCTCTGAGGTAGCATCAGCCTTTGAGCGCTGCTTTTGAGCGGCTAACGCTTCATTGAAACCATTTTCATCGTAAGTGTAACCCTTCTCTGATAGTATTAGTGCAGTAAGATCGATCGGGAAACCGAAGGTGTCGTATAATTCGAAAGCCTTCTCTCCTGAGAGTTGCTTATTAGTCGTTTCGACAAGTAAACTATCTAGACGTTTTAATCCGGCTTCCAAAGTGGCTAAGAACGATTGCTCTTCTTCTTTGATTACTGATGTGATCAGGGTCTTTTGAGCGGTCAATTCGGGAAATGCTTCACCCATTTGAGCTTCAAGGGTATCTAAAAGGCGGTAAACGAAAGGTTCTGATTGACCTAAGAAAGTGAATCCGTAACGAATCGCTCGACGTAAGATTCTTCGAATGACATATCCTGCTCCGTTATTTGAAGGAAGTTGTCCGTCAGCAATAGAAAAGGCTACTGCACGAACGTGATCAACAATTACACGAATGGCGATATCGGTAGATTCCTCTTTTCCATAGGTTTGACCGCTGATTTTTTCTAAAGTAGCAATAAGCGGAGTGAATACATCGGTATCATAATTAGATTGCTTACCCTGAAGGGCCATACACAATCTTTCAAAACCCATCCCTGTATCAACGTGCCTAGCGGGTAGCGGCTCTAGACTTCCGTTGGCCTTTCGATTGAATTGCATGAAAACAAGGTTCCAGATTTCAACTACTTGAGGGTGATCGGCATTAACTAATTGATCACCAGGAACCCTTTGACGCTCAGCATCAGAACGAAGATCAATGTGAATTTCAGAACAGGGTCCACAAGGACCTTGCTCTCCCATTTCCCAGAAATTATCTTTTTTATTACCAAGAAGAATGCGCTCATCTGCGATAAACTCTTTCCAGAGTTCATACGCCTCGGTGTCTTTTGAAAGCTGGTCAGCATCGTCGCTTCCTTCGAAAATGGTCACGTAGATACGATCCTTGTCTAACTTATACACTTCAGTTAAAAGTTCCCAAGCCCAAGAAATAGCTTCTTTTTTAAAGTAATCTCCAAAACTCCAGTTGCCAAGCATTTCAAATAGAGTATGGTGATAAGTATCTTTCCCTACTTCTTCTAGATCGTTGTGCTTTCCACTCACTCGAAGACATTTCTGAGTATCTGCAACACGTTTATCTACGGCCTCAGTATTTCCCAAAAAGTATTCTTTGAACGGATTCATACCCGCATTGGTAAATAACAGTGTAGGGTCGTTCTTCATCACCAGGGGTGCTGAAGGAACGATTTGATGTCCTTTTGATTTAAAGAAATCTAAGAAGGTCTTGCGGACGAGATTCGCGTTCATATCAAAAACGTATCTTTGAGTGGTAATTTTGCCCCAAAAATAGGACAATTTGAAAGACCAAAAGCGCAAGCAGAAGTATTACTACGACCCAGATACGCTATCGTATCGAAAGGTTGCCTCGAGGCCTCTTCGCAAACTATGGCAGTTTGGGCTATTTTTTATGGCCTCGGCGCTATCAGGTGCAGCAATCTTTTATTCGTTCAACCAATTAGGATGGGTGCGTAATTCAAATGAGATTGTTCTTCAGCGCGAATTAGATAACTATAAGCAAGACTATCAGAATTTCATCAAGCGACTTGACCGCACAGCAGAGGCACTTGAGAATTTAAGACAACGAGATAACGAGGTTTATCGTCTATACTTTGAGATGGACCCAATCCCTGAAGAACAATATTATTCTGGTTTTGGAGGGGTGAATCGTTACCGCAAATACGAAGGGCAAAATAATTCAGAACTGATTAAAGACGCAGCGCAGAGTCTAGATGTCATTGAAAAAGCCATCGTAAATCAATCTCGATCGCTTGACGATATCTCAGATATGCTACCCAAAAGAAAAGAATACCTATCCGCTATACCCACCATTCAACCCGTCAAGAATGAAGACCTCAGAAGAATGGCCTCTGGCTACGGATGGCGCTCTGACCCTTTCACGAAGATGCGTAAGTTTCACTACGGAATGGATTTTTCTGCTCCAGTAGGGACCCCCATTTTCGCCACCGGCGATGGCGTAGTCAAAAGAGCTGACCAGCGCGCATCAGGACTGGGTAAGCATATTAGAATTGATCATGGCTTTGGATACATCACCATCTATGGACACCTTTCAAAGTATAATGTTAGACCAGGACAGAAAGTAAAGCGCGGAGATATTATCGGTTACGTCGGTAACACGGGTCGCTCTCTAGGATCTCACCTGCATTATGAGGTGCACAAAGATCGCAAGCAGGTGAACCCGATCGATTTCTACGCGGGTACTTTATCGGCAGCAGACTATGAAATACTCAGTCAACGTGCCGCACTATCGAATCAATCTCTAGATTAATGGAACTCCATCTTCGCGACAAACGGTACTATTCAATCGGTGAGGTAGCCGACGCCTTTGGCGTAAACACTTCGCTTATTCGATTTTGGGAAAAAGAATTCGATGGTATTAAGCCAAAGAAAAACGCAAAAGGAGATCGAAGATTTACCCCTGAAGATGTTCAGCAATTAAAGCGAATCTATGAACTTGTGAAAGAGCGTGGATTTACTCTTGAAGGTGCCAAGACCGAGCTAAAAAACAATAAGAAAACTTATAAGAAAAACGAAGAAATCGTTCGTAAATTAGAATCAATCAAACAACAACTCATCCATCTAAAAGACAGCTTAAAATGAAAAAAAGTTATTTCGTAATCGCAGCATTCGTTGGTGTCATCGTACTCGCTCTATTTTGGTACGTAGGCACGAACAACCGATTCGTAGAAATGAAAGGAAACGCCACCAAGCAGTGGGCTAATGTAGAAAGCTCTTACCAAAGAAGATCTGACCTTATCGGCAACCTGGTAAATACCGTGAAAGGGGCTGCAGACTTTGAAAGAAATACGCTTACCGCAGTTGTCGAGGCTCGTGCGAAAGCTACCAGCACAACCATCGATGCAAGCCAACTTGACGCTAAACAATTAGAGGCCTTTCAAGCCGCCCAAGGACAGCTTTCTTCAGCACTATCGCGTTTACTAGTTACGGTAGAACGCTATCCTGATCTGAAGGCGAACCAAAACTTCTTAGAATTACAGTCTCAGCTTGAAGGTACAGAAAATCGTATCAATGTTGAGCGTAACCGATACAATAACCTAGCAGGAGATTATAACATTGCCATTAAGAAGATTCCGGCTAGCATTATCGCTAATATGGGTGGGTTCACAGAAATCGCTCTATTCAAAGCAGAATCTGGTGCCGAGAGTGCTCCTGAAGTAAACTTCAATTTCTAAATGAAGGCTGAAGAACTTTTTAGTAAAACAGAAGAAGAAGAAATCGTCTCAGCCATCAAAGCCGCTGAGAAAAATACCTCAGGAGAAATAAGGGTACATATTGAGGCGAATAGAAAAGGTAAGGACACTTTAGAAAGAGCGGTCGAGGTATTTCAAGAATTAGAAATGCATCAAACAGAAGCGCGCAACGGTGTTCTCTTTTATCTAGCCTACGAGGATCATGCTTTCAGCATTTTCGGTGATCAAGGGATCAACGAAAAAGTACCCGAAGGCTTCTGGGATTCTACCCGAGACCAAATGCAAACCGCTTTTAAAAAATCAGCCTTTGCAGAAGGTTTAGTTGCAGGTATCACTGAAGCTGGTCAAGTCCTTAAAACTTATTTCCCCTATCAATCTGACGACCAAAATGAACTCGATGACTCAATCTCTAAAGGCTAAATTATTTTTCCTGTTAGCGGTAGGAGCCGTAGTTGGTGCCTGGGCACAATTTCAGATTCCTGAAAAGCCTAGTAAACAAACTGCACTCTATGACTATGCCGATGTTTTAGGTCGTAATGAGGAGCGAGCGCTGACCCAAAAACTAGTACAGTACGCAGATGCCACCTCTACTCAGATTGTGGTCGTAAGCATTCCCTCCACAGAAGGGGAGGATATTCAATTTCTCGGTGCCAATTGGTTAAGTGCTTGGGGTATTGGTCAGGCGGGTAAAGACAATGGAATTTTAATCTTATTAGCTAGAGATGATCGTCGCATAGGAATCAATACGGGTTATGGCGTTGAAGATCGGCTCACCGATGCCCTTTCAAAACGAATTATAGAAACCCGAATCATTCCTGAATTTAAGAATGGTGACTATTACGGCGGGCTAGATGCAGGTACAGACGCAATCTTTGAAGTACTTACCGGCGCATTTACTGAAGATCGAAACCTTAAAGCCTCAAAGAAGGATAAATTCGGAGCCTTTGTTTTTCTAATGATCATCGTTCTGATTGTAGTCAGTATGATCTCTCGTAAAGGGGGTGGTGGCTCAAACGGTGGCGGTATGCGAGGCCCTGACCTGATGGACGTTCTTATCCTAAGTTCTCTAGGAAGACGCAGCGGTGGTGGTAGCTTCGGAGGCGGTGGAAGCTTTGGAGGCGGTAGTTTCGGCGGTGGCTTCGGTGGAGGTTTTGGCGGCGGAGGCGGTGCCTCGGGCGGATGGTAATCCCTATTTCTTACGCATAAAGATCGTTATAGGAACGCCTTCAAAATTGAAGTTCTTACGAAGCTGATTTTCTAGGTAACGCTTA